>Ga0315282_10008906_pt1 | contig 16115 bp, 11 predicted proteins | sample YL17G07_20_MG_FD_203693 | JGI IMG/M metagenome (GOLD analysis project Ga0315282, IMG submission 203693) | Sediment microbial communities from Yellowstone Lake, YNP, Wyoming, USA - YL17G07_20 | ecosystem: Environmental > Aquatic > Freshwater > Lake > Sediment | place: USA: Wyoming | collected...
GTGAAGTCGGATGGACTTCACCAACATGACTCTCTACGAGATCGTGCCGACCAAACTGGACATAAATTGCCCCTTTGCCGCGGGTTGCAAATCGTCCCAAATTGCCTGCATCAGCAACAACAACGCCGCCAACGACGGCTACAAGATCGGCGGGGCTTCGTGCAGCACCGCTTACACCAACGACGAGCTCAAGGCCCTGCCAAGAAGCAGCGCAGGCTCACCCTCCTACTTTGCGGTCAATATCGGGCTTGAATATCCGGACCGGATCGAGGCCATGAACCATGCGGCCCTTAGGGACTCAACCGCAGCTCCGGATGCCTGCTTCGAATGGCCCGGCCAGGTTACATATCTCCTGAGTTGGGATCCGAGCGTGTTGACCCAAGTTACCGCCGCAGGATACACGAAGGGCGGGACCAACGGCAACTACTTGGACGTGGAGGGCAACCGTTACCAGTTCAGCTCCCAGGGCCAAGGTGCTGCCGCCTACACCGATTACATGGATACCAACCATGGCTGGGGATCGCCCGTGATCGCTGACGGAACGAATTATGCTAATGTTATGAGGACAATAGCCAGCGCGAGCATGGTCTTCAGCGCCGGCGGCGCCGGCTGCAAATACAGCGTGGCGGATGACAGCGCCGCTTACAATTGGGTGGATGGACAGCCCAAGGATGGCCAAGGCTGGTTTGGAATGGCCCACTTTGGACTCAGTGGCGGCACCTGCACCTACAACAACGACGGGATTGACTCGGATGTGGATGTATGGTTTGGGATGCACTATTTCAAGGTCACCGGTGCCTCCAAGGCCGGCAGCCTCCTCCGAATCGAGCCTGATAAGGGCCGCACTTACGTGAGCTGGTTCCATAGCAACTGCACCCGGGCCGGCGGGACCGGCGCTTCCGATGATGATATCGGAGGCACGAGTTGGTGCGTTCCGTGCGTCAACATCGGCGGGAATGGACCTTGCAACAACACCGGGAACGGCGCCACCAGTTTCAGCACCGCCGCCGGTTCTTGCCCGTCAACTTTCACCAACCAGAAGTATGACCCCAAATACTATGTTTACGGCAGCGAGGAACTGCCCAGCTACCTCCTGCCCGGCGGCCCGTATACGTGGCGTGCGACGTATTTCGGCGGCCTCGTCGCGGGTCCTCTTGGCGGCGGGTACCAGGCCTGGAACCGGCATGTTTGCGTCGAGTAACTTAACCTGATGTTGCTCGGGATGTTCGACAAGAAAGTGGGTTGCCCGACCGCGTGGGGGCGCAATTACTGAGGCTCGCGTAATTAGTTGACACATAGAGCAATTGCCGAATTTTGTAGCCCACCCTTCGCGTCCGCGCGAAGGGTGGGGTTTGCCCTGGAAAATCGAGGCCCTTTCAACGGAACCCACCCTTGCAGACAAGGGTGGGCTACAAACTTTGAGAGGCTTTTCCTGTCAATCTATTTTGCGATCCTCAATAGGGACGACCATTAGGAGACCGTCTCAAAATCGGGTTAATTCGGACGCGAATCCAACGCCTCTCAGATGCAGGGCAGGTCAGCACCCTGCGTGACCGCGTGATTTTACCGAGGGCAGGTTTAGGTGCCTGCCCGTCAAATTGAGCCATAGACAAGTTTTGAGATAGCTGCTTTGAGAATCGCAAAATACCTTGACTGAATAAGAGAACTCTCGCAGGACCCAAGCCCACCCTTGCGGACAAGGGTGGGCTACAAGAATAAAGGGGATTCTTTAGTTTGTAGCCCACCCTTCACGTCTTCGGGAAGGGTGGGGAAATGTCAAGGAATTATGCGAGCATCAATAGTAATCGCCCCGACGGGCTGAATCAGGAATCCCCTCCTTGATTGTTGCACCCCCGGCCTAATTTTTAATTTGACGTTCCCCCGCGCTGGTTTTATAATAGAAACTCAAGTCAAAATCGGATTGGGGTGAAAGCGTGAAGAAAAAAGAAACCTGTAAGATCGAGAATTGCAAGCAACCGGTGAAGGGCAAGGGCTACTGCGTGAAGCATTATCGCAAGTGGCGTCAAGGCGAGTATGGCAAGGCGCGCTACAAGATTTGCGGCGAGGAAAATTGCCGCAAGCCGATTTTTGCCAAGGGCTATTGCGAGGAACACTTTCGCACGGTCTTTTTAGGCCAGGCGGCCGGGGAGCCGGCGCCGGAGGCCAAGGCCGAGGCGAAGAAGGAGAGCACGGGGGCGGGAGAAACGACATGAGGCGAGTGAAGATCCGGGTTTGGGCGGGGGTGTGGCTGGCCGGGCTTTTGGCGGTGGTCCTTTGGGGGAGCGCCTGTTCCAAGTCCGAGGAAACCGGCACCACGTTGGTGGAAGTGGGCAAGACCCCGATTACCCGGGAAAAAGTGGACCAGGCGTTCTTGGGGTTAGCGGAGGGAGAACAGAAGCAATACCTGGACCGGCCCGGCCGGCGTCAGTTACTGGACAACCTGGTGACGGTGGAACTCCTTTACCAGGAAGCCTTGCGCCAGAAGCTGGACCAGGATTCCCGGGTCAGCGCCAAGCTCGAAGCGATGAAGCAACAGGCGCTGGTGGAAGAGTTGATTAATCGTTCGATTGTGCCCGCGGACCTCTACGGCTCGTTCCAGGAGCACTTTCTCAAGATTCGATCCTTGGTCATCGAGTTGCCGGAGAATCCTTCCCCCGCGGTTGAAGCCCGGGCCAAAGCCGAGGCCGACAACCTGTATGCCGCCCTGAAACAAAAGACCGCCTGGGAAAAACTGGTCGAAAAAAAGCTGCCGAGTCCGCTGATTTTGCAGGAACAGGACTGGGGCTACATGGACCGGGAAATGCTCGCGGAGCAGGTCGGCTTCGAAGCTCAAGAGGCCGTGTTCGCCTTGAAGCAACCCAAAGAGTTCACCCGGCCGCTCAGGACCAGCCAGGGTTTTGACATCACCCAGGTCCAGGAGACCTCGGGCAATCTTAACCCGGAGGGCCTTACCCGGGACTTGGCGGAATATTTGCTGGCCCGGAAAAAAGAGGAAGTCTATCGCGGCTATGTCACCGACTTGCGCACGCGCTTTCAGAAGGATATCAAACCCAACTCCAAAAACATTGAAGAATTCTTGAGCCTTGGAGATCGCGTCTCGGCCCGGCAGAAGCCGGCCGAAGCCGCGGGAACCACGGTTGAACCCGGCAGCACCGGAGCGCCCATGAAGCCGGCCGAGACCCTGAACCCCCAGGCGCCGGCCGCGGCGCCCGGCCTGACCAGCCCTTCAGAGGGAGCGCCCGCGTCCGAGACCAAGCCCTCTCCGGTCCCTGCCCCATGAAGGACCATGAACCTGTTTTGGCGGTCTGCTTTTACCTTGCTCGTCCTCCTCTCCGCGTGCCGGCCAGGCCCTCCCGCGCGGAGGCGACCGACCGTGCCTCTGACCGTGGTCAATGGCGAGCCTATTGAGCTGAAGACTTTCAATAACTGGGTCCAGCGCAATTGGAGCGCCGAGTCGAACGAAGAACCTCCCCTGGAGGTCAAGCTGTACTACTTGCGCGGTCAAATCGAGGAATGCCTGGTGCTGCAGGAAGCCAAGCGCCTGGGCGTGGAGGTCAGCCAGGCGGAGCTGGACCAGGCCATCCGATCCGTCAAGGAAGATTATTCCGAGCCGGCTTTCGCGCAACTGCTGATTGACGAGTACGTGGATTGGGACGAATGGAAGGAATTGCTGCGCCGGCAACTGTTGCTGAAGAAAGTGACCGACCTGGCCTTGAACGACCGCATCGAGATCCCGGCCAGCGCCGTGGCCGCCTACTACCAGAAACATGCCCAGGAACTGGCCCAGCCCGCCCAGGTCCATGCCCGCCAGGCGGTGTTGGGCACCGAGGAAGAGGCCGATCATTTCCGCATGCGGGTGATGCTGGGTGAAAATTTCACCAAGCTGGCCCAGGCCCTGTCGCAGGGGCCGGAGGCGGAGAAGGGCGGCGACCTGGGATGGGTCAGTCCGGGCCAGACGCTGCGGCCGCTGGATCGGGTGCTGTTTTCGCTGCCCGAGGGAAAAGTCTCGGAGCCGGTCCGCACCGACTATGGCTACCACGTGCTCCAAGTGGTCGAGCGCCGCAATGCGCGGGTCCCCGGTCTGGACGAGATGAAGCCGATGATCGAGCGGCAGTTGCGGGCCGAAGCGCGGGAGCGGCTTTACCGCCAGTGGGTGGCGGAGATCTGGTTGCGGGCCAAGATCAAGATCAATTACCAACTTTTGTAGGATGGAACATGAACACACTACCCTGGGCTAAAATCGCGCTGGCGACGATGACCGCGCTGGCATGGGCCGGGACCGGTTCGGGCAAGACCGTGGACCGAGTGGTGGCGGTCGTGGGCAAGAAGGCGATCACCCTTTACGAGCTGGAGCAAGCTTATGCCCATGACCCGCGCTTGGAGCAGAACAACCCGACCCCGGCTCCGGACCAGTCCGCGGTCAAGCTGACGCCTCGCCAGTACCTGGACCGGATGGTGGAGAACCTTCTGATCGAGCAGGAGGTGGAACGCCAGGGGATCAAGGTCGAGCCCATGGAAGTGGAGAAGGCCATCGAGAAGCAGCGCCAGAAGCTGGGCCTGAGCCAGGAGCAGTTTCAATTTGCCCTGGCCAAGGAAGGCATCACCATGACCCAGTATCGGGACAAGGTCAAGCGCGATTTGATCGTGCTCCGCCTGGTCGGCAAGGAAGTCCGGTCCGAGATCGAGATCACCGACGCCGAGCTGCATACGTATTACCAGCAGCATCAGCAAGAGTTCTCCTTGCCGGATAAAATTTCTCTCGATTATCTCCTCATCCCCTGGCCGGCGGACGCCGCCGACGCCCTGGCCCGCCAGGCTTATCGCCGGCGGATCGGAGCGCTCAACCTCGAAAGCCAGAGCGAGAAATCGCTCTCCGACCTGACCCGGGAATTGAACCAGGCCAAGCTCGCGGCTTCGAGCGGCGAGCTGGGCTGGTTTCTCCAGGGCGAGCTGGATCCCAAGTTGGAAGAGCATATCCGGGGTCTGACCTCCGGCCAGCGGAGTCCGCTCTTCGAGACCGAAAAGGGCTTTTACCTGCTCTTGGTCAAGGAACGGAGCACCGGCCAGATCGTGCCCTTCGAGCAGGCCAAGGACCAAATCCAGGAGCGGCTCTACCAAGAGGGCATCATGGAAAAATACGGCCAGTGGCTCGAGCGGCTCAAGGCCCGCTCCCACGTCGAGGTCCGCCTGGGCGAGAATGAGACGTTCGAAGCGCCCTAGCTATAGCCTGGCCCTGACCCAGGGCGATCCCTGCGGCATCGGCCCCGAGATCATCGTCAAAGCGCTCCCCGCGCTGCTCGCCGACCCCGCCTGCCGCCTTATCCTCATCGGCGACGCCGAAGTATTCCGAGAGGCCGGCCGGCGCTTTGCCTCCAAGAGAACCCAGAGGCTCCTGTGCGAACTTCCCCAAATCATGGGAACGAGACTTTTGCCCTGCGCGGATTTTCGCGTCGGCATCCTCCCGGTCGCCTCACTCGCTTCTCCCTGGCAGCGTCCCGGCCGGCCCGGACCGGCAGAAGGTCGCGCCATGCGCGCTGCCATTGAGACGGGCGTGCGTCTCTGCCAGAGCGGCGCCTCCGACGCCTTGGTGACCGCGCCGATTACCAAGCAGGCCCTGCTTAAAGGCGGCAGCCCTTACCCCGGGCACACCGAGCTGCTGGCCGCGCTCACCGGGGCCCCGCATCCCGTGATGATGCTGCTCAACGACCGGCTCCGGGTCTTGCTCGCGACCACCCACGTCCCCCTGGCCGAAGTCCCTCGCCACCTGAACTCCTCGGCGATCCTTCGTCTTCTTCAGACCGCCCACCGGTCCTTGATGCAAGATTTCGGCATCCACAAACCCCGCTTCCTGGTGGCCGGGCTTAACCCTCACGCCGGTGAAGGCGGCGCGCTCGGCCAGGAAGAGAAGAAAATTATTATTCCGGCGTTAAACCAAGCCCGCAAACAAGGAATTCGCGCCGAAGGACCCTTTCCGGCTGATTCTCTCTTTGCCCGCGCGCTCTGCGAGCAAGCCGCCGCGGTGGTCTGCATGTATCACGACCAGGGCCTGATCCCGCTCAAACTGCTGGACTTTGAAAATACCGTGAACGTCACCCTGGGCCTGCCCATCGTCCGCACTTCGGTCGGCCACGGCAGCGCCCCCGACATCGCCTGGCAGGGCCGGGCCTCGGAGCAGAGCCTGCTGCGGGCGGCAGAGCTGGCGCTTCAGATTGCGAAAAGGCGAAAGGGGGCTAGAATAGTAGGCAGTAGTCAGTAGTCGGTAGTCAGGGAAGGAGGAGGAAGCCTTCCTTTTCTTTTCCCTGACTAATGACTACCGACTACCGACTACTGCCCATGGCCAGCAATCAAATCATCATCCGGGGCGCGCGCGAGCATAACCTCAAGAACCTGGACCTGAAGATCCCGCGCGACCGCCTGGTGGTCATTACCGGGCTTTCGGGTTCGGGCAAGTCCAGCCTGGCCTTTGACACCATTTACGCCGAAGGCCAGCGCCGCTACGTCGAGTCCCTCTCCGCCTATGCCCGGCAGTTCCTCGAGCTGATGAGCAAGCCGGACGTGGACAGCATCGAGGGACTGTCGCCGGCCATCTCCATCGAGCAGCGCTCGGCCGGCAAGAACCCCCGCTCGACCGTGGGCACCGTTACCGAGATCTACGATTACCTGCGCCTGCTCTTTGCCCGGGTCGGGCACCCGCACTGCTGGAACTGCGGCAAAGAGATCCGAACCCAGACCATCTCCCAGATGGTGGACACCCTGCTCGCGCTCCCGGCCAACACCCGGCTCCACGTGCTCGCGCCCATTGTCCGGGGCCGCAAGGGCGAGTTCCGCAAGGAGCTCGAGGACCTGCGCAAGCAGGGCTTTGTCCGGGTCAAGGTGGACAACGCGGTGTACGACCTGGCCGAGTCCATCGTGCTTGACAAGAACAAGAAGCACACCCTGGAAGTGTTCGTGGATCGGCTGATCGTGCAGCCGGGCAAAATCGCCAAGCGGCTGGCCGACTCGCTCGAGACCGCGCTGCGGGTGGCGGAAGGCCTGGTGCGGGTCGAGCTGGCGGACAAGGGCGAGTCGCTGGTCTTCTCGGAGAAATTCGCCTGCCCCGAATGCGGGCTGAGCTATCCCGAGATCTCCCCGCGCATGTTCTCCTTCAACAACCCCTATGGCGCCTGCGAGGAATGTTCCGGGCTTGGCACCAAGATGTATTTCGATCCGGACCTGATCGTGCCCAACCCCAACCTCTCGCTGCGCGAGGGCGCGATCGTGCCGTGGGAAAAGCGCCAGTCCTTCTTCTTCCACCAGGTGCTCAAATCGCTCGGCCGGCACTACGGCTTCGACCTCGACACGCCCTTTGGCAAGCTGCCCAAGAAAGTCCAGAAAGCCCTGCTCTCCGGGTCCGAGGGAGAGCTGATCGAGTTCCGCTTCGAGGGCGAAGGCCCGCGCTCGATCGTAGAGCGCCCCTTTGAGGGCGTGATCCCCAACCTGGACCGGCGCTTCCGGGAAACCGAATCCGAGTGGATGCGCGAAGAAATCGAGCGCTTCATGAACGTGCGGCCCTGCCCTTCCTGCCACGGGCAGCGCCTCAAGCCGGCGAGCCTGTTCGTACGGGTGATGGGCCGGAACATCGCCGAAGTGTCGGCCATGTCCATCGCCGCGGCGAGGGAATTTTTTAACTCGATTTCGCTCACGCCCAAGGAGACCGAGATCGCCCGCCGGATCCTCAAGGAAATCCGGGAACGCCTGGAATTCCTGCTCAACGTGGGGCTGGGTTACCTGACCCTGGATCGAGGCTCGGCCACCCTGGCCGGAGGCGAGGCCCAGCGCATCCGGCTCGCCAACCAGATCGGCTCCGGCCTGATGGGCGTGCTCTACATCCTGGACGAGCCTTCGATCGGGTTGCACCAGCGCGACAACCGCAAGCTGCTCGATACCCTGCTCAAGCTGCGCGACCTGGGCAATACCATCCTGGTGGTCGAGCACGATGAGGAAACCATCCTTTCCGCCGACCAGGTGGTGGACATGGGACCCGGGGCCGGCCGGCACGGAGGAGAAATCGTGGCCCAGGGCACCCCGGCCCAGATCATGGCTTCGCCCTCGTCGCTGACCGGCGCTTACCTCTCCGGCCGGCTTTCGATCCAGGTCCCGCCCCGGCGCCGGCCGCCGACCGGAAAATGGCTGGTGGTCAAGGGGGCGCGGGCCAACAATCTCAGGAACATTGACGCGCGCTTCCCGATCGGCCTGTTCACCTGCGTCACCGGAGTTTCAGGCTCGGGCAAAAGCTCGCTGGTGCTGGACACCTTGTACCGCGGCCTGGCGCAACACCTCTACCACAGCAAGGAACGCGCGGGAGAGATGAAGGGCATCCAGGGGCTTGGCTACATTGACCGCGCCATTGACATTGACCAATCGCCCATCGGCCGCACCCCCCGCAGCAACCCCGCCACCTACACCGGCCTGTTCACCCCCATCCGCGACCTCTTCGCCAAGCTCCCCGAATCGCGGCAGCGCGGCTACAAGCCCGGCCGCTATTCCTTCAACGTCAAGGGCGGCCGCTGCGAGGCTTGTGAAGGCGACGGCCTGATCAAGATCGAAATGCACTTTTTGCCCGACGTGTTCGTCACCTGCGACGTCTGCCGCGGCCGGCGCTACAACCGGGAGACGCTCGAGGTCCGCTACAAGGGCAAGAACATCGCGGACGTGCTGGACCTGACCGTGAACGAGGCGGCCGAGTTTTTGGCCAACATCCCGCCGGCTATTGCCAAGCTCAAGACCTTGCAGGACGTGGGCCTGGGCTACATCCAGCTCGGCCAGTCCGGCACCACGCTCTCGGGCGGGGAGGCGCAGCGGATCAAGCTGAGCAAGGAGCTGTCCAAGCGCTCGACCGGCCGCACCCTCTACATTCTGGACGAGCCTACCACCGGGTTGCACTTCGCCGACATCCAGAAGCTGCTGGATGTGCTCAGCCGGCTGGTGGACCAGGGCAATAGCGTGATCGTGATCGAGCACAATCTCGAAGTGGTCAAGACCGCGGATTGGATCATTGATCTCGGCCCGGAAGGCGGGGACGAGGGCGGAGCCATCGTGGCGGAAGGCCCCCCGGAAGCGCTGGCCGAGACGGAGAAATCCTATACCGGCCAGTTTCTGCGCCGAGTCTTAAGCAAGCAACTGCGGGCCCGGAGGGTTTCGTGACCCGGCCTCGCGCGCCGCTGCCCTCGACTGCCGGCGCTCAGCCCTTCCTTCTCCGGGCCGGCCTGGGGGTCGCCCTGCCCTTTTATATCGCCCTTTTCATCTACGCGCTCGCTTTCCATCGCGGCTTTGCGGTGATGGGAGTCAAGAACCCCGAGCTGAGCCGGATCACCGAGCAGTATTTCTTCGGCCAGATCATCCTGTTCCAGAGCAAAGTCCTGCTGGCCTATCTCGGCTGCGGCGTCCTGAGCGGGATTTTCTGCGGAGCCTTGATCAAGCTCGCCCGCGACCTGCTCTTCCCCTCCCTCTCCCGCCGCTCCTCTTGGATGCTCTGTTTCCTGCTCGTCGCGGTTATCCACGCCGCCTTTCAGATGAAGGCGCTCGCGCAGTATCCCCAGCTCTTCGACGAGTTCTATTACAGCCAGGGCGGTTTCTGGCAATGGCTGCAAGTGCTGTGCACGGATACCCTCGGGCCGGCGCCCATGCGGTGGTTCCTGCGCGTGATTCTGATCGTTTTTCACGTCCTGCTCTTTACCCGGATCGGGGTCGCCATCCATCAAAAGCGGCAGGGCAAGGCCGCGCTGGTTGGCGCCGGAATTCTCCTCTTGGCCCTGATCGGTTTAGCCGGCAGGGGCGGCCGGCCGTTCGCCCCGACGAAAAACCAGGGACCGAATCTCCTGGTGATCGCCGGCGACTCGATCCGGCCGGACCATCTCGGCTTTGGCGGCTCGAAGCGCGACACCTCGCCCACGCTCGACCGCCTGGCGGAGCAGGGCGCGGTCTTTGAGCGCGCCTACGCCCAGCTCCCGCGCACTTTTCCTTCCTGGCTCTCCTTCCTGACCGGCGAATACCCGTTCCAGCACGGCATCACCACCATGTTCCCCTCGGTCAAGTCGCGCCAGAAAAATTTCATCACCCTCGCTTCGATCCTCCGCGAGCATGGCTACCGAACCGGCGTGATCTCGGACTTTGCCGGCGATATCTTCAGCCGCATCCAGATCGGGTTCCAGGACGTCTCGGCCCCCGAATTCAATTTCGGCGTGCTCACCGAGATGCGCGGCCTCGAGATCCACACGCCCCTGCTCCCCTACCTCGCCAACCGCTTCGGCCGCAAGGCCTTCCCGGTGTTGAAGGAGTTCGCGGCCCTGGCCGACCCGGCCCTGCTCCAGCCCGAGGTGAGCGACCGGCTGGCCGAATACGCCCGACAAGATCGCTTCTTCCTCCTGGTCTTTTTCTCGGCCACCCACTTCCCCTACGCGCCGGCCGATCCTTATTACCGCCGCTATACCGATCCGAACTATCGGGGCGTGTACAAATATTTCAAGCCCAACCGGGTCAACGTGGAGGAAAAAGTTACGCCCCGGGATGAGGAGCAGGTGCGGGAGTTGTTTGACGGCGCGATCCGGGCCACGGATGACGCCATTGCGCAGATCCTCCAGGACCTGGACCGGCTGGGCCTGGCCCGGAACACGATCGTGGTCTTTACCGCGGACCACGGCGAGAACCTATACGAACATGAATACGGCATGGGCCACGGCGAGCACCTGCGCGGCCATTCCGCGCTGCAGTTGCCCTGGGTGATCTACGACCCGCGCCGGCATTTCCCGGTTACAAAATTGCATGGCCGGGTCCGCTCCATAGATTTCGCGCCGACCCTGCTCGCCCTGTTGGGCCAGGAACCGCTCCGGAATGTCCCCGGTCAAAATCTGCTCCCCCGCCTGCTCGGCCAGGCCCCGGACCAAGACCTGCCGGTCTATGCCGAGACCGGGTTGTGGTTTGTCGAGACCGGCAACGGCTTCTTCCAGAAGCTCCGCCTGCCCTACCCTGACGTCACTTTCATCTGCAAGTTCGAGCCTTACTATCACAGCGAGATCGTGCTGCGCGATGAATACGACGCTTACACCGAGACCGCCAAACACCGGATGCTGATCCAGGACGACTGGAAAGTGATCTCCGTGCCGCTCCGCGAGGGCGTGCGCTGGGAGCTTTACAACCTCCGCGACGATCCGGAAGAGCGCTTGAACCTGGCCGACCGGGAGCCGCGGAAACTGCTCGAAATGCAGACCGCGCTCCTGGGCCTGCTCCGCATCCGGCCCGGCTGGACCGTGGCCAACGGCTATTTCCTGCCGGTGGTGGAGCCATGAGACGCCTGCTCGTCGCGGTCCTGGCCCTGCTTTTCGGCTGGGGTTTGTATGAGCTGTTCCTGGTCTATCCCAACGTGGCCCGGCTGGGCAACCCGCTGAAACGTCTGGAAGGGATCAAGCCCAAGGCCCCGGAGCAAATCGCGCTCCGGCTGGTGGACCTGCCCGCGGACAAGCAAGCGCCGAACGAGGCCGAGGCCCTGAAGCTCCTGACCCAGGCGCAGCGGGTGGACCAGAACCCCTTGTTTCCGCTTTCCGCCACCTTGGGCAGCGGCCGCTGGCGCTCGCAAAACCGCCGAGCGCTCTTGGCGCCGGCCCCGGCCGAATACCGCTACCGGCTCGATCTGCCGGAGCACGGGCGCCTGGCCTTTGGCTATGGCTTGCTCTCGCACCCGGACCAAGCCAAGCGACCGGGGGTCAAATTCCAGGTTGCCGTTCGCGTGCACGAGCAAGAGCAAGTCCTTTGGGAAAAGGAAATCAAGCCGCGGTCCATCCCCTTCTGGGAAAAGACCGGGAGCCGAATGAATTATTACTACCGGGTACTCCGCGTCGGCTTTGCGGATTGGGGCGACGGCTGGAAAAACGCTTCCGTGGATCTGAGCGCCTTCACCGGCCCGCAGGTCGAGCTGATCCTCCGCACCGTGCCGCTCCAGCCCGGGCCCTGGCCCGCGGCTTTTTTCAGCGATCCGGTGGTGCTGGAGCCGCTCCCGGCCGAGGAAAAACCTCCGGTCAACGTGGTCCTCTTTCTGGTGGACGCGCTTAACCGCCGGGCCGTGGGCGCTTACACGCCCTCCACCGGGGTGACGCCTCGAATGGACGCTTTTGCCCGGAACGCGATTCAACTGGACCGCTACTTCGCGGTGGGCGACAGCACCCGGCTGGACACCTTCCCGATTCTGACCGGAAAGCACTTTGCGGCGATGGGGTTGGCGCCCAAGATGTTTTACCTGGACCCCGCGGTGCGCAGCCATTTCTATCGCCAGCATTTTGCGAGCTTTGCCACCGTCTTTCGCCGGGCCGGGTACCAGACCGCGGAGCTGGGCGCGAACCAGTTTATTCTCCCCACCCATCCCACCGGTCTGGACCTGGGTTTTGACGAAGTGCAGGACTTCGGCCGCAAATTTTATCGCAGCGCCGATACCATGCACGCGGCCATGGAATGGCTCTCCCGCAATTACACGCGTCCCTTTTTCCTTTACGTCCACTTTAACGCTCCGCACGCTTCCGAGAATCCTTCGCCCCAATACGTGCTTCGCGCCCTCGGCCAGGCGCACGGCGATTTCCGGAGAGAGTATGTGGCCTACCTGGCCGAAGTGATTTATTCGGACGAGTCCTTCGACCAGTTCCTGGACGCGCTCGAACGGCTCGGCATCCGCGACCACACCCTGGTGATCCTGAGCACGGACCACGGCCAGACCCTGGACCCGCGGCATTTCGTCTGGACCCTGCGCGAAAACAGGAAGCCCTGGGCCGCGGACTTTGTGCACGGTCGGACCTTGCTGGCGGAAGAGATCGAGATCCCGTGTTTGCTCGGCTGGCCGCCGGGAAGAAAGGGGCAGACGCGGATCACCAGCCCATTCTCCACTGCGGACCTGCTCCCGACGGTGGCGAGCCTGGTCTTGCCGGCCGAGTTCCGGCCCCGGGCGGAGACCCTGGACGGCCGGGATTATTCCCCCTTGTTCCAGGGCGCCGGCCAACCCGGCCGGCCGGTCATTTACACGGTCAGTGAGGTGGGAGAATCGGTGGTTTTGGACGGCCAGTACCATTACATCCGGCGTTGGCCGGAGCAGGAGGACGTGCTGCTTCCGGAAGACCACCATGAGCTGATGCGGGTCTTGCCCGAGCAGCTCTATGACCTGGACCAAGACCCGGCCGAGCATCACAACCTGGTCGGCTCGGAGCCTCAACTGCTGGAAAAAATGCAAGAGCTTCTGCTCGAGTCCCGGCCCCGGGAGCCTCTGCTCACGTTTGTCACTTTCAACCTCGATCCCGGCCCGGTGGAAGGAAGCTTCGAGATCGCGGCCGGCGATCGCGGCGCAGTGGGCACGGAAACGACTATTGCCGGCGCGATTCCGGCCTGGAAGATCGAGCCGCTGCCCGAAGATCCTTCGCGCCTGCGGGTTGCTTTTGATCTTCAGGTGGAAAAGTCCGGGCAGGGATTGATCCTGCCTTATTCGATTCGGAACCTGCGTCTGCTGGCGGCGAACCGGGCGGTGCGGATCTGGCGGGGACCGTTTGCGCTGGAGCTCTTCGGGGCGGATTCGAGCGAAAGTTTCAAGAATCCCCGGCTGCTCGCCCGGCGCAATCCTCGTTTCTATGGCGACCCGAAAGGGGCCTTCCTTTTTACCATGCAATACTCCAATTGGATCCAGGAAACTTTCAGCGACTCCAGCCTGTCCCCGGCCGTGCGCGAAACCCTCAAGCAATGGGGTTATGTTGACTGAAACATTAGGGAAAGATAAAATATCACTTGGCCCGGAAAGGAATCCGGTCTTGCCTCACAGGGACCATAAACCTCATTCGCCTGATCTGCCCCCGGGGCTGGACGCCACCCTGGTCGTAACCCAGGGACCCCAGCAGGGCTTGCGCTACCATCTGACCCGGCCGGAGGTCCGGATCGGCCGGCGCAAGGACATGGACCTCATCCTCAGCGACGCCACCGTCTCCTCCGAGCATGCCCGGGTCTATGTGGAAGAAGGCAGCTTGTGGATCGAAGACCTGCGCAGCCTGAACGGCACCCTGGTCAACGACCGCCGCATCCGCCGCGCCGCGCTTCAGGCCAAGGATATAATCACCCTGGGCAAGTATGCCCTGGAAGTGGAGCTGGAATCTGCGGCCCCAAGCCCGTTGGCTGAAGAAACCGCCCGACCCGCGCCGGCCGGGGGTCTTGAAGCCCAGGCCGCGTTCCAGCAAGTCTGGCTGGCCGGCTACCCGACCCTCGAGCGGGAGGCCTTGGTCGAGGTGGTCGAGCAATCCCTCGCCGGCCGCGCCACCGCCTTTGCAAACGGCGAGCAAATCCTCACCGAGCTGAGCGCCCGCCTGAGCGAGGGCAAAGGGCCGGATTTGATCATCCTCAATACCCGCATGCCCCTGATCAGCGGCCCCAATGCCGCCATCTCCATTCGCGCTTTTGAAGAAGGGTTTGAAAGACCCGGCAAAATCCCCATCGCATTTCTGGCCACCTCCGCCACCCCGGATTCAGAGTCCTTCCAGCGGGTCGTCAAGTTCTGCCAGCCGGCCAGTTACCTGGCCTCCTCTCCCAACCTCCAAGACTTCCGAACCCAGGCCCTGAACTTGATCCAGGCTATTAAAAAACTCCCGGATTAGCGTTGCTTTTATGCAACACATCCAAGCTTTTTGTAGTTATTATGCAACGACTTTGCCCCTGGAAAATGAACCCAAAGTCATGCCCTGCATCATTTAACTTATTGTAAAATAACAAGATTTACGATTTCCTTGATCCTGGCCCGGAAATTGCTTAACTTAGAACGACAATGATGGAACAAAAGACCATAGCTATGCCTGTATCTTGCCAAGGGGTCGGGCTCCATACCGGCCAGCCTGCCAGTCTGAAAATCTGGCCGGCTCCCCCGGACCAAGGCATCGTCTTCATGCGCTCCGACCTCAAGCGCCCCGAACTCATCCCGGCCCGCTGCGAGAACATCCGCTCCACCCAGAATGCCTCCACCATCGGCGTCAACGGCACCCGCATCTCCACCGTCGAGCATCTGCTCGCCGCCTTGTATGGCATGTGCATTGACAATGCCATGATCGAGGTCCAAGGCCCGGAAGTGCCCATCATGGACGGCTCGGCCGAGCCTTTTGCCGAACTCCTCGAGGCGGCCGGCATCGCGCGCCAATCGCGGCGCCGGCGGAAATTGATCGTCACCCGGACGGTGCGGGTGGAAGAAGAGGACAAGTGGGCTGAAATCCGCCCGGCCCCGGACTTCCGCGTCCATTCCACCATCTCCTTCGATCACCCCGCCATCGGCGATCAAACCCTGGAAATCGAGTTTATCAACGGCAACTTCCGCGAGGAGATCAGCCCCGCCCGAACCTTCGGCTTCCTCCACGAAGTCCAGGCCCTCCAAAAAATGGGCCTCGCCAAGGGCGGCTCCATGGACAACGCCATCCTCCTCGACTTCAGCCGCGTCCTCAACCCCGAAGGCCTCCGCTTCCCCGATGAATTCGTCCGCCATAAAATCCTCGACGTCCTCGGCGACCTCATGCTCCTGGGCCTCCCCATCGAGGGCCATTACCACGGCTTTAAATCCGGCCACGCCATGAACCTCAAACTGGTCCAAGCCCTGCTCCAAGACCATTCCGCCTACGACATTCTCTAAGCCAGAGTCTTCTTCCGCAGATTTCCCAGCGCGGCGGTGCCGCAACCAAAAGTAGGGGCATGGCATGCCATGCCCCTACAGCCCGGATGGAATATTGTTGCAATATGGCATAAAGATCTTTCCGAAAAAAAAGATCTTGCCAGATTGCAATGCAGATTCCGCAGATTTTCAGAAAAGCACAAGACCATATTAATCCAGCAGGGGGACAGACATTCTTGTCTGTCGGCATCTTATTCCTATCAGCCTCAATCCTGACCCGCCAGCCCACCCTCCAGCTCCGGGTCCCAGCATTGATCTCTGCTTGCAAAACTGTAAACTTAAATTTTAAGCTTTGACCCCGATCCCTCGCTAACTGCTGAATACAAAGGCGGGCTGGATCGGAGCGGAGCTTGGCGAGGGAGAGGCCGCTACTGTTTCTTTTCGAGCGCGGTTTTGAGGTTGACCATGCTTT
>Ga0315282_10008907_pt1 | contig 16114 bp, 13 predicted proteins | sample YL17G07_20_MG_FD_203693 | JGI IMG/M metagenome (GOLD analysis project Ga0315282, IMG submission 203693) | Sediment microbial communities from Yellowstone Lake, YNP, Wyoming, USA - YL17G07_20 | ecosystem: Environmental > Aquatic > Freshwater > Lake > Sediment | place: USA: Wyoming | collected...
CAGTAAAATCCCCACTTGACAACCAGACTGATAAGCAAAGCAGACTAAATTTTCATGGGGTCTAAAACGTCAAGCAAACCCAACGTATTTGACGCGCTTGCTAGGCCAATCAAGAAATTGCTGGCTGAGCGGGGGTTCACCGAGCCAACCCTGCCGCAGAGTGAGTCGATCCCGAAAATCCTCGAGGGCAAAAATGTCCTGCTGATCGCTCCAGCGGGCACGGGAAAGACGGAAGCAGCTTTTCTGCCGGTGCTTCACCAGCTCCTGCTCACCCAAACGCGTGAGCGTGGGATCAAGCTCGTCTACATCACTCCCCTCCGAGCCCTGAATCGCGACATGCTCGAGCGCCTAGAGTGGTGGTGTCGCGCCTTGGATTTGCGAATATCGGTCCGCCATGGCGATACCGAGGCCCGCGAGCGTCGGGCGCAGGCCCTGATCTCACCCGATGTGCTGATCACGACCCCCGAGACGCTACAAATTTTTCTGATAGGACGGAGGCTCAGCCAGCACCTGCGGAGCGTGCGGTGGGTGATAGTTGATGAGATCCACGAGCTCGCGGACAACAAGCGCGGGGCCCAGCTCTCCCTCACGCTCGAGCGCCTGCGCAAGCTCCGCGGGGGAGAGTTCCAGCTCATCGGGCTTTCGGCCACGATTGGTTCCCCTCAGGAAGTTGCTCGATTTCTGGTGGGTGTGGGGCGACCATGCGAGGTGATCGACGTGAGTATGGCGCGGGAGCTCGAGCTCGATGTTTCTTACTCAACACCGACCAAGCGTGACGAACGGCTTGCTTCAGAACTCTACACCTACCCTCCGGTCGCCGCCCGTTTGCGCGCGATGCGGAAGCTCATCGAGGGGCACAGCTCCACGCTGGTTTTCACGAACACCCGCTCGACAGCTGAAATCTTGGCGAGCCGCTTCCGCCTTTGGGACCTTCATTTCCCAGTGAGCATCCACCACGGGTCGTTATCGAGTTTCTCAAGGCTCCGGGCCGAGCGGGGGCTGAAGCAGGGCGAGCTCAAGGGGGTCATCTGCACCTCATCAATGGAGCTCGGAATCGACATAGGTAGGATCGACCTCGTCATCCAGTACAACTCCCCCCGCCAGGTGACCCGCCTGCTCCAGCGCGCGGGTCGCAGCGGCCATCGGCTAGGCGAGGTGGCCAAAGGGGTGATCATGGTCCAAGACCCGGACGATGCGCTCGAGTCAATTGTAATTGCCGCCCGCTCCCACCAGCGTGAGCTCGAGCCGGTGGCGGTCACCGAGAAACCCCTAGATGTGCTTCTGCACGCGCTCGTTTCGATCATGGTGGTGCAGCGGAGGGGCAGCGTCGATGAAGCTTACGAACTCTTCCGGCGCGCCTATCCCTTCAGAGATCTCGAGCGTGAGGACCTGCTCAAGGTGCTCGGGTTCGCGCAGAGTTTGGAGCGACGGCTGGCGTGGGTATCCGAAGACGGGAAAGATTTTGCACGCCCGCGAGCGACTGAGCGGGTATTCAACTATTACTTCAACAACCTCTCGATGATTCCCGTGCTCCGACAGTACATGGTAGTGGACGACGAGCGGAACCAGCCAGTCGGAATTTTGGACGAGTCGTTCGTGGCGGAGTACGGTGAGCCGGGAGTGAAATTTGTGATAGGGGGCGAGATCTGGCGGGTGCTTCAAGTTTTCAAGGACAAGGTCTACGTGAAGCCCGACGATGACCCTCTCGGGGCGATTCCGACTTGGATTGGGGAGGAGATTCCGGTGCCCCACTCGGTGGCGCAGGAAGTGGGGAAGCTCAGGGCCCAGCTTGAGGAACTCGAACGAGCGGGTAAGAAATTTGAAGACGCGGCTGCGGAGCTGGCAAAGCGATACAGGGCGAGCGAGGGGGCGATGCGGTTCGCGCTCGTTGACGCTCACCGACAGGCCGAGGCGCCCTTGCCCTTACCCACGGATCGGCGCATCACAATTGAAAAAGTGAAAGAAATTTGCGTGGTAAATGCCTGTTTCGGGACGCTCGTAAACCGAACGCTCGCCCGCCTGCTAGCCTACAAGGCCTCGGCTGAGCTCGGGGAGACGACCGCGACCTCCGCCGACCCCTACCGAATTCTGCTCCGCTCGGAGACGCTCGAGCCCGAAGGCGTCATCGAGATCTTGCGCGGCGAGCTCAGTGCGGACCTACGGAAGGACCTCCGCAGGATCATCGAGGATAGCCGGTTCTTCCGATGGCGCCTTGCGCAGGTGGCCAGACGGATGGGGGTGCTCGAGCGTGAGGCCGAACTCACGAGCTCGGTTTTGGATAAACTCATGCGCGCGCTCAAGGGTACCCCGGCATTCGAGGAAACTTTCAAAGAGGTCGTGCACAAGGATCTCGATCTGAAGCGCACGCTCGAGGTGCTGGGGCGTATTCGAAGTGGCGAAATCGAACTGGTCTCGTTGGGGGAGCGAGCAGAACCAACGCCAGTGTCGAGCCTTACATGGCGTCAGCGCTACCTCGCTCTCGAGCCGGTGATGCCCGGGCGGCTCAAGTTACTCGCGGTAGCCTCGGCGAAGGCGCGGTTGCTCAGCGAGGCTCGCACTTTCGCGTGCACCCAATGCAAGGATTATGTCGAGGAACTCCAGCTCCACGAGCTCGATGAAGAGCCGAAGTGTCCGCGCTGCGGGTCGGTGAAGCTGGGGATGGTCGAGACCCCAGCCGAGGAGGTCCAAAGGGCGATTGAGCTCTTTGAGCGGGGGAGGCGGGGCTCAACATGGCGGGAACTTCAGGAGAGCGCGAAGCTCATCAGCCAGCACGGGAAGCTCGCGGCGCTAGCACTCGTGGGTCGGGGGGTCACGCCGGCGGTAGCGAGGGAAATCTTGGCGAAGGAACAGAAGCTGTCGAGCAAATTCTTGGAACTCCTACTTCGAAAGGAGCGGGAGGCGTTATTCAGACGGTTCGGGTGGGCGTGAACTAGGCCGTGACTCGCTGGCTTCCTTTGGCTCCTCGATCTTCTCCTTCCCCAGCAGCATCCCGAGAAGTGTTTTCTGATCGACCTCGGCCCGCGCGCGCCATCCCACGTAAAGCAGTCCCTCATCATCTTCCGAAAGATAGCCGCGCCGAATGAATCGGTCGAGGGTCGACTCGATGCGCCAGCGCGGGAACTTCTCCTCAAGCATCCGTTCGACCTCCTTAAAGGGGGCCTTTCCCTGCTTTGAGAGGATATGGGCGAGCGCGACGGTGAGCATGGCCATGTCGTCGATCCGCCACCCGAAGGTCCGGACCTCGGTCACTCTCGGGTGCCCTCGGAGCGTGGCGTAGTACCGGTCCGACTCCGAACTGGCTTCGCCCTCGCTCACCCGCTTCACTTGCAGACCCAGTTTTTCAAGCTCGGCGTCTAGGAGCTTCAGGATCTGCTCGTAGTCACTTCCCAGGGTGCGCTTGAGCTCCCATGCCTTGGCTCCCGGCTGCATGTGGTGCGTGTAGAGCAGGAGCTGAGCAGCTCGCGCCAGCTTCTCACGGAGCTCGACGATGTCATTCTCCTCAGCCATGGGTTTTCCTCCTCTGGAGCCACTCGGCGCGCGAAATCGCTATCGGTACCGAAAACGTCGCAACGCGCTCGAGTTTTCGCGGCTTGGACAGCGGCTTCAGCAAAATTTCCTCTTCGAGGGGCTTGAGCTCGAGCGTTGCATAGCCGTAGCTAACGAGGAAGCTCACGAGCCACGCCTTGCCGACAGTCTCTTCGAAACTCCGCTCCGAAATGAAGTCCCAGTAGGATAACTCGGCCCGTTCTCCAGCCGCATCCTTGAGCTCGCGCCAGGTCCGGTCGAGCACGGCCGCGAAGTCCTCCTCCGAAAGGATGCCCAATCGCGCGAGCTCTCGGCGGGCTATCTCTCCGACCAGCACCTCCGTCGTGTCGAGCCCGCGCCAGCGCTCCTCCAAGCTTGGGAGGTTCGTCCAGTATTGCTTAGCCTCGGCGATTCCATGGGGCGAGAGCGACTCTAGTTGCACAATGGGGTGCCATGAACGCGCGAGGACGTCGGCCAACTCGCGCACCGGGAGCGCGTGGAGCTTGAGCAAGATCAACAGCGGGTCGAGGTAGAGCATCGATGATTTGTGTTTGACCCACTCGCCCTGCTGGAACACCACGTCTGCGAGCCCGAGCACGGCCTGGATGTCGAGGTAGAACTCATCGTGTTTTCGAAGCTTGGGCAGGAGCTCCCGCAGGCGGTCGAAAAACTCCCGGACCTCGATGTCGAATGGGTCGAGCCCCCGCTTTCGCACCGTGTCGCAGAGGTCGATTATCCGCAGCATCAGCTCTTGGCGCTCACCCGGCATCTAAGCAGCCACCTTAACCTGCGATGAGCCCGCGATGTTTTGCACCGTGATCACGTTGGACACCCCCTCCACGTTGGTCAGCTGCCCAGGGGTAATCACGATGTATTGCGTTTCCTCGCCCTTCATGAACTCCATGATCTCCTTCAGGATCGCCTCCCGATTGCGCGGGTCCAAGTGGGTCTCGAATTCGTCGATCGCTCGGATGGGTGATTGAATCCGCTGCTGGAGCGCAAGCAGGAAGCACATGATCGCAGTGGTTCGCTCCCCCCCGCTTTGAGTGTAAGCATCTAGCACCTGCGGCTCCGCGCCTTTGAACCCAACGAACAGCTCTAGGCCGGCCTCGTCGATGTCGTGGACGTTGATCAGGTTGGCGTCACCGCTTGCGTTGACCCGCTTTAGTATCTCGCCGTAGCTCACCCTGACCTCGCGCAGCAGCTTGTTGAGTTCGTTGGTCCAGCGCTGCTTCCGCAGCTCCAGCTCATCGAGCGCCCGCTCGCGGTTGGCCGCAACAACCTCGGCCTTCGCCTCGAGCTCCTTAAGCGTGCCCTTGTAGCTGAGGTACATCCGCTCGACGTCGGGGGAGACGTCGGCCAGGCTGGCGAGCTGGATGTTGGTGAGTTTGAGTTCATCTAGCACCTCCTGGGGCTTCCGCTCGGTCTCAACCCGCTCGCCCACTTGTTTTGCCTCATTCTCCAGTTGCTCGAGTTCGCGCCGCGCTCGCCCGAGTTCGGACTGGGCGCCCGAGATGTTCTTTTCGAGTAGCTCGCGACGGAACCCAAGCACGGCTATGTGGACGCGTGAGTTGATGTGGACCTCCCTAGTTTTTCCGAGTTCGCCCTTGGTCCCGACGAGTTCGGATTTCACCTCGTTCGCCCGCTCGCCAGCTTCCCTCATGCTCTCCTTCGCCCGCCCCAGTTCGGCTTCAAGGTGCTCGAGCAATTCGCCCAAGCCCGCTTCGGCAACCGAGCGGAGGGAGGTGTTGAAACTTTCGATGAGCTTCGCGCGCGCCCCGGCCTCGGCCTGAGCCCGCTCGTGAGTGATGAGTTTTTGGTAAGCAGCATCGAGCTCGAACTCCAGCTCCTTCAACTTGGTCTCGAGCTCTTTATCCCGCTTCGAGTTCTCGTCCAGCTCTCCCTCGATCTCACCCAGCTCTGCCCTCAGCCCATCGAGTTTCCCGCGAAGGTTCTCGACCGCCTCCTCCTGCCGGATGCATTTCGCCCAAGCGTACTCCATCTCGAGCTCCCGCTTCCGCTCCCCGAGTTCCCGCTTGCGCTGGAAGCGTCCGTATTCGCCCTCCCAATAGCGCAACGTTTCTTGGGCTTTCTCGAGCAGGCTGCGAATCGACTCCTCCTCGCTCAAGGTGTGGGAAAGTTTCTCTCGCGCCTCCAGAATTCGCTCGCGGTACTCACGCAGTCCAACAGCTTCCTCCACCAGCTTGAGACGCTCGCGCGCGTCAATGGCGCCGAACACATCGATCATGTTCTGGTGCATGATGATTAGCATGTTGTCTGGGTTTATGGAGAGCCGCCCGAGCAAGCGCAGCACCTCCCCCTTCATCACCGTGCGGTTATTGGCCTCGTGCCAGTAGGTCCCGTCCTTGTTTAAATACCGGGAGAGCACGAGCGTGTCGGAGTTTATGCTGGGGATCGGGCGCTTCCCGTCGTGGGGAGAATTGTCGAACACCACGCTGACGCGTCCGAGATCCTTTCCCCGCCGGATGAGGTCGCTGAGCCTCCGGGAGCGCTCGGTGTAGGTCTGCCCCAAGGCCACTGCAAGTGCTAGCATGATCGAGGACTTCCCCGCGCCATTCGGACCGCACACTAGGTTGAGCCCGGGCTTGAAGGGGATCTGGGCATACTCGTACGACATGAAGTTCTCCAGGATTATCTTCCGGATTAGGGCGCCAGAATTTTGGGGCATGGTTGAACCTCATTTAAATTTGTGGTCTTCAACTTTAAAGCCCTCCCGCATTTAAGTTGAAAGGGTGGCCCCGATGGTAACGGTAGCCAAGATATTCGAGTTCCGCGAACAGCTCGAGCTGGACGTGATAGCCCGAAAGCTCAAGGACTTCAGCGAGGAGGAGCCCCACGAGCGTGAGGGGAAACGCGCGAAGCTCACGGCGGAGATTTTAGACCTGAAGCTGGAGGGCGACTCGCTTTCGGGGGTCTTCAGCAAGGATTTCGTGCTTGGCCGTTACTACAAGCGCGGGCTGGTTGAAATCCTGGTCACGGAGGAGGTCCCTTTCTGGGTCAAGCGTTCCAAAGGGCGAACCTTCCTGATCGTGCTCGCCCCTTCAAAAGCTCGCGGGGTGAAGAAGCTGCTGACGAACTACGTGGCGAACAAGCTCAGCGAGATTTTGTTCATCAAGACGGGGGCGATCGTTGAGACAAAGATCACTCACGAAACTCTAAAGGAGCTTCATGAGTCAAACCCCCGCGCCACCAAGCTGATATGGTTCGACGAAGTGGACATACCGGATATAAAAAAAATCGCGCTAGCTGGCTCTGCCCTAGCTGACACCAAACTCTACCGCGATTACGTCGAGCACGGACGGCTGTGGTACATAGTGTTTGAAGTTATGAAACGAGGACTGGTGGTGGGGATCACAAGGAATTCTGTGGTCACGCTTTTCAGCAAGACCAGCGTTGACGAATTTATTAACTTTGTTTTAGAGGAAATAATTCCAATAACCGAATAACGATATATTAATTCAAATCATTTTGACCTCTTTCGCGTAAAAATGCGTTTTTTTGGCCCAGTTGAAGGTTCAAATCCCGCCCGGGGCACCACTCTGAAATGAGAAAATTTCGGCGGGTCTACAAATTTATTCTAGCTTGAGGATTTTCAGAATTTCCGCAACTCTCTGAGAATTTGGCGCGAGTGCTATTTTATTGATTTGAAGTTTTCGCTCAGCTATTATTTGGTCAATCAGGCTGTTAATCTCGCGCTGCCAGCCCGGGTCTGTGCTGCGAAAGCCATCCGGCCGTAAAGGAGTAGCTATGGGGAGCTTAAACAGATAATCATAGCTATGGGCCCAGTTATTTAGAATATCCTGTACCGTCTGCACAATTGCCGGATCAGCTTTCATCCCTGTTCTTAGGGTCCACAGAAAATAAGCGTAGTTATCGATAACCGTCCTGTCGCAGATAACCATTTCATAGCTATTTGCCGCTTCTATCTCTTCTATTAGCTGGCGGCCAATTATCCAAGCCTGTGCAGTGGGGCTGTTTCGACCTTCTGTGCCGGCGGGTATCGGGCATTCACGGACAAATTCTCTTGTTATGCCTGCATTGTAGCCCCTTTCCTTGAGAGTTCCCATCAAAGCATGCGCAAGAGAAGTCTTACCTGTACAGTGTGTACCTGTTATTCCGATTTTCATTTATATCAATAAAATTATGTGTTTAGATATAAATTTATTAGGTGGCGCCGGGGCAGGGATTTGAACCCTGGATGCGCTTACGCGCAACGGGGTTAGCAACCCCGCGCCTTACCTGACTGGGCCACCCCGGCACAGCGGCGAGCACGCTCGAAGTTGTCGTCTTCCCCGCGCGCCGATTGCTGGCCCCAAGCTCCATCCCGTTGACTGCCAGCGCCGCACGTCCTGCCCACCCTTGCTGACTTCCGCCCCTGGGGGGTTCGACAGGTTGGGGTAGTTCTCCCCGGCCTTGCGACCGAGGCCCTACCGCCGCCGACCCAGCAGGACAGGACTTCGACGCCCAAGACCAGGTCGACGCGCAGTTCCGAACGCCGTCCCCGAGCTTCGGCCCACCGTAAACCCCATTTGTGGTATAGGGAAGGGGTGGCTCCCCGCCTAGCTCGCCGCCATTCTAAAATACGTGTTTTAATTAGTATATCGTTTGCGCTGATACCGCAAGTAACTAAACTATTTTTGCCGCTTAAACCCCAGTTGCACCAAAAGTTCACATGCTTTGCAAACGCTCGTTGAAGTTGGCTCACCGCAGAAATTGCACCTCTGCATCTCAAATTCGTGCATCGCTCCCGCCAAATGTGGCTTCATGCGGTCGAACATCCGCACGATCATAAACTTAGTGTTGGGATGCTTGACCTCGAAATCGTTGAGGAAGTCGCGAATCTCCGTGTGGATGCCGTCTGCGTAAGGGCAGACCGCGAGATGCACTTTTATATCTTTGAGCAGTGCATAGAGGGCGATCTCTTTCTCAGGGATTTCACGCATCGGTTTTATCCTGGGCACGAAGCCCTCCCGTGGCGGGTAGATCGGGCCGAGGCGATGAAGTCTGGAAAAATCACCCCGCACGTAGTTCAGCATGATCGCTTGGGCCTCGTCATCCAAATTGTGGGCCGTCGCTAACTTGTCGGCGCCAAGTTCCCGCGCCGCTTTGTTGAGCAGCGACCTGCGCATCACCCCGCAGTAGGTGCACGGGTGCTGGCGGCTCTTTCGCTTTTTTGCCACCCTCACTATCTCGTCGAGCGTGGCTCCATATGCCTCCTTGAAACTGACGATTAGATATTCTACTCCAAGTTCCTCCGCGTTCTCCCTCGCCACGGGCAGGCTGTGATCGCGATAGCCCTTTATCCCCTCGTCGATCGTGACGGCCGCCACCTCGCAGTTCTTGTTTTTGCAGTAATCCGCGATCAGATGGAGGGCAACGACGCTATCTTTGCCTCCGGAAACCGCGATTGCGATTTTCTCGTTCGGTGCGATGAGTTTGTGTTCGGCTACCGCGCGCCAGAAACGGCGTTCGACGCTTTTTGTCAGGCAGCGGTCGCAGAGCAGCGTGCCAGCGTAGCGGCGGTTGTAGACGGCCCTGCGCCCGCAGAAAGTGCACTTCATTTAGCCACCCGTGACGATCGGTATTATTTCGACGATGTCGTCGTTTAAGAGGCGCTCTTCTTCAGGCACAATTTTTTTGTTGCACCTGACGGCGACGACATCTGGATTATAGTTCAATTGTTTCAACAAGTCGGCGATTTTTGCGCCCTGCGTCAACTTTATTTTTTTGGTTCTTCTCTGCCCGTACAGCTTTACCGTGACGACAATCATCTTCGTCATATCACCACAGGGCTGGGAGGAAGCTCACTATTATGAGTGCCAGCACGAAGAAGGAAAACCCGAGAGCGACACGGCGGGCGGTTTTTGCGGATGTTCGTTTTTCAATGATTCCAGAGAGGATGTAACCGCCGTCGAGGGGTATCGCTGGCAACATGTTGAAGAGCCCGATCGCGAAGTTGAGCAGGAACATCCACGTCAGCAGGGTGATGATTGGCCACGGTAAAAATGAGTCGTTACAATACGGATGGAACAGCGGGTAGCCCACGATCCCATAAGAGATTGCAGCGAGGGTGAATAAGGGGTTGATAAAGTCCGACCGCGATATGGCAGAAATAGGAACCAATCCCAGATAGCCGAGGTTTTCATTTTCTTCGGATGAAGCGATGGTGATTGTAAATATATTTTCGTTTGTCACAATTGTGAGGTTGTCTCCCGGGTGTGTGTTGTCCATAAAATCGTGGAAATCGCCCCACTCGTTCATTTGCACGCCGTTGATGGAAAACAATCGCATGCCGGGCTGCAGAACGCCATAGGCTGGAGTGTTTTCAGCGGTTTCCCAGACGTAGACACCAGGGCGGGGCACTACCGCCACAAGGAGGATGGACAAACAGAGCAACGCCAGCAGGATATTTGCAAACGACCCCGCCCCGTACACCCGGAGGCGTTGCATGATCGGTGCTTTCTTCAGACGCTTTTCATCGGGCTCGACGAATGCCCCAGGGATCACAATGAACGCCATCGCCCCGACTGATTTTACTGGGAGATTCTGTGCACGAAGGACGAAGCCGTGCGAAAGCTCGTGCACTAGAAGTACGCTAAGGATAGCGATCAAACCCTCCAAAAGGGGAATTGTCAAGCCCGGTATCACGAGCCTCACGCCGGGCGGTGCAACGGATGGGCGAGTGACGATAAAAGCCGCGTTTAGGATGAGGTTCACAAGCATGAACACCATGAGCGCAAATCCAACGATCACAGATGCAGTTCCAAAGGTACGCCACCCGCTTTTATGCGCTTTGGCGGTGTTATCGATGAAGTTCAGGCCCCGTTTGGTGCGCCACATCAGCATGCCGGGCCCGACCTCGATGTTTCTTTTCTTCAGATTGTAACGGCGATTGAGTAGAAATATCGTTAACCAAAATCCAGCTAGGAACACCAACGCCAACGCTAGCCAAGTCATGTCCATAGTTTTCCCGTAGTCCTTTAATATTGAGGGGCTTAAATTTCTCTGGATGGCATGTTTTATCTCGTGTTGACGACTATGAAGGCGCGCGCCGAAGCCGAGCGCATGGCAAAGAAAATCATCGGTGAAAAGTTAGCAGCATGCGTGAATGTCGTCCCAAGCATAAGCTCGACGTATCGTTGGAAGGGGAAAATCGAGCGTTCGAGGGAAACTTTGCTTTTGATAAAGACATCTGGCGAGAAGCTTGACAAGTTAATTAAAAGGATTAAAAAGCTCCATAGTTACGAAGTTCCAGAAATAATAGCGCTGCCCATCGAACGAGGCCTACCAGAATATTTAAAGTGGTTGAAGGAAAGCTTGAGGTGATAAATATGGGCATCCCGCTGATAGAATCGCATAAAGTTATCGCACCTCGGCCGATATTGTTGATAACCACCGTCGACAAGCAGGGGCGGATAAACGCCGCGCCGATGTCGTTCGTGATGCCGGTGGAGATGGATCCACCAATTCTAGCGCTTTCGACTGGATACGATGGCGATACTTACAAAAACATATCTGAGACCAAAGAATTCGTGGCGAACGTCGTCGGTGAGGATATCAAGAAGCAGATGTGGACGTGCAGCAAGTCTTTCCCGCGTGGGGTCAATGAGCTCGAGAAGGCCGGCCTGCATTGGGAACCGTCCGAGAAGGTGAAGCCGCCGCGCGTCGTCGAGTGTCTGGCCAACTTGGAGTGCAAGCTAGAGTGGGTGCACGAAAGCGAGGAATACGTAGTTGTGGCTGGGCGAGTGGTGGCAGCGAACGTTAGGGAAGGTGCTATCAAGTCTGGAAAGTTCAACGTCAAGGAAGCGAAGCCCCTGCTTCACCTCACCGGCAAGTTGTTCGTCGTAGGAGATCACGTCGTAGAGCTATGATTGGATGGCGAGGCCAGTAAAAGTTGCTGACACCGTCGAAGTATTGTACGACGAGAAATGCTGGGCATTATTCAGACAGTTACGGCAGCGGGCTAGGGACATCATGCTCGCCCTGTCGAGGCGCAACGTTGTGTCGATAGTTCACGGAAGCGTGGCTCGCGGGGACGTCGACCGAGCAAGCGATGTAGACATCTTTGTGCCGTCGATTGTGCAGTCTTACGAGGTGGAACTCGCACTTGACGACGCAGGATTTGTTCCGATCGAGCGCGAAATCGTTGTGGCGACTCCATGGCAGCTGCCGAAGGCACACATCTACCTCGATAAAAATTGTTCAGTCACATTTCCATTGACGAAGCCGAAGCGTTTGGAGGTCGAGTTCTACTACTTTGGAGGGGCTATAGACTTGCGCCAGGTGGAACGTGAAATTCGCGCAGCTGGGGTCGACAAGCGATTGATGCTGATAGAGCCAACGCCGCAAGGCCACGTCGAAAGCCAGGTGATCGGGAGGGAAGCGGAGGTCGCTAAGCAGATAGGCGTCGGCCAAGACATCGTCCGAGAGCGAGTGCAAGTATTGACGAGACGAAGCGATGTTGGACACACCGGCGTGTTCATCGAGAGGAAGCTGGCTCCGGACGAGGCGTTCGAAGCCGTCATGCAGCAACTACTAAACGAAAATCCCGAGATGAAGATTCGTCTGAAGGGGAAATAGTTCAAGCGATTTCTCTGAATCGGTTTATCACAAACTCCTTATCGATCGCCGATATGAAGTTTCCAACCCGAGGCCCGAACTCTCTCCCTATCAGCGCAAGGTACACCGCCTTGAAAAGTTCTTGTGGCTCGATGTCGACATTTTGAGCGATCTCATATATGTGATTGTGAAGTTCCACCGGCGTGTAGTCCTTCTTGGATAAATCGTCTGCCAAAATTTTTAGTCCATTTTTCTGCTCCACCGTGATGGCCTTAGCTTCAGGTGGCAAAGTTTCTGCGATCTTGAATTTGAGGTGTTCTGGGGCGTAGTCGTTTATCCAGTTGAATGCGCGCTCCAAACGTTGTGTCGCAAGTTCGACATCCGTCTGGCTTGGGTCGGTCATCATCCCTCTAGATTTTATGACATCTATCGCCTGATCCCAATTTTTAACAACTTGACACAGCACGGCGGCGAACCTGAACGATATCCGTTGTGGCTGCTGTTTTGGCGTCGCCCTCACCTGCGAGAGTTCATAGATGCGTTCGACTTGCTCCTCCTTTCTGTCGCCTATGCCGGTTTCCGTGAAGTAGGCGTTCTCCACCATGTCGTATTCATCGTAGAAGTCGAGCAGGGGCAGACCTGGGTCGAACTCCTTACTCTTCATCGCTTTGCTCCTGAAGATGAAATATCGAAGGAGCTCCGGTTCAGCCGTGCTCAACCATTGAGGCAAAGTGAAGACCACGCCTCGAGATGAGGACATTCGTCGATGCACTATTTCACCAGTTTCTTCATCCACACCCTTCAAGCTGACCCACTCGTATGGCACAGGGTATGGGGCATCGTAGCCGAAGACCTGCTTCGCGATGATCTTGCCAGTTTCATAGCTGCCGCCGGCGGCCGCATGGTCCTTTCCAAAAGGTTCGCAGGTCACACCCAGCAGTTTCCAACGCGCTGGCCATTCCACCCGCCATGTCAGCTTTCCTCCCCCTTTGCCGTAGTCGGCCTCGCCCTCGTGGCCGCAGCCGGCCACATAGTCGCACCCATCGCACTTGTAGCTCACGTAGTTGTCGTGCCACGCATAGGTTTTTGTGGTGGCGAGCCTGCCGCATTTTTCGCAGATGGCGTCGTACGGCAACCAATCCTCGGGCAAAGGTTTCGCTCGATATCTGTTGAGGATCTCACGTATCTCGTCAGCGTGCTCGAGGGCAGCGCGAATGAGGTTCGTCATCTTTCCGCTCCTGTAGATTTCAGCGGCGGAGTAGATTTTCACCTGGATGCCAAAGTCCTCAAGCGAATCCGAGAAAGGTCTGGAGAAGTAATCCACGAAGTTTTTATGTGTCTGGTCTGGCGATGGGATGTTTATGTAAGGCATGCCGAGGTACCGCTTGTATCGCTCGGCCAGATCGCCCTCGTTCAGCGGCCACGGGATGCGCCGCATGGGGTCGTAGTCGTCGGCGTACCATATCGCCTCCGCCTTGCCCCCAGTCTGCTCCACGGCACGGCGGATGCCGTCGGCGATGAAGACATCGTTGCAGTGTCCGATGTGGATGTGGCCGGAGATGGAGATCCCGCTTGCGATGGTGTGCTTCTCACCGCGACCGAGCAACGCCTTGGCTATCTGATCTATCCAGTGCATGGAACCCACGTAGATTTATATCACCCATCGTAAAACTTTAGCGGGGAAGGATGAAACCAGCAAAGCATATGGCGTCGATACCGCAGTCGAGCACGCTGAAGGTGCTCAGCTTGGCGAAGGAGCTTGAGCGGAAGGGTGAGAATATCATCCACATGGAGGTCGGTGAGCCAGATTTCGACACCCCGGATCACATCAAGAAGGCTGCGGAGGAGGCGTTGGCCAGGGGGATGACGAAGTATACGCCCAGCGCTGGTTTGCCGGAGCTGAGGGAAGCCATCGCCGACCACCTCAAGCCGGAGGGCATCCAAACCTCTTACAAAAATGTGATAGTCACACCTGGCGCGAAGCATGCTATCTTCTGTGCTATGGCGGCAGTTCTAGATCCAGGCGACGAGGTCATAATTCCGAGCCCATGCTGGACGTACGAAGCAATGGTGTTGATGTTTGGCGGCAAGCCGGTGTTCGTGGAGACGAAGGAGGCCGATGATTTCAAGCTGAAGGCGAAAAAAGTTGAAAATGCTCTGACGAAGAAGACGCGGATGGTCCTGCTGAATTTCCCTAACAACCCGACCGGGGCTGTGATGAATAAGGAGGACTTGAAAGAGATAGCTGACTTGGCGGTCGATAAAAAATTGTGGGTCCTCTCGGATGAAATTTACGATTGTTTGGTGTACGCTGGGACTCACACGAGCATAATGTCTTTCCCAGGCATGGATGAGAGGACGATATATGTGAACGGCTTTTCGAAGGCATACGCGATGACTGGTTGGCGCTTGGGCTACGCCGTGGCCCCGTATGAATTGATAACGGAGATGGACAAAGTCCAGCAGGCCTCGACCTCCTGCGTGGCTGGTTTCGTCCAGGCGGCGGGCATCGCGGCCCTGCGCGGCCCTCAAGACCGCGTGGTCAAGATGCGTGAGGAGTACAGCAAGAGGCGCGAAGTAATCGTCGAGGGATTGAATTCAATCGATGGCATCACCTGCAGCAAGCCGGCGGGCGCATTCTACGTATTTCCAAACGTCAAGGAACTTGGCAAGTCTTCGCTGGACCTCTGCGAGCTCCTGTTGAAAGAGGCTGGCGTGGCGGCTGTGCCCGGCAGCGGGTTTGGACCATACGGCGAGGGGCACGTGAGGTTCAGCTACGCGACGTCGATGGAAAATATCAAAAAAGCGATCGATTTGACTCGCGATCTTGTTAAGAAGTTGACTCATAAATAGATTTTAGGACTCGCCTGATTTCCTTCGCCTTCTCAGTTCCTATGCCGTGTACTTCCTGCAACTCTTTCTCTGACGCACCCATCACTCGCTCCACCGTGCCAAAATGTTCAAGCAGTCTTTTAGCAAGCACAGCCGAGACGCCAGGCAATCCCTCCACGATGAATCGCTGCTGCTCGGGCAAAGTGAGCTTTCGCGCCGACCCCCGAATCGCCACCTCGCGCGCTTGCTCAATTTGTTCTCGCCTTGCCACGATTGCAAGGACCGCTGCGGTTTCCTTCTCATCGCGGGTCGGCAGGATGGGTATCCCAAAGTCGATGGCGAGGGCCGAAAGCGCGCCACGGATGGCGTTGGGATGTATGGCCCTCAGCGAGTACAGCCCTTCGCCTTCCAATATTAACATCGGCCGCTCGAATGTTTCCCCCAGTCGCTGCGCCTGCTCCATCAGTCGCTTGTCCACGATCGATTGCAAAAAATCTTTTACTGATTTCCGTTCCACGCCGACTCGGTCGCTCAGAACAAAGTCCCCCACATCTAATTGTCGAGCTTCTACATCAACTCCAAGCTTCGTCAGCTCCCGCACGACTCCGGACGGTATCTCGCGGTGGTCTGCGATAACCTTGACCTTTTCAGCGGTGAATTCTTCTAGAGCTTTTTGCCCGACCATCCCTTTTTCCTCCTCCCGTTGGCCGCGCAGCATCTCGTGCATACGTCGTTCCTTTTTCACCGCGGACCAATAAAATGCTTCGTCCCTCGTGCCCTTCGCGAGCAAAGCGATTACCCTGCCTGGCTTGACTCTGCCCGTCCGTCCGCGCCGTTGGATGAATCGAATCTCGCTGGGCACTGCCTCATAGAATATCACCAAATCGACGCTCGGTATGTCCAGCCCTTCCTCGCCGACAGATGTAGATACTAGCACATTTATTTCGCCGGATCTAAATTTATCCAAGATTCGCCCCTGTTCCTTCTGGCTCAGGCCCCGCTCGTCCTCCCTGCGGGCCTGTCCGATGAATTTCACCGCCAAAACATTGTCAAGTTTGTTTAGCTCTTTCACAATTTGATCCGCAGACTCGCGATAGTGGGCGAAGATTATCACTCGAGAGTTTGGATTTTCCGAGAAGTGTCTCTTGACTATTTGCAGAGCTTCTGATATTTTCGG
>Ga0315282_10008909_pt1 | contig 16112 bp, 14 predicted proteins | sample YL17G07_20_MG_FD_203693 | JGI IMG/M metagenome (GOLD analysis project Ga0315282, IMG submission 203693) | Sediment microbial communities from Yellowstone Lake, YNP, Wyoming, USA - YL17G07_20 | ecosystem: Environmental > Aquatic > Freshwater > Lake > Sediment | place: USA: Wyoming | collected...
ACAGTTTCAGCGTGAGCTAGGGACCTCGGGGTTCTAGTTTCCATCTCTTGGATTGACTAGCGGTTCAGTGTTGTATCCTTCGTCTTTCTCTTTCTGATCCGACTACCGAGCTCCCTCTTTCAAGGTCTCTCTCGTTTCAACGCGCGCAAGAGCCAAGTCGGAATCGTCAGGTCCAGTTCTTTGTAGACAACGCAATGACTGTCGCAAGGCACTTATAGAACCTGCATGGCTGGAAAAATGCGATTGCCATGCTTCTCGAAGTAAAGGGATTGAGCAGATACTTTGGTGGTCTAGAGGCCCTCAAAGACGTTGATTTCAACATTGGTGAAGGCGAAATATTGGGGTTAATCGGCCCTAATGGAGCAGGAAAGACAACCTTGTTCAATGTGATAGGTGGAGTGTATCGACCAGATCGTGGAACGATTAGATTCAAAGGGGAGAACATAGCGGGGCTTGAGCCCTATCAGATTTGTAGGAGAGGCATGAGCAGAACCTTTCAGATACCTAAACCGTTTCGCAACTTGTCTGTTCTTGACAATGTGACTGCCGGCGTGGTGTTTGGGAAGCAAAGCTTGAAGAAGGTTGGTCGAGGAAAGGAGAAGGCTATAGAGATACTTCAGTTCATGGGCCTTTCCGGAAAGGAAGGCCATTTGCCTGGAGGTTTGACGATTGCAGATCTGAAACGACTTGAGCTAGCCAGAGCTTTGGCTACTAGTCCTGATTTACTACTGTTGGATGAAGTCGTTGCGGGTTTGAACCCCTCCGAGACAGCTGACGCTATGCAGCTGATCGAGAAAATCAAGAACGAGCTGGGACTCACAATATTCATGATTGAGCACGTTATGAAAGCGGTCATGAGCATATCCGACAGAATAATAGTACTGCAATACGGCCAGAAGATCGCAGAAGGAACACCGCAGGAGATCGCCGAGAACAGTAAGGTGGTCGACGCCTACCTCGGAGAGAAATACGTCTTCTAAGGAGATGAGATCATGCTGCGAGTGTCAGGCATCAATGTCAGCTATGGCGGAGCGCATGTTCTCTGGGACGTTTCGTTAGACGTAGCAGAGGGCGAGACGGTGACGGTCGTAGGATCAAACGGTGCCGGGAAGTCCACCCTTCTCAAAACGATATCTGGACTGGTCCGTCCAACCACTGGTGAGATGACATTTCGCGGTCAACGTATCGATGGCCTACCCCCTTACCGGATTGTGGAAATGGGAATTGCGCACATCCCTGAGGGAAGAAAGCTGTTTCCTCAGCTGACAGCATTGGAGAATCTCTGGCTAGGTGCCTACACGAAAAGGGCACATGAGAAGAAGAACGAGACCCTTGAGCAAGTCTTCAAGCGGTTTCCAATGCTGAGAGAGCGACAGAAACAATTGGCATGTACCTTGAGCGGGGGAGAACAGCAGATGCTGGCCATAGCTCGAGGCTTGATGTCCCAGCCGGAGCTTCTCGTGTTGGACGAGCCCTCCTTGGGCCTAGCTCCGAAACTGGTCATGCAGGTCTTTGACAGCATTAGAGAGATCAAACAGACTGGGGTAGAGGTGCTATTGGTGGAACAGAACGTTCGTCACGCGCTAGAACTTGCGGACAGGGCGTATGTGCTTGAGACGGGAAGAGTGACCTTGGAAGGGTCGTGCCGAGAACTAGTCAATGATGAGCACGTGAAGAAAGCCTACTTGGGATTATAGAAAGAATCTTTCCGCCTACACCGGAATGCTTTGCAAGGGTTCCCACGATCCCTTCTGGAGCAAACAGCACCACGATTATGATTACTACTCCGCGGATAACTACGTGAAGGACTTCTGAGCCGAATGCGATGCGAAGTATCCATATCAGCGGAGTGAGCAGAAAAGAGCCTATCAAAGGACCAGAAACCGTTCCCACGCCGCCTACCACAGCAGGCAGGAGAATGTCAACTGACACAAACATTGCCATTGAGGTATCTGGCTCTATGAACAATGTGTACTGTGCGAAGAAGGCTCCGCCGATTGATGTTAGGGCTGCGCTGATGGCTACCGCGGTAATCTTGTGTCTCAGCGTGTTTATGCCAACCGATTGGGCTGTATCTTCATCATCACGAGTGGCTGAGAAGGCAAGACCGAGTCTAGCCTTCTTGATCGCATTTGACGTGAATACGCCCAGAATCAGGAATGCGACTCCGATGAAGACGTATGGGACATGGCTTGTATGAAACTGGAAATCCCAAAGTGAGTCAGGAACCACATGATACCAGACGCCAACAGCCCTTCCAGTAATATCCCAGGCCAAGAAGATCGTGCGCATGATCTCAGCGACCGCCAATGTTGTTAAAGTGTAGTAGTAGCCCTTTATTCCATAGCGGAAAACGGGATAACTGATGACCAGTGCGAAAGAACTGCTGATGGCTATGCCCACAAGAATTCCTATCCACGGGCTTATGCCCAGCCTAGTGTAGAGAAGCGCTGTGCTATAGGCACCGAGTCCAAAATACGCTGCGTGCCCAATAGAGTAGGGTCCTGCGTACACTGCGATCGTCCATGCGGTTGAGACGAAGGCATAGAGAACACAGAAGATGAGAACATCTGTGACAACGGGCGAGGACACGAAGGGCACAGCGCATACGATGCCGAAGAACATGAGATAGAGAAGCGTGCTTCTGCCGAGTCTCATCTTCGTAGTTCCCTTCCGAAGAGTCCTTCAGGTTTCAGAAGAAGCACAAGGATGAAGATGAGAAGAGGAATTGTTTGTCTTAGAAGAGGAGACAGCATGTAGGCTGTGAAGATCTCGATTGTGCCGAGAATCAACCCTGCGATGAAGGCGCCGAGATAGTTGCCGAGGCCGCCGAGGACGATCACAATGAAGGTAATGACCATGAATGATGCTCCCAAGAAGGGGCTCAACGGGAAATATGTGCTCAGCAGGGTCGCGGCCACGGCCGTGCAGGATATGCCTAAGCCGAATGAGAGTGAGTAGATCTTGTTCACGTTTATGCCCATCAAATGCGCGGCCTCTTGATCCTGTCCGGTTCCTCTGATTGCAGTTCCATAGGTCGTCTTCAACAGGAAGAGGTGCAGGGTCAAGGCAAAGAGCATGGCGAGGACGAAACTCAAGAGTCTAGGGAAAGGAACGGCTACTGCTCCGAGCTCCAGCCTCAAGTCAGCATATGATGTATGCACGAATCTAGGGTCTGCCTTCCAGAGAACTATCACCGAGTTCTGAATTATCAATGAAAGCCCCAGGGTCATAAGCATCTGGATATGGGTAGGCCGGCCGAGGACCCGTTTGATCAAGACTCTCTCCGTTGCATAACCGATGCAGAAGAGAGCCGAAAATACAGCTGGTAAGGCGAGCAAAGGGTCCACGCCGAAAAGGGCCCAGATCCAGAAAACGAAGTATCCCGAAAGCATGAGAAAGTCGCCGTGGGCGAAGTTCACAATCTTCATTGTGCCGAAGATGAGCGTCAGACCCATGCTGATGAGTGAGTAAATTGCCCCTTGAAAAAGCCCTATCAATAGGAGGTTTAAGAAAATGGGGAGATCGAGCTGCATCTGCCGTAGATGTCCGTCCGTCTATCGTTCTTTCCATGTAGGCGCAGGATAGACTAGTGGTATCGTCGCAATCTCTTCTGGCCAGATCGCGTGGTATACTCCCTTGTACAGTTGAACCATGAAGTTGTTGGCATAGATGTTCTGTCCGGTGTTGTCGAATTTGACGCCTTTCCATGGCGGAATGATCTTGTCTCCGGGGATGTCGGTGTTGGCTAGGGCCTGTCGTAGCTTCTCTGGATCAACGGATGCGGCTCGTTCCAAGGCGTCCCTTGCAACCACTATAGTCGTGTGCATCTGCATTGTGTAAACATGCATGTCTCGGTTTGCTTCCTTCTTGAACAAGTCATTGATCTCCTTCGCGATCGGCTTCCTCGCAGTCAGGTCTATGCTCCAGCCTTCACGTCCAATGATGTACTCTCCATCTTTGCCGACACTGCTTACGTACTCTGGAAAGATGAACCCCGCGGTAGTCATGAATGCCTTCGGGAAGAAGTCAACGGCCTTCAGTGTCTTCGTCCAGAGTATCGCGTCGGGCATAGGCGTTTGCACGCTCAGCACTACGTCAGGGTTTGCGGCCTTCAGAGTCATGGCTTCGCTGGTCAAATCGGCCGGTGATACGGGATGCCTTATGTAGGCCACCAGTTTGTAGCCACCCATCTCAGGATCAACGTTGAGCTTCTCCCACTCAGTAGCAACTCCCACACCGAACAGTGACTCCTCGGAGATGAAGGCGATCGTCTTTATCTTGATCCCGGTTTTGTTTTGCATCCATTTCATGCACTCAAAGTAGTTTCGCGCGAATATCGCATCACTGCCCCATGTCCGGAAGAACCATCTGAAGCCTTGGCGGGTTAGATCAACATGCGATGAGGCATCGCAGATGAATGGTATGCCGTATCGCTCGGATTCCTGAGCAGCCGGGAGAGTCACACCGCTGTGTAGTGCTCCGATGATGAGATGCACTTTGTTCTCCGTAATCAGACGCCTAGTCTGCGTCTTGCCCACATCCGGCTTTCCTTCTGTGTCAGCCACGATCATCCTGACTTTCGCGCCACCGAGGGATTTGATGCCCCCCTCATCATTGATCTTCTTTGCCAGCAGTTCTGACATTGCCTTCATTCCATCGCCGAAATAGGCCGCTGCTCCTGTCAAAGGCGCCAGTATGCCGATTCTTACCTCCTCAACCTTTGGCGCTGCACTTGTAGTTGTGGGTGTAGGTGGCGTCGTGAAAGTCCATGCAATGCCTCCAGCGACAGCTGCAACGACGACGACAGCTACAATGATGATCCCTTGAATCCTTGTGATAGCTTCCTTTCTGGTACATATTGTTCTCATAACAATCACATTTCCGAAAGACACGCTTGGATCTATGATTTATTTAAGACTTGCCAGTCGCGATGACTGCTCTATCAGGCGTATATCTACCCTTTCAGCCGATCTAGAACAAGACCCAAGATTCGGCTTCAGGAATCGATCTCCCAAAGACAGGCAAGATACGGATCACTGAGTCCTCTTGAATTGAATTAGATTGTTATAGAGAGACAGGATGTTGTGAGCGTTCATATTTTGATCAACAATCACCTAAGGTGCTTGATATGACGAGAGTTATGATGGCATTCATCGAACGTATTGAGAAGTCAAGAAAATGTTATTAGATCATTGAGAGTGACAGGATGTTTCCATTGAGGAACACGAATAGCTTTTGGTGATTCCATGACGAAGATCATAAAGCTGGATGAAGCTCCTACGAAACCCAGTCGTGACATGAATGGAAACATGATCCTTCTTAGCAAGGAGATAGGAACCAAAGGGTGCAATGCAGTAATTATCATCAAGGAACCGGGAGTAAGTGACAAGCCACTCCTCCACTATCACCACAAGAGGGAGGAGTTATTCATTGTGCTAGAAGGCAGAGCAAAAGGTGTGGTGAACGAGAAAGAGATGATCCTCGAACCAGGAATGGCGTTCCTGGCCCCTGCTGGAGACAAACATTACTTTCACCTTCGAGCGAGGCCTCTGGACAACAAGGTGTTCAAGATGATCGAAGTGGGATCGCCCATAGAGGATGAAACGATCGTAGTCGAAGAAGCATAGATACCCTAAGAGAACTACTAAGCTCCGTGTGATCCGAGCCTTCGCCTCGGAATGATTCCCAGGAAAGGATCGGGCGCTCGTCTTCGCTGTGTTGTTGCTATTTGAAGGAGGGAAAGACGGTTTCAGCAAAGAGTTCCATGCGCTCTAGCTTCTCTTCCACTGTCTTTGCAATGAAGTCGAACCAGAGGTGTTGGATTCCCACCTTTTCATAAGATTCGATTGTCTTGATGATCTCGCTCGGATTTCCGACGAAGTTCCGCTTCAGAAGTTCTTCTTGGCTGAATGACTTCAGATCCTTGAGTGTAGATTTCTGCAGCGAAAGCAAGTGGTGATACATTGGCGAGTCGAAGAAATTCTTCCGCGCTTCCACGCCATCCTTGGAGATGCTGCAGCCAGCTTCAGGAGCTACTTCAATCTCCACATGGTTTCGTTTTGCAGTCTTCGCGTGCTCTCTGATCTGTTCCATGCCTTTCTCAAGATCCTGAGGCGTCATAGCAGCGGGTAGCCAGCCATTGCCATATGTGGCAATGCGTTTCAGGACTGAGGGTGCGTTTCCTCCGACATATATGGGAAATGGGTTTCGGAGTGGTTTTGGATACATTTCAATCTCTGAGAATTGTATGTGCTTTCCATGGTAACTGGCAACCGGTTTGTCAAACAGCTCTCGCAAGGCCTCAACGCTTTCATCCAAGATGGCGCCGCGACTGCCTTTTCCTCCAAAGGCCTCGAACTCTTCCCTATATGCCCCAAGCCCGACACCAAGAATGAAACGCCCGCCGCTGACATGATCTAATGTTATCGCCTGTTTAGCTAGAATCACAGGATTGCGGATCGGCCCTACAATGACGCCTGTTCCCAATATGACGCGTTTTGTAGATGCTGCCAAGTTTGAGAAGACTATTAAAGGTTCGAAGAAATTCGGTTTTGCGCGATTCTTCAGATAGGTCTGCGTAGTGATGTGATCATTGCCCCACACAGAGTCATAGCCAAGTGTTTCGGCTTTCTGAGTTACCAGCTTAAGATTCTCCGCTGAGGCAAAGCCTACTGGATAGAACAACCCTTCTCGGCAGGTTGAGAGTCCTATGCCGAATTTCAAAACTGATCCCTCTTAGGAGATATGCCTGTAGCCAATATTAGCTATGTCTTTGGTTCTGGGCTATCGGTAGGCTAGATTGTCACGAGCTTCTCGGTAGGTGTTGTTAGGTATCTGTGTCCTCTTTCTGTTACGACAATTGTGTGTTCGATCTGAAGGCCGCCAAACCCTAGTTCGTAGTAGGGCGTTTCTATGTTCAGCACCATTCCCTCTTCAAGCTCAGTATGATCGGTAGGTCTCACTACTGGCATGTCGTAGACCTCTATTCCTATCCCATGTCCGCAGTGGTGGCGTCGATAGTGAGGTATCCCGGATTTCTTTGTCGCCTCCATAGCTATGTTGAATAAGTCTGAAGCTTTCACGCCAGGTTTCACATTGTTGATGGCTTCCTCCGTTCCCTTGGATATTGCAGCATGATACTGTCTGTGTTTCTCAGTGGGTTGACCGAATATCGCACTCAGAGCTATGTCAGAGGCATAACTCCGATAACTGCATCCGCCATCAAAGCGTACAATGTCACCTTTCTTCACTCTGTAATTGCTAGGCATGGCGTTTGGGAAAACGCTTCTGGGACCGCAGCCGAAGACCGTGATGAGAGGCTTGCCTCCCTCTCTTGCCACAGCGACCTCAAACTCGCGAGCCAGATCGATTTCGCTGACTCCTTCTCTGACAGATCGTAGAGCAACATTGACCGCCTTTTCCGAGATTTCCGCACCTTTCTTAAGTCTCTCAACCTCTTCGGCGGTCTTTACCATTCTTATCTCTCTGAAAATGGAAACTCCCGGCTTGACCCGGGCCGATGGTAGCTTACTCTTCAACTCATCCCACGCTGTATAGGTAATACCTGCTTCGTCTATTCCAAGGTTCCTCTTGTCAAGCCCCCTATCGCTCAAAACCTTAACCAGTCCGTCCACCGGTGTCTGCTCAGACCTGGCTTCTGTTGAGAGTTTGATGAACCGCTCCTCAGACTCAAGCAACTCCTTTCCCTTCGGTGACTCAATGTGGAACGTTCCGTAGCATGTTATGTCCTTTATCCATGAAGAGCTATCAACATACAGATCAAAATCCGATTGAGGTAGCACGATAGCTGGCTCACCGTCACGAGGGACAACCGTGAACACTTGCACTCCTCTCAAAGTCCAGTGACTGAGGCTCCAGAAATCGCTCAGATAGTAGTTGTTTTCCGGTGATGTCGCTATCAATGCGTCTAGGTCATGTCTCTCCATAAATTCCGATGCTCGTTTGTGATTCAGAGGCAAGATCTTTCCCTCGCAGGATGTTCTCTGTTCTACTTCGCGGACAGTATAAGTGATTTTCCAAGCCCAGAATCAGCTTAGCGCGTGCTTCAAGAATTCTGAGAATAGGTAGACTGGCGTCGGCTTCTGTGCGCTCCTGATGCACCAACACTCAACTGGAGCTTAACGCGCACTACAAAGCCATATCGTATCTTTGCTTCATCAGGTTCGAGAACGTACTCCAGTTGGGTTCTATGGCCGAGAAAAGGCCTGGCAGGCTCTTTCTTGTAGTCTCAAGAGATTTCAGGCCGGTTGATGTGACAATGCAAACCACGGTCTCATCTTCTTGGACCTCTCCTTTCTCTCGGAGCTTCCTTGCTCCGACGATGGAGGCCACTGAAGCCACCTCCCCGTATATCCCTTCCAAGGAAGCCAGCAGCTTCTGCATATCAACAAGCTCATCGTCAGTCGCCTTGACGGCTCTGCCTCCTGATTCGCGGACGGTCTTGAGTGCTTGGTAGCTACTTGTTGTGCCGGCGATAGAAAGGGCTGAGGAGCTTTTCCACGGAACCGCCTCCACATAGTCCAAGCCTTTTGAGATGGCGTTTGCTATCGGACCTAGAACTTCCGGTTCGACACTTATCATTGCCGGCTTTTCTTCAACTAGGCCCATCTTCTCGAATTCCTGAAAAGCTTTCCACGTGGCCCAAATGTTGCCGCCATAGGCTGTGGGACTGAATATCTTGTTCGGCGCTTTCCAGCCAAGTTGCTCACATATCTCGTACCCTATCGTCTTGAGGCCTTCAACTCCGTAGGGGTTGTACGTGGCCATTGGCGATGTGTACGTCGAGACAGGATACCAGCCCAGCTCCCTCACACACCTAGACTCCAATGCCCACCGACCTTCCGGTGTAGTGACAGGCACCACCTTAGCTCCATAGACCTGCAACCAGGTCAGCATGTTCTCAGGGACGAAGCTTGGGACGAAGACTACGCAGCTCAGTCCGACCCTTGCTGCGTAAGCAGCCGTGGAAGCGCCCATGTTGGTGTAGGATGAGACGGTGACAACCTTGGCTCCGAACTCAAGACCTTTGGCGATGGCAGTACAAGAGTGTCTGTCCTTGAAGGACCATGTCGGATTTCTGGTCTCATCCTTGATGTACAGGTTCTTGATGCCGACTTTTCTTCCCAGGCTTTCACATTTCACGAGAGGTGTGTTTCCTTCGCCAAGTGTGAGCATGTGCTGAGCAACTTTGACTGGGAGAAGTTCCTCAAATTTCCAGACGCCCCTCTCTTTCGATCGTCTTTGAAGAGTCTCCTTGTCTAACACGTTGCCGATTCGGTCGTAGTCATAGTCAATTTCGAGGTTCGAAACCATCTTGTCGGTTCTACACTTGGGGCAGCCTTCAAACATCCTTTGAAGCGGATAGCTTGTCCCGCACTTTAGGCATTTGAGTCCTAACGCATAGGACACTGGGTCAGTCCTCCAGACCTATCTTGGAGTGACATTGTGGCCAGTTCTGATATAATGCCTTGCATTGTATGAGAGATGTTTCAGATGCTGGAGCTGTAACATTTCTCGACATCAGGAAGGCCTGGCTCCCTACAAAATCTTATATTGAATTCGAAGTCGTCAAGTGTGAGGTTGAACTCTTGGATTATGTGAATAGCATGCTGGAACTAATAGGCAACACTCGCCTCCTGAAGCTAAACAAAGTCGGCAAGGACGTGCCAGCGAACGTGTTCGTCAAACTTGAGCACCTGAATCCAAGCGGAAGCTACAAAGACAGAATGGCGCTCGCAATGGTTGAGGCCGCGGAAAAAGGTCTGACTTGGAACGGTAAGAAGCTGAAACCAAGCGGTGTTGTATGTGACGCATCTGCTGGGAACACTGCTCCTGCTCTCGCGTTCGTCTGCGCTGTCAAGGGATACAAAGCGAAACTGTGCACCTACAAGACGATGCTCGTCGGTCAGAGCACAAGACTGAAAATCACTGATGCCTTCGGACCAGACGTTTGCGAATGTCGACCCCCTTCTGATTTCCTGTCAGAGAAGGTCTTGAATGAGCTCACAGAAGAAGAGAAGAATCTGGCTTGGATCATAGCAGGCAAGATGCACATGTCTGAACTGGAGAAGAACAACCCGGATGGAGTCTGGGTTGACCAAATATACAATTGGCAGAACGTGGAAGGCCAACGGTCAATGGGAAAGGAGGTCTACAGGCAACTGGATGGGAAGATCGATGCTTGGGGTTGCTCGATAGGATCTGGGGGCACGTTTCTAGGCGTTGTGCTGCCACTGAAAGAACTGGGAGTGACGCCCCTGACTTTTGGAGTCGTACCGGCCAAAAGTGAGGTGTACATGGAGATGAAGAAGGCCGATGCCAAAAAAGGAGAGTTCGGGCCCTCTCAGGCAGCTAAAAAAGTGGCGGGACTAATGGGACTGAAGAAATGGGTGACTGAAGAATCTATTGCAGAACGGTTGTACAAGATGGGGTACCCAGACAGGATGTTCCAAGTAACGACCGAGGATGCGAGGGAGATGGCCAATCGGCTATGCAGAGAAGAAGGCATCTACTGTGGTATGTCATCGGGTGCAAATGTGTTTGCAGCCCTGAAGGTAGCTGAGGAGATGAAACCTGGTCAGAACGTCGTCACAGTCATTGTAGACAGAAGGGACCGGTACCTTGGGGAGTATCCGAACGATATCTACGTCGTCTAGGTACCTGACGAAACAGTGCGCGTCTATGCGCGTTTCTTGAGAAGAAAACAGAGGCATCAGGAAAATGCTGCTTAACAAAGAAAGGGCTCTCAGAATAATGTCGGAGAGAGGATTGGATGCCATAGTCTCCACAGCACAAGAAAACAACGCCTATTTTGGCGACATTCCTGTGAAGGGATTCTGTCTCTTCCCTTTGAGTGGAGATGCAACTCTGATAGCTAGAACGCTGGATGCCTTCACGTTGGCAGAGACTCCATCTTGGATAGAGGACGTACGATTCTACGGCCTATTCCACATAGTCACCTCAGAGAATGCTCGCCTCCATGGGGCAGAGAAACGAATGAACGAACTGGTCAGTAGAGGTGGACTGGCAAAATACAATGACCCTATCGACGTACTCGCGGAAAGCATTAGGGAGAACCGCTTAGAGAGCAAGACTCTAGGAATCGATGGCAGCGGCATAGGCCTCTCCCAATACGAGAAACTCAAGAAGAGACTTTCCGACGCAAGGCTGGTTGACGCTTCTGAAGATATCGCCTGGATAAGAGCGGTGAAAACACAGCAGGAGATAGAGAACATAAGAACTGTGACGAAGATCACTGAGAAAGGATTCGATGCAGTAGAAAAGGTTGCAGGTGAGGGCGTGAGTGAGAAGGAGCTAGCTGTTGCTTATCGAAAAGCCGTTGCAAGAGAGGAAGAAGTGAGCGTTCGCTTCTACACGTTTCTGGGCGGAGGCAGAGGCGCCGTCCCTTTGGCCCCTCCCAGCGAATACAGACTGAAGAGGGGGGACCTCATTCAACTACACAGCTCACTCGTCTACAAGTACTACCACTCGGACATAGCTAGAGGCGCCGTTGTCGGAAGACCTTCCGAGAAACAGACCAAGACCTGGAAGGCCATAGTCAAAGGAGAAGAGAAGGTAATTGAAAGCATACGACCAGGGATCAAGGCATCGGAGCTCTTCAAGATAGGTGTCCAGACGGTCAGAGATGCAGGTCTGCCCAGATACGAACGATGGCATGTCGGACACGGCGTCGGTCTCGCATTGATACCGAACTACGATCCGCCCACCCTTGCTCCGAGCGACAATCGAGAGATCGAGGAAAACATGGTGCTATGCATAGAAACTCCGTACTACGAGATAGGCTTCGGAGGCATGAACCTAGAGGATACAGGAGTAGTGACACAGAAAGGATTCCAGCTCTTCTCGTCCCATCACGCAGGACTCAAGATCGTCTAGGACCGCTCTTCGCGTGCGCCCGTCCGGAATCTACGCGCGCTAGCACATCTGGCCGCCATTAGACTACCCATGCTGAATCTGCTGGATAAGGTTGAGAGTGGCCGAGCTGTCCTGCTCCTTCGGGCTGATGAGCATGACCACGGGCAAGGTCGCACCCTTTCGAACATACTCTTCTATCTTCTTTCTGCATTCTTGCGGTGCTCCAGCGACGGACATGGATTCAATCATGGGGGCCGTCACGTGCGCACCTGCCGCATTCAGATTGCCTCTCCGGGCGTCCTGCATTATCAGATCCAATGCTTTCTCATCCAAGTCTTCCGGATTCAGCATCAGCTTTGCCCTGCTTGGGCGAGTCAAGAGGGAAGCGATCAGTTCTCTGGTCATGTCCTTGGCCGCTTTCGGGTCTTCCGAGACCGCGCTGATCAGGAAGGCCACTATGTCCATCTGAGACAGCCTCTTGTTGGCTTTCTCTGCGCCTATCTTGATGTTCTCAACTGCGTCAACGACGTATTTGGGTGAACATCCAGCGGTTAAGATGACTCCATCGGCTATCTCCCCTGCCAGTTGCAGTGTCTTCGGACCAACTGCTGCCATGTAGATAGGGACACTGTCCTGATAGGTCTTGAAGCCGAGTTTCATGTTTCTGAGAGTGAATGTCCGTCCTTTGTGGGAAACAGTTTCTCCAGAGAGAAGTCTCCTTATGACTCGAATCGACTCCTTCACCACAGAAACCGGCCTCTCCATGTTCATGGCCATCTGTTCTTCGATCCAGAGGGATACTCCACTCCCAATTCCAAGAATCGCTCTGCCATTTGAAAGCTCATCTATTGTCGCAATCGACATGGCGAGAAAAGCTGGATGCCTAGTGTAGGGATTCACAACTCCAGTCGCTAATCTTATCCTGCTTGTTGCAGAGGCGACTCCTCCCAGAGTTGCGAACGCATCTCTGAATAGATAATGCTCAGCAATCCATACCGAGTCGTATCCTTTCTTCTCAGCCTCTACGGAGTACTTGATCACGTCATTCGCTGAGAATACCTCAGGCCAGAAAGAGACTCCGAGACGCCTCATACCTCAGTGTCACCAACCGGAAGACACAATATACTTGCAGACTGCACTGATTGTCCAGTTCGCGAATCCTCGCTCGAAGACCTCGGCCTGACCATCACTCATTCCTTCTCGCGTATTCTCAGAATCCGGATCGAATCCCACTTCGAGACGATATAAGACTAGCGCGCGAAGTACGCGAAAGCCTTAAAGCTGAAAATCAATCGTAACCTGCTCGGTTGTCGGAGAATGAAAACTGCAGACAACGTCCTAGATTTGATTGGAAAGACGCCTATGGTGAAGCTAGGTCAGATAACAAGAGGCCTCGACGCAAAGATCTTCGTGAAACCGGAATATCTCAATCCAACCGGGAGCCTAAAGGACAGAATAGCGTTGCGAATGATCGTACAGGCGGAAAAGGAAGGAATGCTGAAGCCTGGCTACACGATTGTTGAATCTAGCACTGGCAACACTGGGACATCACTTGCATTCGTAGGGACCATGAAGGGATACAAAGTGGTCATCTTTGAGACCACACCTGGAACGATGGGTGAAGAGAAGATGAAGATCATGAGAAACTTCGGTGCGGAAGTCAAGAGAATAAGTCCAAAGGACATAGAGGATTTGGAGGAAAGAAGTGTTCCAGGAGCGGAGATAGAGCTTCCAGGCAGAAGACTCTGCCTCGATCTAGAGAAGACTCGTTCCGATGTTTGGTGGGCAAGACAATTCAGTAACCCGCACAACGTTAGGGCACACAACGAAACGGCGAGAGAGATTCTGTCTCAGATCGACGGCAGAATTGACGCTTTCACTGCTTCAATAGGAACAGGAGGAACGCTCATGGGCATTGCAGAAGTCCTCAGAAAGAAGTTTCCTAGCATTAAGATCATTGGAATTCAGCCTGCAAGTTCCAAGATAACGATGACTCCTGGCAAGTCATATCCGACAAGTGAGATCTCGGGAGGAATCGTCTCTGAAATGCTCGTAAGACGCAATCTCATCGACGAGATAGTCAAAGTCACTGATGAGGATGCCGTGAACATGACACGGCGACTGTGGAAAGAGGAGGGACTGTTCGCCGGAGTGTCTTCGGGAGCCAATGTGCTAGTCGCATTGGAACAAGCCAAAGAACTGGGGAAGAAAGGTAAGATTGTCACGGTCCTGCCTGACAGCGGAGACAGATATTTGACGACGGAACGCTACGTCACATAGATCCTTGACCACCCTGACATTTCCACAGGTGCTGCATATTAGGCAAGTCGGTTCTGATTGACCCAATGGTGATTAAAACATGTACGGAGAACATGGCAAGATAGGATTGATCGTTCCTTCGGCCAACACGGTCATGGAACCAGAATTCTACAAAATGGCCCCTACAGGCATCGCCACATTTGCCACGAGGATGTTCCTCGAAGAGGTTAAGGTGGAAACACTTGCCAAAATGGCGGAAGAAGTAGATAGAGCCGTCAGGGAGCTCTCCACAGCACAAGTAGATGTGGTCGTCTTCGGTTGCACATCTGGAAGTCTGTTGAAGGGCCCAGAATGGGACAAACAGATCATCAGCAGAATGGAGAAGGCGGGGCAGATCCCTTCGATAACCACTTCGGGATCCGTTGTCAAGGCACTCAAATGGATTGGAGCGCGAAGAATAGCTGTGGCAACACCGTATCTCGATGAACTGAACATCCGTGTAAAGGAGTTCCTTGAGCAATATGGCTTCGAGATTATTGACACAAAAGGTCTAGGCCTTTCAAAAGGAATAGAAATCGGAAACCAATACCCGGAGACCGCCTATGACCTTGCGAAACGCGTTTACAGACCGGGCACAGACACAGTATTCATCAGTTGCACCGACTTCAGAACAATCGAGATAATCGAAAGACTGGAAAGAGAACTGCATGTCAACGTCGTAACGTCGAACCAAGCATCGTTCTGGTGTGCACTCAAGACCATGAAATACTCAGAACCAATAAAGGGCTATGGCAAACTGCTATCTGCAGTCAGATAGCAGGCTGATTTCTGGACTAGCAGGATTCCGCCCGCTAAACCAAATCTGGGTTGTCCAACAAGCTAGCGTTTACGCATGACCACTAGCCGAAAACGAGTTTTGAGCACCTAGTAGTTCTTCTATCCGTTCGGATATGCACGCGCTAGCCTGCAGACGATCTATCTAGTGCGCGCTAGGTAGTAGCGCATTTTCTGAGGCATGTTGAACCCATGTTTCCCCATGAAGTGGCAGCTCGCCTCGCGGGAGCCTACGTCAAAAACTGCGACCTTCAACCTGCAAGCCAATTACATTAATGATATCTGATCGCTTGACTCTTGCGCCTCAAGCTTATGCCACAGAGAAGGCATGAATGGGATGACTTGCAGAAACCCATTTTCATGGAAGCGTTATGCCGAGTCATGAGCGACAGCGTCGGAGGAGACCTAAGCGCGATATGGGACATCATCGAAGGAAGGAAAGGGCTCCTGGCGAAGTATGGCTACCGCGCGGTTTCGGCCCGATCAGAACTATCAGAGGATTGAAGGAATTAATGCAGAGGCCAGAGATCCGGCTGAAGGAAACCTTTGGAGAAGTCGAAAGGAAAGCTGGCAAGTCTGCGAAGAAGGATGAGATTCTAGTCTTTGGTCACACGCACAGGTAATTCGTCAACAAGAAGGAGAATGTGGTCAACACCGGATCTTGGGTTTCCGAAAGCCGCACCCCCAACACCTATGTCGAGCTTCATCCAGAAGGAATTTCTCTGAAAATCTTCAAAGGCGAAATCACCGAAAGGACCTGAGTGCGCCTGAGCCTCTCCTTTCCTTCTACCAAATCAGCTGTAGCTTGTGTAGCGTAGCCTTCGTCTCCTCTTGACTGATCCAGCCTCGCAAATCCCTCGAAGTCAGCTCAAGTCAGTCAGGGACTCACACCTCATCGACCTCTCAACTAGCCGATGGCCTTCGCCTTGTGCGTGCTCCGGAAGACTATTGAGTTCTGATTCAGCTAGTTACTTGACGTGAATCGGTCTTGTCTGAGTTGGCTGGGGGCTTGCGTAGAAGCACTGCAGAGTTGGCGCGTATGTTTCAGACGCGAATGGCGATGCTTCGAAACCGCCCAGACATCGTCAGTCAATTGCGCCCTCTTGAGACAGCCAATCCCG
>Ga0315282_10008910_pt1 | contig 16112 bp, 14 predicted proteins | sample YL17G07_20_MG_FD_203693 | JGI IMG/M metagenome (GOLD analysis project Ga0315282, IMG submission 203693) | Sediment microbial communities from Yellowstone Lake, YNP, Wyoming, USA - YL17G07_20 | ecosystem: Environmental > Aquatic > Freshwater > Lake > Sediment | place: USA: Wyoming | collected...
CACCGTCGGAGAACGGCCGATGCCCGAGCCCGGCGGGTGTCCTCCGTCCGAGGCGGGTGTCAATGTCGCTGATGAGCCAGAAGGGATCGCACGGCTGCTCGAAGACGGTCGCGCCGTGGATCACGGTGAGGGAACGCGAGATTCCTTCGGGGACGAGCAGATAGCGAAGCACGCTGGAAAGCTCTTGGTCGGCGGCGAACTCCCCAAGCACGGCGAGGCCGCTCTCGGCCCCCGGCGTCTGGACGAGGACGGTTACGACGGCGTCTGCGTCGCAGTTGAACGCGACCGCGAGCGCGTCCATGGCCGTGTCGGCGCAGTGGGCGCGCCACCCGGCAGTGGCGAACGCGTGTTCCCAGAGAAGGCGCAGTGCGCGGTCGGGGAACACGAGGACGGCCTGCGGCGAACCGGCGTTGGAACTACCCCGTCGGGTCACCATCGAGGAACCCCCCGGCTCCGTTGACCGGCGTTGAGGCGTGTCGAGTCCTCACTCGACTCCGGTGACGAGCACGACGGCCTACCGCACGATCCACCTGACCACCTCGAACGCCTCCGCCCACGGGAGCTGCACCTGCGTGCCCCGCGTACGGGCGAGGCTCCGGATGAATTCCGCGTTGAGGTAGGTCCGATGCCGCTGGGTCTTGTAGCACCCAAGCGCCCGAATCTTCCGCTCGACGTGTTCCTCGTCAAGGGCGACGAACATGCGCGTCGAGAAGACGACGTTGTTCCACGGTTCCTCGTAACCGAGAAGCGTCGTCCGTCTGAACACGCGGAGCGCCTCGGCCGCAACGACGTGATGGTCCTGATGGATGTCGTTCGCGGACGGCGTGAACACGAGATCGGGTTCGAGTTCCTTGTTCAGCTTCCACAGGTGTTCGAGGATCTCCTGACGCTGCTCCGGGAACTTCCTCACGTTGAAGTGCTCGACCATGAGATGGTCCGACGGGATGCCGAGCACCGCCGTCGCCTGCGCGACCTCGCAGCGGAGAGCATCCATGGGAAACCCCGGTGGGACCGATTCTTCGGCAGCCGAAAGCGCCAGGTAGTACACCTCCGATCCCGCGTCAACAAGCCGGGCAATCGTGCCGCCGCAGCCGATCTCGCCGTCATCAGTGTGGGGCGCGAGGATGAGCACCCGCCTGAACATCCGGATCATGCGTCTCCCTTTGCGAGCTTTCCCTTGAGCCAAGCGAGCGTGCGCGGGATGCCCTCTTCAAGCGGCGTCGTCGGGTTGTAGCCGAGGTCGCGCCGTGCCTTGGTGATGTCGGCCATGTACTTCCGGGTATCCAGGAACCTGCCGTCCTTCTTGTCGGTGATGCCATACGGAAGGCCGCCCGGCGTCTTCCGGTACTCCTCCGGTTCCGCAAGGCGCACCTTCGAGCGGCTGCCAAGCGACTTCACGACGAGGTCCGCCAGTTCCTTGATGGTCAGACCCCGTCCCGCACCGATGTTGTACACATCGCCCGGCTTGGTCGGTTTGTCGAGCGCAAGGAGGGTACCGGTCACGACATCGTCGATGTACGTGTAGTCACGCATCTGCGTGCCGTCACCGTAGATGAGAAGGTCTTCGCCCCGGAGCGCTCGCTCCATGAACAGGATGAGCGCGCTGTGGTCGTACGTGGCGTAGCGAGGACCGTAGACGTTGAAGTAGCGGCACGAGGCGGTATCGAGACCGTAGACATTGGCGAAGGTCGAGCAGTAGAGCTCGCCGAGGTACTTCGTCGCGCCGTAGGGGAGAAAAGGGTTCTTCGGATGTTCCTCGTCCACCGGCACGCGCTCTTGGCGACCGTAGACGGCCACCGTCGAGGCGTAGAGGACCTTCCGCACCCTCGCCCTGAGCGCGGCGCGCAGGACGTTGAACGTCCCGATTGCCCCCTCGGCGACGTACTGGTGGTCCACGTCTCGCGTCGCCACGCCGTAGGGGTACGCCTGATGAATGACGGTGTCACACCCACTGACGGCGCGCCCGCAGACATCCTCGTCGCAGATGTCGCCCTCGACGAGGTCCACCGGTGCACCAACGGCTTCGAGGTTCTCCCGCGTGCCGGTGCTGAAGTTGTCAAGGATGCGCACCGGCACGCCGCGCTTGCCGAGCGCCGCCGCGAGGTGCGACCCAATGAACCCCGCCCCGCCGGTGATCAGGACGAAGCCCTCACGTCCAGGCATATGTTGTTCCCCCCTGACTTCCGATGTTCGCCGAGACAGACGCCGCGCAGACAAGGACGTGCGCTATCCGGCGCTCTTGGAGCCTGTCCGAGGAACGGTCATGCTGAACGAAGTGAAGCATCTCTATCATCATCAGAATCAATACCTTCTTCGCTTCGCTCAGAAGGACGCCGCTCGATATGCGCATAGGCTCCTGGTAGCCGGACATTCCTGTCCGCCGGATCATCGGTCATGACCGTCCCGCCACCGCCTCATCAAGCACCCTTGCCATCACCCCCGCCTGCGCCTCACGCGTGTACCGTTCCACCGCGACGACCGGTGGACGGACGGGCAGCGTTCCGGCCTTCCACTGGGAGAAGAGCGCATGGAGGCGCGTGCGGACTCCCTCCGCGTCGCCGTGATCTACCGCACCGGGCACGCCCACCTCGTGGAGCAAACGGTCCACCTCGCCCCCCGGTGGCGCAAGTGCCAGGAGCGGCCTGCCGGTGGCGAGGTATTCGTATATCTTCGCGCTCACGAGGTCACCCGCGCCGATGAAGAGAGGTATCGTCGCGGACCGCAGCAGGCGCAGCGCCTCGTCGTGCGGCAGGAATCCGGTGAACGTCGTCCGGTCGATCAGTCCGTTCCCCTCCAGCTCCTGGCGTGCGCCATCGTGCACGTTCCCGACGAAGACGAGGGAAAGCGCCTCCCTGAAGTCCCGATTCTCGCGCACGGTCTCGCCGAGGACGTGGAACAGCGTCGCCGTCTCGTGCACGGGGATCAGGTTCCCCATGTACACGAGCGTGAACCGGTCGCTTACCACAGGGACCTCACCCGCGAAATCCTCACCCTCGAACCCGTTCGGGAGGATCGTCGCACCCTCTGCAAACGGCCCGAGCGAATCGCGTACCATCTCGTTGATGACGACGAGCCGGTTCGCGCGCTTGACGCACGCCCGTTCGAGCCGCTCGTCAAGCTTCCTCGCCGCCCTCGTGCGCGGCAGGTCCGCGTTATAGAAGATACGGGTCCACGGGTCACGGAAGTCAGCCACCCACGGAACCCCGGTTGCCCTCGCCGCGCACAGACCGATGAGCTGGACCGTCTGCGGGGGGCTGGAGGTGAGGATGGCGTCGACCGCGCGCCGCCGAATGAGATGTTTCGCCGCCCTAACAGCGAACGGTAGCCAGCCCACGCGCGCGTCCGGGATGAACAGGTTCGCCCGGACGAAGGCGGCAAGCCGACCGAGCACGCCGGAGGTAGCATCCTTGCCGACGTACCCAACCGGGAGCGGCTCCTCAGCGGGTCGCCCGCGCAGGCGGTTGTAGAGCGCGAACGGTTCGAGCGTCCGTGCCCGATAGACCAGGACATCCGGCGGCACCCGCGCAAGCGACACTTCGTCCCGGTTGAAGAACGATCCTCCTTCCACCGTCAGCACGAGCGGCTCCCACCCGTAGGCGGGCAGATGCCTCACGAAGCTGAGCACGCGCTGCACGCCCGCTCCGCCCGCCGGAGGGAAATAGTAGCTGATGATGAGGACGCGGGGCATTCTTCACATCGCATCCAAGGGCATCGTGTCTATCGTCTCGAACCAGAGGTCTTCCTCTTCGGCGGAGAGGAGACCGTTGTTCCATTCCTCCGCCGCGAAGAAGAGGACCACTTCCTCGACCCCGCGCTCCGCACAGAACCGAGCAAGCGCCCGCGCGTTGCGTTCCACGTTCGGGCCGGGAGCGATCTGGAACCGCAAATGGTAGCGCAGCCGCTTCGGGGACCCGGCGCTCATGCTGCCTCCTTGACCGGCGAGAGTCCACCGGTGAGGTCAGGGATCGGCGTGACGAGTCCCGCGAGCGAGCCGAGGGCGTAGGCCGTCTCGCGCACCATGAACATGAGGGGCACGCCGAGGACCGCGAGAACGTCCCCGACGCGCCGCCACCCGTCGAGAGCGATGGCCGCCAGGTAGAGAAACGCGAGGCCGACGATGCCCACGCCGACCCACTGATAGAATCCCCCGATGAGCAGGCACGCCAGCGCGCACATTCCGATACCGCATTCGACGACGGGCAACAGGTAGATCGGTTCGAGGAGCTTCCGGTTGTGGCGTCCCATCCACCACCGGGCGCGTCCCATGCGGTAAAGCTGCCTCGCCCATCCCCGAAGGGTCGTTCGCCTCAAGTGATAGACCCACGCCGCCGGTGCGAAGGCGAGTTCCCACCCCTTCTCCCTGAGCCTCCAACTGAAGAGGATGTCCTCACCGTACCAGATCGTCGGGAAACCGCTAACCGCAATCGCAGCCTCACGCCGCGCCGCCATGTTGAACGACCGCGGGTGATACGACCCTCCACGCGTCCTCTTCGCGCCGCGCACCCCGCCCGTCGTGAGGAACGAGGTCATGAGGTAGTCGATGATCCGCGTGAGCAGCGGATCGTCAGGACCGCTCCGGTCCGGCCCTCCCACCACACCGACCGCTGGGTTCTCAAACGGAGCGACGAGCGCGTCGAGCCAGCCCGGCTGCACGACGCAGTCGGTGTCGAGAAAGACGACGATCTTTCCGCGTGCGCAGAGGATTCCCCGGTTCCGCCCGACGCCGGGACCGGCTTTCCCCTGTGCTACGATCTGCGCACGGTCGCGGAACGGTTCCAGGAGCGACGATACCCGTTCGATGGTTCCGTCGGTGGAGCCGTCGTCAACGAGGACCAGTTCCACGTCAGGGCGTGCGAGGGTCGCCTCCAGCGAGCCGAGCAGACGGATCAGTTCCTCGGCCCGGTTGAACGTGACGACGACGAGCGAAACGTCGATCGGAGAACTGGCGTGGTCCGAGCAGTTCATGCTCCGGCGTTCCGGCATCAGAGCACGCCCTTGGTCGAGGGGACCTCTTCCGCGCGCGCCGGGTCAATGGCGACGGCTTCCGCAAGCGCTCGCGCGACCGCCTTGAAGCACGCCTCGACCGCGTGGTGCGCGTTCCCGCTCCGGAGCAAGTCGAGATGGAGGTTAAGCCGAGCGTTCGCCGCGAGCGCCCGGAAGAACTCCCACGCCAGGTCCACCTCCAGATCGCCCACGCGTTCGGCGGCGATCTCCGCGCTGATGACGCTGTGGCCACGTCCGGAGAGATCGACGACGGCGCGGGCGAGGCATTCATCCATCGGCACGTACGCCATACCGTAGCGTCGAATGCCCTTCTTCTCGCCGAGGGAGTCTGCAAGCGCCCGACCGAGGCAAATCCCCACGTCTTCGACGGTGTGATGTCCGTCAACGTGCAGGTCGCCAGTGCAGTCCAGCTCGATGCTCATCCCGCCGTGCTTGGCGAACAGGCCGAGCATGTGATCGAAGAACCCGATGCCGGTTGTACCGCTCAGCGCGCCCTTACCATCGAGCATGAGCACCAACTCGATGTCGGTCTCACCGGTCGTTCGATGCACGTTCGCCGTCCGCTGTCCGGTTTCCTCAGCCATGGTCATCCCTCCAGTGCATGGCGAAGTGCGACGAGGAATTGCGCGTTCTCATCAGGAGTCCCGACGCTCACCCGGAGCGCCCGTTCGAGCAAAGGGTACCCACTCACGTCCCGGATGAGCACTCCGCGTTCGTACACTCGACGAAAGACATCGTGCGGGGGCTTCGTCGTCTCGAAGAGGAGGAAGTTCGCCGAGGACGGATAGGCGGTGATGCCGGGAATCGTCCTCAGTTCGCCGTAGAGCCTCTCACGATCCCGTCTGATCGTCTCCATCACGGGTGCGAGGCGCTTCCAGTTCCGCACGACGACGCTCGCCGCGGCCATCGAGAAGAAGTTGAGATTGTATGGGAGCTTCGCCTTCACGACCTGCTCCGCGATCTCCGGGGAACAGGCCACGTATCCGACGCGAAGCCCGGCAAGAGTTCCGGCCTTCGAGAAGGTCCGCAGAACGACGAGGCGGGGGAACTCCCGGAGGAGGGGTATGGCGGAGGCACCGCCGAACTCGACGTACGCCTGATCCGCCACCACCAGCCCCGGAGCGCATTCGCAGATCCGCCGCCAGTCCTCGAAGGAGAGCCCGCTGCCGGTCGGGTTGTTCGGCGAACACAACACGACCACCGAGGGTTGGCATCCGTCCATCACCCGGAGCAACGCGGGAACATCGTACGCCATGTCCTCCCGTCGCAGGAACGTCTCCACGACCTCCGCGCCGTTGATCCCACCGAGCAGCTTGTAGAGCGTGAACGTCGGCTGGACGATGAGCAGCTTTCTCCCGGGCGCGCACGTCACGGCGAGGATTGCCTGGATGAGCTCGTTCGATCCGTTCCCCGCGAGCATCCCCTCGCGCACCCACCCCACGTGTCCGGCAAGGAGCGACAGGAACTCATCCGGTACGAAATCGGGATAGCGCCCCCACGGTCGCTCTCGGGCAAGCCGGAGCACCTCGTCCTTCAGATCGTCCGGTATCTCGTACGGGTTCTCGTTCTGGTTGAGTTTGATCTTCGTCTCAAGCGCAGCCAGCGTATACGCTGGCTGCGCCCGCACGATAGGTTTGATGGGGTCGGATGATGCCACGGACACCTTCCACGGTCGGCCTGCGGATCGTCGAGGCTCACGCGCAGGCGAACACGTTACTACGTCACATGCTGGAATCCGAGCGAACCAGGGAGCCTCCCCGACGAATACTTCTGCACGTGGAGACACTAGAGAATACGGGCTTGGACGCGAACGCTCAACGGGCACAAGGCTTTGCGCCCACAATGACGTACCGGACATTCATGAGGTGAACCCGTGGCCATCCGAGGAAGGATCGAGGCGATGGCGTCGTCCGAGCCGAGCGAGACTCCCCCTTTCTCCTCATCAGCGACACGTCCGTCGCACGAACGAACGCTGTCCGTCCTCGCGGTCGGCACGCTCGCCATCAGCACCGCCGCACCTTTCATCACGCTGGCCAAGATGCACCCGCTCACGCTCACGGCAGGTCGCCTTCTCGGCGTGGCTGTGCTATACGGGGTCGTGGGACGGGACGTTCTGTCGCAATGGAAGGGCCTCTCACCTCGGTACCGACGTAGGCTCATGTTCGCCACACCCCTTCTCACGGGCCACTTCGCCTGCTGGATCGGGGCGTTCAGCTTCACCGACCTGCCGAGCGCGGTATTGCTGCTCGTGCTTCAGCCGCTCCTCGCTTCGTGGTTCGGCTCGCGAGTCTTCCGAGAGAAGGTCACACCGGGGATCCTCGGGGCGCTGGCACTTGCCCTTGTCGGGTTGGGGCTAATCACGTACGACGATCTCACCCTTTCATCGGCACACCTGTTCGGTGATCTCCTTGTCGCGGTCGCATCGTTGTCGATGATCGGGTTCCTGAGCGTGGGCAAGCAGCTACGACCGCGCCTCAGTTTCCCCGCGTACATGTCGCTCACCTACGGAGGTGCGGGGGTATGGGCGCTTGCGCTCGTGCTCCTGTTCGGAGTTCGGGTCCTTGGGTATCCCCCGGCCTCGTATGGCTGGCTGCTCGGCCTCATCCTGCTGACGACGGGCGTCGGCCACGCGGCAATCAACTACGTCCTGCCGCACATGCGCCTGTTCACCCTGAACATCACGGTCGTCGTAGAGCCGGTGCTCGCAATCGTCGCTTCCGTGCTCTTTCTGGGAGGAAGCGTCACGGTTGCGGAGGTGCTCGGCGGCGCGTTTCTCATCGCGGCGCTGCTCGTCGGGGTGCGCGACGAGACGCGAGCGCGTCCCGCGATACGAGACGAGTCCCAAGCGGATTCTGTCGCGCGAACGTGAAGGTCTCGGGAATGTCGGGGCACGCCGCCGTGCGGTCAGCGCTCAGGGCGCGCGACGGGCAGAAGCCACCCGCCGGAGCCAGGGGGTTGGACTGCCACCGATGCGGTGAGGCAATCCTACCACCGCGGAGACAAGAAAGCGGCACCGGCTGGGTACCGCTTCGAGGAAAACAACGGCGGGTGCTTGGGAGCCTTCGGCGCTGGTGAGGGCTTGGGGGGGGGTGCGCGCGAGAACTCCCTCACACCCTGCCGTTGTCCTGTTGCACTGGTGAGGTGTCGGGCATCTCGCCAGCGGTCGGGGGGATGGATTGAGGCTGTACGAGCCGCACGCGCACTCTCTCAGCGCGAGCCTTGAGCGTATCCCGGTCACCTGGGCATTGACCCGAGCGCCGTTCCCCCGACGTGGGTACGCCCGGAGAGGTGTGGCGCGGTCCGAGGTCGGGCCTCCGGCGTCAGCGACCGGCGGAAAGCGAACCCCTCGTCCGTCTGTCGCTTCCGGACATGTCACGGTGCAACGCGCGTGCCAGCCGGACAGCGGAGGCAAGGAATCCTGCCCCGTACCTCACCGGCGACCGTTCACCACGTGAACCTATCCCGCCGCGACCGGTCCGCGTCGGCGCAGCGGTCTCCTCCGGCGCTGAGCGCTCCTCGCAGAGCGGGTTGACGACGACGGCGTGTCGTGTTACGTTTGTGTCGTTCGTGTTACCCCCTCCCGGAAAAACCGTGTGGCCGAAGAGGTGGACTGTGAGAACCACTCTCCTGCTCGCGTGCGTGGCGACGCTCGCAGCAACGCTTCATGCTCAGCCGTCCTCTCTCGACACGACGTACGTCCTCGACCCCATCGTGGTGACAGCGACGCGCATGGAAACGGAGCGACGGAACCTGCCGGGTTCTGTCACGGTCGTCTCGGTCGAAGAGCTCCAGATGACCGGCGCGACCGGCGTGCTCGACGCGGTCGCCGCGACGACGCCGGGTGTCTTCGTGACCCAGCGCGGCGTCGCCGGGTTCGGCCTCGGCACCGGCTCGGCGGGAAGGATCACGATCCGTGGAGTCGGCGGCACGCCGAACAACGAGGTGCTTGTCCTGGTGGATGGAAGACCCGACTTTGTCGGACTGTTCGGGCATCCGCTTCCCGACGCCTACTCCCTCAGCGAGGTGGACCGGGTGGAGATCGTGCGGGGTCCCGCCTCGGCGGTGAGCGGCACGAACGCCATGGGCGGGGTCATCAACATCATCACGAAGCGGAAGAAGACGCCCGGAGCGACGGCGCTCGCGCGGATGGAAGCTGGGCCGTGGGCGACGTACGACGGAGACGTGACGGTGATGGGTTTGGCGTCGTACGGGGTTGACTACCGTCTCACCACCGGGTACACGACCACCGACGGACATCGCCCGCAGGCCGACTTCAGGCGCAAGCACCTCAGCGTTGGCGTCGGCGTGGTGCGCGGCCCGTGGGACTTCCACGTTCAGGGCAGCACCACTCCCTTCAAAGGGCACGACCCAGGCCCGGATACGCTCACCGCGCCCCCGGACCACTGGATCGACATCGTACGGAACAGCGCGCAGGCGACGGCGAGGTATCGGAAGGAGCGTCTGTCCGGGACACTCCTGCTGCACGGCAATTGGGGAACCCATCGCTTCTACGACGGATGGCACTCGGATGACCACACGGTGGGCATGGTCAGTCATACGAGCTACCGGTCCGACAGTGGCATGACGGTGACGCTCGGCTTCGACGCGAGCCGGTACGGGGGCAACGCCGTCAACGACACGACCGGGGCTGACTACGGTTCGCATAGCGTGGCCGAGTACGCGCCCTCGGCGACGCTCCAGGTTCCGTTCGGCAGCAGGGCGAACGTCATCGCCTCGGCGCGAATACAGCACCACGCCGAGTACGGCTGGTTCCTCGCGCCCGAAGGCGGCGTGTCAATCCACATACTCCCTCGGATGACGGTGCGCGGCTCCGTAGCACGCGGCTTCCGGAGCCCGGACATCCGCGCGCTCTATCTCTTCGAGGTGCCGAAGTCCCAACCCACGATCAGGCCGGAGCGGGTGCTCAATGCCGAGGCAGGGATCGGTTGGCGCGCTTTCGAATGGCTCACCACGGACCTCACCGCTTACCGGATGAGAGGCGATGACATCATCGGCGTGCGTCCCCCGCCGCCCTTCCCACCCACCTTCGAGAACCGGACCTCATTCGTCCATCACGGGGTCGAGGCGGAGGCACGCTGGTGGTTTTCCCGATTCCACGGACGCTTCTTCACCGCGTGGCAGGACGTGGATGAGCAAACGGGTGGGAGCGCCGAGTTCACGCTCGGGCTGAGCGGGACGGTCACCGTCGAGAAGTTCGTCGTCACGCTCGATCTTCAGCGAGTAGATGGGCTGTACGGTGAGGACAACCACGTGGAGCAGCTCCCTTCGTACAACCTCCTGAATGCCACAATCCTGCGCCCGATCGGGGGAAACCTCGATGTCCAGCTCGTCCTTCGCAACCTCCTCGACGCCACGTACGAGACGATGCCGTCGTACCCGATGCCCGGCTTCCACGCGCTTGTGGGATTGAGGATGCATCTGGGAGGCGCACCGTGAACCATTCGGTTCGACACGTGGTGCTCGCCGGCCTCGTAGGGGCGCTCGGGCTTGGCTTCCCGTGGGCGTTCCATGTGGTCGGCGCGGGTCAGGTTGCCAAGTTGTTCCTGCCCATGTTCCTCCCGCTCGTCGCCGGAGCGTTCTTCCTGCCGACAGGCCTCGCGATGTTCATCGGCGTGGCGATCCCGTTTGTCTCCGCGCTCCTCACGGGTATGCCGCCGTTGGCACCTCCCGTCGCCTTCCTCATGATGGGAGAACTTGCCGCGATGACCGGCGTCGTCGCCATCCTGCACGGCAGACTGCACGTGAACGCGTGGGCAACGCTCGCCGTAGCCGTCCTTGCCGATCGTGCCATCCTTGCCCTCTTGGCGGCGGGTCTTTCCGACGCGTTCGGCCTTCCGCGGTGGATGGTGACGTGGGGATCGCTTGCCGCGGGCATTCCGGGTATTGCCCTCCAGTTCCTCGTCATCCCGCCCCTCGTCGCACGGCTGAAGCGCGAACAGGCGCACCGTCCATGACCGACTCGAAAGCGCGCACCGCCTATTTCGATGAACTCGCGGCAACCTGGGACACCGCGCACGGAACCCAGGCCGAGGAGCGCATCCGCGCATGGTGCGCATCCGTCGCCGGTGACGTGCGAAGTTCCGGCGCGTTCGTCGTCGATCTCGGCTGTGGAACCGGCATCTCCTCCCATGCCTGGGCTGACACGATCGCCGGGAGAGGCACGCTCGTGGCGGTTGATCGGTCGCTCGGTATGCTGCGCGTGGCGCGCACCGGGCGCGATCATCCGGCGATCCGCTGGGTGTGTGGGGACGCGCACCATCTCCCGCTGCCGGGCGGGACGGCGGATGTGCTGGTCGCGCTGCACCTCTGGCCGCATCTCGACGACCAACCGGCGGCCTTGCGCGAGTGGCGGCGCGTGTTGAAGCCGGGCACTCGGCTCTGGATCGTCCACCTCAGCTCCCGTGCGAAGATCAACGCCGTCCACCGCAGCGGGTCCGAACCGATCCGTCATGACCGTCTGCCCCCGGTGGCTGAGCTTGCCCAAATGGTACGAGAAAGCGGGTTCCGCATCGACCGGACCGAGGACAGCAGCGTTCGGTATCTACTGGAAGCAGTGAGCAGGTGATCACGCAGCACTCCAGTCAGTAGTTCCGTGGACGCGACGTACGCAAGCCCATAGGGTCATACCCATCCCGGAACCGATCGTCTCTACGCGGTTTCCCACCCAGGTTCCCGCGCTTCGTTCCGCTTCGGGAGCGCGTTATACTCCCCTGCGGTACGGCAACCGCCCGGTAGGCGGCTTTCGGACCTATCCCTGTGGATGACTTCGCCTCGCAGGGGAGGCCCTCGGAACTTCCCGGCTGGAGACACCGTACGGACTCCCGGGGGTAGGGGACGATGGTTCTGTGGTGGGCAGTCCTCGCTGGGGTCATCGGCACGGGACAGGCGCGGGCGTTCGCCACGGACGGGAACGTCGTCGGTCCGGGGGCGGACTGGACGTCGGACTACCGGGTGCTCTACGACGGTGACGACGACCGGACGCTCCTGAGCGGCTACGAGTTCCACGACATCGAAGACATCGAAGAAGTGCGCCTGTGGATTGACCTGGAGTCCGACAGCCTCCGCGTCGCGTGGAAGACGCTCGCTCCACCCTACCCCAACCGCCGCCTGACGGACTACACCGGCACGCACGACCGGGGCACGTTCGGCCTCATCCTCGATGTGGACGCTGACCGCACCACCGGGGTGCTGACGGATCGCACACGCGACGGCAGACCAAGCTATGCCTCGGAACCCGTCGGCGGCGAGCTTGCCGTTGCGCTGACGTTCGACCGTTCGGGGAACGGACCACTCGCATGGGCATCCACGCCCTGGCCACTCACGCTCTCGGCGCCGCCATCCGGGGAAGTTGCGGGAAACGCGGCGTTCGGCGTGACGTTCGACGGCAGCGGCCTCGGCCCGAACTCTCGGTGGACCGAGGGTGCGTGGAGTATCTCCTCGATCCGTTCGGTCTGGGAACCGATCCTTGGACGACCGATCCTTCAAGCCGGAGACCTCATCGGCGTTGCGGGTCTCCTGAGCACTCCCGTCGTGTTCGGAGCGGAGGGCGAGGAGATAACCGAAGGTGGATACTTCCTCGTCGGCTGGGGACCGGTGACGCGCACGGGCGACGGCACTTACACGACGGCCATTCACGATCTGCGCGGCAAGGAGATTGTGGCCGCAGGGCTGCCGATCCGGTACGACTGGACGACGGAGAGGTTCCTCGTGAACGGTCTGCCGACGGTCCCGTACCTCGGAGGGATCATCTATGGCGATGTCAGCGGAGATCGACTGCTCTCCGCATACGACGCGTCGCTCATCCTCCGGTACGTGGTCGGGTTTCCCATCCCCCTGTCGGCAGTGCACGCGGATGTTAGCGGCAACGGGACCGTCACCCCGTTCGATGCAGCGCTCATCCTTCGGCGCATCCTCGATCCGTCGTATCGGTTTCCGGTGGAGATCGGCGCTGCGCCGCGCCGTGCGACACCGCCCAACCAGGTCGCGCATTGGTCGCCGACGACCGACGGTTGGGAGCTTTGTATCGCTTCGGAAGAGCCGCTCTGGGGCGTCTCTCTCATCGTTGAGTCCACGGATGCCCCGCTCAGTTCGGGCGAAGTGGCGTGCGAGCACCGACGAGACGGCCCACTCCTGAGACTCGCTTTCGTCGGCAGAAGCGGTGCGCCGATACGGTTGCGCTTCACGGGTATGAAGACGCCCTTGCCCACGGCGGTGATGGAGGTCAGCGAGCAACCGTTGCCGATTCCGGCAGCTCCGGATGTGGGGGATGTCGCGCTGATCGGCGCGGCACCGAACCCCTTCAATGGCGCAGTCATGCTCACCTATTCGGTCTACCGAGAGACCGACGTGTCCATCACCATCCACGACGCGACGGGGCGCGTGGTTCGAAGGCTCCTCGACGCGCGCCTGGGGCCCGGTTCGCACCGAGTCTCGTGGGATGGGCGAGACGATCGAGGACACCCCGTGGCGAGCGGCGTCTACGTCGCACGGTTGCGCGCCGGCGAGGTCGTCCGGGTCGGTCGTCTCGTCCTGATCAGATGACTCGTTTCCCCTCGCCAACGCATCGTGCCCTCGTATAGAGCGATCCGCGAACCGTAGCGCCGCCGGATCGTCCGGGTTTGCCGGACATGACGCCCATCGTATTATCAGGTGCGATCCGCTTCACGGTCGTCGCCCCACGGTACGGCTTCTCCCTTCGTACTGCACTGACAACGCTGTGCTGATGGTTAACTTCGCTGGGCGGGACACTCTTGTCCCGCATGAACGAAGCCCGGCAGGAGTGTCGGGCCCACCCATCATCCCAATGACGCCACTGCAGTACGAGCACGCGCAGAGCATCTGATGGACCCCAGGACTCGCCCCAGGTCGGTGCCTAACATGCAAGGTGAGGCAACCGGGCACGAGGCTCTCAACAGTGTCCGGGAGCGCCGCCAGCGGCGGCAGAGCGCGCGTGGATTTGACGCGCTCATCAACCGTCCATCAATGCTCGGCGGTGGGTCGGCGTGGCGCGGCATCGGGCTGGGAGTCATCGGAGTCTGCATCCTGAGCGTCGTGACACCCTACGCCGACGCGTACCTTCAGGCATCCGGGCTTTCGGCAACCTATCTTCCAACCGGCGTGTTCCTCCTGTTCCTCCTCATCCTCGGACTCAACAGTGCGCTCCGCCTCACTCGGTGGCCGCTCACGCCGCAGGAGCTGATGCTGGCGTACACGACGATGCTCATCCCGTCAGCGATCCCGTCTGACGGACTGGCGCTCCGGCTCGTGCCGATCATCGTCGCGCTCCACTTCTACGCCACGCCGATCAACGAGTGGGCTATCCTGCATCACCCCCGGGTGCGGTCCTGGATCACCCCACAGGGAGAGGACGTGGTCGGCTGGTTCTTCACCGGTCTGCCGCCGGGCCAGTCGATCCCGTGGGGAGCATGGCTCAGACCGCTCGCGCTCTGGTCGCTCCTCGTGCTCGGCCTGTTCATGATGATGACTGCGCTCTGCATCGCCTTCCGGAAGCGGTGGATGGACGCCGAGCGGCTTCAGTTCCCCCTCGCCCAGATCCCGCTCATGATCATGGGCGACGATCCCGCGCCGTCGTGGGGCTCACGCTTCTTCCGCCAACCCCTGCTCTGGGTAGGTGCGGCGGTGCCGTTCTTCATCCATACGCTCAACGGGTTGAACCTCCATTCCCCCGTTGTCCCGGCGGTACACCTGACCGACCTCACGTTGGGCGGGCTTTTCTCCGGGTCGCGCCTGCTCACCGACCCTCCGTTTAACGCCTGGAGCGGCGTCAAGGTCAACTTCTACTGGTCAGTGATCGGGAAGTCTCGCTGAGCGTCTGGGTGTTCGAGTGGTTCTGCTACGTCGAGCGGGCGATCTTCACGATGACCGGCATCGCGGACGGACAGCATCAATGGTCGCCGCTCCACACGTTCGGCTACACGCTCCTCGCCCGGTACCAGATGGTCGGCGCGGTCATCGCCCTGGCGGTCGTGTTCCTCTGGAGTTCCCAGCGTGAGCTGGCAGGAATGGTCCGCGCCGCATTCCCTGGCCGACCGGGCAGAGGCGTCGGCAGGGAACACCGCGCGGTTGAGGGAATTCCGTGGTGGACCTTCTGGGCGCTCATCATCGGCGTCGCCGCCTACCTCTTCTGGACCACGGCGGCGGGGATGCGCCTCTACGTGAGCATCGTGCTGCTCTTCTTCTTCCTCGTGTTCGCCGTCATAGCCGCACGCGTCGTCGCCGCGACCGGGTTTCTCTGGGTGTACGACTACTTCCTCCCGATGAACGGCCTGTCCGATAGCCTCGGTCCGGCACGCATCGATCCGCAGAGCTGGTCAAACGTCGCGCTCGTCAACTTCACCGTGCTCAACCACCGGGCGAACACCATGCCCCAGACGCTCGACGGCATGAAGATCGTCCGGGAAACCGGTATACGGCAGCACCACTTCTTCATCGGCATGGCGGTCGGCGTCGTCGTCGCGATGATCGTCTCATGCGCGGTTGTGATCCGGCTCGGCTACACCTACGGCGGACAGAACCTCGAGCCATACCATTTCCGCGGCGGAGTGGAATGGGTCTTCGACCGCGTCGCAGGCTTCCAGCGCTACCATCTGTTCACGAACTGGACGGCAATCGGTTGCATGACGGCGGGAGCAGCGTTCATGGGGTTGCTCATGTACCTTCATCGTACCTTCCTCTGGTGGCCACTCTATCCGCTCGGTTTTGCCATAGGCGGGACCATAGCGACGGGCCAGATCTGGTTCCCCGTCTTCGTCGGCTGGCTGCTCAAGACGCTCGTCGTGCGCTTCAGCGGCGCGCCGACTTACCATCGGCTCAAGAGCGTCGCTCTCGGACTGGTCCTCGGGGAGTTCGTATGCGTGGGGATGTGGCTCGTCATCGACGCCCTTACCGGCACGACGTTGCACAAGGTCTTTCCTGCCTGGGCGATGTCGTAGGCCAGGCGGGATACGTCCAGACGGAAGCTGGGCCTCTCTACCTGCTTCGCAGGAACGAGGTGCTCCGTCTGGTTCTCAAGACGGAGCACCCGTCGCCTTTCGAGACGGTGCGCCAAGACGGAGCTCCCTCGGTTG
>Ga0315282_10008911_pt1 | contig 16112 bp, 20 predicted proteins | sample YL17G07_20_MG_FD_203693 | JGI IMG/M metagenome (GOLD analysis project Ga0315282, IMG submission 203693) | Sediment microbial communities from Yellowstone Lake, YNP, Wyoming, USA - YL17G07_20 | ecosystem: Environmental > Aquatic > Freshwater > Lake > Sediment | place: USA: Wyoming | collected...
GAATACTGCCTCACGGTCGGAAACGCGGGCTTTTCGCACGTGAATTTTTGGCTTTGATTTGCTGCTTTTCATGACTGTTTATGAAATTGTAGAAAAGTCTAATGAAGTTTCCGATTTAGGTGGATAATTTGAGTGACTTAGTTTTGACTAGCGTATCTGGAGCAATTCTAACACTTAAGAAATATTGAAGATTTTTTTGGGGCTTGAACATCAGCCTCTCTGAGCTTCGGTGCATTCAAGTTTTGGTTCAATCTATTTATAGAGGGGCTATAAACGCCGCAGACAGCAACAGAACCAACCATGCCTGAACATAAATGCTTAATCATCTTCCGCAAACGAAAATAAGTCGCTACCATTAACCTATATTCTATTATAATAAGTCATAAATCGTATCAGAAATTGCATTGGAGATATCCCCCGCAAATTCCCCCTTTTTTATAGCCTTTTTCTGTTTTTGACCCTGCTGAAGAGCACCTACTCGCCTATTTCTTTCTTGAGAGCATTTATTGTCTTAATGATTCCTTTGGTGATTTCCTCAACTTGGCGCTCAAGCGGGGATTGCCCAGTTTTCTGTGTTAGTGACGAATAGCCTATGTTGTCTCGGGCTTTCATGTCCGCATACGTTTTATTGACGAGTTCGGCGGTTTTGTCATTAAGTAATCGTAGGTTATAGGATAGTGAATAATACAAAGCTGTATTCATTGGTTGATGTTCCTTAAGACTCTTTTTGGCCTCCTCAAGCTCTAGGATTATTTTCCTTACGAATCGCTTTTTTTCTCTTCTCTCGTCTATCCAAACCCAAGGATAGCGCCCAATGAATGAACCGATTATTAGGGTTATCACTGCTAAAAATATTGGGTCATAAACAATCCTAGTTAAGAGAGGGATTTCCGGAACCTCCTGCGGCATTTTCCATTCCGCATATAACTCTGGACTACGTCCTTGAAGCGACAGCGCGGAAAAACTTGTTTGAACTCTGTTAGGAAGAATCTTAATCATATCTTCGGCACCAAATTTGGGCGTAGTCAAATCGCTTTCTTCTGGAAAAGTGAAGTCCAAATTGATTGCAGTGATGTTCCCGCTGAAGGTAAATGGAAATCGAAGATATCTTTTGTCAGAAACTCTGCCTGTGCAATTGGCGAATTTAGTTTCGACAAAGAACCTTCCTGCAAACCAAACATCTTCTTTTGTTAGGTTGTCGACTGTTGATGAAAAGTGATCGAAGACCCTATCTACTTCCTGTGCAAGATCAATCCTGTAGTTGACTTCGCTACTGTAAAGGGTCGGAACTGCGTAGAATCGATTGAAATAAGTCCCCCATTCGATATTTTTTCCTACTCCAGGAACATAATAACCGATTAAGTCGATGAATACCGTAGCATTTCCCAAAAGATTTGAAGTCGGTGCCTCGGTTGTCAAGCTGATGTCAACTATTGGTTGAGTCCCTCTTGCTTCAAATTGTGAATTAAGAATCAAGGTCATATTGTTTGTCGAGTCTACGATTGCATTGATCGAGAGCGAGTTCAATAGTAATCCATCACAGGTATAGACTGCTAGACCTTCAATAGTGGACGGACAAACTGGCGCAACTAATGAAACAAAGATAACAATTACAGCAAGAACGCATTTAGAAAGATTTCTTGTTTTAATCATTGCATCTTTTCACGCTTCCCTCAGACATTCTATATTATTCGCTTTTTATAAGCCTCAAAAGCGATGTAACCCTCCTCCAATTTGAACATAGTGGTCTGAATGAGGGGATTTGAAAGAGTATGGAAAACTGCGATTATCAACGGTCTAGTTGCTCTCTTATGGTTTTTTCTTCAAGATTTTTCTACGAATGGGTGATTGAGGTTTTTAACATAGCCGACGAAGAGTATGATTTAATCCCCGCCTGCGGCGAAATACGTGAAGCTTCCAAACGTGGTGCGTTGCAAGTATTTGCGGAAGTTTGCGTTTGACAAGATGATAGAGCTTGGAGTACCCGAAAGCATAGCCGACTTTATTGAGGATAGGGTTCCAACGAGGATAGGCGCAAAACATTATATGGCTTTAGCAAGGCAAGCAGACCAGAAGTACGGAAGATATGCCGATCACGTTACGCAGCTCAGGCAAAAGTCTGGGTTACTAACAGCCTAAAACATTTCCCTTTTTTTCTTTTCCAAAAAGAGGTAAACTTTCAGCTACGTTAAGAGAAGACACATTCTAATCGGGAGTGAAGCTGTTTGCTTAAGAGTTAATCTAAAGTCATAAAAAAGGGAATTCGAAGGGAAGATTTGCTCACTGCTTCTCCTTTCTACGCTTAACATGCTTAACGTAGATGGCTGTTGCAACTGTTGCGACCATGATTGTTGAGGTTAAACCGATGTAGGGAGTCAACAAACCAAACTTGTCAACAGGAACAGAAATGCCACCGACCGGAACGCAAACATGTGCGAGTGTTGCGTTTATAGGAGTGCCCCATCCACCGTCATATTTGTCTCCTCCTACGCCTCCTTTGTCATATTGTGGACCCGCTGGTGGTGCTACTGCTACTGGTACCCGCGTTATACTGAATCCCCAACGCACTCCGTCAGGGTCTATGACTACACTTTTCGGGGGGCCAAGATTGTAGTCAACTAAATATAGATACGCCTCCCACGTAACGGGGTCGCCCACTAATGCTTGCACCAAGTAACGCCATGGCTGGTCAGTGAAATCGAATCTTGTGACATTAGTACCACCACCAGCCGGTGGTTTTCCCAACACGGTGTGTGCCGCTCTTTCCGAGTTTCCCGAATCATTCCAGTAGAAAGGCGTCCCGTCACTAAGCCCTAAGGTCCCGCTATTACTCCTCGCGCCAACACGATCCCAATCGTAATCGTATGGGTCCAGATACGGTACGCCCGCGCGTGTGCCAAGGGCGCCCTTTCCAGCCGGCGTAGGACGCGTTGTAGTAACAAACTGAATCCACTGCAACACGTGACCCGCGGCCAACTTGAATCCAGTTTTATTAGAATACTGAACTTCGAAATCAAATGGAATATTCCACGCGGGCGGGTTGCCGATCCCTAATTTTGCATCGTAACGCGTTACATTTAGAGTCCCCCCAAAAGAGAATGGGCTTAATGCCAAGTTCCACTCTGAGAACCTAATAACAAGTTCGCCCACAATGTCAAACAGCGGCGCGACGGCGGCGGGAACTGGGTTCAGCGAAACGGTCCACTGAAATGTTGCTCCTGGAACTGCGGGGTCCACTCCCACAACCACCCATGGAGGACTCAGGTTACCATTTGCATCAGCATTGATGTTCAAGGCTGGAGCTCTCACAGGAATTACCATTCCAGAAAGCAGAAGAGTGACAAAACAAATGAAGAGCCCTCCGGATCTAATGGGATTATGAGTCATGTTATTTTTCTCCTTTCTCCTTTTCAGCACTTAATATTTGTATGTGCTGTGGATATATATATTGTGAAACCTTCTTCTATGCATACTCATTAGTAATGATGGCTTAATGGCTTTCTTAATGCAGTTTTCCACTTTAACCCATAAACAAGAAACTGGAGAGGGAGAATAATTACGGAAACGTATATCTAAGACTGGCGTCTCTTCCAAAAAAGGTAAACTTTTGTCTGCATTAAGAAGCCGCAGACTTTGATGAGATGTGCAAGTCTTTCAAGGCTAGTTTTTCTTATTTCCTTTGTGTAGGCTTCCCTTTTTCCAAACAGCTGATGAGGAAAGAAGTATTTCATGAATCGAGCATGGTTACGTTTGATGTTACGAAGCTATATCATAATGTTGCCACGTATAAGCCAAATATGGTCGAACGTACCTCTAAGCAGGTTAAGGCATATTAATCTGACTCACGAACAAGAAGCTAGACCGCCTAATCGGACAAAAAGCAGCCGAGAAAGTGGGCAAAGGCTGGGCACTAACAACATTCCTAAGAGAAGCATGGGGCTCCACCAAAAAGGAAGTACTGACGAACGTAATTTAATCAATCCAAGTTTTCTAATGGACTACCTCATTTAGATTTGAGGGGTTTTCTACAGCGCGCGCAAGAAGTGAAATTCACAAACCCTTATCTTGCTTCATAGCCACTTTTGCATAGGATTATTAGTGATAGTATTTGATATAACCTATATGGGGAGAAAAAACATGGAAAATTCTGTTCTTCCATATTTAGAATGGGAAGTTTTGCGTGAACCTATCACAATTTTCAAAGTTGATGATAGAACAGAACTTCCAAAGGGACAAAAGAAAATTATGATAAATCGAGACGAGGATTATAACCTCAGAGCTACACTTTATTTTAAAGATTCTACTATCATGAGCGGCCACATTCCTGAGGTTGCAGGTAGTTTTGCTGAAAAATTCGATATTCAAGGTTCCTATTCTGATCTTGTATACTACACTCTTGAATCTTGTCTAATTGGGAATACTAAGATTCACTACATACAAGAAGGTCAAGAAGTTCTGGATACGGCTAATCTTCATTTTAAAGGCTTAAGAATGAGATACAAAAATGAAAAAGAAGGCGCACATCTGGTAGAATGGTACCTTAATGGACCGAAAGACTATGTTTTTTCTAGATTAACTGATCGGAAGTTAGTACGCAGTTTTTCTAGAGAACGATTTGTATCTAATGAAAACAGAATTGATTCCATAGAAGTTTCATTGGAAAGCCGTAGTCTTCCAACAGATTTTATTCAAATCAAAGTTGGCGATTTCCAATTCTTGGTTGCTCAAGTGCCGAGTGGGATTGGACCAAAGTGGTCATCGAACATTGGAATTGAATATCGGAAGGCTTGGGGGCGGATTCCAGATATGAATGAACGAGAAAAGATAGAGGAATTATGCAGCTTCATTTTTGGACGACAGCTTCTTCCAGTAGGTTATACAATATATGATCAAAATGAAAATATGGTGGAGGGATATGCTCACGATCCGTGGGGAAAAGAAGCGAGGTCTTATTGTTCAAAACATGATCAACCGCCCATTAGGATTAGCGATGGTGCAAGAGGTAAAGCTGAGGATATTATCAGCCAATTGTTGCCAAAATATTATGAAAAGCGGGAGCTTCTACGTCTCAACGAAGCTTTATGGAACTATTGGATTGCTCGTCAAATGCCACCTGGAACTAATCTTCCAATACTTGCGGCTGGAGTAGAGTCGATAATTGATGGATGGTTTAACACAAAGAGTCAAGGAGTTTACATGAAGAAAGAGGAATTTGAAAGTTTGTTAAAAGAAGAGATTGAAGCTATAAAAGAAAAATTCGAAAAAAAGCCTCATGGTGATAAAATAATCGCGAACATACTAAAAGCGTATAATTTTGGAATAATGGAGCGCTACCGAGTTTTCTTTGAAGAAATTAATTTACCCATAGATGATCATGAATGGGAAGCTATTAATGAGCGACATAAATTTGTTCATGGACGTATCATATTTGATGAAACAGATTGGAAACGAGTGATTCAGCACGTTAATACTTTTGAAACATTACTGCATAAAATATTATTAAAAGTGTTAGGGTATTCGGGAACTTTTATAGATCGTTCCGTTCTTGGTTGGAACGATAAACAATTAAGTTGATTTCTATTACAAACCTTGAATGCGCGCGCTAAGTCAGAATTTCTAAGAGTTTTTCTCCTTTTGGTGTGATTTTATATACGCCTCTGCTGACACGTTCTACATAGCCGTTGGCAAGCAGGTAGTGATAGAACTGCTTTCTGAGCAACATATAACAGGCTCGGCTCGATACTGTAATGTTTTTCATTGCTCACGTTGTTACAAACGCTATTATTTGCCTTGGATGCTCAAAAGGCACGCTGAAAAATGTATGCCAAGTTTTGGCAACATAGTCTTTGAGCAAAACGACTTATCCATCGCCTACGTTAACGTTGATAGTTCACCCTTGGAACGTCTGATTTGCGAGCGGATTTCACGCATTTCACAAGTGGAAAGCGGTTGGGATTTTCCTCTGTTGCACAAAAATAATTGGCTTAATACCGACATTAGATCGCATGCCTTTCTACTTCTAAAAGACAGGTCCATTATCTCGTATCTCGCCATCCGTGACCGAAAACTCCTACATAACAAAGAACTGAAGGATGATCGAATCCTCTCAGATTTCTTCACCATACACAGCTATAGACAAAAAGGATACGCGAAAATCTTGCTCTTGAACGCCTTGGAATTCTTGGGTGAACCATTTGAGTCCCTTGTTTTTCTAACGCCTTTCACGGATAAAGGCTACAACTTCGTTAGTGCCATTTCAAAAACTCTCGGGGTACCAATGATCAGCACTTGTCATTGATTTGATCGTTTGAAATCTAGCATATATGGACCGGTCGCAAACTCGGCCTATCGTGATTGAATGTGAAATGGCGATGAATCTTGCCTCCTCTTTCTTGCCCTCAATGCGGAGCAAACAGGTTGTACAAAGACGGTTTTCGCCGCCTGGCCAGTGGAGACGAGGTTCAGCGCTGGTTATGCCGAAACTGCGGCTACCGCTTCAGCGAAACCTCTTGGAACAACTCTGAAGACTCTCAAAATGTTCAGAAAATTCAAAGGCAGATTTTAAATTGCGCTGATGCCTTACCTTATAATCGCCAAGTAAGCGTTACCCAGTCAAAGGAGGCGAAAAACTTGGCCGAAGTGGAATCCCGAAACGAAAAGCAGGCTGCGGGGGCCACAGTGCAAGCAGCGGACATCAAAGGCAAAATCATAGAATTTCTTTGGCACCTTAAAAAACAAGGTCTCGCAGAAATCAGCATAAAGGGCTACAGAGATAGATTGCTTCAAATGGTGAAGAACAAAGTTAACCTGTTAGACCCAGAAGCCGTCAAAGAATTCTTAGCAAAGCAATCATCATGGAGCAACAGAACAAAGATGATCGACACTACAATCTACGACCACTTCCTAAAAGTCTTAAAAATATCATGGGACCCACCAATCTACAAGCCAGAAAGAAAACTACCCTTCATTCCAACCGAGCAGGAAATCGATCAACTTATCGCTGCTGCAGGAAAAAAGCTGGCCACATTCCTCCAAGTGCTTAAAGAAACTGGGGCTCGTTGTGGAGAAGCTGCAAGGCTCGAGTGGACCGACATAGACTTTGAACGCAAAACAACCCATATAACCCCTGAAAAAGGAAGCAACCCACGAATCTTGCCAATATCGGCTAAACTTACGATAATGCTGCAAAATCTTCCTAAGAAATCAGAAAGAGTATTCCCAGCAACACTAAACGCGATAAAATCAAACTTCTTCCTGCAGCGAAGAACCATAGCAAGAAAAATGGGAAATCCACGACTACTCAAAATACACCTTCATACTTTCAGACACTTTAAGGGAACTACGGAATACCACAAAACCAAAGACATAATCCATGTCCAACAAATACTTGGCCACCAGGACATAAAAAGCACAATGATGTACATCCAAATCGAACAAGCCTTATTTCAAAACAGCATGGATGACGAGTTTCACGTCAAAGTAGCAAAGACCGAAGAGGAAATCAAAGGTTTGCTTGAAATAGGCTACGAATTCATCTTACAAAAAGACGGTTTGGCATACTTCCGCAAGCGCAAATAAAGCCACGTCATTAATACATATAACGAAATAATAAGTCATAAATCGTAATATAGGTTAAATCTTTTAAAGGGATTCAGCTATAATCAGAAAGCAGAAACAGTAGGTTGAATGTGTATGACTAAAAGTGGAGAAGAGGAGAAGATTAAACGTATTCTAACAGAACCTAAATTTGCGGCTATCAAGGCTATGCTTGAGAAAGATCATGCCATAGACTGCATTTTTCTGCTTCACATGAATCGTGGTAAATGGAAGGAAGCGAAAGAGTTTATGCGTGGTAATGGTTTAACCCTCAGCGATGGCACTTTTAGGGCTAGGATGATTGAGATTAAAGAATTGGGCTTGGCTAAAAGCGAACGCATAGACCCCCTGAAGAAGTACTATGTTAAAACAAAGTTCGGCGAAAAAGTCGCTAGGCTTTTACTGGAATTTTTTGACAAATTAGGCGTCTAAGCCTTTAAGCGTAATGTAGCGCCGCTGTTGTACAGTTTCCTTTTTGATGATTTCTTAGATGTTAAGCTAAGAGTTTGTTTTTGGTTTTTTGTAGTTCTGTTTTACAAATGATTAATATGGTGTATTAAATCGTAAGACTTAAATTACCTGTCTCCTCTAAACTACACAATAACCCCAAAAGGAGGGATAGAAAGAAAAATGAAAATATTGAAGAGTAAGAAAGCCCTAAGCCCCGTAGTTGCATCAATCATACTTATTGCAGTAACAGTCGCAGTCAGCATAGCCGTAGCAGCATGGATGGGAGCCCTAACAATAGGATTCATGGGATCATCTTCAATTACAATAACCAAAGTGAGCTTTCCGGCTGGAACATTTGGTACCTATTACAATGTTACAATGAAAAATACTGGAACAAAACAGGTAACTGTTAGCACGGTGAAAGTTAACAATGTAGAGAAAACATTTGTCACAAATCCAACAACATTGGATCCTGGCGCTACAGCCTCCATAACAGTTACTTGCGACTGGGTTAGCGGAAACCCATACAAAATTGAACTATACGACTCCAGTGGTCAAGTGACTGGTTCAACACAAACAAACGCACCAGGAGCATAATCCTGTAAAATCGCTTGAGATTGGGGGTAGGGTAGTAAAGCCTCTCCATTTCCTCTATTGTTTCCTATTCGGAGGTGCCAAAATAAATGGTAGTACAAATAAAAGAATACGCTTCAGCAGAAGAAATAGCTGAAATCCTAGAAAAAGGAATATCTGACACCAAAAGCACGTTAGGCGAGTATCTGCGCCGATTAGACGATATCAGAGCCCTAGCTGAAAAATCCAAAAAAATCCGTGAAGTTGTCATGAAACTGGCAGGCAAGAAGGCTTCAACCGAAAGCCTTGGCGAAATCACAATAGGCAACCTAAGCATAGTGTTGGATGCCAACCCATTCCACGAATTAACAGCAATAGAAGAGGTTGTGCGAAGTCATCAGGAAAGGCTTTTGGTTTTGCAGAAGACCCGTGAAGCATTGAAATGGCTGGACCAGCTTGGGGACACTGAAGGTCTAAGGTATCTAGTCGTAGAAAATGACGGCGTTCCTGAGCGTATACTCTTCAAAATATCCTAAAATAACAACATTGTGGAAGTGAAAGCTATGGATAATGAAGTCTACACCTTTGCCCTAAAAAATGCCTTAAACGAAATTCGAAACGTGTGCCCAGACATAACTAACACCTTCATGTTCAGGGAAGACGGCGAAATAATAGTTGGAGACGAAAACACTTCCCAAAAGACGATGGTGCATGTTGTAGATGCCTTTGACGGTATATTTGAAAAGGCCGATGCCATAGGCGGTGTTGAATGCATAACCATTGAGGGCAGTAATGGTAAAGTAAATGTTTCTTGGCTGAATGATCTTTACTTCGTCACAGTTACTTCAAGAAAAGCAGATATGAACTATGTAAACACCGTAACCCGAGTCCTGATTCCAACTGTTCTACGGTTGCTAGAGAAAATCTGCCCTACTCCCCTCAAAAGCAATTCACCTTTAACCAAAACAAAGCATCAACCCAAGATTCCAATGGTTAAAGAACTCGAAAAGCCTGAGCTTATGGAAGAGCCTGTTGAAGAAACCGTGATGAAAGAGCCTAAAGAAACAGTAGAGGCTGAAACTAAGCATGAACCATTGCTTCCGGAGCCTCCTGTAAACCAGTTTATAGTTGAAAACCTCGGTGGTTTATTGGTTCCATCTGACACTGTTCGCATCGACAGTGAAATACTATCACAATGGGAAGAACTCTATGAGGGCAGAAAAATCGAGGAAGTTGAAATCGGAACCTTTGATGCGAAAACGATGCGATGTAAGGTCAAAACCATCAAAGATTCAAAATTTGAAGGGAAAGGCATCATACAAATACCTGAAAAGGTACAGCTTGCCCTTGAAATTAGGAAAGGCGAACTTGTGAGGGCTAAACCGATAATTGAGTGATGGAGGCTATGCATTATGGTTAAGAAAAAAAGGAGTTTTCAAGAAGTTGCAGCCGTGGCTGAACCTGTAACTGTTGAGGAGACTATTTCTTTGAACAATTTACGGGCAAACCTTGATGAAATTAAGACTTACGATGGCGTTATAGGCTATATTCTCAGAAACTCCACTTCTGCAGCAATAGAACTTAAAGATCCAACAAAACTAATTGACTACGCCATTATTTCATCTTCAGCCCTGGACGCAGGTGAAGAACTTTCTAAGCTTTTCGATTTGGGCGCAGTCAAGGACATAGTTGTTGAAGGCAAAGGCGTCAAAGTGCTTTCTTTAACCGTTGGCGAAAATAGAATAAGCATTTTCCTAGAGAAAGATGCTGACTGTGAGAAGATTTTAAAAAAACTGCAATAGCTTAGGGCAAAAAGTTTTTCTTTATTTTTGCTTTTTTTCCACATTTTTCTGTAAAGGATTCACATTTTCAGAACGTTTAAATTGGTGTTTTCATTAGTATATTTTGGGGAGAAGGGAGCTTTAGCAGCCTTTTTAAGGGATGAGTTGATAGGCTTGTTGGCTCAAACTAAGAGACGCATTGGTAATAGCAATCGTGGGCGTTTAGATATTACTGCAGATATTTTAGAAGCTTCTTATGGTGGGGTTAGGAAAACCTATCTGATGTATCGTTGTAATATGAGTTTTAAACAGTTAAAATATTATTTGGATTTTCTGCTCGGGAAGGAACTTCTCTGTGTGGTGGCTGGAGATGTCAACTCTAATCACGGCTTATTTGAGATTACTGATAAGGGTAAGGAGTTTTTGAAGACGTATAAAGGCTTAAAAGCTCTTGTGAAGTAGAGGTTTGGCTAGAATCTTTGAACGATTTCTTTAAGTTTTATGCTATTTTTAGAACTTTTTTCTAGAAGATTGTGTGCAGTTAGTTTTATTAGCGGTTTATTATTATCTTATTATTGCTTGTGTTAGATTTCGGTTTAGAGTTGGGATGAGATGGAGAGGGCTAGGCGAAGGAGAAGTCGTATTGAAGTTATTTGCGATATTCTGAGCGAGGCTTTGGGGGGTGCGAATAAGACTAGGCTTATGTATCATTGTAATTTGAATTTTATGCGATTTAATCGTTATTTGCAGGAGCTGTTGGATGCTGGTTTACTCGAGTGTGTTGGTTCTAATCCTGAGGACGTAGTTTTATACAAAACTTCGGATAAGGGACGTGAATTGATTAGGGTTTTGCGTAAGGCGAATGATTTGATGTCTATTTGATTGTGTTTATGGCTATTTCGTTTAGTTTTTTGTTTATGCGGATTTCTAGTTCTAGGCTGTTGTCTGTTAGGTTTGTTATGCGTGTGCATTGGATTATGAGGGTTTTTTGTGGCGGGATTATTATTGTGCCGACTGCTGACGTTTCTTGTTGTGTTTCTGGGTTTGTTTCTTTTTGGTTTATGATTAGCGTTTTCCAGTTTTGGTCTAGTTTTATCTGGTTTGTTGCTGGGTTGTGCTGTATTAGGTCTGTTTCTGTTAGGAATTTGATTATTTGTTGGAGTTTGTCTTGGGGGATTTCAAGGGTTTTTGCCATTTCGTCTATATTGTGCCATACGTTGTCGCTTAGGAGGTTTAGAAGTTTTTCAAGTTTTGCGGACAATGTTTGTGCCTTCTGATGTTGGTTGTTGGAAGGTTTTTGTGGTGAGTTGTTTATAAAGTGTTGAGAACTTTTAGGCTAGACTATTAGTCTGGTTCTGGATACGTGCTGTCTCCGTTATATGGTTTGTTTGGCGAAAGTGTTAAATGCTGGTCTGTGGCACTTTTTCTACTTGGTGGATTTGGTGCCTGAGGTTAAAACGGTTAAGATTAGCAAGGAAATGTATGCGAGGCTCTGTGAAGTTGCGGGTGAGCTTCAAGTGAAGTTGAAGCGTCCAGTTTCTTTTGATGAGGCTATGGGATACTTGTTGAAGGAGAGAAAGTTGCGGGTGAGTGATTTCGCTGGGGCTTGGAGCATGAGCGACAAGGAGGAAGCAGAAATTCTTCGAAACTTGAGGGAGATGTGGACTCGTTGGAAGTTCCAAAAAGGGTGATTCTTGATTCATCGGTCATAATTGGGCTTCTGCGAAATAAGCCCGAAGAGGTGCGACTTATCCGTGAGCTTGAGGCTAAGGCGGAGCTTGCGACGACTACTATAAATGCGTTTGAGGTTTATTATGGGGCTTACAGGTCTAGGATGGTTCAGCGTAATCTTGTTTCGGTGAAGGGTTTTCTTTCCGCCGTTGAGGTTTTGGCGTTTGATGAGGGTGTTGCGGAGTTGGCTGGGCAGGTTTTGGCGGAGCTTGAGTCTGAAGGTCGGGGTGTGGATGTGCGGGACCTTTTTATTGGGTGTATTGCTGTCAGTAAAGGATTTACGGTGGTTACTCATAATAAGGAGCATTTTATGCGGATACCTAAGCTTCATGTTGTGATGCCTTCAGAAATTAGGTAATGTTTGTGTTTGGGTTTGGATAGGTACTATTTTTTGTGTGTGTGCGTGCAACGGTTTCTAGCTCCTCTATTTGGAGCCAAATATGTTTGTGTGGGTTCTTGTTCGGAATTTGAATAAGGTTTAAAAGCAGATTTATATCGTATTTTAGGCGGGGAGAAGAATGAAAGGTAACATTCTAAGGGAAATTGAAAAGCGAATAATCAATGGCTTCATGGATTTTCTCATTCTTTCAGCCTTGAAAAATGATGGTGGGTGTCTCAGTGGCTATGATGTGATTAAGTATATTTATGCGCAGTTTCGTTTTCTTCCGAGTTCTGGGACGGTTTATTCGCATCTTTATGCGATGGAAAGGAATGGTTTGTTGCATGGGGTGCAGGAGAGCAGGCGTAGGGTTTACGGTTTGACTTCAAAGGGGTTTGAGGTTGTTAGAGAGGTTGAGAGGACTAATGGTAGCATTCAGGGGGTTGTGGCGAGAGTATTTTCGAGTGGAAGTGTTTGTATTAGTCGGTTACCTTGACTTTTTCTACTTTTTTCATCCATGGAATTTTTATTGGCATTTCGGATAGTGCCTTGTATATTTCTTTTTCTAGTTCTTGGTTTGTTTTTTCTTTGCTTTCTTCTACTAGGTAGATTACTATGGTTGCTTTTTTATTCATTCCCCTCTCTCCTTTTTTTTAAGGAACCTTTTATGGGTTCAAATAGTGAATATTCAAAACCGAGATTTAACTGTTAGTGAAATTTAGTTCTAGAAGAAAACATAAATTTTGTTTTGGATATGTACTGTTTTTTGTGTATGCGTGCGTGCAACGGTTGTAGGCCCCTCTATTTGGAGCTGAATATGTTTTGTTGGGTTTGGTTGGTTTATGAGGATGAATGTTAAGATTCTTTTAAATTTTTGATATGGGTTGCTTTGAGAAATTACAGCTGAAGAAATCAAATACAAAATGGTTTTAAGCGGTTTTTTGCGGCGCCTTGCGTAGGTCAAAGCAAACTGGACAGTATCTGCCTGTGGCATCTGTTTTCACTTTTCAGCATGAAAGCAGCATGACCAAAACAAGTAAACTTTACTCTGCAATAGAAAACCGCAAACTTTGATTAGACGTGCAAGCCTTTCGAGGCCGGCTTTCATCACTTCTTTAGCGTAAACTTCCTTCCTTCCGAAGGGAATATGGCAGAAAAAGTATTTCATAAAGCGTGCATGACAATGTTTAATGAATGCTTCCCTCAACTTTTCTAGACCTTCATCGCTTAGGGTTTGGAGCTTATTCAAAACGTATTTCTCGCTGCCCAATAGTTGAATGTTAAAGCCAAGCTGCTGCAGGATTTCAGCGACTTTTAAGGCTTCTTTAGGCGGCGGCTGCTCAGCTATTTTCCTCATTCCAGCCTTCTCTGCGAAGGGATTGTATTTTGCCATCACCGCTGGCATTTCCACGTAAGGCGTTCCAGCCTTAGCCAAGGTTTCCTTTACGAGTTTTGCGCCTAAACCTATGGTCCGGTATTTTGGATGAACAACAACCCTGCTGATGCGCGCGCTTACACAACGACTGCAAATCAATATATGCGAACATGGGATAAGAGTTTTGTGTCCACGTTCTAGGAGCATTGGACTCCGTAAGTCACCTTGTGAGACCCCCAGGACGTCGTTTTCCTAAATGTACCGCATGTTGTAATTTTTGGTTTTTTCGTCAATTTTTAAGCTTGCAGTCCAAGAATTTGATGTAACCGTGGGTAGAAGAAAGGTACACAAACCTTAAAAGTGCAATCAGCGGATAAACTTGGAACACCTGAAAAAGGCATTTCAAGCGATGATATAGTTGACTCGCTCGTACAGGAACAGTTGGAAAATTATCCTTGACATCCTGAGATGTGGGTCTGCTGAGGCTGTTAAGAAAACACATATCATGTATAGGGCGAATTTGAATTATGTCTCTTTTAACAGGTGTTTTCCCGTCTTGGTTGAGCAAGGTTACATCGTGGAGGCAGGCGACCCGGAGGGTGGAACTCTTTATCGTACGAGCGAGAAGGGGATGGCTCTGATCAAAGCATTGAGCGAAGTTGAGACGAGAATTCCGCGAAAAGACCGCTTGTAGAAGTCTATTCCACTTTACTGATGGAGATCTCTTTAACTTTCTTGTCTAATATTACTCCTAGTTCCACAGCCTCGTCTAGGAAGTTGGATACGGCGATGTTCTGAATCGTAACGCATCCTTTGGGGGGAAGGACTATTGAGCCGACGGCGGATTTTCTTGCTTCTGACCCGCCTCTTTCTGAAAGGTTTAGGATCCATGGGCTGAGCTTCACCTTGCATGCTATTTCGTCATAAACGAGAATGCCGAATTGTGAAAGCGTGATGACTTCGTCTGCGACATCCTTAATCGAAGTCTTAAGCTTCCCGGCTACGTCTTCGAGGCTATGCCAGTCTCCGTTACTGATCGTTTCGAGGATTTTTCCTTTAACCATTTAACTGCACACAGCGACAGTCGGCTGTTTCAATATTAAAGGCTTGAGAACGAATGAGATAGTACAATCTTAGGGTAAAATCGTACAGTAAAATCGTACGGTAAAATCGTTCCTAACCCTTTAACGTTGAACCCGCTCAATTCAAGGCTGGTTAGATTGCAGCCGGCTGTACGTTTCATTCAGGTTAGGCCGGTCTAGCCGGTGCCGAGTGTGGGGCACGTTAAATGATACCCAAAATGGAGAAAGGAGAGTGAAAAAACAATGAACAAGAAATTGGCTGTTGCCTTGATACTACCTTTATTGATGATTCCTCTTGCTTCTTTCGCATACGGTCACTTCTACGCCTACGTTGCGAAGCGATACGCGATACACGTCGGCTCGGTTGCAGTCCATCCCATATACTTCCACATAGACGCGCTCAAAATGATTGACGTCAACAACAATGGAATCATTATCGGAGACGAGTTTACCTACAGCATTCATCAAGACCCGACGACTCTCAAATGGTACATAGACATGATAGCCGATCCAATTCCATCGGGCTTTGAGTTGAACACCACTATAAAAATTCACATCGATGGAAAACTACCTGTCAGATTCAACTTTGGAGAGGCTCCATCCGGAATTTACTGGGCTGGTCCATTCGACGCATTTCCAGACGGGAAGTGGGACAACGCTTCACTCACATGGTACGACATTAGCACATTGCCCGGCGTTGTAGATGTGCATGCGGGTCCATGGAGCTATTCTATGCTATGTTACAAGCAGAATGCTACAGGGACTTACGGTCCTGTTGGATCAACACAATATGAATACAAACCCTGCAACAACATAACCATAATTCAGCACCTCGACTTCAGACAACCAAAAACATATGTTGGCGAAACATGGACTCCGAAGGATTGGATGTGCAAGAAAATCCTCATACGCTGCGAGTTCCAATTCATAGAAGAGAACCCAACGACACTCAGCTCTGAAACTTGGACATCACCAATAATCCCATAAGAGCAGCTTCAGTCGCATCGGAACCTACTTTATATTTTCCCCTTTTTTAGGAACAAAATATGATGATGGGTCGGGAGACACGTGAAGAAAAGGTACAAGCAGCGTGCAAGAAACAGTCGAGTCCAGTTAATAGTTTTCCTAGTTATACCCATGCTACT
>Ga0315282_10008912_pt1 | contig 16111 bp, 12 predicted proteins | sample YL17G07_20_MG_FD_203693 | JGI IMG/M metagenome (GOLD analysis project Ga0315282, IMG submission 203693) | Sediment microbial communities from Yellowstone Lake, YNP, Wyoming, USA - YL17G07_20 | ecosystem: Environmental > Aquatic > Freshwater > Lake > Sediment | place: USA: Wyoming | collected...
GCGGGCGCGCCCCCGAGGCCCATTCGCGTCCGGTGCTTTTCCTGCGCAATCTCTGGACAGCCCCGGTCTTGGGATCAAGCGCAATCACCCAATGAGCTGTTTCTATCTCCCTCCCGGCGGTGTGGGGATGGAGACCGGCGCGCTCGGGTTCGACGGGCTCGAGCGCGCGCAATCGAGCCCGGGCCTCGCTCTGCAAAGGTTCCGGAAGGTTGGCAATGCCATCGCCGATGTTCTTCCGTTTTTCGGCCCAGCTTGTTTCCGCCACGCGGAATTTCGGTAAGTCGAGCGCCGCCGCCAAGTCCTTGGGCGTGTAATGTTGATAGTCCTCCAACCGCTTGGTATCGACGCCCCAGGTGTGTTCCGCGCAAAGAGTTAGGCGGCGCAACAAGGCGCGATCGACGGAGTCTCCCACGCGGAATTTACCTTGGGCCAGCCATTCTTTGCGCAGCCGGGCCACCTCGCGATAGCGGGCCACTTTTACGGGGTCGCTGGGGACTCCGTAGATCCATGTGTCGCCGATTTCTTGGGTCACCACCGGCAGCCGGCTGCGGTAGGGTTCAACCGCCGCCGCAATCTCACTGAGGTTCGCGGCCGTCACCTGGGCATGGGGGAATTGTTTCCGTAGGTCGGCGTAAATCTTGGTGATTTCTTCCACCGAATGCGGCCCTTGGTTTTCGCCGCGCACCTTCACGGCTACGGCGAGATCGGAATCCGGCGCCTGCACAATTCCTCCGTAAGTCTTGTGGTGGTACATCATGATCAGGGATGCTCCCTCCGGGTCTTGCCAAACAAAGAGCGCCGGAACGTCTGGGGGAGTGCAGTCGCCGTTGACGCCAATGTTAAGAAGCTTCACTCCATTCGCGGCCAGCGGGCCCACCAGTCCGCGCGAATGGCCCGGCACATCGGTCATCTTTGCGCCGAGGGTGGTGCGGCCGAAACGCCGGTCGAGCGACTGCGAGAACCCTAAAGCGCCCTCGATCATGGAACGATCCAGGGTCTCCGTCTCCCACGTAAAAGGCAGCGCGTGCCAGGCCAAATCGCCCGCCGCCACGGCCTGCTCGGCGCGCTGGCGCTGGTCACTCGAGGCTTGTTCCAAATATTCATACAGAAGCCACGACCCCGTGGTCCAAACATATCGGTCCGTCCCCGACTGGCGCATGGCCGTGGCAACCTGCATGGCGCGAGGGAAATATTCCTCGAAGTATTTGCGCATGACGCCTGCTTGGGTGTCCGTGTATCCCACGTCCAGGTGGCACTTGAACATCACCAGCACACGTTTGACCTCCAGCGCATCTGTTGCCGCATGGAATCCGCGCAAGAAATCAGGCTGGCAGGTGAGTGCCCCGCTTGCTGCCAGCAGGCTTTTGACGAAATCTCGCCTTCGCATGAGTGCACACTCCATGAAACGCTATGAATCGGACCGGGTGGTCATCTTCTGCCCCCCGGGCGCGCCCCTTAGTAAAGCGCTTTCAAAATGCGTTTGCAATGACGGCTTTGCTGGGCCGATTAATGGAGGGCGGGGTAGTGTCCTAAAATGGGGGAGCGAATTCGAGGAAGGGGTCGGACCTTCAAGCCCGACAATAGCCAAGACTTCAAACGTTACCTTCAGGCCCTGAAGCTTCAGGGGCTTAGACACGCTGCGGAAAAACCCTTCGGGACTGCCCATCCCTGATCCCCGCAGGGGATCTATAAAGTAGCCGGGGGCAACGCCCCCGGAAAACGCGCCCCCAACCAAGTCCGACCCTGAAAGGGTCGAATCCGGGTAGTGTCACACCGGTCTTGCGCCTCCGGGCCCGGGGTAGTGCGACCCCTTCAGGGTCGGGGGACGAGCGTCGCGCTTTCCGGGGGCGTTGCCCCCGGCTACTATCTTGTGCCCTTGCAGGGCACAGAACATCTCCCCTCGGTCTTACCCCGCGACGTCCCGTTTCTGACATCCCGGATAGCCGCCCTTCCGCTATCGATGCTTAGGATGACAGCATGGAAGCGTTTTTCCGCAACCTGTCGAACCCTCACCCTTCTACCCGTTGGACGGCGAGAAGTTCCGGCAGACCAAATTTTGACCTTTGCGCTTTGCGTTTTGACTTACTTTTGCGGCTCTGCCGCCCCCAGGCCTGGGTGACGCTACTTCGGAAACGAGAACTTGAGTTCCCGGCCCAGGGAAAACACCGGTTTCTTGCGGCTGCGGATGAGCGCGGCGCATTCAGAAAGTGCAGAAACCAGGACCGGCATGGCGATGGTGGAATCGCAGTGCACGGTCACCATGCTGGCATCGTGAGCGATTTTGCCCCAGCTTTGCGCTTCTTCCAGCGTGCAGCCCGATAGCCCGCCCCAGTGCGGGGCGTCGGTCACAATCTGCATCGCGTACTTGTGCCCCTCGGTGGCGTTGCGGATGAACGCCGCCGTGACTTCCGTCTGCTGCACGAAGTTCTTGGGTGTCCCTCCGCCGAAAAAAACCACGCCGCTGTTCGGCGAGTCGCTGGCAAGATGCGCGGTCTCCAGGACGTCACCGATGACGTCGAACGTAAACTGGTTCTTTCCCTCGTGGCGATTTTCGGCAATGCCGATGCCGATGGAGGAGTCACCCACCGCCGGGCAGTAGAGGGGAATGCCCGCTCGGTACGCAGCCGTCACAATGCCGTCTTCTTTGGCGCGCCGCGAGAGTTCTTTTCCCAGCAGGTAAAGGAACTCGCGCGTTGTGTAGGGCCGCGTTTGATCGAGGGTCGCGGCAAAGCGCCCGATCATGGCGTCGGCTTCGCGAAATTCCTCTTCGTCCGCCAACGTGTCATACATGCGGTCGATCAGGTTTTTTTGCAGGTGCACATCGTCGATGTTGGGTGAGCACTGAAAGTGCAGCCGGCCCAGGGTTTCGTGAATATCGTGAAAGAGATTGGCGCCGGTGGCGACCAGGCAATCGATCAGGCGGTTTTTGATCAGGTAGACCACCAACCGCCGCATCCCGGCGGGCACCATGGCGCCCGACATACCCATCATGATCATCACACGATCGCCCAGCATCTTCTTCCAGACCTGATAGGCGATGGCCAGGTTGCGGCCCTGAAAGGAGATGCCCTGCATCTTTTCCAGTAACGCCGAAACACTCTTGCTGCCATCGATTTTCAATGGCCGCGTGGGTGTGGAGAGAATTTCCTTCTTACGCATTTCGTCCCCTCTGTATTCAGCAGTCTTTGGCCTTTCGGTTGGAAACCCAGGCAGCGGTCAGGAGGGTGGACGTAAGAGCGTGGCTCGCCCCTCTATCACTCGCCGATTCCCAGCAAGATGGCGGCAGAAAGCACTGTTGTCCAGAGACCGCGCTTGTCACCGATCGCCGATTGCGTGATGTGCATCGTGCGGACGATTTTGTTGGAGATCTGGTAGATCTCTTTTTTCTCATTCCAGCTTCGGTCGGGATCGAATTCAACGCCCAGCGTCGTGGCAAGCATTTCGGCGGCCAGTTCTTCCGCGTATTCCCCCGCCACTTCCTCCGTTTCGCCAAACGAATGGTGCTCGGAAAGGTAGCCGAAGGTGTTCCGGTCATGAGGGAGCGCGATCCCGACAGAGGCAGCAATCAAACGATGCGGTTCGCGCGTGGAGTTCTCACTCATCACCACGAAAGTCACTTGCCCCGGCTTCATTTCCTTTACGCCCTCCGCGCGGGGAATCAATTTGCATTTGGGCGGAAAAATGCTGGAAACCCGTACTAAGTTGCACGCGGCAATCCCCGCTGAACGCAACGCCAGCTCAAAACTGGTGAGTTTTTCGCGGTGCTTTCCTACACCTTTAGTAAGGAACATCCGCTTCGGTACGAACATTCCGATGCCTCCCTCCTCCTGGACATGATGGATTCAGTGCGTGCCTTCCAAGACGATGAAATCGGGGCCCAGGAAGGGAATTTCCGCTCTCTCACGGGAGACTTTTACCGTAGCAAGAATTTTGGAAAAGTGTCAATGGGGTTTTTGGACCTTGTCCTTGCAGGATGTTACACGTCTGTTACATGTTGCCTGGCGGAACGGCGTTTCCCTGGCAGGTTCCTTCACCCGTTCCGGCACCTTAGGGACAGCATTGGAAACCTGCCACCCGCACCTAAATTGACAGGGCCTACCATATCGACGATAAAGGCCACCTGCACCATCCCAAAGCGGTCGGGCCAATAAACCTCTCCGGACATCTTTGTTGATAAGGTGGGTAGACCCCGGCAGGTTTGGCCCGAGGAAACTCCGTTTTGGTGTAAAGTGGAACTGTCTCCAATTTTAAACTTGGCCGAAGGCCACAATACAACCGACAAGGTGTTAACGTGAAGCTCACAGACCTGCGCGGGATTCTTCAATACATCCCTCAATTGCGGGAAAGGACGTTCATTATTGCCGTGGATGGAGTCATCGTCACGGATGAGAACTTCGCCAACATCCTCCTGGACGTCGCCGTGCTGCGTTCATTGAACATCCGTGTGGTGCTCGTGCACGGGGCGTCGGCGCAGATTAAGGCTCTTGCCGAGAAGCAGAGCGTCCAGGCATCCAACCTCGATGGCACCGGCGTGACCGATGCCCCGACCCTGCAGTTGGCCATGCACGCCGCGAACCGTCTTACCCACGAGATTCTGGAAGGCCTTTCGGCCAACGACCTCCGCGGCGCCTGCCCGAACGCCATTATTGCCCATCCCCTGGGGATCATCCAGGGCGTCGACCACCTGTTTACCGGAAGGGTCGAGCGTGTCGACACGGAACTTCTTCAAACGTTGCTGAACCAGGGTATTATTCCCGTCCTGCCGCCTTTCGGCTTTGATGGCGACGGCAAGACGTACCGGGCCAACTCCGACAGCATCGCCCTCGCGGTGGCCGATGCCTTGAAGGCGATAAAGCTGATTTTCATTACCGCGCAGGACGGGCTGCGCCATAACGATCAAATCATTCGCCAGATGCTGGTCGGGGACTTGCAGAAACTTTTGCAGGCCGCGGGCGGGGGATTCGCGCCGGAAATGCTCTCCAAGGCTCAGCACGCCGCTGCCGCGTGCGTCGTGGGCGTGCAGCGCGTTCACGTCATCAACGGCCGCGAGGACGAAGGGCTGCTCGCCGAAGTGTTTTCCAATGAGGGCATCGGCACGCTGATTTACGCCAACGAATACGAACATATCCGCCCGGCCAAGAAGAAAGACGTCCGGGCGATCCAGATGTTGACCAAGAAGGCAGTGGAAGCGGGCGAGCTCGTCCGGCGGACTCGCGCCGACATTGAGAAGAACCTGGCAAATTACTACATCTTTGAAATCGATAAGAACCCAGTCGCGTGCGTGGCGCTGCACGTTTATCCCGCGCAACAAAAGGGCGAACTGGCCAGCCTTTATGTCAATCCCGCGTACGAAAACCAGGGCATTGGCCGAAAACTGATCCAATTCGTCGAAAATAAGGCTCTCGAAACCGGCCTGACGGAATTGATCGCACTCTCGACGCAGGCGTTTACGTACTTCCAGTCGAAGGGCGGCTTTGCCGAAGGTGCAGTTGATGACCTTCCGCTGGACCGCCGCGAGAGATACGACCAAAGCGGACGGAACTCCAAAATTCTGGTGAAGAAGCTGAAGGTTTCCGGATAGGTAATACGGAGGTGGGCCTCACTTCCGCCGGGAGGGAACAGGGAATGTTATTCCTTGTGTAAGAAATCCCCTTTTATAATCACGCGGCTCCCCGGCATCACTGGTTCACATGCACGACCTTGGCCGGTGGGAAGCCGTTAAACGACGTGCTACTAGCGGCGGCATAGGCGCCGATGTTTTCGGAGTAGAGCAGATCGCCCATATCCAAATCCGGGAGCTGCGCGGCCAGCGTAATAGTATCGAGGGCGTCGCACGTGGGGCCGAAGACGGAGCAGATCTGAGTGGGACCTTTCTTGAAACTTCTCATGCGGTACTGGCAGTGGTCAAAGATCTGGCCGCTATAGGTGTGATAGACGCCGTCATTGATATAGTAACAAAGCTTGCCTTCGCGGACGGCCTTGCCGATGATCTGGGCGACGGCGGTGGCGGCAGTGGCCACCAGGAAACGCCCGGGCTCAGCGAGGATTTCGATCGGTTCGGGGAAGAGCCGGTTCAACTCGGCCGTGATCGTTTTGGCAAGTCTCCGGAAGGGTGGGATGGCGTCGTCGTAGTGGGCAGGAAAACCACCGCCGATGTCGAGGAGCTTGAGATTGAAGCCACGCGTCCTGGCCTCTGCGAAAACGCTCGCGGCCAGGTGCAGTGCCTGGCTGTAGTTCCCCGGGTTCGTGCACTGGCTGCCCACGTGAAAGCTCAGCCCCTCGACTTCGAGCTTGTTATCGTGGGCGAAGGCCATCAGGTCCACGGCCTCGCCGGGTGAGGCGCCGAACTTGCTCGACAGCTCCACCATCGATCCGGTATTGGGGACGCTCAACCGCAGCGCCAAGCCCGAGTGCGGCGCATGACGGGCGATCTTGATCACCTCCTCATAGTTATCGAAGGTGACCAACGGCTTATAGGGATCCAACTGCTCGAGCGTTTCCACCGCTTTGATCGGGTTCGCGTAAATGATGCGATCCCAGATGAAATCCTGCCGCTCGTGCGCCGGAAGATCCTTGATCATTTCGTGAACGTTCAAGAACTCGGCCAGGCTGGCGACGTCGAAACTGGCTCCGGCTTCGTAGAACGTTCGCACAATCGCAGGGTCGGGGTTCGCCTTGACCGCATAGTAGACCTGGACGCGCGGTAAGTGCTTGCGGAATTGCTTGTAATTTTGCCGCAGCACTTTATGGTCCACGACGACAATCGGCGTGCCGTGCTTCTTGGCCAATTGAACCAGTTTCTTTTGGTCCATAGATTATCGGTTTCGGTCAATCGCGATTTTGGCGCGCGCCGGACGCGTCATTGCGAGTCCCGCAAATTCCCGTCGCACCGCGCTGGATTTCAAATGCCATCGCCTTCCGTGATTAAAAAGTTCTTGAACTGCCACGGGTCGGACGCGTCGAGCTGTGGCTTGTTATATCCGTGGAAGAAGTTAGAGTAGTGCTTTAGCGGCGTCCAATCCGAGCGCACGGAAACGAATTTGCCCAGGTAGGGCTTGCTGACGTCCAGCACAAAGTCATGGGGTAGGTCGTCAGGCACGCACAGCCCCCGCCGCGGGTTCTCCACCATCCACATGCAGGCGGCGACAACCGCGATGGCCACCTGCATCGTGGTAGCGTTCTGGTGCGGCACCATGCGGCGCGATTCCTCGATATCGAGGTCGGAGCCGCACCACCATGATTGGTAGGGGTGCCCCATCACCAGTGCGCCCAAAATATCGGCTCCGCTGATGATTTCGTCGGTCATGATGCGGATGTTCGGTTGCAGCCGGTAGTCGTAGCCACGCAGCTCGTGGAGCGAGGCAATGGCCGAGTCGCACGGGCAATAAGCGTAGTGGACCGTTGGGCGGTAAATCGCCTTGCCGTTTTCCCAAACGGTGAGCTTCTCGGTAATGGTGAAAGCCTCGCCGTGGCGCACGATCATACCGACGATGTCGTGGTTCGGTGGCACCCAGCTGGCAACGTAGGTGTTGATGCCCATCCGCGCCAGGCAGATCTGGCTCTTGGGGCCGTCCGCATGCTCGTAGGCGAGGGCGGGCAGCTCCTTTTCATGGGTGCCCCAGCCCATCTCGGCCGTGGTCGTTCCTTCTTCCCGGAAGCCCTCAACGCTCCAGGTGTTGACGAACTCGTTGACCTGTTTGGGCTGGTCGGTGATCTGCGTGTCGCGCTCGCTGCAATGAATGACCTTGACGCCGAGTTGGCGGGCCAGGTGGTTAAAGTTCCCCGCCTTGGCGTGGTGGGCGATCTCCTCCGCCTGAGCCCCGCTGAATTTCTTTTCCGCCAGGGCTTGCTGCGCAATGTCCAGGAGCGCTTGCTTGGTGAAATGGCTGATCAGGCCGGGGTTCGCTCCGTGTTCGATCACTGCCGTCGGCCCCGGCTCACTCCACTTGGAGATCATCCTCCGCAGATTCATGTGGCGCCAGTAGAGGGTTCGCTCGGTCGGGTGTTTGTTGTCGGCTCCAGCGTACGGATCCCAGAGTTCTACCGAAGTGTTCACGTAGAGGATGCCCCGGTCGTGGCACCATTGCACGATTTCGCAACAATCAATATTCCACGCCAAGTCGATAAGCAGATCTCCGGTGGAAAGGTGCTGTCCCAACAGGCTCCCCATGTTCTCCGGTGCCACGCGATCCTTGATGAAAGTCATGCCCTTGGCGATCCAGGGCTTCAGGGCTTCGTCGTTTTGGTCGAAGTCAATCGTGGTGATGCGCTTGGGATCGATATTGAGGTGATTGATCAGGATGGGCAGCGTGCAGCGCGCCACCGCTCCAAAGCCGACGAACACGACTCGATTCGGAAATGTAACCATCGTTATTTCTCCCCTTCGTGGTGACCGGAGCTAAACAAGCCACCACCCGGAAGCCATGCGACGGCCCAGGCAAACCGAACCGCTCCGCTTCGCGAGATAAGTAATAGGCACCAAATGCACGACTAAAATAACAGGATCGTGAATTTTCGGCAAGTCTGTATGACTCTCCCCAGCCGCAGTTGTTAAGCTCTGTCGTAATGCCCGGTAGGGGCCGAGGAGGACCGGCGATGGCGACCAAAGTCCAGCGGGAAGTGCCGGATGGCATGCAGAGGGTTACCGGCGCCTCGAGGGCTGGCGGAGTTCGCGCTGGGGCCGATTGCCGATTCCAGAAATGATGTGGGCATCGGCCGCCGCAGCGGCTCGGTCTCCGTGGAAATCCGGCGGCCGAACCCTGCCGGACAGTCCCGCAGCACCAAGAAAATGGATTGCGCGTAAAGTCTCCTTCGCGCCCTATACGCGCCACTTGGATGTATTCATGTCTTAAGTTAGCGCCTATGCCCTTGCCTCTGGGCAGCGGCTGTTCGCATGCCGAACCGTCCCGCTACTCTCCGCCGGGTGCGAATTTCCCCTCGCACGCCGCTCCGGCCCGCTAAAAATGCGGCTTCCGTAGGGGCTTGACTAAATCCAGAGTGCGGGATATGTTGACGGTTCGTTCCACTATTGTCTGCATAAGTTTTCCTGATAACAGGAAGAAATCTATTTTATGGAGGAAGTATGAACCCGAAGGCCGTGTTAGAATTTGCCGCAGCCAACAACGTTAAGATGCTCGATCTTCGCTTCACAGACCTGCCGGGCCTGTGGCACCACGTTTCGTTTCCAATCCACGAGTTGGAGGAGGCATCCTTTGAGGAGGGGTTCGGGATGGATGGGTCCAGCATCCGAGGTTGGGCCGCCATCCATGAAAGCGACATGCTCCTGGTACCGGATCCGAGCTGGTACACGCTGGATCCTTTTACCGACACACCCACGCTGGTCATGATCGGCGACATCATCGATCCCGTCACCAAACAGCATTACGTCAGAGATCCGCGCCACGTGGCGAAGAAAGCCGAGACCTATCTTGCCTACACGGGCATTGCGGATAAGGCCTACTTTGGGGCGGAAGCGGAATTCTTTATCTTTGACAACATCCGCTTTGATCAAGCCCAGCAACATGGCTATTACTTCATTGACGCTGAGGAAGGCCGTTGGAACTCTGGCCGCGAGAAGGAGAACCTTGGCTACCGGCCACGTTACAAGGAAGGTTACTTCCCGGTTCCACCCACCGATCATTACCAGGACTTGCGCAGCGAAATGGTCCTGACGATGGAGAAAGCGGGACTCGACATCGAATGCCATCACCATGAGGTGGCCACCGGCGGGCAAGCGGAAATTGACCAGCGCTTCAACTCCCTGGTGAAATCCGCGGATGGAATGATGATTTACAAATACGTCATCCGCAACGTGGCCAACCAGTATGGCAAGACGGTGACTTTCATGCCCAAGCCGGTTTACCAGGACAATGGCTCCGGGATGCACACTCACCAAAGTTTGTGGAAAGGGGGCAAGCCGCTCTTCGCGGGTGACCGCTACGCGGGCCTGAGCCAATTGGCCCTCCATTACATTGGTGGGCTGCTGAAGCACTCTCCGGCGCTCGCCGCGTTGATTGCCCCCACCACGAATTCCTACAAGCGCCTGGTGCCCGGGTTCGAAGCGCCCGTTAACCTTGCCTACTCGCGGCGCAATCGCAGCGCGGCCTGCCGCATTCCCATGTACTCGCCGAATCCCAAGGCGAAGCGCGTGGAATACCGGCCCCCGGATCCCTCCTGTAATCCCTACTTGGCCTTTGCCGCGATGCTGATGGCGGGACTGGATGGAGTCGAAAACAAGCTCGATCCCGGCGAACCGCTGGACAAGGACATCTACGATCTCGGCCCCGAGGAGCTGAAAGCTGTTCCCTCGATGCCCGGCTCGCTCGAGGAGTCGCTCCGCGCGTTGGAGAAGGACCACGACTTTCTGCTCAAGGGCGACGTTTTCAGCGAGGAACTGCTCGAAACCTGGATCGAGTACAAAATGAAGAACGAAGTGCAGGCCGTGAACACGCGCCCGCACCCGTACGAGTTCGCGCTGTATTACGACATCTAGAAAGCAGTGATTAGTGGATAGTGGTTAGTAATCCGCAATCTGAGGCCCGTCGCCCGTTGTTAGCCGTCTGCGGTGACGGACTGCTGGTGGAAGACATGGCCGCCGGGACGCCAATGCATGGTGTCCCAGCGGCCATTGCTCTTTAGCTCCATTGTAATTTGTGCGAAGATTAGAGGGAAAGGATGCAGTCAAGCCCAAGTTTCTGCGGCAGGCGGCGGCAATGAAGAAGGAGGAATTGGAGAAGGCGTTCACGCGGCTGGGCCAGCTCCTCCGAGAAAGGCGGGTGGCGGGCGAGATTGCTGTTTTCGGCGGGGCGGCGATTGTCCTTGGATTTGACTTCAGGACTGCCACGCAGGACGTGGACGCCATGATTACCCAGGGCCACGGGCAAGTGGTCAAAGCCCAGGAGGAGGTTGGAATTGAGCTGGGGCTTCCGCCGAACTGGCTGAATGAACAAGGCACCAGCTATCTTTCCAGGCACCATGACTTTAAGCTGTTCAAGACCTACCCATCAGAAGGCCAGTTCGGGCTTCGCGTGCTGACTGCAACCGGCCAATACCTGTTGGCGATGAGGCTTCTCTCCCTGCGGCAGTATGGCCACGATGTGCAAGATATCGTGCAGCTTGCGCGAGAGCTTGATTACACCACCGCCGAGGGCATGCTGCAATTAGTTAGACACTACTACCCGGACGAGCAGGTCCTCCCCGAGAAAGTGGCGGAGATCCGAAGCATCGCGAGGTTAATCAATGCGTCCGACAAGCCTTAAGGTAGTCGTCGAACGAAGCATGGCGGGTTATGGCTTCGTGGATGCCATCAGCGAATTTCTTGACGAGTTCTACCTCAGCGGCCCTTCCGAGCGGCAGCACATGATTGGCGAGGAGCCGAGGCTCACGGGCGTGGCGTTTCAAGATGCCTATGTTGGTGCCGTCGGGGAACACCTCGCGAGACGCTGGGGGCTTGCCATTCCCGCATGGGCTGACAACCCTCGACGGTTCCTCGACCAGCCCCATTTCCCCGAGGGCATGGAGCTCGCAAAGCCGGTTTTCCTGCGCGACAGCCCCATTGCTTTCCGCCGTCGTCTGATTTTCACTGAGGCCGAGCCGCTGCGCCGGGCGCGGTTCCCGAGGAAAGGATGACTATCAACGATGCGGGCCAAATCCCCGCCTATTTTGCAAAGGAATCGCCCCTTCACCTTGTCGCGATAGGGACCAACGGACAATGCGTTCGAGCAGAAGGGGAACTCGAAATGAGGACACGATTTGGGGTTGCCTCATTAAACGGCCACCTCGTAACCGTGGAATTTTGAGCAGCGAAGCCTTAAGCAACCGACCAAGGACCACGGACGTCTTATATCTGCCAACAAACTTCCCCCTCGACAAGCTATAATCTCCCCAATGCGACCGGAATTCGCGGCAATCAACTTTGAAGATCGCGGCAAAGCCGCCGGCAACCTGGAGCGCTTGGAGGAACAGTTGGCGCCCACGCTGCTGACCCCTTTGGCTTCGCTGCTATCCCCGTCGCCTGATCCTGACGGAGCACTCAACCTTTTGGAGCGCTACGCGCAGGGGGCGCCGCCGCAGGTTCTGGGTGAGTTGGCGCGCTACCCCATCGCACTCTCCTATCTCCTTGCCATTTTTGGTTACAGCGGATACCTGGCAGAGACTTTGCTGTCGGAACCGCAGTTGGTGGTGCAGTTTGCCCGCGACCGGAATTTCACCAAGCTGAAATCCAAAGAAGACCTGATGCAGGACTTCGCGCGGTTTTCAACCACCAATCCCGACCCCTGGCTGGCGGCCTTGCTGGCGCGCTTCAAGCGGAGAAATTACCTCCGCATTGTGCTGAAGGATGTGCTGGGCCTCTCGACGCTGGGCGAGACGACGCTCGAGCTTTCAACCCTTGCCGACGTGATTCTTTCTGACGCCTACCTGTTTTGTGAGCGCGAGCTGGAGAAGCGTTATGGACAACCGCAATACCGCGATGCGCAGGGCCGCATCGCGCGCGCGGGCTTCAGCATCGTTTCGCTCGGCAAGTTGGGCGGAAGTGAACTGAACTACAACTCCGATATCGATCTGCTTTTCCTTTATTCCCATGACGGTGAGACGGCGGGGGGGAACGAGCGCGAGTCCATCATTACCAACAAGGAATATTTTGTGCACGTGGCGCATGCCATTACGCGCACCATCACCCAGGCGACGTCGCAGGGCGAGGTGTTCCGCGTGGACCTGCGGCTGCGCCCCGAGGGCGAGCAGGGCGACCTGGCGATTTCGCTGAATTCCGCCCGCGAGTATTACGAACACCGGGCGCGCGATTGGGAATTACAGATGCTCATCAAGGCGCGCCATTCCGTCGGCGACGCCAAGCTGACGCGCGACTTCTTGCGCGGCGTGGAGGAGTACGTTTACCGCTCGCCCGGGGATTTTGTGGCGGTGGAAAGCATTCTTCTCTCGCGCGAAAGAATCTCCAAGAAACTGCGGGAAAGCCGCGGGCAGGCGATTGACGTCAAGCGCCATCGAGGGGGCATCCGCGACATCGAGTTCCTGGTGCAATGCTTGCAGCGGCTGCACGGTTTGCAGGATCACTGGGTGCGGTCGGGAGGAACGCTTTTCGCCCTGCGCAAACTCAACGACAAAGGCTGGCTTTCCAATCGCGATTACGCCGCGTTGACGGCCGCTTACGAGTTCCTGCGCAAGGTGGAGCACCGGATTCAGATGGAAGCGGGCCAGCAAACGCATCGGCTTCCGACGGACCCGGGCGCGCTCGATCGGCTGGGACGCCGCACCGGCGTGGAGGCCGGGCCGGGCGAGCGCCCGGGCGATGTTCTGCTGCGCAAAGTTCGCGAAGCCTTGGCGGTCGTGGATGAAATTTACCAGCGGGTGATTCATCCCGGGGACGCTGCCGTGCCGGGCACAGCTTTTGAGCTAAAGCCTGCTCCCACCTTCCTGCCCGATTCCGGGGGCCAGTCCTTTCACTCGCTGCTGAGCTTCCTGGATGTTCAGGCCCCGGAGGTGGCCGAGCTGGTGCGCGAAGCGGATCTGCCGGAACGCGCGCGACGGAATGCGATTCGCTTGCTGACGGCCATGGCCAGTTCACCGGAACGCTTTGCCCCGGCACGCGCCAAGCCGGCCAGCCTGCGGCGCGCCATCGAAGTGGTAGGCACAAGCGCCTACCTGACGGACCTGCTGGTTCATCATCCCGAGGACCTGGAAATCCTCGATTCCGCTGAACGCGTGCCATCCGATGGCGCCGCGGCGGGGCAGTTGGATATAGGCCTGGAAGCTTCTTCCATCCCCGCCGCTTATGCGTGGGCCTCCGAAGCAGCGCTCGATTTGCGCGAAAAAATGGCCATCTTGCGGCGCCAATACCGCGCCCGGCTCCTGGAGTTGGCCACGGTGGACCTGGCCGCCGGAGGTTCCGCGTTCCCGATGTTGAGGCGTTGGACGGTCAACGCCGCGCGTGGCATTTCGAGCGCCCAAGTGATTGCGCTCAGTTCCGGGATGCACGAGAAGACGGGCCCCGACGGCGGCGACGTGCCCTTCGTCATTCTGGGCATGGGCCGCTTGGGGCTGAGTGAGTTTGATTTGGCTTCGGACGCCGACTTGGTTTTTGTGGCCGGGTCGGAGGCGAAAAGAGAGGACCTGGAACGCTGGACTCGCCTGGCCGCGAAGACGATTGAGGTGCTTTCCAGTTACACCCGCGATGGCATGTTGTTCCCCGTCGATACACGCTTGCGCCCGCGCGGGCAAGAAGGGGAATTGGTGGTGACCTTGGAGGGGCTTCTCCGCTACATCGCCGAAGACGCGCGGGCGTGGGAGTTGCTCACCTATTTGAAGGCCCATCCGCTGGCAGGAAATTCCCCCCTCGGCCAGGCGGCGGTGGATCGGCTCCAGGCGGCGATTTACGACCGCTTTTCGACCTATGATGATTTTGAAGGTGAACTCCACCAAATGCGGCGGCGCCTGGAACGGGAAGTGGCGGTTCCGAGCAGCAACACCAAAACCGCCCCCGGGGGTTATTACGATGTGGACTTTGTCGTTTCCTACACGCGGTTGCGGCGCCGTGTAGGGGCCTTGCCGGGAGCCAACATGGCGGAACAGATTGCCGCCCTGCGAGCGGCGGGAGCCATTTCCGCTGAGGACGCCACCGCCTTGACCGAGGGCGCGGGCTTCCTGCGCTCCGTGGACCACATCGTCCGGTTGGTGACGGGTAAGGCGCCGAGTGGCTTGCCCGAAAACGCCGCCCACGCGGAGACGGCCGAAAACGTGGCGCACCGCTGGAACCTGATTTCTGAGGGGCAGATGCTGGCCGCGAGGCTGCAGGAGACACAACAGCAGCTTCGATACGTCTACCGCCGCTTGGTGGGTTCAGAGTAGCTACGGATTTTCGTTTGACGATGGCCGATTGACGATTGAATAAAATCGTCAATCGGCCATCGTACATCGGCAATTTACCAGTCGCGGCGACGACCGCCCCCGCCCCCGCCTCCGCCGGAATGCCCGCGGTTACGGCCCCCGCCACCTCCGCCGCCTCCGCGGGGACGTCCCCCGAAGTCGGTGCGCGGCGGACGCGCTTCGTTTACGGTCAATCGCCGGCCTTGCAAGGTTTGCCCATTAAGCCCGGTAATGGCCCGCTCCATGTCCTCGCCCTCCGCCAATTCGATGAATCCGAAGCCCCGCGATTGTCCCGTAGTCTTGTCGCGAATGACGATGGCCGAAGCTGCCTGAAAACCTGCACTGCTGACGAACTCAGAGAGTTCATTGTCTGTCACTTCGTGAGGAAGATTCCCCACGAATAACTTTTGCGGCATGAGATGCTCCCGATGGTGAGGCGGCCTCGATCCGCCACCTTCGCCTTGTTAGATTAGCACGACCCTAGCTGTTCGTGGACCCCGAACCTTCGGCGCTCATCTTCCGGAAAAGAGCGAGACCCGTTACGCGTATGGGCCGACGGGTGAATGATATCTTTCCTCTCGGCTGTAACGAGAGATGATTTCATCGCACTCGTCAGCCCGAAAACACATCCCCATTCCGTTCTGACCATACCCATTCCCGGAATGGCAATTTGTGAAGCAGGGACGATTCGTGAAGACGAGAACCCCGCGTAATGCCGTGGGTCGCGAGAGCAGATGCCGTTTAGCCGGATGGCTGCTGCGAGACACACCGGTATTACCAAACTGCGAGGCCGATTCTAGCACGCATTTTGGCTTACGAAAGAAAAAAAGCGGCAGAAATAAGCGGCAGGGATCCAACCCCATTGCCCCACCGCTGCGGGGCCGCAGCGCGGAGCTTAGCGCCATGGCCTTCGTAGGGGCGGTTTGCGAACCGCCCTGCCCTTTCGCGCCCATTTCTACCGAGGCAGCGTTTGTTCTCCCGCGTAGAAATCTGCGCGCTGATTTGGGCCCCCGAATCATGCGCGGCAGTGGGTCAGCTTGGCCATCTTCAGTACGGGGGTTCTTCATTCCCCGTCCCCGAATCTTCTACGCAGAATGGTTTCATAGTGCGGCGTGATCCGCGGGGGACCGGCCTGCGTGGCTTTGCATCACGTCGGCGAGTAGGCGACTTATGCTTATCCGGTTGTTTCAGCAAGCCCCAATTAGTAGTATATGGGCATGCCGCGCCCGGC
>Ga0315282_10008914_pt1 | contig 16109 bp, 14 predicted proteins | sample YL17G07_20_MG_FD_203693 | JGI IMG/M metagenome (GOLD analysis project Ga0315282, IMG submission 203693) | Sediment microbial communities from Yellowstone Lake, YNP, Wyoming, USA - YL17G07_20 | ecosystem: Environmental > Aquatic > Freshwater > Lake > Sediment | place: USA: Wyoming | collected...
CTGCACCACGTTGATGGTGAATATGCTGTACGATCCGGAGCAGCTGGACTACCCGTCTTTCGGAGGTGCTTTGGCGGTCTCGGCGGCGGGCGACGTGTTGGCCCGGTGGCCGTTGGGAAAGCAGGGGATCCTGTACGCACAGGTTTGATTCGAATCATCGCAGCGGAGGTCCGGCATGGTCGAGAAGTTCATCGTCAGCAGGGACGATTCCATCTACCAGGCCTTTCCCGACGTGGCCCTGACGCCGACGGGGAAACTGCTCTGCGTCTTCCTTGAGTGCACCCACCACGCCGACCGTTCCTACACCAACAACATGGTTGTGGCTTCCACCGACCGCGGGCGCACCTGGTCGCCTAAGCAGCCCCTCACCCCCGCGCTCCGCGGTGACCCGAAGAAGGGCGACCCCTCCTACGACTGCCCGCGCATCACCACCCTGAGCGATGGCCGGCTCGCCGCTATCATCAACCGCGCCCACGAGAACCTGCTCATGTTCAGCGAGGACGAAGGGGAGACCTGGAGCGAGATGGCGCCGACGGCGGTCGAAGGAGGCGTGCCTGACAAACTTATTGAGCTCAAGGTCGGGCCTGACGCGGGCCGCTGGCTGCTGGAGGCTCACGTCGAGCAGAAAGGCGGCTGGGCGGTCCGGAACTGGTTCTCCGACGACCAGGGTAAGACTTGGCGCGGCCCTCGCCTCATCGCCCAGGACCCCGACCTTTTCCTCTGCGAGGGGAGCATCCTCGAGTGCCCGGGCGGCCAACTCGTGTGCTTCATGCGCGAGAACTCCCACATGGGGTACGACTGCTTCAAGTGCATCAGCACCGACGGCGGCGAAACCTGGGAGGGCCTCTATAGGATGCCCGTTCCGGGTTGTCATCGACCCGTGGCGGGGATGCTGCGGAGCGGCAAGGTCCTGATTACCCACCGCTACTGCCAGGGCGGCAAAGGCTGGCTGGGCTGGTGGACGCAGAACTTCTTCGCCGCCCTCACCGATGTCGAGAGTTGCCTGGCCCGTGACCGCCAGCGGGCCCAGTGTCGCATCCTCCCTCTCGACTACGACCGGAGCCCCGTTTCCGATTGTGGCTATTCCGGCTGGGTCCAGTTCCCCGATGGTGAGGTTTACGTGGTCAACTACTGTGTGGACGACGCCCCCAAAGGCCACATCCGGGGCTACTCCCTGCGCGAAAGCGATCTCATACTGGCCTGAACCTTTGCTGACGGGTCCGGCTCTTGCCTCGGCAAGGAAACTATCTATGCTCAAAGTCGGTTTTGCGGAGGCGGATGTGACGCCTGCGGTCCCCTGTCCCATCGGTGGTTATGGCGACCACGTGGCCGAGGAGGTTCTGGGTCCGCCTCTGTTTGTGCGGAGCATCGCCGTCATCGGCGCGGATGGCGCGGAGTGGGCGCTCAGTGCTGGCGACCTCATCGGCTACGACCGGGAGGAAGTCTGCCTGCCCGTCATCGAGGCGCTCCGGAGCCAGGGGTACCCGGGTGGCGTCATGCTCACCGCGAGCCATACCCACTCCGGTCCCCACACCCGCTTCTCCCAGCCGTACATGCGCGAAAGGGCCGACGATGCCTATCTGGAGCGCCTGCGTTCGGCCCTGGTCTCGACCATCATGGAAGCCCGGCGAAACGCCTGCCCAGCGGAAGTCGGTGTCGGTCGGACCTACATCCGGGAGAACGTCAATCGCCGGGTGAACCTGCCCGATGGCACCCACCACTACCTGCCTCACGAGAAACACCTCTATCCCCAGGCCACGGGGCCCGTCGACGAGGAGTTGGGCGTCATCGCCATCCGGAGCGCCAGAACCCGCAAGCCCATCGCCACCATCGTCAACTACACCGCCCATGCCCTCACCATCGGCAACTGGAAATGGGTCATCTCCGCTGACTACCCGGGCGTATTCGCTGAGGAATTGACGAAGCTCACCGGCGGTCCGGCCGTCTTCACCCAGGGTGCCTGCGGGAACGTCCATCCCATCGGCTTCGAAAACGGCGCCGACCGAATGAAGGAACTGGGCCATTCCCTGGCCGAAGCTGCTTATAAAGTCTGGCGGGACCTCACCTGTTCAGCCGACGTGCCCATTGCCTACGCGGAAGAGGATGTGGAGCTTCTGGTGCAGGACAGGTTTATGACGGAGGCGAAGTTCCGCTGGCACCCCAAGTACAAGGGGTTGAAGAGCCGAACGGGCTCCGTGTGCGCTGCCCGACTGGGACAGGTGGTTTTCGCTGGGGTGCCGGGAGAACTCTTTGTTGAGATCGGCCTCGCCATCAAGAAGCAGAGCCCCGCTCCCTACACTTATGTTCTTTATAACACAAACGCCTACCTTTCTTATATTCCCGTTCCGAAGGCGTACGAGGAAGGCGGCTACGAACCGAGCGCGACGCTCAGCGGCCCTGAATCGGCCGCGATTGTGGAGGAGTCGGCGGTGAGGCTGAGCGAACGGGTCTGGCGCCCGAACGCTGAATAGCTCAACTGACGCGGGACAGGTGGGATACAGGTGGGTGGGGACCGGGCTCGTCTGAGAATGGGGGTGCGCGATGGCAGACGACATGCCGAAGTCGCGAGGCGGCGGTGAGCGGTCGGTGACGAAGGGCCGGGGGCGGTTTCTACGGGTGCTTCTGGCCATTGTGTTGCTGGGGTTGGTGGCGGCTGCAGGCGTTCTTGCTTTTCGCTTCCTTCGGCACGGGCGGCCATACCAGCTTCCGGCTTTGGCGTATGAGGGTGATTCGACAGGTTTGAAGCAGACCGTCATCGTGCCCACGCTGGATACGCCCGTGCCGCCGGGGAAGAACGTCATCTGGTGTTCGTCCTTCCAGGTCGCCTGGGACCATCTGAAGGCCGACGTCATCAAGGCTCCGGTGAAGGTCGCGAACGCGGAGGAGGTTGCCGACAAGCTCAACCGTGCACCTGAATCTGAATCGGACCTCCCCGAGGGCTTCTATTATGCGACCGCTGGCTTGGTCCGTGACGACATCGTCGGCACCATTCAGAGGGAGATGGCTCGAAGGTTCCCTGGCAAGGAGATGCCTTCTTTTGAGGACGTGACGCCTGAGAGCATCATCGCCTATGCCTATCTCACCGCGGGGGTGAAGTTTAGCATCGCCTTCTTTGACAGCAATGAGCCGCTCAGCTTCCAGGATTCGACCGGGGGCAAGGGGTCCGTGAGTGCCTTCGGCATCCGTCCCGAGGACGAGTATGCCTATTCTCGTCTTCGCGAGCAGGTGGAAGTTCTCTACGCAGAAGAAGCCCGCACGCGTGAAGAGCATCAGCGGAACCAAGAGTCGCGCAGCGGGCTTCCCGCGCCTCTTGAATTCGCCCTGGACCTGTGTAAGGGTTCGTCACCGGTGCAAATCGTTCTTGCGAAGGTTGCAGCGAAGGATAGTCTCACTGAGGCACTTGCTGACCTTCAAAAGAAGATACGGGAATGGTCCCCCGCGACTCCAGAATATGAGAGGGTTTTCCAGGTAAGTGATGTGCTCCTTGTCCCGAACGTGTTCTACAGGGTCCGCCACCGCTTCAGTGACCTGGAGGGCCCCGGCAAGGTGCTGCTCAATCCCGGTTTTTCGAAATACTGGGTGGAAGAGGCGCTGCAGTCCGTCGAGTTCAAGTTGGACCGCAGCGGCGCCGAGGTTGCCTCGCAGGCCGGGGCAGTTGTAAGGCTGTTGGCGCGGTACTTCGTCTTCGACCGGCCTTTCCTCATCGTCTTGAGGAAGCGTGGGGCGGAGCATCCGTTCTTCGTCATGTGGGTGGACAACGCCGAACTCCTGTGCAACTGGCAAGGCCCACCCGGGGGTGTGGTCGGTCAGTAGCGGCCAGGCGCCCGGGCCCGTTGCATCCTTGACCCGGGGGTTGCGTGTCGCTATGCTGCCTTTCTGCTTTTCCCACGAGGACCGATGACAAGGAAAGTAGCGTGGTTAGGGCCAGGACGACGGTCACTTTTCTCGGCACTTCAGCCCTCATCCCGGGGCCGGGGCATGACACGGCCAGTTTCGTCATCAACGGGAAGTACCTGGTCGATACAGGCTGGTACGCGGCGCTCAAGATGCTCAACTACGGTCTCTCGCCCCTCGACATCGAGTACCTGTTCATGACCCATTGGCACCGGGACCACTCCGTTGGTCTCCCCCAACTCATCTTCTACCGCCGGGCCGCAGCGGGGCAGGGGATGGGGGAACTGAAGCCCCTCCCCATCGTCGGCCCCCCGGCGCGGATGGACGAGGTCATCACGGGGATGCTCGCCTTCCTCATGTACACGGACGAGGAGAAGCTCCTCACCCGCATCCGCCTGGAGCCCGGACAGAGCTTCGAAACCGACGCGTTCCACCTCGCCACCTGCGCCAATCGGCACACGCTGGACGGCTTGGTCTGCCGCTTCACCGACAAGGCCACCGGAGCCGTCATCGCCTTCACGGGTGACACCGCGTGGCACCCGCCCATCATCGACCTTGTCCGGGGCGCTGACCTCCTCATTCACGATGCCACCTACGGGCTCGAGCGGGAGGGCGACCGGCCCATCGTCCAGCACTCCGGGGCGCCGGAAGCGGCAGAAGTGGCTCGGGCCGCCGGGGTCAAACGCCTGGCCCTCGTCCACAGTTCACCCGACAGGCAGGCGCTCGCGGTGGCGAAAGCCAAGGAGGTCTTCCCCAACAGCTTCTGGCCCCAGGACGGAGAGACGGTGGAAGTGGGCTGAGGGGCTTGGCTGCCCGGCTCCTATGCCCAGGCCGGGCAAGGCCTTGAGCCTTGTGTCCCTGTGCGGAGGAAGAGACGATGACGGCTTCTGAGACCTTGACACCTCACCCGCGGCTGTACATCGGACCCCGCGAACTCGCCCGTGCCCGAGGCACACCCCGGCTCAGCTTTCTGAGGGCTGCTCGCGACGAGGTCGCTCGCCTCGCTGAGGAGTTCGCTGAGTCGGCGGTGTTCGACTATCCGAGAGACGTGCACAACGCGCACCTCATCCGTGCGCGCGGGATGCAGAAGCGGGTGGTGACCCTCCTCATCAGCTGGGTGCAGACCGGTGACGACCGCTTCCGGGACGCTGCGGTCGAGCACGTGCGCGAGATGGGTCGGTGGGAGTACTGGTCCTGGATTCTCTGGCGCCAGGGCGACCGTCGCCCCGAGGCCATCTTCGACCTCTCCTATGGCGAAAACAGCGCGACCCTGGCCTTGGCCTACGACATTCTGCATGACACACTCTCTCCGGAGGAGTGCAGGCTCTTCCTTGGTATTGCCCGTCGGTGGAGCGTGCCAGCGTTCTTTGTGGCCACCGCCGAGGAGACGCGCCAGAGTTGGGTCACCAGAAAGGAGAGCAACTGGGCAGCGGTCTGCGCGGGAGGCGCGGGGATGCTGGCCCTCGCCATGTACGAGGAACTTCCGGAGTCGACGGAGATGCTCGCCCGGGTGGAACGGACCATGGGCCTCTACATGGGCTACCTCAAGGAGACGGGTGGTGGCTGGCCCGAGGGCGTGGGCTACTGGAACTATGGCTTCCGCTACGCTTTCATGTACCTCCTGAGCCACGAACGGGCAACCGGGAACGCGCACCCGCTCATGGAACAGCCCGAGACGCGCGCCACCCTCGCCTTCCCCGTCGATTTCTCCCCGAACGGGGTGGCCGCGGGCTTCGGCGACAGTAACCACTGGCGACCGCTTCCCTTCCATTACGCGGCCGCCGAGCGCCTGAGGGCCCGTGAGGTCATCGCCGCGCTCGACGACGCCATGGCCCGGCTCGCCCGTTCGTCGAAGCCCGCGCGCGGGGGTAGGTGGTCCGTGAGCTCCTGGCCCGACGCCGCCGAACTCCTCTGCCTGCACCGGGGGAAGTCGGCTCGCCGGCCCACGGTTCGCCGGAACATGGCCAGGCTCTACCGAGGCATGGACTGGGCCCTGCTCTCCGACCGGCTTCCCGGGCCCCGGCTCTACGTCTCCATCCGGGGCGGGACGACCAAAGTCCCCCACGGCCACCGGGACCTCGTCAGCTTCAACTGCGTGGTCGGTGACGAACTCCTGGTGGCCAACGTCAATGAACGCGAGTACCTGGACACCACCTTCGGCCCCCGCCGCGAGGAACTCTACGAGATCTCCTCAGCCTCAAAGAACACGCTCCTCATTAACGGCGTGGGCATCACCACGGACTCGTCGGTGAAGACGAGCCTGGTGACGGTGGGCGCGCACAAAGGCGTCTGCATCGACGCGTCCGAAGCCATGGGGGTCATGCGCGACGGCCCCGTAGCCCGGTTCGCCAGCCGGCTGTTCCTTCTCCTCTCCGAGAAAGCGGTTTTGGTGGTGGACCGGGTGGAACTCCCCCACAGCGGGCGCGTGGAAAGCCGGATCCACACGGGCGGGAAGGTTCGCCTGAGGGAAGCGGGGGCTGAGATTGCCGGTCGCGAGCACGTGCTCCAGGTGGCCTGGGCCAGCGACGTGCCTGCATCGCTCCACAGCGCAGTGGACCCTATCACCACACCCGGGAACCCGCCGACCATGCTGCGCTGGTGCACCAGGGGGCTGGTCACCGCAGTGACCATGGCGGTGCTTCTCGCTCCCGGTGTTGCGGTCCCGATGGTGACGGTCAAGCAGGACGGCCGTCGTCTGGCTGTGCAAGTGTCGGGGCTCGGCCGGCCGCTTCGCCTGACCCTCTCCCGTCACCTGCGACCTGTGAGGTGAGCAAACCGAAAGGCTCCCGGAGCCGCCGAGGCCCGGGGGGTCTTCCCCGAGACCTTCTGGCCCGCAGATGAAGGGACACTGATTGTCGAGCCCTGAGCACCGGCGTGGAATTGGCCGGGCGTGCTTCAGCTTCCTTCGCCTATGCCCACGTGCGCGACGACAAGAGCATTGAGGGCCGCGGGGGTGGTGATGGAGCAGTTCACCTCGTAGTCGCCCAAGGGGAACTCCGCCGCTGGGGCCAGGTAGCCGGCATCGCCGTTCATTTCCGTGAGCGTCATGACCGGGTGGTCGAGCGCCTGTCGGAGCGCAAAGGTGACCTCTTGACAGACTTCGCCGGGGAAGCCAGCCAGGAGGATGTCATTGAGCCTGATGTGGGGAAGTTCGCAGGCGAAGCGCCTGGCCCGCACCTCCTCCGCAGAGGCATAGTAGTACGTCTCGTGGACCAGGTTCATGTAGGAGAAGTGCACGTAGTCATCGCCGAGCCGCTTGAGTTCCTGAAGGTCAGCCCCTCCACCCCGGGCCCGCTCGTAGGCAGCCCACTTCTCCTCCACGGCTTCGCGGATGGGGGCGAGCGAGATGCACGTCCGCTACCTGCGCTGGATGGAGGAGCACCTGGGCCCGCGTCCCGACCCGCTTCGGCTGGTCGTCCAGTCAGGCCAGGGGGCCTGGCTCGCGGCCCGGGCGCGGTTCCAGCGCCACCAGGAGTCGCAAGCCCAGACCGACCTCATCACCCCCAAAACCCGCGCCCAGATCGACGATGAACCGGGCAAAAAGCGTGCGAGTGCGTAGCCGCCTGGTTAAGGGTTGCACTCGAAAGCACGCTTGCCTCGGTTCTGGTGCCGCTCTTGCTCGCGTGGTTCAAGCTCGAGCTGCCCTTACGAACTGCCAGCCCTGTTCTTGCGGAAATCTGTGCATCTGGATCACGCGGATGCCTTCGGCCTTACATACGTCGGGCAATCTTGGCCCGTTAAGGTTCCCCGTGGCCGCCTCGTCAGTGACAACTGCGCAGCGGAAGTCCGCGGCCGTAGCGATTACGAAGAGGTCGGCGTAGTTCTTGCTCGAAGGACCCGCACTCCGAATGTTAGGGTATCGCCTACCAAGGTCCCGCGCGATACCCTCAATTGCCGACGTCACTTGCGTAACGAGTATGCGTACACGGTCCCTGCACCATCTATAGAGGTCGTCGCCCTCTTGGTCCGACAATTCCCACAGAACGGGCTCCGGTATTGTGACTGAGCCCGCACGTGCCAGCTCAGCCAACCCTTCCCAAAAGGGCGGCAGCACTTTTGGCGAATACCACCTTGTCCAAGCATCGATCAGAGCGCTAGTGTCCAGGACATAGAGCATCTTAACCGCCAAACCCATAGTTGAAACCGGAAACCCGCAGTTCTAATGTCCCTAGGTTCTTCACCTTCACGCCGAGAATCGCAGAAAGGTCGCTTGTGGTTATTTTGTTGCTGTAATGCGCCCGGAAGGCCAGCGTCGGCAAAAGGGTCCCAAGGCGGCTCAGCTTAAGGGAATAATAATCAGCGCCCGTCGGCGTGCGGGTGGGTGGCGGTTCGTACCGGTCGTATTGACGCCGGAGGTACTCGAAGCAATGAGGGGCGATGAGGTCCAGTGCGCGGAGCCTCCGAAGTATGACCGCGTTGCTGACGAGGTACCGGCGAGCCAAGGGTCGGATTTCCTCATCGGCCCAATCGGCGTGGTTTGTCTTTCCGACAGCCTGAGGCTGGCCTTCAAGGTCTGCCTTTGGGACGAGAACTGCTGCGGCAACGGCATTGCAGAAGGGTTCCGTCCCTGTGCGTGCGGAGAGTTGGTAAAGTGGACGGTCTGTAGAGTGAAGCACGGAGTCTCGCAGTAAGACGTGGCAGAATTCGTGAAGGAGTGTAAAGATGCGCGCACGCACAGCGTCCTTGGAGTTCAGTCCGATGATAGGGAGGGGTGTTTGAGCAATTGTCATGCCGCGCATTTCGTGCAAGGTGATTCCAGGCATCTGAAAGACAAGGACGCCCGAGGCTTCCAGCGCGCGCCTCCAGGAGTGCAGCGCTACGTAGGGGTTTAGCCATTCTGCTTGCTCGCCGATATCAATGTTGAGTTGAGCCCGAATTCGCGCGCCGGTCACTTCGGCATCCTGGTCAGTTGCGAGGTGTGTTTTGGGTGTTGGTGCCTGTTCGCCCAAGTCAGCAAATAGGCCGAGCGCGACATTGCGCAGCTCGAGTACTTCGAGAACTTGGAGGGCCAGTTCCGGGCTCTCCCTTCCCTTCGCGGCGCCGGGCAGGCGGCGAAGTTGCTGAAGGGCTTCCGCTTCACGGGGGGGTTCGGGGAGGTAGAAGGTAGAAAGTGATTGCTTCAGCGTTTCTGCAAGGAGTCTAAGTTGCTTTAGGGTCGGCTTTCCCGCGCCCTCCTCCCAGCGGAAGTACCGTTCGGGAGACACGCCCAACCGACGTGCAAGGTCAACCGGCTCGTAATGGGAACGTTGGCGCGCCCAGCGAAGGACGGAAGGCGTTATCTGGGCGCTAACTATGGGCATACGATTACACCCAATTTAGGGTCAGTTCCGACTTCTTTCCCGACCATAACCTGGGCCTTGCCTGGTGGAGAGCCGGCTCGCACCCTCGGCAGCGAGCTACTTTAGGGGCCGCCTCTGTTCTGTTAGCCAGTCGGGCTACGGGCACACGGTAAGGGCCGGCGACCTTGATGTCAAGGGTGATTTGGGAAGTCCTGGGAAGCGGGAAACGTGCACCAGGAACTTGCCTCAGCTATCGCCGGCTGGCGTTGGGGCAAACCGAACGATGCATACACTGGAGACTGCCCCGAATCCGCAGGAGCCGAGTCGGGTTTTATCTTTTCACCTTCGCTTGGTAACCCTTACCGGGAGGCCTGGCAACCTTCTGCTGGAACCGGTGGGCTACCTGATAAGCGTTCCCAAAATGTTCCACGTGAAACATCGGCCTACGTGCAAGGCGTGGGGGCTTGCTGAGCAGGGCAGGCGCGCCCGCCCGTTTGCTTGTCCGCATCCCCCGCGCTGCGTAAAGTCAGCTAGCGGGAGACCATGGGCCGTAAGGCACGGAGCCGCCGTCGCCTCGGTCAGGAGAGCGACACGGAGACTGCCCGATTCTCGGGCGGTCACTTCAGCTACGCTAACGTTACGGAGACGGCCCGATTTTCGGGCAGGCGACCCGATACCTTCACCAGACCTCCGCGGACCGGCTCGGCGCTGAAGCCATCCGTTTTCGCGGACACGTGCTTCCCTGCGGGGTCCAGGTAGAGGGCGACGGGAGAGCCCGGGGTCGCGCTCAGCGTGCACTGGAGGCTTGTCCGCAGCTTCCTGACGGTGATGCCTTCGGCCCCGGTGAAGTGGGCCACCCGCGGGCCGGCCTCAGCTGGCTCTATGAGGAGCACCTGGGGCCAGAGGGTGTTCAGGCGGACGGGTATCCTGAACTTCCCCTTCATGGCGACGGGGCGGTGAGCGAGGAGGTCCTGCACCTGGTAGGTGCCCTTGGGGTCGAGGCCCAGGGCTTTGGGGTCGCGGAGTCTGACCACGTCCTCGACCTCGCGGGCGCGCAAGGCGCGCTTGCCCCTCGCGGGAGCGAGGGCCTGGGGCCGGATGAAGGGTCGGAGGTGGGTGAGGATTTCGGAAGCCAGGCCGCCGACGTGGGCTTTGGCCATGGCCTTTCTGATGCCCTCGCTCAGCCTGTCGACCTCCCCGGCGAAAAGTTCGAGCGGGCGGACGGGGACGACGCCGACGACGAGGAGCACCCTCCCGTCGCGGGTGAAGAGGTTGGCCCGCGCTCCGGGCGTAGCCAGTCTGACCAGGTCTTCCGCGGCGAAGGGGGAACGCTTGGCAGCCTGGTTGACGCCGAAGAAGCGGAGCGCGTCCCAGTAGGGCTTGTAGCCGTCCCAGGGCTTGCCCAGGGGCTTGTCCTGCCAATCGTCGATGCTCTGGGGCGAGGGGGCGAGCCGGTGGGGGAGGGTGAAGGACATGGCGAAGTTGAGGAAGGACTGGTCGGCGCCATAGCGGCTGGGGTAGACGAGTATCTGGAGGCCCTGGCGCTCGGCGTTGTAGGTGCTGGTGAGGGTGAGTTCGGGCGCCCGGCGGGGGTCGAAGTTTTCGCCCATGAGCCTGAGGTCGAACATGCTGAGCATGCCCGCGAACAGTTCCTCGCCGGTGTTGACGAGCATGATGCCCTTCCCCTGGGTGTGCCTGGCGACGGCCCGGCGGGCCCGCAGGGCGATGTCGTGGTAGCCCTCGGTGACGGCCCGGACGAAGTAGCCGCCACAGCCGTGGCGCTCGTTGGTGCACATGCGGGTGTTGCCCCAGTGGTCGATGTAGAGGCCGTCGAAGGGGAAGCGGGCGAGGAGGCCGTCGACCTGCTGCTCGAAGTGCTCCCGCCAGCCTTCGGCGCCCCAGCACATGAGGGTGGTCTCGTTCTTGTACTCGATGCCCGTGGAGGTCATCCAGGCAAGCCCGTGCTCCTGGTAGCCCGGGGCGCAGAAGTTGAAGTCACTGAAGGTGACGTAGGGGATGACCTTGAGGCCGTACTTGTGGGCCTCGGCGAGGAAGTGGTCGACGGCGTCGGGATGGGTGGGGTGGAGGTAGTCGCCCGAGAAGTAGTTGATGCCGCCGATGATGAGGTTCACCCCCATCTCGGCCCAGACCCGCACCTGCTCGTCGGTGGGCGGGGCCCACTGCCGGGTCCGTCCGCTCCAGCGCACCATGTTCATCTGATGGGGGCCGGGCCAGACGGCCCGCGTCGAGTTCAGTTCCTGACGGGGCTGCTTGGGTGGGGTGAGCTGGAACCAGAAGACGCGCACGCGCGGGTCGCCCGGGTTCACCGGGATGGTGGTGTTACGGATGTCGAACTCCTCCACCTCGTAGCCGGCCTTTCGGCGATAGACCTGGGTGAGGTGCCGACGCCAGCCCCGCGAGTCCGCAGGACGGAGTTCCTTGCCTTTCCTGGTGAGGACGCTGTCGAAGTTCACCCGGGTGCCGTCCTCCAGGAGGGTGCCGGAGTCCTTGTAGCCGGCCCAGCGGTCGCGGAAGTCCTCCTTGGAGAAGTCGATGCCCGTGGCCGAGTTCCCCACGTGGAAGAAGGGGTTGACGTGGGCCCCGAAGACCAGTTCGTCCTCTCTGTGCTGGGCCAGGGGGCGCGTCTCCTCGTGACGATTGCCCACGACCTGGGCCATGGCCATGTCCGTCCAGGGGACGATGAACTCGCAGGCTTCCGGGTCGAGGGTGACGTGGCTGAAGCAGTGCCAGCGCAGCATCACCGGCTCCCGGGCCTCGGCCCGGACCGTCACCTTGGTGAAGCCATCGACGTTGATGGTATACTCCACCGCCCAGGTGACGGGCGTCTCCCCGTAGCGACCACGGGCGCGGATGACCACGCGGTCAGGCTCGCAGAAGAGCACCTCGCAGACCTCGGCGGTGCGGATGTCGTACCGGCAGCCGCCGGTGAGTCCGCCGTCCCAGAGGTGGGGACGGATGCCCGCGGAGATTTCGTGCCCGTAGCGCGGGCGCTCCGGGCCGCCCAGAGGCGTGGCTCCCGGCTCATCGGCAGGGAAGAGGGCGATGTAGGGGTTGGGCAGAGCCGAGCCCCGGGCGATGAACTCGGTGCCCAGGGCCCGGGCCGAGACTATCTGGCCGGTGCGCTTACTCACGCGCAGGCGAAAGGTGCCGCCGACAACGTCGATGTGCCTCGCCGTCTCCTTCACCTTGAGCGGCGTAAAGATGCCGAAGACCTTCCCGTCATAGATGTCAGCCATGAGGCTCTCCTTGGCTCGCTGTCTCACCCCGGACACACACGACCCTTCGCCGGGTCGCCACGCCGCCACGCTACCGCAGCCCGAGGCCCTTGTCAACGCCCGCCCGGAGTGTCCTTCGGCCCGCTATCTCCCTCCACCACAAGAGGACCGCGGGCGCGACGCCAGCGCTCGTGGGCTTTCCGTCATTCTGCGGTTGACCGTAGGGTGCAACGGTCGTAGAATCCGAGGGGCGGCGGTGGAGTTCGACCTTTGGTGTCGAGCCGGCGTCTCGCCTGGATGGCGCGTGGTGCGAAGCGTTCGGCAGGCGGTCGCCTCACCGCCTGGAGGAAGGTACGTGAGCCGCTTGACCCTGATCGCCGGTGGATTGGCCCTGGCTTTTTACCTTTTTGGTTCTGTTGCGCGCTTTCTTGCCCTCCCTGCTCCTGACCCCTTTGTAGGATATGTGGAGGTCTGGGTCGTCGCCGGTATTATCGCCGTGGCCTGTGGGCTCAGCATCGCGGGCGCTTTCAGAAGCCGACGGCCATGGGGTGTTCTCATCTCCATTGTCATCGCTTTGCTCACGGGGGTGTACGCTTTCCTTATGGTGGTTGTTCTCATAGCTGCAGGGCCACTGCCGGGTTTGGTCTACTGTGACGCCAATCTCAGAGACATTGCCTCTGCCAGCCAGATCGGCTTCATGCAGACCGGGCGAGTGCCCCGGGACATCAGCGACCTGGTGGCCCGGGAGGGAATGGGTCAGCTGCCCGTGGGGAAGATTTCTCGCGAAATGGTCATCTGCCCTTACGACTCGAGGCGTCAACGTCACCCTGAGGAGGCCGGGAGCAGCTACGTCCTGGCAGCTCTTCACAAGCTCTTCTTTGATGAATATTTCCTACAGGAGGACAAGGCCGCTGGGGGCCTCATTCTGTGCGCCTACTGTACTATTGAGCATAGCCGGTGGAGGCCCGCGCGCACGTATGTTACAGTGGACGGTCGCCCGGGCATCACATCAGGCGATGACCTGCAAGCCTGGGTATCGGCTCAGGCTGAGGCGGTCACCTGGCTCGCCGATGAATACCCTGTGAGTGAGTTGGAGCGCTTCGCTCACAGTGGCGACGGCCACCGGAGAGAGTTCGCCTCTGCCATCCTCAGATACCGGCTGGACAAGAAGGAGCGGGAAGCTCAGAGGGGTGACAATCGAGCGCCGTAGCCCGGTCTGACGGCGAGGTGGCCGTGGGGGGGGGAGCATATGGCTGTCGCCTGAAGGGCGACGGCGCAGGCCCGTGGTGAGGAGGCGGGTGGAGTACAGTCGCCGGGGGTGGACGTCTTCAGTGGCCGATCAGTTCTTTGATGGCGAGGGGCAAGAGGAAGAGGAGGTTGTGGGCTTCGACCAGGATGCTGGGCAGGACGTATTGACCCACGGTGGCGGATTTTGCCTTCGACCGGCTCCGCCTGGGAAAAACTCGGGGAACGCGGGAAATATATTCCCGGTAGGCGTCGCCGTATCTGCGCAGGAGCCGACTTTCTTCGTAGCGGATGACGAGAGCGTAGATCACGGCGCAATAGAGCACCAGGATGGGGACGAACCAGAATAACTCGGCAAGCATCGAAGCTCCCGCGAACATGGTTGTGTTGGCGATGTAGATGGGGTTTCTGACGTAGGCGTAGGGGCCGGTGACCGTGAGCGTCTTTTTCACCTTGATGCGGTGACGCAGGTGCATCTGCGACCAGAGCCGCAGGGCGAGCCCCGCAGCAAAGGTCAGGCCTCCCAGTCCCCACACGAGCAGTACGTTCTCACACTCAAGTCGAGTGCACACGATGATGAAGACCATGGGCGGGACCATGAGCCAGCCGCGCAGTTTATAGATGAGATTCATCCGGGTCTCGTGTCGAGGATGTTCGTACGAGTGCGGAGCGGGTGCTGCCGGGCGCCGAAGGCGCTCGCTCGAACGGGAGAAGTCCGTCACTCTCGTCTCCACGCGTAGACCCTTTGTCTCTTCCTTGTCGCGACGTTTTCTGTCTGACTTCCCGAGAACGGCTTCGTTACCGGGCACAGGGCTCGGCGGCGGGCCGCTCCGCCGGCCGGGCGATGCGAGGCAGAGGCACGCCCGCCACGAGCACCATCAGTGTAGCGCGTTCCCGAGGGCGCCGTCAAGCCGAATCCGGGGGGACGGCCCCCGTCCGCGAGCAGGCCCGTCAGTACTGGATCTCCAGTTCCACTTCCTTGCCGTCACGTTTCACGGTGGCGGCGACTTTGTCGCCGGCCTTCACGGCGACGAACCGCCCGACAAAGTCATCGGCCGAGCTGACGGTGACACCCCCGAACTTCACCACGACGTCCCCGGGCTGGAGGCCGGCCCGTTTTTCCGGGCTCCAGTCGACCACCTCCACGACAACTATGGTGCCCTCCGCCCGCAGCCTCTTCAGGTCCGGCTCAAAGCCGGGCCGTAAGCGCATCGGCGGCCGGTCCTTGTTGGCGGGGTCGATGGGCTCCGTCATCTGGTCGAGCGCCAGGAGGTAGTGGACCAGGAAGTGATACTGCTCGACGTAGTTGGCCGGATTGATGGCTTCGAAGCGGTCCCGCGGCGAATCGATGAGGTCGAAGTCAGCCGCGGCCAGGCTGTCGAAGGTGATGGCCGGGATGCCAGCAGCCATGAAGGCATCCGAGTCGGCCCCCACATTGGTGAGCTGGCGAGCGGTGAGGGCGACTTTCTCGTCCGCGGCGACCCGGCTGGCGAGGGCCTCCAGGGCGTCGGCCGAGCCGGTCCGCCAGAGGAAGGTTTTCGAGACGCCGAGACAGTCCAGGTTGACCATGGCCCTGATATTGTTCTTCTCCTGGAGCGAAAGACGGCGCACGTAGCGAGAGGAGCCCACCACGCCCGCTTCCTCCAGGGTGAAGCCGATGAAGAGGAAGGTATGGTTGCGGGGGAGCGGGCCCAACGTCTGGGCGATGTTGGCGAGCATGCTGGCTCCGCTCCAGTCGTCGATGACACCCATGCTGCCCATGGTGAAGTCGGTGTGTGCGCCCACGACGATGCACTCGGGGCTCTTTCCCGGGAGCACGGCGATGACGTTCGCCAGTTGGGCTGGGGGTGAGGTGCCTGGGGGGGTAGCCTCCTGCTTCTTGACCTCGGTCAGGCCCGCTTGCTGAAAGAGCGCGACGAGCTTCTCGGTGCGGTCCGCATAGGTGTGGGGCGCGTCCTTCAACTCCTGGATGAGTTCTTGGTCGGAAACCCAGGGGATGGGGCTCGCCTCCTGGCCTGATGCGCGCACAGTTCCCGGCATGCAGACGAGGAACGAGAGCAGAACCAGCCTTCGCATTCTCATCTTCCCGTACCTCCCCATTTCGTCGCCGGCGACCAGGACCTCCTTCTCCCCGGATGCATAGTAGCGCCTGGTCCTCCCCTGTCAATGGAGGCGCCGGACGGGCGCTCCGCATCACGGGCGGTCGGCCGCTGGGCGCGCCAGTGACCTGCCGGCCGTGTAGCCCCGTTGCCGGGGTGCTCTCCTGCGCATTTCCCTGGACGGGGCGCTCGGGAGTGGCTAAAGAAGAAAGGGTTTGTCGGCCTGTGCATGGAGTTTTGCGTCGAGGAGGTGAGGGATGAGGCAACTGGTGGTGACGGGGACGGGCGAGGTGGTGCTCAAGGAGAGGCCAGGTCCGGACCTCAAGGGGAAGCCGCCGGGGGCCATCGTCAAGACG
>Ga0315282_10008915_pt1 | contig 16108 bp, 16 predicted proteins | sample YL17G07_20_MG_FD_203693 | JGI IMG/M metagenome (GOLD analysis project Ga0315282, IMG submission 203693) | Sediment microbial communities from Yellowstone Lake, YNP, Wyoming, USA - YL17G07_20 | ecosystem: Environmental > Aquatic > Freshwater > Lake > Sediment | place: USA: Wyoming | collected...
CGCCGAGTGGCAGCGCGACCTGTCGGTGAGCAACATCAAGGTCGGCGACGTTCAGATGGCCCAGGGGGACCTAGTGGGCGCTCTTTCATCGTACCGTGCCGGCCTGGCGATCAGTGAGCGGCTTGCGGAGCAGGACCCGAGCCACGCCGAGTGGCAGCGCGACCTGTCGGTGAGCAACATCAAGGTCGGCGACGTTCAGATGGCCCAGGGGGACCTAGTGGGCGCTCTAGGGTCGTACCGTGCCGGCCTGGCGATCAGTGAGCGGCTTGCGGAGCAGGACCCGAGCCACGCCGAGTGGCAGCGCTACCTGTCGGTGAGCTACAACAAGGTCGGCGACGTTCAGAGGGCCCACGGGGACCTAGTGGGCGCTCTAGGGTCGTACCGTGCCGGCCTGGCGATCAGTGAGCGGCTTGCGGAGCAGGACCCGAGTAACGCCGAGTGGCAGCGCGACCTAGCGATCTCCTACCGTAGCATAGGCAGATGCGCCGAGGGATCGGGAGATCAGGCAGAGGCCGAGAGGTGGTTCCGCCGGGCTAGGGATGTGCTTAGGGGGATGAGGGACAGAGGGGTGTTGCTCGATCCCGCAACCGCCGAGTGGCTTAGCAGGCTGGAGTCAGAGTACCCAGACTGAGCCAGTCCGAAGGTCGAAGGAGCTGGTCACACGCCGGAACTCAGCGTCATCACCGGAGCGTTCGGGTACACGGGGCGGTACATCGCGCAGCGGCTGCTTGATGCCGGCGAGAGCGTACGCACCATCACCGGGCATCCGGACCGCCCGAGCCCGTTCGGGGACAAGGTCGAAGCTCATCCGTTCAACTGGGACAAGCCGGACGACCTTGCGCGGAGCCTGGAGGGCGCCGACGTTCTCTACAACACCTACTGGATCCGCTTCGAGCGTGGCGGTGCCACATTCGACGGCGCCGTGCGCAACACGCTCACGCTGATCGGTGCCGCTGAGAAGACCGGCGTCCGGCGGCTCGTGCACGTCAGCATCACGCGACCGACCGAGGACTCCCCCCTGCCTTACTTCCGCGGCAAGGCCCGCATCGAGCGGGCGATCCGCGAGTCGAGCCTGTCGTGGGCCATCCTGCGGCCGACCGTGCTGTTCGGCGGCGGGCAGGACATACTCATCAACAACATCGCGTGGATGCTGCGGCGGATGCCCGTCTTCGGAGTACTCGGCAACGGGTCGTGCAAGATACAGCCCGTCCACGTTGACGACCTGGCCGCTCTCGCCGTTGAGCAGGGACGAGGAACCCAGAACGTCGTGCTCGACGCCGTCGGCCCGGACGTGTTCACGCTGGCGGAGCTTGTCCGCACCATCCGAGACGCGGTCGGGAGCAAGGCGCTGCTGCTCAAAGCGCCGGCCTCGGTCGGCCTCATGGTTACGGGCCTGCTGGGGCTGCTCGTGAAGGATGTTATCATGACCCGCGACGAGGCCGTCGGGCTGATGGCCAACCTCCTCTACTCCGACGACCCGCCCACCTGCCCCACAAGCCTCCGGACGTGGATCGAGGAGAACAGCGACGCCCTGGGGCGCGAGTACCTCTCCAAGGCCGCCAAGCACTCCGCCTGAGCGCGGAAGGGGGCGACACGATGGAGTACCGTCTGCTCTACATCACCGCGCCGACACCCGACGAGGCCCGGCGGATAGCGCGCGAGCTTGTCGAGCGGCGCCTGGTGGCGTGCGCGAACATCGTCCCGTCGATCGAGTCGATCTACTGGTGGGACGGCGAGGTGCAGTCCGGCGCTGAGGCGCTTCTGCTGGCCAAGACGAAGGCGGAGCTTGTCCCACACGTGATCGACGCCGTTCGCGAGCTCCACAGCTACGCGTGTCCGTGCATTGTGTCGCTGCCGATCGAGCAGGGCTTCGCGCCATTCCTGCAGTGGATCGGGGACGAGACGCTTCCGGCCGACAGGCAGGAGGAGGATGACCTGAAATGACGGTGCACGCGCTGCTCATCGCGCTCCTACAGCTCGCACTTCCCGGGTGGGTCGCCGAGCCGGTCGCCGGCTACGAGAACGGCCCCCTGCCCTCGACACGGATCGCGGTGTCGACGGCCGCTGAGCTAGACGCGGTCGCCGCCTACTCGTTCGTCATCATGAGCGACAACAAGGGCACCTCTCACGCGGACGCCGCCGCGGAGCCCCCCAACCCACACATGTCGCGCGCCGTGGCGTGGACGAAGGACATGCACCCGCGGTTCGTGATCGGGATGGGCGACCATCTGAAGAAGGGGTGGAGCAACACCTTCGTCCGGTTCGTCGCGTCCGACCCGTTCTGGAGTAGCTGCTTCTACCCCGGCATCGCGGACGGCGAGAACGAGTACTATGGGACTGGCCAGGACGACTGGGCGGCGGGCGGCCGGTATCTCATCGACACCGGCGTGGCCGGGCGGCCGAACGTGGTGATGCGGGAGAACGGCGCGGAGTACTACGCTCGCATCGCCACTCCGGGCGGGACGGTCCATCTCATCCAGGCGCACTACCCAGATCAGCCCGCGAACCCACTACGAGCCTTCAGAGTCGACTCCAGACGATGGGTCTGTGAGACCCTTGAGAGCATCGACCGCGTGCCGGGTGACATCGTCATCGTTGGCGCGCACTCGTTCACCGGCAACTGGCTGCAGGTCATCGCTCCCGGGCGCCGCGATGAGATCCTGCGCCGGGCGGACATAGTCATGAGCGCGACAACCCACCACTTCGAACGCCAGCCGTACGGGCAGGCCACCGCGCTGTGCATCAACACCGGCTCGGTGGGCTTCTCGGGCGACATCAACGGCTTCGTGACGGTCCACGTGTTCAATGATCCCTGGCGCCTGGTGCTCCAATACGTTTCGACCGAGACGACGGGGCGGAAGCTGGCCGGGCCCGGCTACGCGTTCGTGAAGGAACCCGGCGGCCCCATCAGCGACGCGGTGTTCGGGAGGTAGGTGGGGCCGAGTGGGAGACTGGGTAGAGATGAGCCGCGAGTGCCTGTCGGCTGCTAGTCCTCTTCGCGATGTCGGCTACTGGCGAGCGTGCGTGAACCGGTGCTACTATGCGGCGTACTGCGCCGTGGCCGCCCGGGTGGCCGGCCGGGTGACGTTTCGAGATGGAAAGGGCAATCCGGGCCACGGTGATCTGTTCGCGTACGTGATGCACAACATCGCGGGCCTGACAACGGTGGCGCGCCATAGTGTGCGCAAGGCTCTGTCTGCGCTGCAGAAGGACCGCATCAGCGCCGACTACAGGCCGCAAGCGTGCATCGGCTCCGCAGATGCCCGGGCGGCTCTGCGCAATACGGGCATTGCATTGGATGGACTGGGGATGCGGTGGACATGAGTAACGATCAGGTACTGGAGGCGGTGCGCCGGCACTCCAGCCTCGCCGAGGGCGAGGGGCTGTCTCTGCACGTTGTCCAGGATGGCGTGCGGCTCGACAACTCGTGGTGGTACGTGCCGGTGTGGTCGGCGGGCCCGACGCTTCGAACTCACGTGTATCACGCGGTCCTTGCCGACATCGAGCAGGAGATCGCGGAGTCCGAGGGCCTTAACGTCCTCCTGATCCCCACCGAGCCGCCTGTCGAGGCGGCCGAGACAGCGTAGCAAGGCACGGGGGAGTCGATGAAGTCACACACATGCCACCTCAGCTTCAACCTCCCCGAGCGAATGGGCTTCGCCAACATTACCCGTCAGGTGGAGGAGGAGGTCCGCAAGAGCGGCATCCGCGAGGGCCTCTGCCTGGTCAATGCAATGCACATCACGGCGAGCGTGTTCATCAACGACGATGAGCCGGGGCTGCACCAGGACTACAAGGACTGGCTCGAGAGCCTGGCGCCCTTCGACGCGAGTCCTGCGCGCTACCGTCACAACCGGACTGGCGAGGACAACGGTGACGCGCACCTCAAGCGGCAGGTGATGGGCCGCGAGGTGGTAGTCGCGATCACCGCTGGGCGGCTCGACTTCGGCCCCTGGGAGCAGATCTTCTACGGCGAGTTCGACGGCCGCCGCGACAAGCGCGTGATGGTGAAGATCATCGGGGAGTAGTGGCCCGCCCTACTGCAGCCACGGCCGCTGAGCCTGAACCGTAGCCCCGAGGCCGGCTCGGAGCCGGCGACGGGATCGCCGATCGGTCGGTGCCGGCGAGACGACGCCACGAGCCCGCGGCCTTGGTCCTTAAAGGCTGGCCGGCAGATGGCGATATGGTATGATGGTGCCGGCCCGAAAGGGCCAAGCGGCGGTCTGTGTTGGCCGCCTGTGCCGGTTCCGAGGAGGTGCGCGATGGTCTGTGTCGTCTTGCGCGTCCCCTCCCCCGCGGTTCTGTGGGGTGAGGGGCGATACGCGAGCGGGCCGAAGCTCCGCGGCGCTACCGATCGTCGGAGCTGTGGCACACACACATACCCCACCGGCGTGCCTCCCTCTTGACGAGGCCCTCCACTGAGGTCGCTCGCGACGGTCGCCCCCTGTCACTGACGACGACCGGGCTTCTGCCTACACGAGAGCGAGCGATCTCCCATGCTAGGAACCATCACCAAAGCACGTTCCGGCGACAGCGCCGCCTGCGAGGCGCTCGCGCGAGCGCTCTCGCCACGCGTTGACTCCTGCAGTAGGCACTACGCGCGTTGCTCCGGGATCGACGAGGACGACCTGCGACAGGAGATGTGGGTCGGCATCTTCGCCGCCCTTGGCCGCGTCGACGCGCGCAAGGGCGACCCGTTGCGATACCTCGTCGCCCAGGGACGCTACGCCCTGCTGTCGCACCTCCGCCAGAGCGGCTCCGGCTGGCAGCCCTTGGAGCTAACGGACGATATCGAGGACGGCCTTTGCGTCGAGCGCGAAGTCCTCGACTCCCACATGACGGAGCGTGCCCTCGGCTACCTCGACGAGGCCGGGCGGACGATCGTGTGCTACCTCTTGCAGGGACACACGCGATCGGACGCGGCAAGGCTTCTCGGGTGCACGCCGGCGAACATCACCTACCACCTGCGGCGCGCCCAGCGGGGCCTGTCCGCGGTGTTCGAGCAAGGGGGATTCTGAGTTGTCACGGCTGATGGCACAGATCATCGAGGTCACGCGCGAGGGCGAGAGCACCGGGCTCGATCCCGTCGTCGCACGCTGCCGCGTGAGGATCACCGGGCCCGCGGTCAAGGGCTTGGCGATCCCGGACGGCGTCAAGGGCAAGGAGGGCGAGATCACCAGGCGGGTGCTCTTCGATTGGGAGCTCGTGCCTGAGATGAAGATCCTCCTCAGCGTCGAGGAGTCGCGGACGTTCACGGCGGCGTCCGAGGCGAGTTCCACTGTGACGCCCTCACCCCCGGCCCCTCTCCCTGGCGGAGAGGGGAGAGATCCGGGCAATGGGCTGAAGCCCATTGTCTCGACGCACGAGGCCGACGTGAACGGCGACGGCTTCGCGGAGAGGGCGATGGAGAACACGTTCGTGAGGGCCGTCGTCGGCCCTCACGTCGGCGCTCGCATATGGGAGATGCACGTCAGATCGGCCGGAGTGAACCTGTTGGCTCCGACGCACGCGCTGACCAAGGACTTCGTCGACCTCGGCGGACACCACGATGGCCTCGGCGCGGAGAGATCGCCGGGGGAGCTCTGGAAGGCCCGCTTTGCCGAGACCGAGCGGGCGGAGTCCGATAGCCACGTCAGCGTGGACTACCGCTTCGCCTCCGAAGCGACCAAGGGGCTAACCGTGTCGAAGCGCGTCGAGATGATCGGCGACCTGCCGGCGATCTGGCAGGAGATCAGGTTCCACTACGCGGGCAAGCCCGACGACAAGGACAAGAAGACCGAGCCCGACGACGAAGACAAGGACGAGCTGGAAGTGCTCTACAAGCCGACGACGGGCTTCCAGTATGTCGGCGAGATGGACTCGCATGTCCGGGTCGACATCCCGCTCCATGATCGCGTCGACTCATACCGCTTTTACGAGCATCAATGGATCTACCCCGTTGGCGGAGTTCCCCTCGGCGCCGTGGCGGTGCAACACGAGCGGTTGGGCGTGGCCATGCTCATCCTGACCCGGCCCGGCGCGCTGGCCACCGTGGACCTCGGCTTCGATGCGCGCAGGCTGGGCATCGAGACGCGCATGTTCCCTGAGAAGCTCGGCCCCGACCGGCAGCTCACTCGCGGACTCCTGTGGGCGGCCGGCGCGTCTGCGACCGTCACGCCGCGGCTGGCCGCGCTCGTGAGCCTCGGTGAGGTCGTCGCCGGTCAGCGCGCGGTCGCCGTTGTAGCGCGGCATCTCGAGGGCACCGAGGGCGAGGTGCACCTCGCCGGGGGCGCGCTCCCATTGCGGAGTTATGACCTGCCCGGTGTCGGCCCCGTGCTCGGCGCGTACGGCGTTCGTTCGGCCGACGCGCTGAGCGGCGAGCTCGTGGTCGTCATTGGCGAGGATACCGTCGCGCTTCCCCTGTCAGGGGGTGAGACCGGTGCCTCCTGAGTTCAGAGTCACGCTCGGCTATGACTGGGAGATCCCCGTCATCAAGCCCGGCGGAACGCCGATGGAGGAGAAGGACATCCAGCGGCTCACCGACCGGCTGACCCTGGAGTTCCCCTATGTGCACAGCGAGATGCAGGATGGCTACTACGAGCACAAGGTCGGGGTGTGTCGCTCCTTCCCGGAGCTGCACGAGAAGACCGAGGAGTCGCTCGCGCGCATGAGGGAGCTCGTCGCGGAGGAGGGCGCGAGTCTCTACTGCTCAGCGACCGTGCCGACACTGGGATGGGTCACTGGTTGTCACCTGCACGTAGGGACATTCTTCGACCCGCGCGAGGCCGTCGCGACGCGGAACGCACTCGTGCCGTACATGCCGGCGTTCGCCGCTCTCATGGCGAACAGCCCGACGTTCCGCGGCTCGGGCGGAGAGTACAAGAGCCACCGGGTCGCATGGCAGGCGATGGGGGACGGGACGTTTGCCTCCGCCAGGCACGAGGACGCGTGTCCCGGTGAATGGGGCAACGACGTTGGCGTGAGGATGCCCAGCCCGACGATGGAGTGCCGCGTTGTCGACACCCCGCTGTCGGCAAGGCTCGCGTGCGAGTGCGCCGTGCTCTACGCGGCCCTGACCGCGACGCTGCGCTCGAAGCCGGCCTTGCGCGCCGTCCTCGACGCCGCCACGATGGACACTTACGCCAGGAACCGCCACCGTGCCGTGAGACACGGTCTGCAGGCCACGCTGGAGTGGGATGGCAGGCAGGTCGCCGCCCGCGACATCCTGCGGCGGATGCTCGACCTCGCGGCAGAGCAGCTCCGCGAACTGGGGCTGCCGGAGCCCAACCTGCTGCTCAGCGCCCTTGCCAAGCGACAGACACAGGCCGACATGCAGCGCGTGATGCTCGAGGCCCAGCCTGACCCCGAGTGTCTGATCGCCACCTGGTCGCGGGCGTCTATGCTCGATGGTGCGTTCGAGGAGTACCTTGCACGCGCCCCGGAGCTTGAACAGCTCCCGCTGGAGGACCCGGAGGAGTTCGTGCGGTCCCGTCTCGGTGCGGACGCGCCGAGGGAGCTGGTGGAGTTCCGGCTGCCGCTCACGGCCGCGGGCAAGGACAGGTTGGTAGAGCGGCTCGCCGCCTGGGGCCCGCGGCCTGCCGCAGTCCCCGGCACCCCGCCTCGGCTCGAGCTGATGTGGGCGCCTGTCGCGACCCACCCTAGCGGGGCTCCCGCGCCTGAAGAGTCGAAGGCTATCGGTGCCGAGGCGGCTGCCGGGACTCCGGGGTGCTGGGCCTGGCAGACGTGGATGGGCACAGCCATAGGGGTCGGGGCGCGCGCGTACGGTGAGCTGCGCGAGCGGCTCGCCGCGGTTCGGGAGGCCTCCCGGCTGGCCGCCGAGCGGAGGGGTGTTGTTCTTGCCCCGACTAGCGGCGTGTCGGAAGTCCACATGGCGCCAGGGCTGCGGATCGTCAGCGCAACTCTCACGTCACACTCGGACGGCTACACGCTGCTGGAGCACTTCCGGCCGGTGCTGCCCGCTCTGGCGGCGCTGATGGCCGGCAGCTACGCGAAGACAGGTAGTGCCCACGGCCCCGTAAAGTCGGCGCGGCTGTGGTGCGGGTGGAGCGGCGGGTTCGCTCGCCGCTCCCTCATTGAGCCGTTGGACCCGCAGACGTCCGCGCGACGCGTCGCGTCGTCCGACGAGTCCGACCCGCCAACGCAGTACCGGCAAGGACGCCTGACGCTGGGCATCAACTGCTGCGACCTTCCGTCGTCCTCGGAGCTGTGCGCGGCGGCCTGCCTGCTGGTGCGAGCGCTCGCGGAGGCCTATGGGAACCGGTCGCGGCCCGCATCGCCCGTCACACCCGAGCATCTCGTCGAGGTGTGCGAGAACTGGGCTGCGGCGTGCCTGGATGGGCTGCAGGCGACGATGCGCATTCGCGGGATCGGAGTGCCCGCCGCTGAAGTCGTCCACGGGTGCATCGCGGACGCAGAGCCGTTCCTTGCGCCTCTCGGCGCGTCTCGTGATGACCTGTGGCTCATCGAGCGGGCCCTCGCCAAGCGGCAGTCCTGCGCCGACATGCAGGCCGCCACCGAGGCGGGCGAACCCGATGAGGGGGTCCGGCGGGCGAGGCGGGCGAGAATCGCGTCGCGGGACAGCGCCTTCGAGGAGTACCTGGCCCGTGCACCCGAGCTGCCACAGCTTCCGGTTCGATCGGTGCGTGACCTGATGCTCGCCCCGACCGGCCTCCGGACGCCGCCTTGGATGATGGTCGAGGGCATCCTGCTGCCTCTGGCGGCCTCGCACCGGCTTCTGCTGGAGTTGGAGCGGGAGGGCCTCGTCCGGATCGACTGGGAGGAGCGCGACGGGCCGGTCGTCACCAGGCTCGCGAAAGCGAGGTGTTCCGCGTCAGGGGCGTGAACGGTCCGGACCGGTGTGGCGCCTTCGCCATGCACGAAGGCGCATGGCTATGCGCCCGACTGGAGGACATCCATGACTGACAGCACCAAGTCCAGGCGCCTTTCGCCCTTCGACAGCGTGATGGCGTGGATCGAGAACGAGCGCCCCGCGTTGCTGTTCGAGGGGTCGACGCGCGACGACTGGCTGAAGTGGCGGCGGCTGTTCGAGTCGCGACTCCGCGAGTTGCTCGGGCGGCTCCCTACCCCGGTGCCGCTCGACCCGGAGATCGTGGAGACCGTCGACTGCGGCGACTACATGCGCGAGAAGGTGGTGTTCGACACCGAGCGCTACGTCAGCGCGGTCGCCTACGTCCTGGTGCCCAAGGACCTGGCGCCGGACGAGCGACGCCCTGGTGTCCTCGCAGCTCACGGTCACGGGCGCGGCAAGGCGGACATCTGCGGCGTCGCGGACACCCCGGAGGAGGAGGCTCACATCGCGGCTCTCAACTACGACTACGCGCGTCAGTTTGTCCGCCGCGGGTACGTCGTGATCGCGCCGGACTGGCGCGGGTTCGGGGAACGGCGGAGCCCGGCAGAGTGGGCGCGGCCGAACCGCGACCCGTGCAACGTCAACTACATGGCCCACGGCTACCTGGGGCATCACCTGCTGACGCTGCAGATCTGGGACGGAATGTGCGCCCTCGACTACCTGCAAGCGAGGCCCGAGGTGGATCCCGAGCGGCTCGGAGTCGCGGGCTTGTCGTTCGGCGGCACGATGACGACCTACCTCACCGCACTCGACCCGCGCGTGAAGGTCGCCTGCATCAGCGGCTACCTCAGCACTGTCGCAGGAGATGCCATGACAATGCGCGGGCTCGGGAACTTCTGCGGCACGCAGTACATGCCCGGGCTCCTCACGATTGGCGACATCCCGGAGGTCGCCGGCCTCATCGCCCCGCAGCCGCTCGTCATCGAGATGGGCGAGCTCGACACGTGCTTCGTGATCGACGACATGCGCGCCGCGTACGAGCGGCTGGAGCGCATCTTCCGGGCGGCCGGCGCCGCCGAGAACCTGACCGCTGATGTCCACCCCGGCGCCCACGAGTGGAGCGGGCGAGTGGCGTTCGAGTGGTTCGGGCGAGCGTTGGGGGCGCTCCCGGTGGGTGCAGGCGAGGCATGAGGGAACGGAGCTGCAGATGCCGATTGGCCATTCGGTCTACATCGGGGCTGCGGAAGAGAACGCTGCCGCCGCGCTCCTGCTTCACGAGGCCGGCCAGTACGCACCCGCGCACTACCTCGCGGGGGTCGCCGTTGAGTGTGTTCTGAGAGCCTGCATCACGCGCGAGGTGGTAGAGTTTGACAGCAGGCATCAAATCAAGGACCTGTGCAAGAGGGCTAGGTTCTATTCATGGATGCCCCAGGCGCGGCTTGATGACGTGACCGTCGCGATGCACACTGTCGCCTCGCGGTGGTCGAACGATCATAGGTACCGATCTGCGGCCGCACTCGCGAAGTGGCTGTCCGAGCGCCGACTTGACCAGAAGGTGGCGCGTGCGAAGAGGTTGCCCGCGAGTAGCGCCGCTGTTCCCAGCGCTATGCAGACGATTGTGACTGTGGGGTGCGCAAGGTGGCAGAAGGGCTTGAGGAACGCATAACCGGCGCCCTTACCCGCGGGCTCCCCGGCTCGCGAGTGGAGGATCTCGGGCGTGCCACTCCCGGTTCGAGGGTCGGTGGAACGCTTGTGTGGGATGGGTTCGAAGGAGTAGATCAGCTCACCCGGCAGCGGCGTGTGCCGGAGGTCCTCGCGACCCGACTGCGGGCCGACGACGTGAGACAGATCAGCCTGATTCTGACCGTGACCGAAGATGAACTCGACGGCATATTGGCGGACTAGGGTGCACCGATGAACACCGCGCGCGTGCTGTCAGCTACACCCGTGTGCCTCTGCCTCATCGTCGTCTGGGTGACGCCCGCCCGCAGCCAAGGGGGCACACACCAACCGGAGGCAACTCAACCCATGACTAGCCTTCTCTGGCCCGGCGGAGCGCCGGGCGCCCTGGGCACCGAGCCCGAGGACATCCCCACCCTCACGGTTTTCCTGCCCCAGCGGCGGGCCGAGACGATCCCCGCGGTCGTCGTGTGTCCTGGTGGAGGGTACGCGGGGCTCGCACCGCACGAGGCGGAGCCCATCGCCAGGTGGCTGAACTCCATCGGGGTCGCCGGCTTCTTGCTGAAGTACCGCCTCGGACCGAAGTACCACCACCCGTGCGAGCTCGAGGACGCGAGCCGGGCGATCAGGACCGTCCGGGCCCGCGCGGACGAGTGGGGCATCGACCCGGGGAAGATCGGCATCCTGGGCTTCTCCGCCGGCGGGCATCTCGCGTCGACCGCGGGAACTCACTACGACGCCGGAAACCCGAACGCCGATAACCCCATCGAGCGTGTTTCATCCCGGCCCGACTTCATGGTCCTTGTCTACCCGGTGATCTCGCTGAAGGAGTTCGGGCACCTCGGGTCGCGGAACAACCTGCTCGGCGAGAACCCGCCGCAGGAGCTTGTCGACCTGCTCTCAAACGAGACACAGGTGACACCGGACACGCCTCCCGCCTTCATCGTGCACGGGGTCGACGACGCGGGGGTACCGGTCGAGAACTCGCTCATGTTCGCGAGTGCGCTGCGCGCGGCCGGAGTGCCGTTTGAGCTTCACCTGTTCGAGCACGGCCCGCACGGGTTCGGCCTCGGCGGCGACGATCCCGCGTTGTCGACCTGGCCGAAGCTCTGCGCGGAATGGCTGAGGGTGAGGGGAGTGCTGTGAACGGCGGAGCCGGCGCGGCACGTCAGTCTTCGGCGCCACGTATGCTATAGTGTGGACGGACCGGGATAGCGAGGAGGCAGGCCAAGATGGGGCATAGCGAACGCATGGCTGAGCATCCAACCTTCCTGCAGTTCCTGTTCTCGCCGCTGGCGACCTGGCGCGCTCGCAAGGCCGCCCGGCAAGCAGCCGAGGACGCTGCCGACCTGGCGCTCATCGAGGAGCGGCTCAACAACCCGGTAGGACCCAACATCCCCTGGGAGCAGGTCAAGCGGGAGGCCGGGCTCTAGCCGCCCATGGGGTACGCGCTGGAGTTCGACCCGAGGGGCCAACGTGAGTTTGACCGGTTGCCCATCGCTGTTCAGGCCCGGATCACAAAGAAGATCGACGCTCTCTGTGACGACCCACGCCCACGCGGAGTCGTGAAGCTCGCAGGGTCAACGGACCGGTACCGACTTCGTGTGGGGCCGTACCGCGTGCTCTACGTAGTGGTCGATGAGCGCCGGATCGTCATCGTTGGGGCGGTAGGGACGCGGCAGACCGTGTACGACCGCTAGGCGGCTCTCACGAGCGAACCTGAGCAGACTTACGCCGATCCCAAAGACGAGATCCCCGTGTCGCGCTCGACTCGGTTGGCGAGTGCCTCGGCGAGCACCTCGGGCCTTGCGTAGATGACCGCCAGGTCGCGCGCGCGAGTGATAGCGGTGTAGATCATCTCCTTGGAAAGCAGCCGCCTGCCGCCCTGCGGAGGGAGCACCACAAGCACGCGACCGTACTCCGAGCCCTGGCTCTTGTGGACGGTCATCGCGAAGGCCGGCTCCCACGGCGGCAGCGCGTCCAGCGGGTGCGCGACGTAGCGACCCAGCCGCCGGAAGACGGCCCTGAGCCCTCCTCGCCTGCCGCGGAGGACGATCCCCACGTCGCCATTGTAGAGCCCCGTCGACGGGTCGTTGCGGGCCACAAGCAGCGGCATCCCGCTGAATGCTCGAGGCGTCCCGGACGGGTCGAGGGGCGCGATCTGCCGGCAGAGGTAGTCGTTGAGCCCCTCGCAGCCATGCGCGCCGCCTCGCACGAGGGTGAGCACGCGCGCCCTGGCCACGCCGCGGAACAGCTCCCCGAGGACCCCCTCCCCCGATAGCTCAAGGTCCTCCCAAGACGAGGACCGGCCGAACTCGCGCACGAGATGCGCGTAAGCGCGCGGCCTGAGGTCGCGCTGCGTCTCCGCCTTGCCTGCAAGGGACCCGGCGCCGGTGCCGACCTCACCCCCCGGCCTTCGGCCCTTCCCCCTCTCCGCTAGCGGAGAGGGGGTGGTCACTGGCGCAGCCAGGGACCGGAGGTGAGGTCGGGCGGACGGAACGGAAGGCAGATGATCACTCTCCGGGCCATAGTGCGCCCTGGCCCACGTATCCAGAACGGCGTGCCAGGTCCTCAGGTCGTGTCCGTCCGCGTCGAGCAGGAAGCACCCGCCCGGGGGTTCCTCTCCGTCGGGTAGAGGGTCAGGCGGCCAGTCGCCGCCGGGCTCGAGCGGAAAGCGCGGCAGCGAGGCAACAAGCGCGGCCGGGTCGCCGCTCACCGCGTTGACCTTGGCCGCCGTCTCCTGGATGTGCCGCTGAGAGCGGTAGTTGCGGGTCAGCAGCACCACTGCGCCCCGAGCCGCCACAGGCTCGGCCGGCATCAGGTCCGCGAGTACCGCTCCGGCCTCAACCGATGGCAACTGGTCTTTGTCGCCGAGCAGGATGACGCGGGCGTCGTCGGGCACGGCGCCGAGCAGACGCGACATCAGCGCCACGTCTACCATCGACACCTCGTCGACGATGACGGCACTGATCGGGAGGCGGTTGCCGGCGCCGTACCGGAACGTCCCGCTGGCCGGGTTGTAGCCGAGGAGGCGGTGGATCGTGGTCCCCGTGATCTGTCGGAGCTGCGCCTCGGGCTCCGCCAGCCCTGGTAACCCCGCAAGCACCGCCTCGGTCATGCGGTGCCCGGCGCGTCCGGTGGGGGCCGCCAGGCGCATCCTGTCGGGCGTGCAGCCGAGCCGCACGAGGCCCCGCAGGATCGACACGACGATTGACGTCTTGCCCGTCCCCGGTCCGCCTGACACCACTACGAAGGGCCGCTGCAGAGCCAGCCGAACAGCCGCGAGCTGCTCCGGGTTGAGCTCCCTGTCGCCGGTTCGCGCTACTTCGTTCGCCACGGCCTCTATGGTCGCACCGTCGGCAAGGCTCGTCTGTCGGGTCATCCGCTCTGTGACCTGCTCCCGGAGCGTCCGCGCGTGCGCCCAGTACCGGTGGAAGTAGACATACGGACCCCTTGGGGTGTCGACGAGCACGAGGGGGAGATACGCGTCGTCGGATGTCGCGAAGATGCGGGCATGGCCAGGCCAGGACCCGATTGAGTCGAGCATCTTCCGCGCCCACTCCGTCCCCGCATCCGGGCCGGCGAGCAGCGATAGGCGACGGGTGAGGGACGCCTCCTCCAGACCAACGCACAGGCTGCCCTCGTCGCGGGCCACCAGCAGGCAGAGCAGAAGGGCCTGGAACGCCGGGTGCGTCTCGCCGGTCAGCTCCGAGAGGTCGCGCACGAGCAGCAGGTCGCTCGCCCGCAGAGCGCCTTCGCCCTGGACGGCGGAGCGGAAGAGCGTGCGCAGCTCCGGGCTACCGGCGTAGGAGATCAGCCTTGGAAGGAGGGCCGTGCCCGGCGACACGCGCGCCGTCATTGGGCGCCTCCCCTCAGCTCGACGTCGGCGAGCAGCCTCCCGAGCTCGTCCGCGCTAGGCGGCGGGGCGTAGAAGACCCCCGATGAGTCGTCCCTTCCGTTCAGCCCACGCACGTATAGGTAGCAGGCGCCACCGAGGTGCTTGGCCGGGTCGAAGCGCTGCCCGAGTTGCCGCGCGAGCCACCTCGCAAGCGCCAGCGAGTAAAGCTCGTACTGCTCGACGTATCGGTTCCTACACATGTCGGAAAGCAGCGCCGCCGGGTCGTAGGCGGGTAGCAGGTTCGTCTTCCAGTCGACGATGAAGTGCCTCTGACCGACTCGCGCGATGAGGTCTACGAAACCGTGGAGCAGCGGCCCGCGCACGCCCGCGACCGCGGTGACGTCGGGCAGGTCGGTCGGCACGTCGCCGGCGAGGGGGCAGTGGAACTCGAGCTCCGCGAGCCGGTCGCGGTCGGGGATGCCGCCGAGCGGCCCGCCCAGCTCGCCCAGCGGCGTGCGCAGGGCCGCCCACACGAGCGTCGCGAGCGCCTGCCGGGTCGCGCCGACGTCGGCGACCATCGGCAGGTGTTCGGCAACCAACCCGTCCGCTAGCTTGCGGAAGACGGCATCGCTCGCCATTGCGTCCGGGCTGGAGAACGAGAGGGCGGCTGCGTAGTCGGCGGCCTGGAGAGCCCCATGGACCAGCGTGCCAGTCGCGATCCCGGGAGGTAGCGCGCGCGCCATGCTCAGTTCCTCGACCGAGGGTGGCTCGAATCCCTCTCGCTCGGGAGCGGCCTCTACGTCCGCGGCGGCGCCGTGGTAGAGGCTGGTGAACGAGTGGAGCCGCAGTCGGCGGGCGCGGAAGTCGAGGTCGGTGGGCAGGGCACTCGCCTTCTGACGGACAATGGGTTTCCCCTCATTCCGGTCTGTACCACGAGCCCCTGAGCCTGCGGGCTGAAGCCCGTTGTCCCTCAGTTGCCCGTTGGGCATCTCCGCAATGGGCTGAAGCCCATCGCCTAACAGGCGGATCCGCTCCCAGAAAGGTGGCGACGATTCAGGGAGGGCCGTGTCGAGTGCCTCAAAGAGGATCGTTGCCACCGGCCCAGGGCAGAAACGAGTCTCATACCTCGGCACGTAGAGCTTGTGCGCGGCTCTCGTCATCGCCACGTAGAGCAGCCGGCGGTTCTCGCTTTCTTCCTCCAGGTCGGCCTGTGCACGGTGCTCCGGGTCGCCCGTGAGGTCGTAGGCGCGGCGCTCGCCGTCGTGGAACTTGCACCAGTCGTTCACGCGACCCTTGGTGAAGCCTCCGCCCACGAACACAACGGGGAACTCGAGGCCCTTCGCCGCGTGCATGGTCATGATGCGGACCTTGGGAAGCTCGGTCTCGATGCGGAAGCGGTTCTCCTCGTCCGCTTGCGAGAGCCTCGCGCGCCGCTCGTCGAGGGCCTGAAGAACCCCGAGTAGGTCGAGGCCCTCGCCGTATGCGAGCTGCTCCAGCGTCTGAGTGATGTGCTTCCAGTTCGTGACGCGCCGCTCCCCATCAGGCTCTCCGATCTCGCGGAGCAGCAGGCCCGTCTCCTCGGAGAGCGACTGGAACAGCCGCGCCCAGTCCCGCCTGTCGGACCACTCCGCCCAGCGACGCACCAGCGCAAGGACGGGGCTGTCGTCAGGCAGCTCGTCGGCGGCCCGCAGTTGCTCCACGGGCACACCGAAGAAGCGAGTCAGGAGCGCCTTCCGGAACGCGCCGCGATCGCCGGGGCGCGCGAGGGCTCGCAGCAGGTG
>Ga0315282_10008916_pt1 | contig 16107 bp, 17 predicted proteins | sample YL17G07_20_MG_FD_203693 | JGI IMG/M metagenome (GOLD analysis project Ga0315282, IMG submission 203693) | Sediment microbial communities from Yellowstone Lake, YNP, Wyoming, USA - YL17G07_20 | ecosystem: Environmental > Aquatic > Freshwater > Lake > Sediment | place: USA: Wyoming | collected...
GTTTCCTGGCTGCGGTATTCTCCATTTGTGATGGCTCCTCCTACTTTAGATTTGGTGTTTGTAATCTGCACCGTTCTATTGTAGCCGGAGCCATCTTCTTTTGTTATTCCATATACTAAAATGACGTTTTGTGCAGCCCAACAGTACTACATCTTGCTAAAGCGTTTTGCAGCGTCCGTAAGCGTTGACCCACACGTGCAGTATTGATTTTCCGTTGCTTCGGGTTTATAGTTATATCAGACTAGCAAACGTCTGCCTGCGCTAGCTCAGGAGTGGTATGGGTAATGGCTAGGCGTGTATCCAACTTCGGTTATTCACAGCTCCACATCGCTGAAGCACTTCAAGGTGAAGTAGATGGGTGGAGCAGACAGGGATGGACTGGCGTCACCCAAACTACGCATGACCTCTTGTCATACTGGTTCAACCGAGATGAGGAAACCGAAGAGCGGTTCTACCTCTGCCAGCAACGGGCTATTGAAACTGTGATCTATTGCCACGAAGTGCTTCGGGTCAAGACATTGGGCGGACTCTACGAGCGGTTGGCTCCCGAAGCTCTCTTACAGCATTTACCTCTTAAGGAGGAGGTTGAATCTATCCCGTTCCCTAAGTTCTGCCTCAAGATGGCCACGGGCACGGGAAAGACATGGGTCTTGGCTGCACTCTTGGTATGGCAATATTTCAACAGATTGCGAGGTGAGCGCTCTGGCTGGTATTCCAATCGTTTCCTCGTAGTAACTCCTGGGCACGAGGTGCTTAATCGTTTGCTTGACTCCTTCAAAGGTAAGCGTGACCTAAAGACCGGCCAGCGAGACCCGGCGAAATCAGACTATGCCAAATCTTTATTCATGCCGGAAGGTGCTCCGTGGAGAGACCAGTTCCACTTAGACATATACGAGCCGTCTGATGTCAGACCTAATACTACTCCTCCGGATGGCCCGTTCGTGCTTCTCACCAACTGGCAGCAATTCCGTCTGAAAGAGGGCTCCGCTAGCCTATGGGAGCAGTGGACGGGTGAGGATGTAGAAGAGCAGCCACGAGGAGAGATAATAGCTGACTTTCTCTCCGAGTTTCCTGACCTTGTAGTTATGAATGACGAAGCGCACCACGTTCACGGTAAGAAGACAACCCGCAGTGAGGAACTTGTATGGCGCTACTTCATGGGATACCTCTTCGAGCGCCTAACGCAGAAGCATCCCAAAGAGCGCGGGCTTTTTATGCAGATAGACTTCTCAGCCACACCTTTCTACGGCAGCGGTGCAAACAAGGAATATTTCCCGCATATTGTGTATGACTTTGATCTGGTTCAGGCAATGCGGGAAATGTTGGTAAAGCAACTCTTCTTGGAAGAGCGCCAATCCATAGCTGGTGAGAGGTTAGAGGATTTAGATTTCCGTGCCATACGGATTGAGGCAGAGGGACGAAAACGAGGCAAGATTAAATCACTCTCACCGGGACAGAAGCTTATGCTGGACATAGGACGGTATAAGCTTGAGCAGCTCACTCAAGAGTTTCAAGAGCAAGGCATAGACCGCAAGCCAGTGATGATGGTTCTTGCCGAGGAAACAGAGGTGGCTATGCTGGTCGAGGAATACTTCGCTACCCTTCGGGACGAACGTGGGAGGCCCTACGATCAGACCCAGGTCATGAGAATTCATACCCCGGATAAAGAAGCCCACTTTACCGATGCTGACTTAGAGAGGGCACGCAAACGCTTGGATGCTATTGACGATGATAATGATCCTCTACGCGTGGTAATCTCGGTCCTTATGTTGCGGGAGGGCTTTGACAAGACTAATATCTGTGTAAACGTGGTTCTACGGGCAACAGAGGCTGACCTTTTGCTTGAGCAGATTGTTGGGCGCGGACTGCGCTTGATGTTTCCTGAATATCGCTATCCTGAATTCTGGGACGCCAAGAAGGAGGCAGTCGAAGACCTGCGCCGTCACCGGATGCCTTCCAATTCGCTAGACTTCCTCTTTGTCGTCGAACACCCCCGCTTCAGAGCTTTCTATGACGAACTGCGGCAGCAAGGCTACCTTATCGGTGGAGGTGACACGAGCAAGACACGAACTGCTGGTGACCTTATACCAATAGACGCTATGCCTGGCCGGATTCCAACTTATGACATTGCGTGGCCGGTGCTGATATTCGAGCAAGGTAAACTGCCTGATCTTGGTCAGATTGATATCGCCAGTTTGCCCAAATACCCAACCGACTTTGAACAGCTTAAGCAGATGCTGGCAAAACTGGCTATATCCGATACCCACATAGACACTGGAACTAGAGCCAAGACCTGGAAGCTTGATAATCAATACTTTGATTTTGCCTTTTTCCTGCGCCAAGCTTCGCAGGCTATTGCCATAGCTGGTAAAGGGAACCCTATCCTGACAGCTAAATACGCTGACATTGCAGCCCTGGTTGATGAATATGCATCAAATTATCTTTTCGGGGAGCCAATAGATTTCACATTGCCCGAGAATTACCGTGTCCTCAACTTTACCCTAGTGTTCGACCACGTGATCCAGCACCTGCGCCGGGCTATTCTCGCTGCCTGCGAGCAAGCGCAATATTCAGTAAGACAAGGTGTATGGCGGCGGCTTTCTGACCTTAAACGCATTATGGTCAGGGAGTCGCGCTCAGTGGAAACAGACAGGTGTATTTACCCTAGGCAGGGTTATTCAGCCATAGGCGGCGGGTTCGAGCGCGACTTCATGCTGGAGATTCTCAATACTTCACCCGAAGTTGAGGCTTTTGCCAAACCCACCAGAAAACATGGGCTTACTATTGAATACCGTGACCCGGATGGTATTACCCGCCCCTATGAGGTTGACTTTGTGGTGCGCACCGATGAGATAATCTATCTGGTTGAGACTAAAGCGGATAAGGACTTATATACACCATCGGTTGCCCTGAAAGCACGAGCGGCTCAAGCCTGGTGTGAAAGCGCCGGTGGAATTCTAGCGCCGGCAGGTATGTCTCAGCCAGCGCAGTGGGAATACCTGATTCTGTCTGAGGGGCTATTCAAAGCCAACCGCGGGCTTTCTTTTGAAGCCTTGGTGCCCCTCTGTCGAGCGCTGCGAGAAAGGGTTATCGCCCAGCAACAAGGGAAGCTGTTCTAGAAGCTAGGCTTCACAGGGAGTTTGAGGCAAAGATGGAAGAAATAGATGAGGGCATATTGAGAAAAATATACGATAGGCATAGAGGCGAGCCAGGCTTTGTTATCACAACTTGGGAAGAGTTCACGGAGCTTGTAAAGAAAGCCTATCCAATACTTATAGACGTAGCAAAAAGAGAAAGCCTCATTACTTACGGAGAAATAGGGGGCAGAATAGGTCTCTATATTGGCTCTGACTGGTTCCAGTTGAAAATCGGTATAGTGGTAGGAGCCTGTAGTGGGCATGAACACGAGAAGGGGCGACCGTTAATTTCCTCCATTGTGGTCAATGAGATGACTAGGCATCCCGGTCAGGGCTACTGGGGTCTACCGGGGATACTCAGCAATATTCGCCGGGATAGAAGATATTGGGATGTAGAACCAGGTGATTACATGAACGAAGAAATGGCGGGTTTTTGGGCATCTCAGGTGAAAAAAGTCTACGAGTGGTGGAAAGTCCATGATTGCTAGCAGTGCAAGGAGTTCAATGTTAGGGGCAATGTCTAATTTCTTCAAGACGCCGTATTAAAGGCGGGGGTGGAAGATATGCCAAATAATGAGAGAGCCAGGAAGAAAGACTCAGCCCGGCTAGTATGGGACTCCAAGCCCCGCCGCGCCCCCAACCCTAGGGATATAGAGTTTCAGACTGCTGAGGTAGTCATCCCTAATTGGGTGCGTGATAGCGGGCAGATTCCGATGTCCTTCCGTGACGGCATGTTTGGTGAGCAAGAACTGGATAAGCAGCAGATGAACCGCCTCATCTGGGGAGATAATCTGCTAGCGATGCAAGCTCTCCTAGCACAGGGATATGAAGGGAGGATAGACCTTATTTACATCGATCCCCCCTTTGGCACTTCAGAAGACTACTATCAGCCGTTTGTTATGGGACAGGACTCATTTACTAAGGAGCCCTCATTTGTCGAGAGGTTGGCATACAAAGATACATGGGTAGGCGGTATCGACTCGTATCTTGATATGCTTTATCCAAGGCTCCAACTAATGAAACGACTCCTGTCCGAGCGGGGGCTAATCTTTGTTCACCTTGGAGTGGCTGTGAGTCACTTTGTCAAAGTCATGATGGACGAGATTTTTCCGGACTGTTTCCGAAATCAGCTTGTCGTTGAAAAGTCGATGGGCAAGAGTTACGCTGAAGGCCCGACGCAACAAAGGCTCAACTCGATGTACGATACGATTCTGTGTTATTCGCGGTCAGAGTCCTCGAGAGTAAAGGCTCTAGACTGGCGAATTGACAAACTATTGGATGAACTTGAGAGCATAGATTCCGTCAGTGCTTTGCAGAAGGCAGCGCAACTGGGCCGTAAACTCAAGGGCGCAGAAGAAGATGAGGGCGGTAAATACTATTGGGGCCCATTTGATGCACCTGGGATTCGACGTTTCCTGTCCTACGAGATTTTTGGACGATACCCACCTCCCGGACGCCATTGGTCTTGGCAGAAAGAACGAGCTGAGGCAGCGATTGCCCGATACCATGAGGGTGAGCGCCTTAAGGCCGAGCTAAAGGGAAAGGAGGAACTTGCACAAAGGTTGCGGGCACTTGCAGATGAGGGCGTCATCTTCAACCCGGCAGGGACAGGTCCTCGCGTCAAGATGTATATCGGAGGAGAGCGACTACTCGGCGACTTATGGCCTGACGTGGGGGTCAATGACAGAAGTATTGCCTATCCGACAGCAAAGTCGCTGGCGCTACTCGACCGCGTTATTGCTCTGTGGCCCGATCAGAATCCTCTAGTTGCCGATTTCTTTTGTGGCTCTGGCAGTTTTATAGGTGTAGCTGAAGAAAGGGGATTGCGATGGATCGCATGTGATTTCGGGAAAGTTGCAGTGCAAATGACGAGAACACGCCTTGTCCAGCAGGATGCCAGACCATTTCTCATTGAAAACATTGGGAATTATCAACGGGAGATGATCTACTTGTCTGGAGGCCGCATTGGTGAGATGCAGCAGGTTATTTTGAAGCTGTATGGCGCCACTCCACGAAAGGATTCAGCCGACCTGGGCACTCGTCACAATCCCCAGGATGGGGTGTTGGAGCTAGTCTATGTGGGCTATCCTGACCGCCCGGTGAGCGCTCGGAAGGCTGAAGAACTGGCACGTCAGGCTGAAAAGCTCGACGGCACAGGATACAAACGTCTGGTTATCCTTGCTTGGGACTATGATTACAATTACTCCTCTGAGCTAGAGAATCGTCTGAGGGCAGCCAAGCAGCCTATCAAAACAAAGATAGAAAGTCGCACCATCCCGCCCGACATTTATGACTACCTCAAGAAAGCCAAGGACGAGGATGAAATTGAACCACTGCGAGGCAAGATAAAATTCTATGAGAAACCGTATCTGCGTTTGACCAAGCCTCAGGTCAAGACAGCAAGCCAAGGCAAGGCGGAGGTAACCATTGGCATCGAGCGCTATGTCGTCTTTGACCTGCCGGTGGCAGAAAAAGAGCGGGAAAAGCTCCAGGCACTAATCAAAGACAACTTCGCTGTGCTCATTGACTACTGGGCTGTAGACTGGGATTATGACGGCTATACCTTCAAGAGCCAGTGGCAAGACATGCGAGGAAACGGACGCAGAACTAAGGTTGTAACTACTAAGGCTACCACGAACCTCGCTATTGGCAAAACATACACTGTTGCAGTGCGTCTGGTGGATATTTTTGGCAATGATGCCGCCGGAACCATAGAGGTAAAACTGTAACGGGCCTATTAATCTACTATGGTCACTGGGTAACTTCTCTACCACAGTACAAAATAGTGCTCCCGGGGGTGAGTGCGGTTATCGTTAGACACGAAAACTGACTATTGTTGAGGCAGCAGAAATTCTTTCGCCAAGTATTCTTCCGGGATATCCTTCTCCGTAGGTAGATATATCTGCACGGGAATATTCAAAGCTGATAAGTACCGACATAACACTGGCCCAACCTCTTGCCATTGTAGCCAGCCGAGTCCACACCCCAGCGCTGGTAGAGCCAAAGAGTGGATGCCCTCCTTCTGGTAATTCTGCTGAATCCACTGCAAGCCTTGCCTAATGCCTTCCAAGTCGGCGCGATTCCTCCAGTGATATTTAGTGGGAAAAAGAAGATACCAAGTTTCCATGTTAACCTGAGGTAAGCTGAAAGGCTCGTCAGCAAGTTGGACCTCGACAGAATTCTCACGTTTATACAGATAGGGCTTCCCCAACTGCAACTTACGTTTACGGCATAATTCCTGGTAATACACGTATGCTGCTGGGAACAGGTATTTCGCGCGTGATGCCACACCCTTACCCATAACACCAACACAATTAACACTTATCGTGAGGGTATGCATTTTAGAGAAGAACATGTCCCCTTTAACAAGTGAGAGACGCTCCGTAAGTTGCACTTGGAATTCTGGCTTAAAGAACATATAAGGGTCTGGGATAATCTCTATACTATTCAAGCCACCCACATCCTTGTGTAACTTCTCTCTCACTTCATGGCTTGCTACATAGATAGTGGTAATCATATCTGGCGAGAGACTATCAGGAACCAAGCATTCAGCCATGCTCAGCCTCTTAGAGTCATCCACGTCTGACCACCACTCCCTGTTGATGAATTGTCTAAGCTTGGAAAGAATCCTCAGCCCGGCGTCGCGGGACACTATTGGGGAGCGTTCACTACCGGCGCCGCCTACAGTAATATAAATGTCCTCCCTGTTTAGGATTTCAGGTTTAATGCAAAGGATAGCAATCTCCTCGCTTGATTTCTCAAGGAGAACCCTATACAGCATCGCATTCCGCGGCTGGAAATAGAGATTCGCAAAGGCCCAGAGGCTATTCCCATTTGGCGCCTTTCTGTCACGACGGCCGGCGACAATCGTTTCGTCATATACAGGGGTAAATTGAATCTGTTCTCTAATGATGCGCTCGTGACACAGGATGCCGCATCTCAGAATCGAACGCAGATTATTAACGTGAGTGATGTAAAATAACCCTCTGTATCCAAAAGCCAACGGCTTGTATGCGCTACCTATTGGTTGATTTGTTGTCTGCATATACACTCAAAGCCCTGCTAGTAATAAGTTCTAGCCACCCTAAGTAAGATTAGCATACAATCACCCACTTTGACAAAGTGGAAAGGCAGAAAAAGAAGAGATAACAATTTAGGTATCATGAAAGAGACGGTTGCGATATACATCAAGGGCGCCAGCCAGTAATATAAGCTACGACCAATCCTGCGACAATTGCAACGATGAGAGCCACAATAATATAGTCTCTAAACCATCTGACGCCAGAAACGCTTATCCCTAAAGGGTTGTCAGAACTAATATACGCAGAGCCCTTCTGAGTAATCAGCACTGAGTTCTGGCGCCGCCTGACTAGGCCCAGACGTTGTAGCCTGTCTACGGGGTAGATTACGCCAATGTCTCTATACGAGCCAACCTTTGCTCCCAATGTTCTGATATCCACACCAGTTAACAACGTATTTGGATTTAATTTGGCTTCTTCAGCTAAGACTTTGAGCACTCTTTTCTCTTCGTCGTTTAATTTGATATTCACAATTATATCCCTGAGTTCTCGTCAGTCCTCTATAGTTGACGAACTGCACGAAATGAATTTTGAACCTCACTATTGTGTCGCCGTCAGATAGGGAGCCCTTTTGGTTATGGCTAATTCTACACCCTCCGTAGCTTTCCGACAAGACGCCCCCTTTCTGGAGCATCTAACCAGAGATGAAATCCTAGCGCTCTGGGCTACCATCATCAGGGATAATATACATGACAATTGTTTGGTTGCGAAGGAAATGTTATTATTTATAGCACCCAGCTTTTGGTCTTGAGAGGTATCATGGGCAGTGAAGTAAAGTGTGACGCTGGCCACGCCTACCCGGGGCCTCGCAGGAAAGCCGCCAGAGAGATTTGTGAGCGTGGTGCCTTAATGCCCTGTTCTCGCTGTGGGAAAGACATGCGCTACCTCGTATCTCACACTTATCCTTACCACAGGGTGACCGTCAAGTATGAAGTGTTAAGGTACTTGCCTTGTTTCCTGCTGACAGAGCCGAGAGCGAAGGGTACGACCCCATGATGTTTATTATGAAGAACCTCAGCAGCAGAAAAAAGACAGTCTGGACATATTACTGGACAAAGAATAGACGTGGGAAGTGGGCCAATGGACAATTCCCCCCACTTCTTTCGATTGAGGATTTTAAGAGGGCAATTGAAGAGTTTGAAGAAACATCGGAAGGTGGACACCAGGAAAACACGACTTAACAAAACTCGAACTGTTCAATGGGGGCCGCCCACAATGAATCGGAAGGAAAAGGTAACACCCGGGAATTTCGGGGAGGATTGTCTTGGAATTGCTGTGTTGGGGACTTTAAAAGGTCGTTTAATCTTGTATGATAATCATACAAAAGGGTGAAGTTAGGCTTACTATCACCATTTAGTCTAGCGAATCGAAGCGGGGACATCTACCAAGACGCAATCAATTACTGGAATTAGCCAAAATGAAAAAACGTAGTAAAAGACAAATGCAGATCGTGTTAGACACAAATGCAATTTTCAACAATTGGTTCTTGGACAGCCCTAATTTCAAAGTCGTGGAGAAACTTGTTAAGCTTGGCGTGTGTAAGCTTGTTATTCCTGAGATTATCTTACTCGAGGTAAGAAACAAATATAGAGAAGAATTGAAAAAGAGGATGCCAGCGATTGGGCACGTCAATGCCTTGTTACCAAAGGATAAACAAATTAGAAGTCTCGGCATTGAGGAGTTATGTAAGAGTTATGAAACTTTATTGAAGAGAAGGCTAGAAGAGCTTGAAGTAGACATTCCTTCGCATAGTGACATCCCGCAAGATAACATCGTAGGCCGCCTTTTTGGAGGGCGAAAACCCTTTAGTAAACAAAAGACGTCTGATGAGGGGTATAGGGATGCTTTACTTTGGGAGGTGACTTTAGAAAAGATAGTTAAGAGAGATGATGCTACTTTCCTTATTACCGGGAATATTAAGGACTTTGCCGAAGAGCATAACTCTAGAAAATTACACGCTGACTTGCTGGAAGATGTGAAGAATAGGGGTTTACCTGATACTGCTTTGAGTCTCTGCACTAATCTTGGTCAGTGGGTGCAGGAAAATGGAGTGCACTACCTTGAGACAGCAGAGTTGGCGGAAGACTTGAAAGATGGGGAGTGCGAAGGTTTTTCCTTGTGTGCTTGGTTTATCAGTGAGAAAGAAGCGTTTATTCAAGGGTTGAATGAGCAAATAGCAGATATATTTAGAGGGTACGACATCGAAGACCTCACGGTATCTTACATTGAAGACCCGGAGAGTGTAGATGTCGAGGAAGCCTTAATGCTCGACGAAGATACAATATTTCTCAGAGCGGAAATATTGGCAGGCGTATCTGTTGATGGCCTGATTGAAAAGTGGCAGTACGACCCTGAGAGTAAGCGTCTTCCCATTTGGTTAGTGGATTCGAATTGGAGCGAAGACTACGTATTTGCTTGTCTGTTCACGAACTTACCTATACGCTTCTCGGCAACCTTTGATATCCGGACGAAGCAAATTACCAATTTCGAGCTTGATGATATTGAAATCTGGGGCTGGTGCCGACATTGTGGAGCCGTAATACTAAGTGATTCGGCCGAAGCATGCTACAAATGCGGAAGGCAATTTTTTTAAGGCAAGCGGTTGCACATTCACTCATTTCGTTGGCTTTGAAGAACGGACTCTGAGCACTAAATTTTATTTAAGTAGTCCGAATATCCCTCCATCTAGTATAATTCTCATAATTCCATGCTATGATCAAATAGTCTTAAAGCTACGGCGCCGTAATTAAGGAGGGATTTGATGATACACCTTTTGATAACCGGGCTGGCGACACTTGTTTTGGGACTCAACCTTATTATGATTTCTTACACGTTATCTATCACTTCTCCAAACACGCCAGAGGTGATAGTCAAGCTTATTGCTAGAGGTAAACGCGTTTGCTTAGCTGGTGGTCTAATTATAATTTTAGGAATTGTAAGTTTTATAATTATCAGAACCTATTAGCATAGATATTGAGCCAGTTGATTTATGATGTATAATGAACTTTAGGGGTTACCGTTACAAAGCCCAGCCAGCGGATTTAGAGAGGGCGATGGAGATATGGAATGCAAAAGCTCAAGAGAGGTGCCCGCCCTGAAAGGGGCTTGTTATTGGTTCGCCGGGGGAGGTGGTGGAAAGGGGGCAAGTATGAAAAGCAGGATGGAAAAGCACTACTCGACTCACAAGCTCACGTATAAAACGGAAGGAGGGTGATTAGTAAGGTGAAAGCTATTAGAAAGGTATTCCTTGTGATTCTCCTGGTAAGTAGCATTGCTCTCGGTGGAGCATGTGCTCCCACAGCACCGCCCCCAACCCCGGCACCACTGCCGTCACCTGCTCCAGAGAAGCCACCAACTAACATTATCAAAGACTTAGCCTATATTAAGGCTGATGGTTTCGGATATAGTGATGACGCTGACCCAGAGGATGAAGGTGTCGAGATTGGCTTCCTATGGTATGACACCAAGAGCAAGTGGATAATTTTCGATACTGTCCCTATATCAGTGGATATAGAGCTATACCAGAGGGGATTTGACTTCAAAACAACCCAATATGTCCTTGGAAGATGTATTTATAAAGGTCAGGCACAGATTGACAGTGCACTAGCGCGTATCAGGATACCCTTCGAGGACATAAACGCTACCCCTAAAAGCTTTAACTACGGAAGCGTAGCCAAGCTAACAATTCACACACCTAAACAAGGTGACTACTCCATTGACGCTATAGTAGCGGTCGACTTTGAGCTCCACTAAACTACAAGGGAGGTTAACATGAAAGCAGCAATCTATTGCCGAGTATCAACTGAAGACCAGGAGAGGGAAGGCACATCTATAGGCGACCGTTTGAGGTTGTTTCCATCCCTAAATTTAACCCTGAGGATGAGAGACACCAGAAATTGGCAGAGCTATCACAGATGTGCCATGAAAAGGTTGCTCAGCTAGCATTGGTAGGTAAGTCAATCGGCTTTCTTCGTAATAAAGTGCGAAACCAGCTAAGTCAGGAACTGGCTGAAATTGATAAACTTGTAAAGGCGATTCTTGTTTAGATGTTTAGCCTCGGAGTAAGCTTTCGCCGAGGTAGATTTCGGGTGCAAAACGTGGAACTATGTAGGGGTGCAGACAGATGAATGCTGAAAGGGCTGGAGATGTCGAGAATATCTTAGATAGTCTTTATGAGCATTGGGGACAAATAAGAAGAGAGACTGTAAGGGAATTAGGAGAAAGAGAAGCCCTCAAGATTATAGATTTCCATGCGAATAACTGGATAGATGTTGTGAGGTGGGTTTCCTCTAAGTACAAACGAGAGGAACAAATGAATATTGTCATTTTTCAGTTTTCTCGATTGTTCAAGGAGATTTATTGGCTGCAGTTTCTTTTTCACACTGGAAATTACCCCACCGCTTACAGAAATCTGCGTTATATTCTGGAGATGATTTGCCAGGCCTCTTACATAGACAGAAAGTATCCTACCTTGACCCTTGATGAGCAAATCGAGAAAACGAGGGAAATAGAAGAATGTGTTTTTGGTTGGAACATTGTCAGCAGTACACTATGCAGAGTTTTGAAGAAGGCGGAGGAGGAAATTCGGGCCAGCTTTAGACCACTGTGGAATAACCTGAACAAATACGCTCACCCGTCCGCAATACAAATGGACTTAGTCGCCAAGGAAGACTTCCCGGCTCTAGTGACAGACTCGTTTAATGAGAATTTAGCGAGAGAACTGTTAGAAGCGACTGACAAGGTGTTCGACATCGTATATGCAGTCGTTCTAAAGAGGTTCCCCAAAGTCATCAGTCTAGTCCAGCAATATAAGTTTATTCACGAATGGGAAGAGTGTCTACCAAATACAATCGGCATCATACGACAATTACCCTGATAGCTCAGTGAGGGCTAGACACTTGAGGGCTTGCTGAACAAAATAGCGATTTGTGTAATTTTGGGGTACGTATTGACAAACCGGAGGAAAGGGCTAGAATAAAGTTCCAACGTACGAAATAGCCTTAATAATAAAATAGGCTGCGATGGGCAGGGTAGGGAGTTATGAAGAAGAGCATCAGACCGTTGGTTGGAACCGCGGTGGCTGATGCTCTTTTATTGGGGCCGCAAATGCGGGAAGCTAGCCAGATGGGAGGATAAAAAGATGGAAAGGATTCGGGCAAAAGTATTCTGGACGAGACTCAGCGTCACGATAGTGCTTCTAATCTTGATAAGCACATTCTCCTTTGGAACGTTTGAAAGAGTTGCAGAAGCCCAAATGCTTCCTCTTCCAACCATCGCGAGCATCTCCCCCAATGTGGCTGAACAGGGACAAACCTTAGAACTCTCTATTTCTGGAATGCACTTTATTGATGGGGCCGAACTCTCCTTTTTCCCGCCTATAGGGGTAACCATAAACTCGGTGAAGTTTGTAAGTCCTATGGAACTGAGAGCTAACATAGTTATTGCCAAGGATGCTCCTATAGGTTCTAGAGATGTCACTGTTACTAATCCGGATTGGCACTCGGGGACCTTAAGAGGCGGCTTCACCGTGAAGGCTGTTCCTGCTCCTTTGCCCCCTCCAACTGAGGAGGACTTAATTGAGGTAATGTTCGCACCAGATTCTAAGGTGCGCCTCCGCGATGGTGCACTGGTCGATCTGGCGACAAACGCTCTAGCCGGCATCGATGGTGTTCTCCAGAAGCTTGAGTGGTTCGAGTGGTATCGAATCTGCGATGTCCCGGAAGAGCGGCTGGACGAAATCCAGGCCCGCGGTGAAGCCAATACGGGCAAGCCAGTCTACAACTTGAATAACATCTATCGCCTGCGTATTCCTAAGGGGCATGATGTCTGGGCAGTAAGCAAGGAGTTGGAGGCGCTCCCCGGCATCATGCTTGCTCGACCAGTGCCCAAGCCAGTGCCTCTTCCCACACCGCCCAATTACGTTGCTACCAATGGTACCATCACCCAACGTGCCACTCAAGGCTACCTGCGTCCGGCAAGTTCCACGCCCGTAGGTATTGATGCTGATTATGCCTGGACCCAGCCGGGCGGGGATGGAGCTGGGGTGACCGTCTGTGAGCTGGAATACAGCTGGAACTACAACCATGCAGACATAACCAAAGCCCTCGGTTCACAGATCAATCCCAATACTATCGTCGACCCCTTTTCTGATAACAATCATGGCACTGCTGTTATCGGTGAGCTGGTCTCCAACAATAATGGCTGGGGGGCCACCGGCATCTGCTATGGGGCATCCTTGCGAACCTGCGGTACCAATTACTATTTTTATTCTGGCTACTACCGCCGATTCGACTACTCGTGGAACCCTGCAGGTGCCATTATTTATGCCATCAACGATGCCCTCAGTAATCAGTGGCCCCCCTATGTGATTCTCCTGGAGCAGCAGTGGGATTACACTCTTACTCTTAGTGGTAGACTTATCCCTATCGAATGGTATGAGACCTATTCCCCGCAGTCTCAGAGGTTCAACCCGGTCTACGCCGCCATTGTCAATGCTGTCTCGAACGGCATCTATGTGGTGGAGGCGGGTGGCAATGGGAATGTCAACACTGACAGTCTCACCTGGTATGGGGATTCAGGGGCGATTATCGTTGGTGCCGGAGGTGCATACCCGGGAGGCGCCTATCCCGAATGGCCAGAGGGAGACCTCCAAAGGGTTTCCTTTTCCAGCTATGGCTCCCGATTTGACCTTCAAGGCTGGGGCGAAGATGTGGTAACCACTGGATACGGTGATCTCTACGACGCTGAAGGAGTCAACTATCGGTATACTGATACTTTTTCAGGCACCTCTAGCGCCTCGCCCATCGTAGCCGGGGCAGTTGCGGTGGTTGCCGGGGATTGTCTTGCGCTTGGCTTGCCGCCGCTGTCACCAGCAGCCATGCGCTCGCTACTGGTCACCACTGGGACCCCGCAGAACTTGTCGGTGGCCGGGAACATCGGACCGAGGCCGGATCTGGCGCGGGCTCTGCTTGCCTCTAGACCCACGCAGTCTTATTTGACTGCAGGTAGTTCTGTGGGTGGAAGAGTAACGGTTAATCCTCCCGCTCCCGGTCCTTATGCCGCTGGCACAGTTGTGACCCTGACAGCAATCCCGAACGCAGGATACCAGTTTCAAGGCTGGTCCGGCAGTGAGGCACTGTGGCAACAGCAAAACCCACCGCTTGCGTTCTCGCCCACCATCACTATAACCATCAACATAAACGGAAACTACACCGTCACTGCCAACTTCACTCGAAATCCCCCCCTTTTGGAGAGACTATATACCCTTTGGGATACCTTTTGGGAGTGGCTACAAAGGCTCGTACTCAGGTAGAGATGTCAGCAAGGACTGCTATCCCGAGGGGAGGAGGAGATACTACAGTTCAAAGCATGTGGACTGGGTAACATTCGCTTGTTTTAGTGGCCTCATTGAACAAAAGGGCGAAAAGTTACCATGGGACCCCCCTGACCTAGCACACTGCTACTTCCTCAACTTCGGTTGACATTGAAAAAGGATTAGCTGGTATTTACCCAGTCCCTTAGTATTGGGAACGGTAGCAAGGGCTATCTTTTTTGAAGTTAAGATTTTTTCTTTAACTAAGAGGCTAGTCATCTTGACTCTATTATAGCAGATAGAGAGGAGCGTAGCTTATGGCTCATAGGGTAGCCTGTCTTATTGACAAGCGTCTGGACTTGGTGATATAAAAGGGTTGCTACAGAGAGCAGGGCTTTTAGCCCTAAGACACTGACGAAGGCACTTTTATAGTGCCCCCGGAGGGGTGATGTCGGTGTCGCTTTCTGTAGCAAGAAAGAGGTGCCCGCCCTGAAGGGGGCCTCTCATCGGCTCCCCTGGGGTAGTGGCAGAAAGGGGGAATTATGGTGCAAAAGTATCGTGGATTTAGGTTAGCCAATCGCCTTCTCAAAATCTTAGCCTGGGTAGAGTTAATATTTGGCATTATTGCATCCCTAATCGGGGGAATGGCATCAGCAAAAGAACTAGGCGGTGTAGCTGCCCTTATAATAATCGTCGGTATCCTCTACTCTGTAATAGCGTGGATTATCACGTTAGCCTCTGCTGACATCTTTGAGTGGTTACCTGATATTGAAGAAGACATCAGAAGAATAGCGAGCAGTAAATAGATTACACATCCGTTACCACGCAGGAATAAAAGAAAGGGGGAATGTGATGAAAAGACTTGTAGCTAGTATTATCCTGGCAGTATTTATGACCTTGAGCTTCGGAGCTTGTGCCCCGCCACAGACGGTAACGGTACCGCCAGGCGAGACGGCTCCGGTGCCTACTTCACCTACTCCAGAGAAGCCTGCCACTGGCATTATCAAAGACTTAGCCTATGTTAAAGGCATGGTGTCCGGATATAGCGACGATGCCGACCCAGAGGACGAAGGCGTTAGGATTATCTTCTTGTGGTATGACACCAAAAGCAAGATGATATTTTTCAGTAATATCCCCATATCGGTGGCCATAGAGCTTTACCCCTATGGCTATGCCTTCAAAGCATATGAAGATATGCTCGGAAGGTGCATCTACAAAGGCAAGGTACAGATTAATAGCTCTGCTTCCGAAATTAGGATACCTTTTGAGGAGATAGACGCTATCCCAACTAAAGAGCCTGGCTATGGTAGTCTAGCCAAGGTAACTATTCACACTCCTCAACAAGGGGACTACTCGATTGAGGTTACGTCTTCAGAGGGCTTTGAGACTAAGTAAACTGGTAGCCGGGTTAACCTGAAAGCAATAATCGATTGCGGGGCTTCAGTTTATAACATCTTATAAAAATCCTTGCGCTATGTATTGACATTGAATGGTAGAGATTGGTATAATCCTATCAGCTAGTAAGGCAAGGTGACAGATTATGGAGACCACTAATCAGCTTATCACATTAAAAGAAGCT
>Ga0315282_10008917_pt1 | contig 16106 bp, 15 predicted proteins | sample YL17G07_20_MG_FD_203693 | JGI IMG/M metagenome (GOLD analysis project Ga0315282, IMG submission 203693) | Sediment microbial communities from Yellowstone Lake, YNP, Wyoming, USA - YL17G07_20 | ecosystem: Environmental > Aquatic > Freshwater > Lake > Sediment | place: USA: Wyoming | collected...
ATCCGTTTTAATTTTTTTTGGACGCAGATGAACGCAGATTTGTAGGATTTCAAATATAAAAATCTTTTTCTGCGTATATCTGCGCAAATCTGCGTCCTAATAGATAATAAAAAGGGGAGGCGATATGCTCGGGCAGTTGATTGTCAGCGGCCTGGCTGTCGGTTTTTGCTATGCCCTGATGGCTTTGGCCATGGTCATTATTTACAAGACCTCCGAGGTTTTGAATTTTGCCCAGGGGGAGATGGCCATGATCTCTTCTTTCATCGCCTTCGTTCTCCTGGATACCTATCAGCTCTCTTTCCCCCTGGGCCTTTTTTTAACTCTGCTCTTCGCCGCCGCCCTGGGCGCTTTCCTGGAGTTCGTCTTCTTGCGGCCGGCCAAAGACCCGACGGTGATCGGACTGATCATCATCACGCTGGGGTTCGAGATGATTCTTATGGGGTTCGCCGGATGGAAGTGGGGTCCCGACCAGCGCTCTATGCCTTTCCCCATCTCCGGGTTTGAGACCTACAATTTTTATGGCCTGGTAATTAGTAAAGTGAATTTCTGGACGATCATCATCTGCCTGGTTTTGATCGTTCTCCTTTTCCTCTTCTTCCAGTATTCCAAGCTGGGTACAGCCATGAGAGCCACCCAGCAAAACCGCTTGGTGGCTCGACTGATGGGCATCCGAACCAAGCGCATTTTCTCTTTCACCTGGGCAATCAGTTCCCTTATCGGAGCGGTAGCCGGCATGTTCATCGCTGCCCTGACGGTCCTGGACCCGCCCATGATGATGGACCCCTTGATGAAAGCCTTTGCCGCTGCGGTGCTCGGGGGGATGACCAGCCTCCCAGGGGCGGCCCTGGGCGGAGCCATCCTCGGTGTGGTGGAAAATCTTTTTGGGGGGTATGTTTCCCTGCCCTTCAAGTCGGTGGTGGCCTTTGCCATCATCGTGCTGATGCTCTGCATCCGGCCCAGTGGCCTGCTGGGAAAACATTTTGTTAAGAAGGTCTGAAGGCCAAAAAAAAGGAGGTGAGAAAAAATTAGGGGAAAAAGGGGAAAGGATGAAAAGGTGAATTACGAACGAATTTCTTCATCACAGGTCAGCCAGAGGATAAAAGAAAGAAAGGAGGCCAGGATGAAAGGCAAAACTCTATCGATTTTACTGGGGCTGCTGATCCTCGGAATTCTTCTTGTGCCCGAAGGGGCCTGGGCTCAAACGGTGAGGGGGGTGACGGACACAGAGATTCTCGTGGGGCAGACGGGTCCTCAAACCGGCCCAGCCGCTCTCTGGGGAGCAGTCGCCCGGGGAACAGGGCTTTATTTTAAGGGTCTTAACGATGAAGGGGGGATTCACGGCAGGAAAATCAAATATTTCCTCCGCGACGATTCCTACCAGCCAGCCAAGACCAAAGCCATCGGGAAAGAGTTCGTAGAGCAGATCGGAATCTTTTCCGTGGTGGGCTGCGTGGGAGTTGGGCCTGGGATGACCGTCCGGGATTATTATTCGGAAAACAAGGTCCTGATGGTGTCCATGGGATGCAGCGGGGTGACCAACTGGATTCAGCCATTCCAGAAATACATTTTCCCGATCTACCCTCTCTACCTCGATGAGGCCTTCGCCTTGACCCGATATTTCCATGAGAAAATGAAGTTGACCAAAATTGCCATGTTCTACCAAAACGACGATTATGGAAAACAGGGCTTGGAAGGCGTGGAGCGGTACATAAAAGCAAAGGATCTGCAATTGGTGGCCTCGATATCGGCCGAGGTGACGGACCGGGATCTAAGTTCTCATGTCCTGAAGCTGAAGAATTCCGGAGCCCAGGCAGTGATCATGTGGGCGATGCCCACCCATGGGGCCCTGCTATTGGGCGAGTCTGCGAAAATCGGGTACAAACCCCAATGGGGGACCAGCAGCACGCTCTCCGACGGAGTGGCGATGATGCAGATTACCAAGGGGCTCTGGGCCGGAATGATCCATTCCAACTTCGGAGAACCCCCGGATTCGAACCATCTCTTGATGGTCAAATACCGCGCTTGGCATCAAAAATATGAGCCCAAAGAGCGGTGGTCGACTTTTTATACTGCCGGGATTGCGTTTGCCGAGCCTTTTGTGGAAGGACTCCGGCGTACGGGAAAGAATTTGAACCCCGAGAGTTTCGTCAAGGCCATGGAAACCCTGAAAGACTGGCAGGGGGTCGGCCCCCCGATTACGTTCACTCCTACCGATCATCAGGGGGGCAAACACGTCTATTTTGGTCAGGTTCAAACGGACGGAGGTATCAAGAGGCTGACGGATTGGATTCGCATCACCTATTAAAGCCTTTTGGGGAGATGGGGGGATAAGGGGATGGGGAAATTGGATTCCCCCATCCCCCCATTGCCTAAACTCCACGCATCCAGAGAACGGGCAAAGGTAGGGGCGACCGGACTTCGGCGGGCTCAGCCGAGCCGCCGGTCGCCCCTACAGAAACCGGATCGGTTATGGCACTTTTGACGGTCCAAGATTTATCGATCAGCTTCGGAGGATTGAAGGCGCTCGACGGCGTTGGCTTCATGGTGGAGAAGGGAGAAATCTATTCCATCATCGGCCCGAACGGGGCCGGCAAGACTACCGTCTTCAACTGTATCAGCGGCATCTACAAGCCCACCGGGGGAAAGATATTTTTCAAAGATCAGGATATCACTCCCTTGAAACCTCATCGGGTGGCCCAGATCGGGATTGCCCGTACATTCCAGAATATCGAGCTTTTTGCGCACATGACCGCCATGAATAACCTGATGTTGGGGCGGCATAACAAGTTGCAAGCGGGGATCTGGGCGGGAGCCGCTTTTCTCACCCCGCATTCAAAGGCCGCCCGGGAGGAAATTCAGAATCGGGAGAAGGTGGAGGAGATCATCGACTTTCTGGAACTTCAGGCGGCCCGGAACCAGTTGGTGATCAATCTTCCCTATGGGACCCAAAAGCTCATTGAATTGGGGCGGGCTTTGGCCTTGGAGCCGGAAGTCCTCCTTCTGGATGAACCCTCCGCGGGGATGAACTTGGAGGAGAAAGAGAATCTGATCTTTTCCATCCGGGACATCCGGGACGATTTTGGGGTCACCATCCTCTTGGTCGAGCATGATATGAATCTGGTGATGGACATCTCGGACCGCATATTGGCTCTGAATTATGGACAGGTGATCGCCGAGGGGATTCCGGCGGAAATCCAGAAACACCCGGAAGTGCTGAAAGCCTATTTGGGAGAGGGGTAGAGAATTGGGAAGCATCCTGCGGGTGAAAAATATTGAAACCCTTTATTACGGCTTGATTAAAGCGCTCCGGGGAATCTCGCTGGACATCCAGGAAGGAACCATCTCGGTCGTCCTTGGCGGCAATGGTGCCGGAAAAAGCACGACCCTGAAGACGGTCATGGGGCTTCTGGAAGACCAGCCCGACAAAGGGACCATCGAGTTCCTGGGCAAAAGAATCGACGGCCTGGATGCGGAAGATATCGTGAACCTGGGCATTGCCATGGTCCCCGAAGGGAGAGAGGTCTTCCCCGAGCTGACCGTGCGGGAAAACCTGTGGATGGGAGCCTACATCCGCAAGGACCGCACGGCCATCCAAGAGGATTGGGACCGCGTGATCCGCTATTTTCCCATCCTCAAAGAGAGGTCCAGCCAGCAAGCGGGCTACCTGAGTGGTGGGGAACAGCAGATGTTGGCGATCGGCCGGGCTTTGATGACCCGGCCGAAGCTTCTCATGCTGGACGAGCCTTCCTTGGGATTATCCCCCATTCTGGTCCGAGAGATCTTCGATATCATCCAGACCATCAATCGGGAGGGAACGACGATCCTGCTGGTGGAACAGAACGCCCGCATGGCCCTTTCGGTTGCCCATTTTGGATATGTTCTCGAAACGGGCCGGATCGTTTTGGCGAACACTCCCCAAAACCTGATGGAAGACGAGGATGTGAAGGAGTTCTACCTGGGCATCAAATCAGAAGTCTCCGGAAAAGGATACCAACGCTGGCGCAGGAAGAAGCGCTGGCGGTGACCGGGCGTGCCGTCCCCCAACCATTCGCCTGAAAATTTTGTCCAGGCCATCATGACCGCAGTAGGACCGGCCAAGAAGAAATTTTGAGGTTCGGCCATGAAGCTAACGGATGAAGAAAAAAAGATGCTCGACGGCGTTCTGGGAACCGGTCCGCAAAGCGCCATGCGGCTCCTGGTAACGCTGGGTGAAATCTACGGCGCAGAGCGAATGATCCCGGTCTCCTCCTGCCACGCCGGGGGGCGGAGCTACCTGATTTCGGGAGAGGAGAACGTAGAATGGATGAATGACCTCCGGAGCGGTGGGGCGCATTTCCGGGTCTTCACTTCTACCAACCCCTGTTCGGTGGACATGGAGCGCTGGAGAGAGATGGGGCTGCCCGAGAAACTCGTCGTCAACCAGCGCCGAACCGATGAACCGTACCTGAAGATGGGCGCGGTGCCCTTGGGGAGCTGCCTGCCCTACCAGTTGGGAAACCTGCCGCTGCCCGGAAGCCATTTTGCCTGGGGAGGTTCGGCCGGGGCCACTTTCGTCAACTCGGTTTTCGGAGCCAGAGGGAACCGGGAAGGCTCTCCGTCCGTGATCGCCGCGGCCATCGCCGGAGTGACCCCGGAATATGGGCTCCACTTGAAGGAGAACCGCTACGGGAAGGTCCGGGTGGACTTGTCCGGGCTGGACCATTCCTCCCTCAGCCTGTCCGATTACTCGGCCATCGGTTCTTATGTCGGACGGACTCTGCTCGACAAAACACCGGTGATCGTGGGACTCCCAAAGACCCTCAGCCAGGATCAGATCCGTTTTCTCATCTCCCCCATGCCCACGGCCGGAGCCATCTCCCTTTGCCATATGGTGGGGATCACCCCGGAGGCCCCGACTCTGGAGGTCGCCTTTGGCGGCAAGAAGCCGGAGAATGATATTGCGGTGGGACCAAAGGAGATGCTGAGTTCTTTCCATAAACTGACCACCACGCAGGGGGAAGATGTGGATCTCGTCTGCTTTGGCTGCCCGCACTGCAGTATTCCCCAGATGCGGGAAATCGCCTCTCTCCTTCAGAATAAGAAAATCCATCCGAATGCCAGGCTTTGGGTGGCCACCTCCAGCCACCTGAAGACCATGGCCCAGCGCATGGGTTACGCGGAAATCATCGAACGGGCAGGGGGGCTGGTATTGGCAGACCTCTGCGTAGCTCCAGGGGCGCCCTTTCACCTGGTGCCGGGGGTGAAAACTGTGGCCATCAACAGCGCTCGTGGAGCCTATTTCATTCCCGGAGCCTGCAACGTGGAGGTGATATTTGGAGATACGAAAGACTGCATCCAGGCGGCCATTACCGGGAAGTGGAGGGGGTCGAGATGAAGATCATGCTGCGGGGACGGAAAGTCATCGGCGGGTTGGCCGAGGGAGAAGCCGTGGTTACAAAAGAACCGGTCAGTTTCCTCGGAGGAGTCAATCCGGACAAAGGTGTTGTGGTAGAACGGGGACACGAATTGGAAGGACAATCCATCACCGGGAAAATCTTTGTCTTCCCCCATGGCAAGGGGTCCACGGCCGGTCCATATATCATCTACGCCATGGCCAAGCGAAAGACGGCGCCCGTGGCCATGATCAACGTGGAAGCTGAGCCGATCATCGCCGTGGGAGCAGCCATGGGCAATATCCCGTTGGTAGACCGCTTGGATAAAAATCCCCTGGAAGTGATTGCCACCGGAGACCACGTAAAGATTGATGGGGATCAAGGGATCGTGGAAATTACCAAAAGGTAATCCGGCCTGCGAAACGGTATCTCCCCATGGTGTCGGCCGGATTGCCCGTTCGGCCTCAGGCGGACCCGAAGAGACAGCGGCCCTTCCTTGAGCCGCGCCGGGCTGAACCATTGGCGGAACGTAGAATGGGGAATACGGCCCCGACGGACAGCCAGCGGTGGGATAAATTAGTAATTTCACTTATACATTTTTGAACGCCGTCTGGAATGAAATAAATCTTCAAATCTCTTTCCTCTCAGTTAAGTATCTGAAATAATTAAAATTTAATAAAAACGGCTTTTAGAAATTCCCAAGGGAACTTAGGCCCATATTATGCATATTAAAGAATTGTCTGAAATATCCGAAATATATAGTTGCGAGAGGCAAGTAAGATATGATTGATGATGGACTGACGGTGGGTCAATACCTTAAAAAGCGAAGAGAAGAGAAAGAGGTGTCCCTGAAACACGTGGCCGAAGTTACCCGGATTGGCCTGCCCTATCTTCAAGCCCTGGAAAGGGATGAGTTCCATCGCCTGCCAGGAGAATGTTTCGCCCGCGGGTTTCTCTGGAACTATGCAAGGGTTATCGAGGTTGACCCGGACGAAGTCATGGCCGCCTACCGGTCCCAGACGGGGGCAAACAGAAAACAAGTGTTGGGCGGAGCCTGCGGACCGCCCGTTTCTAATTCTTTCTTGAGGAAGGTTCGAAATCACGTATTTGACTTCGTTTCCACGATTTTGGGTGCTACGCCTTCTTTTTCGATTAACAAAATTGTGCTGCCCCCCAAAGATTAATCTTTTTTTCCTTAGCCCCAGATCTTTCGATTTCCTAAGATCTTCAGCGCCCCCTTTTTCTGCGGCAAGCAAATCCACCTCCCCCCTGGGTCTGGGAATTATTTGGAATGAAACCAACTTTTTCTTAAGAGGTGGCAAGGTTAGTTTTTTCTTGACTAAACAGCGGTTTAGCGCTAATCTCCTTAATAAAATTAATTCCCTGCAATTCCGGATCAAATATGAGCCTGAAAAAATATCTGGGTCTTGAGCGCCGCCAGCTTCCCCGGCATACGGCGGGTGTGGAGGCGGAATTTTATGTCTGGGACGCGGCGCAAAAAAAACCACGGACGGGAAAGATCTCCGGGCGTCTTATAGCGATCTCTCTCGAAGGTGCCTGCCTGCAAACGAATAGCATCCTGATTGATGGACACCATATACTGCGGGATAATGACCTGGAGGGTCAAACTCCGCTCGTCGTTGATTTACGGCCTTCCACAGAAGGGGTTCCCCGTAGCCTTAAGGCCCAGGTAATCTGGTATAATAGGAATGTTTCCAACCGCCCGTTCCAGTTTGATGTGGGCTTAAAATTTATCGATATACCCGAACCCGAACGCCAGCACCTCAGGGATTTGATCAAATCTGTTTCCACCGATTAAAGTTCCGGTTACCGTTCCGGACCTGCCGCCCGTCACCTTCCTGATTTTTCCCTTGACCGGGGGGGATATGGGGTGTCGCTTTTTTTCCTTTTCTATTTAAAACAGTTCCTTCTGAAACTTTGAACCGCGGATTCAAAATTGGCACCTGCTTTTTTCAGTTCCTTTAGGCAGTCATTATAATCCCGGGTTCTCATGTTCAACATTTCTCGTTCATGCCTACAGTCCCCGAGACAAATTTCCAACATCTGTTGTCCAGTTTCCGCCCTGGTTTTTGCCGACTCAAATTTTTCGTGAGCGGCAGAAACTTCTTGCTGGGCTCTCTTTAAATCATGAATCGCCGTTTCGCAGTGTGCATCCCAGACTTCAGCTGATAAATTTGTTGGAAGGGATAGAAGGATTAAATATAGACAAAAAAGGTATTGAGGTTTTACATTCAGCATCTTCATTTTGGTCACCCAAGGAAGGCCACCGGACAGCAGAAAAGAAAAAAGGACTTAGAATATGTCCTCTAAGTCCTTTGATTTCACTGGCGCGCCCAGGGTGATTCGAACACCCGACCTACGGATTCGTAGTCAACAACTCTGGGCTTCCTAACCTCCTCAAAAGAAAGGAAGTCTTTGTAATCATTCAAATTGCTTTTTCCTGTTTTTGTCAATTTTGGCAAGATTCAGCAACCTTTTGAAATCTTTTCTCACATCAGTAGTGTCCCAACGTTGTAGATGGGGAATCAGTTAACTACCAGAAAGCATTTCGGTATTCAGAGAAAATGCCATTTCCCGATTTGAATTTGGAATCCTTTAAATGCCATACTCCTTTGCTTCTTTCCGAGGAGATGGCATATGAATGTTGGAAAAACGGCCTTCGCTCAATTAATTGCGCTGATCACCACCATCGCTACTACGGCAGCAGCCGATGTCACGGGAGTGCTTATGGCCGGAGTAATTGCGGCCCTTGGGCTTTTTATCATCCCTGCCAGACGCCGTCAGGGTCAAACAAAGATGCTGAAAAAAATGTCTGCTCTGCGGACCGGTCTTACCCAATCCCTGAGGACAGAGTCTGAAAGAGAAATCAAACGCAGCCTGCAACCCATCCAGGAAGCGATCGCGCCTTACACGCGGTTCGTCCGCGCGGAAAGAGAAAAATTACTGGAAGCTGAAAACCAATTGAAACCGCTTCAAACCGAGATGGGGGAGTTAAAGACGAATTTAGAAAAACTATAGAAGACTAACCGACCAGAACCGTTAGGCCGTTAATTTCTCAGAAATTAAGAAAAGGGAAGCAGGACGGATCCAGGTCCTTCAAGACTCCTTCATTGAAAAAGCAGCTTCTGAATCCCCTCTTAAGTTAATTACAATCCGAGTTCGCTATTCAACACGCGACGCCTTACTGAGATTTGAACTAAGGTTCCAGGGAGATTTTTATCTCTTCGGAGCCTTTTGCTTTCGCTTTTGATGATGATTTGCTTATGTTGGAATTATGAAAGAAAATTTAGTGCCCTTTCCTTCCCCTTCACTTTCTACCCAAATCTGCCCCCCATGAAGTTCCACAAGCCTTTTGGTCAGGGACAAACCTAGCCCTGTCCCCTGGTAGCGCCGGCTCGATGAATTCTCCACCTGCTCAAAGGGGGCAAAAATGCGCTCCTGATCTTCAGGCTTTATCCCAATCCCCGTGTCGGTAACCGAAAATTCAACCCCTTTCCCGGAACTGATTTCGTTGACCCTACATACTCCCACCCGCACAGAACCTCCCTCCGGAGTGAATTTCACTGCATTGGAAAGAAGATTGTATAAAATCTGTTTTAGTTTCCGTTCGTCTGCCTGGATCTTCTCCGGACAACCGTTGAGATCCCTGGACAGTTGAATCCGATGCTTCTGAGCCTTTTCCTTCACCATGAGCAGGCTGCTGCTTAAAAGATTCTCCAAATGGACCTCACCCAAGCTCAATTCCATTTTTCCTGCTTCAACCTTGGAAAGGTCCAGAATATCGTTAATTAAAGAAAGCAAATGGGAACTGCTCTGAAGAACATCTTTAAGATACTCGGTCTGGGTTTCATTCAAATCCCCACATTTCTTATCAACGACAATTTCAGTAAATCCGATGATATGGTTTAGGGGTGTCCTGAGCTCATGGCTCATGTTGGCCAAAAAGCCACTTTTGGCTTGGCTGGCTTGCTCAGCCACCTTGGCTCTTGTCAGCGCAGCCTCCGTGGCTTTTAGATTGGATATATCCACAAATGCTTCCAGCAAGACATCTTCGCCTTCCAGATTGACGGGCAAAACCGTCTTGAGAATGGGAATGGACTTTCCATTTCGGTCAAGCAATTTTTTTTCCAATGAATCAACGTTCTGGCCGAGGTCGATGATGGGGCATTGATTTACTTCCGCAGGACAGATTTTATTATGGCAGATTTTGCCCAGGATCTCATCTTCCGAGTCCAGTCCTATTAGGTTCAGGGAAGATTTATTGGCCATCCGTATCTTTTTATCTTTTCCCACGATAATAACCCCAAAAGGCATCGACGCTAGAATCTCTTTATTGGTTTGTAATATTTGCTTTTGACTTTCTTCCGCCCGTTTTCTTTCCTCTATCTCCTTCTCCAATTGCTGTTTTTTTTCTTGAATTTCCTTCTCCCGCTTGGAGGATTCGTCGAGCCGAGCGCGCAACTGAAGGTTTCGCGTATACCCTCTATAAATCACCCCAAGAGAGCCGATGAGGGAAAATGCCAAGGTTCCCATCAGTAATAAAAGAATTTTAGGGGCGGTATGGGGGAACACCTCAGATGAAGGCAGAATCGTTACCAAAGAAAAGGGGGTACTTTCCACGGGAATCCGGATGGCCGTCAGGTCTATTTCGCTATTTTCTTTTGAAGTCCCTTTAAAATGAGATGGTTTATCTATTGGAATTCTAGCGAGATTGGGAGGATCGATTTGGATCCCTGCCACTAAAGATTGGCCAGGAAATTGGAAATAATCCTTTTTAGAAACGATATAATTTTGGCGTTTCGAGTATTTGCTCGTCATATTGATGAGATGGTCATAAATGGTTTGAGGATAGATCCACGAAACGATTTGCCCCGAAAAAGTGCCCTTAAAGAAAAAGGGGACGGAAATTATGATTCTCCAAACCCCTCCCTCATATTGATCGATGATTTCTGCAATTTGGCTGTTCGTTAGAAGAGGAGGGCTTGGATCGGGTTCTAAGTTTATCCGCTCGATCGCTGCCGGGCGATCAACGAGAAGTTTCCCGTCCCGATCAAAAAAGGCTATCCGGTTATAGATTATTTGGTTGGAAAGCTTACGGTCTTCTATTAATTGAGCAAAACGATCATTGATTGCCACCAGGCTAGCCCGTAACCCATATTCCATGGACATTCCGAGAGCTCTATTTTTGAAAAAAATAGAAATCTCTCTATGCAAAGAAGGATGGGATAAATCCTTCTTGCACTCAGAAAAAAAGTGGCTTAATGCTATTGCCCGTTTCTCTCCGTCCTGCTGTACCTGTTCAAGGACAAATTCTCGTAATTCAGACTGATACTGGTAATTTGAGTATAGCAAAAGCGTGATAAACCCAGTCAGGATAATGGTCAATACAATTAATGCTAATTTTTTCATTTTTTCATAATGAAAGGAGAGCGAACTGGTCGCATGTGACTTCCATACATTTGAAGAAGGCTTAGAACAACTGCTATCTCTTGAAGAACTCCGGAAAATAACTGTAGATACCCCGATAATACTTTTTTATTAGGCCTGCATAAGTGCCATTTTTTTTCTGGGCCTCGAAAAAATGGTTAAAGGTTTTCCGTAACTGCGGTGAGTCTTTGGAAAAAGCGCAACCCATATATTGCGGGGGAGAGAGTGGACCGATCACCTTTATTTGTCCCGGCCATTTTTCCAGGGCAATCAGGGCGTCAGGGACGTCCAGAAGGATGATCTCGGATTCTCCCTTGATAACGGCGGGTGCTATTTCATTTAACTTCCCCTCGAAGAGCTTGATTTTGGCCCCGGTGCTTTCTAAGGCATAAAGGGATGGGTCGAGACAAGTTTTGGCGATCCCCAAGAGGCCGTAACCTTTCAGTAAGGCCTTAACGGAGACAATATCCTTTTCGATGTTCCCACTGGGGTGGATGGGCCGAACCGTTGAATCCGCTCGGGCCATCAGCCAGATTTGACTCGGAAAGGTGGGAATCGAAAATTCTACGATTTTTTCTCGCCAAGGAAGGATGGTAAATCCGTTTGCAACGATATCCCCCTTAATTGGAGCATCCCCGAGGATTCGGATGTTGTGGCCATTCGGTTCAACCTTCTTTCCTGTTAGGTCGGCAACAACCTGATCCCAGGATGTCTCGACAAAGTTGTATTTGACGCCCAAGTGCTTTGCAAAAAGCTGAACTAGTTCAATATCCAATCCATCCCCGCTGCCAGTAACAAAATTGGCATAGGGGATTCCCAGATGGTTCAAGACGCCACGCTTCTGAATATCGCCAATTTCCACTGCATAGGAAGGGAGCGATCCGAGGAATATCCAAATGGCGTTAATAGAAATCCAAGCAAGAACGAAAATCAACCTTTTTTTTCTACGATTCATTTTTCTACCTCCGGCTTATTTTTGCTTCTTATCGAACACAGGGATATCAATCTTCTTTATACGATGATGATTTCACTCCATGATTCGCCTATTCGTAAAGATAATCTTGAATTCTTAATCCCCCGTATATTTATCCAGAAGATAAGGTAGAATGACCATCCCAATAGGGAAAAATCTATAATTAAATCGGTAATTTCTTGGAAAACTTTAATGAAGTTAGCCACAAATCGGTAGATTGCAAGCGGGAAGCTCCATTCGTTTACGTTCTGGCGGGTAGCAGGGGGAGATGAAGCAAAACGTACACCCTTGGCCTTCGCTTTCGACCCAGATTTTGCCCCCGTGAAGTTCCACCAGCCTCTTGGCCAACGCAATGCCTGAATTGGTGAAGGAATGGAGGTCGCTTTTCCCCTTGATTGATTTGGAATAAATTTGTAGAATCAAGAGCATTAAGGAGGACCTCCGTAAGTCCTTAAGAATGGCCGTTACTCTCCAATAATATAGGAAAAATGATTATGCAAATCGAGCGGGAGGTTAGAGAATTCCGGAAAGAATTGGCGGAAGTCCAGGAGCAAAGAAAGCTACTTCGTTTTCAACCCTGCCGGGGAGATGCGGAACTCCGGCAGAAAGATGGGGCTCTGGAGGAACTCGACAAGCGCATAGAATCCCTTAAGGGGAAAGCGCGGGAACTGGGAAGAAAGCGTCGCGAGATTATGTCTGAGGCCGCCCAGAAAACCGGCTGAGTTTCCCTTTAGTTGAAACGATAGTGGAATTGGATATTTTGGGGTTTGCGTCAAAGAAGGGCTCTTGGCACCAAAAGCTGTCATCCAAGTGGCAGTCACTGTAAATAAATTGTAGCCGTCCTAACCGAAAATAAACCAAGATAACCCAAGCTATTCCAAGATTACCTTCATAACTGGCTGAAACCTAAATAGTTAATTTTGATGGGGAATCGCCTAAAATTAAATTTTGATTCGTAATCGGCTGTTCCAAGAATACTTTTGGCATTAACAAAAGACCAGACTTCATCTGCCCGCCCTTGTGGAAAGTCCTCTGGGAATTGTGTGAGAAATTATGTGAGAAAAGATTTCAAAAAGTTGCTAAATCTTGCCAAAATTGACAAAAACAGGAAAAAGCAATTTGAATGATTACAAAGACTTCCTTTCTTTTGAGGAGGTTGGGAAGCCCAGAGTTGTTGACTACGAATCCGTAGGTCGGGTGTTCGAATCACCCTGGGCGCGCCAGTGAAATCAAAGGACTTAGGCTTCACTTAGGTTTATTTGGCCAAGAAGCCCCCATCCACCACGAGAATATGGCCAGTTATGAATGCGGACGCCTCGGAGGCCAGAAAAACCACCGCCCCTTTGATATCATCGATATCCCCCATCCTTCTCAATGGAATCAAGTCCAGTTTTTGCTCCAGAAGCCCATCGTTTTCTGGCAGTTCAAGATACTGATTGATATCGGTCCGGAAAAGACCGGGAGCAATCGCATTAACCCGAATGTGATAAGGGGCCAGCCGGACCGCCAGATTCATCGTCAGCAAGTTGACTGCGGCTTTTGTTGAATTGTACGGGACTGTAGGCATGGTTTCTGGGGACCCCCGAAAACCCATGATGGAAGAAATGTTTATTATATTCCCACCCCCGTTTTGTTTCATTAGCCGGGCGAGCTTCTGAGTTAGGATCCACATTCCCCGGACATTGACATTGAACATATAATCCCACTTCTCCAGCGGGAATTCCAAAGTGGGTGCCCCCCAGGCGACCCCAGAGTTATTCACCAGGATGTCGATCCGCGGAAAAGCACCACAGGCGCTCTGAACCAATTGCTCAATGTCACCTTCCTGGGAGAGATCGCAGACAATTGGGACGACCTTCACCCCCTTTTCCCTTTCGATTTCCGCTGCCGCCCTTTCCAATCTTTCTTTTTTCCGGGAGGTAATGATCAGGTCGGCCCCCGCTTCGGCCAGACCAATGGAAATAAATTTGCCGATTCCCTTCCCCCCCCCTGTAATTAGAGCGACTTTCCCTGCCAGTCTAAAGAGATTTTTGAGTTCCATTTCCCGCTCCGGCAATGATCGAGATGACATCGATCATCCTCCAAAATATTTTCCAAATTGACACCACTACTTTTTTCACGGCCGGTTACTTATTAGCCACCATTTTTTTCAATCTGCCCTCCGATGCGCCCAAAGGGGGTTGTTCATCCCTCGGACTGGCGTCTCAACGTGGCCCCAGTACCGGTAACTTGATATTCCGGCGAAACCGTTACTCCGGCTTCTGTTGCAAATTTTATCATCCGAGCAATTTCCGCCACCCGGTACCCTACTTTTCTAACTGACTTCACCCCCGCCATATGATCTAATGCTCCGTGTTCCAAAAAGTCGGCCCTTTTTCCGAAGGCAACCGTACTGGATATTGCTGATCCCTCCGCAACCGGGATCATCATGAAACGTTCCGCCATAAGCTTGAGCTGAGCCATTGTGTTTTCCATGCCCCGCCCGAACCAACTAACGGATATGGTCCCGCAAATTTTATTCCTGAATTCATGTGAGAAAAAAACGATATTCCTTGATCTCGAAAATAAAATTGGAATCGGAGGGGCTACAGTTCTGAACCATGCCGGGGAGCCCAGAATGACACCATCACTCTTACTTATTTTTTCGTAAATCGCTTGGGCGTCATCATGAATTTTGCAGCCTGATCTTTTTTTTATGCAGTGCTGGCAATGCTGGCACATCGCGATCTTCTTGTCGGCAAGGGTGACAAATTCGGTTTCCACATTTCCGATTTGCTTGGCCGCTTTCAAAGATTCCTTTACCAGCCGATCACAATTTCCTCCCTTCACGGGCGTTCCAGAAATCCCGAGGATCCTGACACGTATGTCCCTCATCTGCCTTTTCCCCCTTCCGCGTGCGTTTTTTATGCCCAGCAATGACAAAGGGTTCTTCCTTTCGGGGCCTTCTCCTCAAACCCTTCTTCTTGTTTAAATAACACCTTCCTCCCTCAGGGTCATGATCTCTTCCAACTTTAAACCCAACATGCTTCCAAATATGTCTTCATTATGCTGCTTCAATTCCCGGGCGGCGCTGAGGACCCTGCCCAGAGTGAATACAGGTTAATGCCTTCCTTATAAAATTTAGAAGGTTTTGCACTGCCCCTGGGAACTTAGAGCAAATGATTGTGATTTGCAAATGGCCCTTATTCTTCTCGACATCGGCCAAAAGGGAAAAAATAGTAAGCACCAGAGGCAATTGGTTAATTTCCAGGACACCCGGAATTTCCTCGTTAAAAAAACCGGAAGATGATTCCCGCCGAAATGTAAAGCATCCAGAAGAAGGCTCCCAAAGCGCTGATCGTCATTAAGACATTACTGAATGGGTCCAACCAACGCCTCAACCTTTACATCATTTTTGCAGGAAAATTCAGGGTATCTTGTCCCTCCTTCGCCCGGAGTATCCTTTTGATCGGTTTGCCTTGACCCTCATAGCCCTAACTCATGGGCGATGATCATTGTTTGTATTTCCGAGGTCCCTTCGCCGATCGTGAATCCTCTCGTATCGCGAAAATACCGCTCAATTGGGAACTCTGAAGAAACCCCATAAGCCCCATGAATCTGGAGAGACTCGGCAGCGACTCTCTGGGCCATCTCGCTTGCAAAAAGCTTCGCATGACTGGCGATCTTCCTAGTCAATTTTCCCCTGTCGTACATGTGGGCGGCCTGGTATATGTATGTCCTCGCAAGGTCGATTTCCATAGACATCCGCGCCAACTTGAAGGCGGTGGCCTGAAAATTTTTCAGCGGCTTACCAAAAGCGATCCTTTCGCGGGAATATTGGATTGCTGATTCAAAACAGGCTTGAGCGACCCCGAGGCTCCGAGCGGCGTTCGTCACCCTGGCGGAAGTCAATTCCTCCAATATATTTTTAATCCCGTGTCCTTCAACCCCCAACAGGTTCTCGCTAGGAACAGTGCAGTTTTCAAAAAAGACCTCTCCCGTATCCGATGATTTCGAGCACATTTTTTTGATTTTTTTGGTGGTGATCCCGGCTCTTTCCCGCTCGACGATAATAAGACTTGCGCCGCCATAGGGACCTTTTTCCCGGTTCGTGTAGGCGACTACGACAATGATGTCCGCTATGTTGGCATTCGTGATAAAGGTCTTGCTGCCATTGATCAAGAAACTTCCATTTACCCTTCGGGCGGCGGTCTTAATACCTGCGACATCGGATCCGGCATTTGGTTCCGTGATCGCGATGGCCCCGATAAGCTTCCCTTGATTGCCCGGAACCAAGTACTTGGCTTTTTGGACCTGGTTGCCGAATTTATAGA
>Ga0315282_10008918_pt1 | contig 16105 bp, 12 predicted proteins | sample YL17G07_20_MG_FD_203693 | JGI IMG/M metagenome (GOLD analysis project Ga0315282, IMG submission 203693) | Sediment microbial communities from Yellowstone Lake, YNP, Wyoming, USA - YL17G07_20 | ecosystem: Environmental > Aquatic > Freshwater > Lake > Sediment | place: USA: Wyoming | collected...
CACTGGAGGGGCTAGCAGAGCGAGTCAGGTTTTCCTGTCGCTGCGGAGACGTTTGGCGGAGTCGTTGATCGGGGCTTTGCCCAGGCCGGTTCGGCGTATTCTGTCCGGGCCTGGGAGTATTTTGAACCGGTCTAGCGCCAGATGTAATCTGCCCCGGGACTTGGGAGGGTTGGTTGGTGTTTATGGGCCGGTTGATGTTGGCTTGTGCATGTCCGCCACCTGAAGGGGGATGCCCTGGTTGATTGCCACCATATCCGTACTCTGGATGATCGCCACCATGTCCGTAGTTTGGGTAATGACTGTAACCGGCGTACCAACCCCCGTATCCATAGCCGTACCCACCATATCCATAGCCGTAGCCCCAGGGGTATCCGTAGCCATAGCCATACCAGGGATACCAGCCTGCCCAGTAAGAGCCGTACCACCATGGTGAAACGACGACTCCCAGCGGGAATCCCCAGAAGAAGCCGGACACAAACCCTGCCCCATAACCCCACCCAAAACCCCAGCTGCAATAGAAGGGGTCATAGATGGGTGCATACCCCCATGTGACAGGTGCCGGATAGTAATCGGTTCCGACCCATCCCGGGTAGTAGTATCCCGTTCCATATACGATCGTGTCGCCGTAGACGTAGGAGCCAAGATATCCAGGCGTGTACCCGACGTAGACCTCCTCCGGGGTCGAGTCGTAGACCCGAACATATTTCACATTGTAGACCGGGCTGTCGGGCGGAATGGTGTCGATTTCAGGAGGAATGGTGTCGGCCACGACCCATGGCCCCGTTGGGCTGTCGGAAACATACCAGACGCCCTGGTCAACCGCATAGTATTTATCCCCGACCTTCACGACCTGTGTTTTCGTGTTCACCGCGTATTGCATGTCGGTGTCTTTGATCGGCTCGAATTTGGGATTGCCGTCATAGGAAACCGAGAGCTTGGCGTCGTCTCGCTTTACGGCCGTGGTCTGGGGGATCTGAGCGTCAAGCACCGCCTCCTCGGCCTCTGTCGTTCCAGCAACGAAAGCCAGGATATGGCCCTTGGATGAACCGTGAGGAATCCTTCTGAAATCCTGGGGCAAATTTTCTGATGAGACATAAGCCCACGGTCCCTTTTCGAGCGAACGGCTTCCGTACCAGCGGCCCGCAAGGAGAACATAGTACTGCTGGCTTTTTACCTCCAAGAAGACCTCGCTCGGGGTATTGCTCACGTACAGTAGGTCCGTTCCCTGGACGGCCGCAAACTTCGCTTTCCCCTCGGAAACGATCAGCTCGGTCGGTTCCGTTGCGACAATGATTTCAGGAGGAACCTTCGGCCTGGGCTGGTCTGCATCCGCGTTCTGGCGGGGCTCCAGGATTCGACCGGCCACGTCCACGACAGCGCTGGGTGGATCTTTCAAGTTCTTCCAGGGACCCATCACGTTCGTTCCCGTGTACCAGAAATCTCCCCCCTTCGTGTAATACGTACTGCTCGCAGGGTCGAAGAGGATGAGAAAGGGCGTATTGATGACCCGTTCGAATCCGGAATTCTCGACCCTTCGCAGCTCCGGCTTGCCGTTAATCAGAATCAACGCGGAGGGAGTGGTTGTAAAGATGATCTTCGGGGGATTCATATTGAGTCGGTCCGCCTGTCCTTTGCCCCTTTCAATGGCGGCCGTCAGAGCAAGCAGACGGTCAAGCTCCATCCCTGTGGGCATCCACTTGCCCGAATCCTGACTCAGGACATCCGTCCACTTTTTTTCCTGTTCGGGGGTGGATTGGGGGAATTTGATGCGCTCCACCACGATGTCCTTGAACTCAACCATCCTGGCGTCTCGGTCTGTGACCGCACGAGCGGAAAACCAAGCGACTCCAAAGGTCGGTTCCTTCGCATTCTTTTCCTGGACCGATAGGGCCGCCCGGCCGTTGATTTTGTCTCCCTTGTATGATTCAAGCTGGGGCTCATAAACAGAAATCTTCCCATCTTGAATCGTGAATGCCTGGGGCCACTGGTCCTGTGTGAAACCTGTGGCCGCAAAAATGGCGATGACAAGAACAATAGACCCAAACATTGCCAAATTCTGCAGAGCCATCTTTTTATGCGAACCATTTGTAGCTTTCATTTTCTGCCTCCTCAATCTGCTGTGGACCCCACACCCGGCTACTCCGTCACCAGGTGAGAGCATCCAGTGTTAATCGTTTCTGTGAGAAGTTATTCCTCCACTCATATAAATATTAATGATTAGACGACCGCTTCACAAGGTTTATTCAAACTATTTTCAAAGCTACCACATAGCAAACTCAAGAACAGAGTCGGTGAAGAGTGCCTGGTTTCAGGGATGTTGTTTACAGCCTCTTCTCTACTGCTATTACATCCAATCGAAAATTATAATATTTACTCATAGTTAGGCAAGAATGCGGCCCTGCGCGGGTGTGCGGTTCACGCCCAAACAACTGGGTCATAGCCGATTTTTCGCGTCCCCGATTTTCAAAAGAAGGAAGGAATTATGAAAACAATTTTCAAGGGCGGTAAACTCATGGGAAGCATTGTTGTTTCACTGGTTCTGGTCACCAGCGCTCTAGGACAACTGTCAGGCTCGCTCCAATCTGAACCGGCGTCCAAACCGGCGGTACGCCAGCTGGAAATCTCAATCAAACCCTAAAACGCTGGGTAAACGACCCCTCACCGTCTTCATCATCCCCAGCACGCGGGACAAGCTGCTCCGCGGTGTTGCGAAGGGGATTGGCGACATAGCGATCGGCAACCTCACGGTTACCGAGGATCGGTTGAAGGTCGTGGATTTTGCTGCACCGGAAGATTTTCTCACCATGAAGGAACTGGTTATCCTCTAGATTCGGCGCTCAATCTCTATTATAATGCCCATTGCCCCTTGAAGGTCGGGGTTGAATGTGCTTTAGGAGGGAGGCATCCATGATTAGATTGATTGAAAGAATTGTACTCGTAGCTCTTGTTGCACTTGCCTTTGCCGGCTGTGCCGCAACAACAAATTCCCCACCCACTCCAGAGGTGAAAAACAATGCATTGCGGGTCGGGGTCAGTCCCGATTACCCTCCGATGGTCTTTAAGCAGAATGATAGGATCACAGGGGCTGAGGCAGATCTGGCACTTCGGCTCGGTGACGCGCTGGGAAGTCCTGTTGAGTTTGTGGAACTGGGTTGGGACCAACTGATTGCTTCTCTGATGGAGGGCAAAATCGATATCATCATGTCAGGCATGACGATCACCGAGGCGAGAAGGGTTCGGATCAATTTCACCGATCCCTACCTCAAGAGCGGCCTAGCGACCTTAATGCGTGCCGAAGAGGCTGGGGAATATGGCTCCCTGCAAAAAATCCGGAACACCGTTTCCCGTGTCGGCGTGGTAAGTGGTACGACAGGCGAGGCCTATGTCCGAGCTAATTTCTTGAATGCAGCAATTGTTGTCCCCCTTGCGAAAGCGAATGATGCTGCTCTTGCACTGAAAAACAGGAGGATCGATCTTTTCGTAAACGATGCTCCTTCCATCGCCTGGCTCGTCTCAGAAAACGAAACACTGAAAGGCTTCTGGGAACCCCTGAACGAAGAATATCTCGGATGGGGAGTACATCGAGACGATTCCAAACTCCTGATGCAGGTGAACTTTATCCTTGGGAATTGGAAGAAGAATGGGACATTGAAAGAGGTTCTTTCAAAATGGCTCCCATATTGGAAAACGTTTGATTAATAAACTGGCCTGTGACCTTCCTTAGGAATGAATAGAGAGGCAAAGTGACGAGTGACGAGGGGAAAGGATAGACTATGGATCAAAGGGAACTACTCAAGAACTTTTACCTCTTCAACGGTGTGACTTCCAATGACTTGCAAGCCCTGGAAGCGATTGCCGAGCGAAAGGTTTACATCGCAGGCGATCATGTCTATAATGAAGGAGATGTCGCCGATGCGCTGTTCCTCATTGAAATGGGGGCAGTGGACATTGTGCCGAGGGACAAAGAGGTCGTCTTCGCCACGATTGGGAGTGGACAGGGGTTCGGCGAGCTTGCGTTTTTCGAACGTGGCACGAGGCCAGCTTTTGCCTTTGCACGCGAACGCACCCATCTCCTGAAGATACCCTTTGAGCGGCTCTCCCAGGTGCTCGCCGAGCGGCCCGAACTCGCTCTCCTCGTTTATCGTAACGCGTGTGGGTTTTTCGCGAAACACTTCCGCTTGATGGCGCTCGACTTGAACGGCCGTTACCTCTAATCCGTAGGTGTCGGGTGGCAAGTGACAAATGAGTGACGAGTGTCGAGTGACGAAGGTCGAATACCGAGGGAAAATCAACAGAGACTTTTTACTCTTGCTCTTAACACTCGACACTTTATTCTCGACACTCCTCTTTTTCCCTCGACACTCTCCCCTGGCCACTTGTCACTGTTGACCGATCACTGATCACTTGTCACCTTCTCTCTTGCCACTTGCCACTGGTTTTCTATCACTCGCCACTTGGGAATGTTTCTCTTCCCCTTGCCCCTCGTCACTCGGCACTCGCCACTCTTCCTATATACGACTAAAGTCCAATAGACAGCGGCTTCACACTTTTGTATTCTAGCCGTAGGTGATTCACGGGCAAGTCGGCTGGGTGCCCCGCCTTCCTGCCAGTGGGCAGGGGCGGGGAGGGCGGAAACGGACTCCCGTAGTGGAGTCAAAGCCGACCCTATAATTTTGTATCTACATTTCCCGGAAGCCCCGCCCTTTGGGCGGGTAGCTTCACTCAATGAGTGACGAACTTAAAAAGCCTTATCATGTTGAAAGGGGGAATTCCTTCATGTTGGCTTATCAATTTTACTGTATGGGCGAAGACGGTAAGGATGATTTGATCGCCATCTTGCCGGAGAGAAGGCGTAACCCAGAGAGAATAACCGACCGGTCCATCCTAAATTGGGTGACAGAAGTGATCGGAAATGGTTGCAACGGGCAAAGCATCTATTTCGTTGAAACAAACCACAGGGCGATGGAATCAAGAGACTGATCGCCTTGGACAGAGGGGACAAGTTCCCCCCTCCTCACTTGTCCCCTCTGTCCACTTTTAATCAAATGAGTGACGAGTGTCATGTGTCGAGTGACAAGTGACCCCCTCGACACTCGCTCTTCTCCCTCGCCACTGATCGCTGTTGACCGATCACGTGATTACCGGTCACCGATTACTGGTTACTGATTACTTGTTCGTCTTCCCTCGACACTCCTCACTCGACACTCTTGTTTCTCTCCCCTTACCATTGGTCACTGATTACTGATCACTAGTCACTGATCACTTGCCCCTCGTCACTTGTCACTGGACACTTTGGTTTCTCGCATTTTTTCCCACCTATATATCTGTTTTTTTCAGATCATTTATGATATAAAAAATAGATGCCGAGTACACCTGTCAGATGCTTAACCTTTGGCGTGTTGTCCCCCATCTTGGCGATCTTATTGACCTTAGGACTCAGCCTTCCGTCCTTCGCCCAGTCACAGCCTCAAGTTGATCTAACCCAAAAGAACGTCCTGATCCTGCACACACTTGAAGGCAGCACGCCGCTTAGCTTAGAAACCAACAGAGGACTCTTAGATACGCTTCGCATCGGCGGGATACCAGGGGCAAATCTATTTTTCGAATCGATGGATTTGAGGCGGAACCCAGGCCCTGAGCTCAGAAAACTCCTCGTCGAGCAAATGCGCCTAAAGTGGAGCCATCGCAAAGCCGACATGATCATCACCGTGTACCCGGAAGCCCTGGAATTTGTGTTGAACGATTGCAGGGATGTGTTCCCCCATGTCCCCATCATCGCCCTGCACCTGCCACAAAACTTCATGATGGCGGAAACGGGCCGCCGCATTATCGGCCATTTCCCCACATATGACATCACCGGCACGATTGACAATGCCCTGAAACTGGTCCCCGGGACAAAACGCGTCTACGTGGTAAGCGGCGCCCACAAAGTCGATAAATGGTTAGAGGATCAGGCTAGACTCGCTTCCAAGAAATGGGAGAGAGTGGAATTTCTCTACCTGAGCCACATGACCATTGAGGACATACTGGCTACCGTCTCCAAGGCCCCTCCCGGCTCCGTTATCCTTTACTTGGCCCTCACCCAGGATGTTGCCGGAAAAAGCCACACAGGCCTGGGCCTAGCCCACGAGCTGAGCCAGGTCTCCACGGTTCCGGTCTTCGGTCTGTTCGAATCCGCTCTGGGATACGGGGTTACCGGAGGGACTCTCATCAGCTGGGACCTTATTGGTAAAAGAGCGGGACAGTTGGTTATAGATATCCTCAAAGGTGTCAAAACCCTTGATGAAGTCCCACCCGTCCTGGACGTGCCCTCCGTTCCCATGTTTGATTGGAGGCAGTTCAGGCGCTGGAATTTGAGCGAGGCCGCTCTGCCCAAGGGAAGCATCGTCATAAACAGGGAGTTAACGTTTTGGGACTTCAAATATTACATCGTAGGTGGTTTGGCCTTTGTTCTGCTGGAAACCGCTTTGATCATTTTCCTCATTGTCCAGAGGCGCCGGAAGAAGTCGGCCGAGGAAGAGCTGAAGCAGAAGACTGAAGAACTGAATCAATTCTTCAACGTCACCCTCGACTTATTGTGCATTGCGACCACCGACGGCTATTTCGTGCGCTTGAACCCTGCCGTGGAAAGGGTCCTTGGTTATACCCGCGAGGAACTTATGGCCCGGCAGTTATTTGAGTTCATCCACCCCGACGATGTGGAGAGGACCCGGAAGGCTGTCGCCGTGCTGGGATCCCAGCAGAATTTGTCTTCTTTTGAAAACCGCTACCGTTGCAAAGATGGCACGTATCGATGGCTGGAATGGAGTTCAGCCCCATCTGGAAACCTGATCTATGCGGCGGCACGGGACGTCACCGAGCGCAAGCTGGCTGAGCAGGCGTTGGAAGAGCGGTTGATGTTTGAGACGTTGCTGGCTGAAATCTCTGCGCACTTTGTCAACCTGCCCGCTGACCGGATAGACAGCCAGATTGAATACGCCCAGCGCCGCATCTGCGAACTCCTCGATCTTGACCGGTCCACACTTTGGGAAGTCTGTGAGGGAGGGCCCCGGGCGCTGCTGCTGACACAGTTGCATCAGCCTCAGGGAAGCCTGCCACCTGTTGAGCAGTTGAATGCAATGGATTCCTTCCCATGGACGGCGCAGAAGGTCCTGGACGGGGAGACGCTCATTATTTCGAAAATGACCGACCTCCCGCCAGAAGCAGGCCGAGACCGGGAGAATTTTTGCGCGTACGGCACCAAGTCCGACGTGTTAGTTCCGTTATCAGTTGGAGAAGGGCCGGTATTTGGCATGTTGGCCTTCGCTGTCATGCGTGAAGAGAGAAGCTGGCCGGAGACGGTCGTGACGGGGTTCAAGCTTATTGCGCAAGTGTTTGCCAACGCGCTCGCCCGCAAGCGGGCGGAGGAGACCCTGGAAGAGCGGCTGAGGTTTGAACGGTTGGTATCGGACATCTCGGCCAGGTTCGTGAACATACCCCCTGATCGGGTGGACTCTGAGATCGAGCGCGGACTGAGGGAGATCCTCGAATTCTTCAAGGTCGACCGCTGCATGCTGATTCGGACTTTGCACGACCATACGGCATGGCAGGTTACCCATGTTGCCTATGCGGACGATCAGTGTCCGCGTGTTCCGGTGGGAGCCGTCTTATCCCGCGCGATCCATCCATGGGCATACGAAATGCTCATCGAAAAAAAGCAGGTACTGGCCATTTTGAATACTGCCGACGCGGGACCTCCGGAGGCCCACGCGGACAGGCAGACCTGGATCGAATGGGGGACTCGATCGACCCTGCTCATCCCGATACACGTTGGCGAATCCGGCGATTATGTGATTTCGATCAATTTGGTGAAGAGCGAGCGTTTCTGGCCGGAAGAATTCATCCCGCGGGTGCGTCTTCTCGGTGAAATCTTCGTGAATGCCCTGGAGCGCAGGCACATGAACAAAGAGATTCAGAATGCTGCGGAAGAATGGCAGACTACTTTTGATTCCGTCCAAGATCTGGTGATGACTCTGGATAGAGAGTTCAAAGTTGTGCGGGTGAATGCTGCGGCCCTTTCTTTCCTTAATCTTCCATTGGAGAACATCATGGGGAAGCACTGCTATGATTTGATGCACGGGGCAAACAAGCCGTTTGGGACATGTCCTCTTACAAAGATGCTCGAAACGAAAACCCATGAGGAAAGCGAGCTTTACGACGAGACGAGAGGAACCTGGCTCCACGTCTCAGCAGACCCCATTTTCGACGACAAAGGGGAAATTGTACGCATTGTTCATACGGCTAAAGACGTCACTGAACACAAGCGAGCCGAACAAGAAGCTTTGGATGCCCGCAGAGAATTGACGCGGATGGAGCGGCTGTCGCGCATGGGGGAATTGTCAGCATCGCTGTCACACGAGCTGAACCAGCCTCTGACAGCCATTCTCAGCAATGCCAGGGCAGCTCTTCGCTTTCTCCAATCAGGCAAGCTCGATCTTGCCGAATTAGAAGAAATTTTACAGGATATCGTCAAAGATGATAAAAGGGCAGGGGATATCATCCGGAACCTTAGGGCTATGGTGAAGCCGGAGGAAGGGGAGCAAGAGCTGACTTCGATCAACGATGTTCTGCATGAAACGGTCGCTCTCTTCCGAAGTGAGGCCATTATTCGAAACGTAAGAATCGAGACGGACTTGGCCGATGCCTTACCCCCGCTTCATATTAACAAGGTGCAGATACAGCAGGTGTTGATTAACCTGCTGACGAATGCCGCGGAATCCATGGCGCAGGATGAATCAGCAGACAGAGTCATTGTGCTCCGAACGGCGGCATCCGGTGAGGGTGTGGTCAAAGTGGCCGTGCGCGACTTCGGCTCCGGCATTGAAGAACAGGAACTCCACAAAATATTCGAGCCCTTCTTCACAACGAAGCGCTCCGGTTTGGGCATGGGACTCTCGTTGAGCCGTTCCATCATCGAATCACACGGTGGCCACATCTGGGCTGAAAACAATCCCGATAAAGGCATCACCTTCTATTTCGATCTACCGACCATAACCGACAAGTAATCAGTGATCGGTAATCAGTGATCAGTAACCAGTAGTCAGTGACCAGTGATCAGTAAACGGTAATCAGTAAAGACCAAGTCGTGATCAGTAGTCAACAATCAAATGAGGTACGAATGATGATGGAACTGAATCATGCTAAGAGCTTTCGTGACTTGCTGGTTTATCAGAAGGCGAAAAAGGTGTCACGTACGATTTTTGAGATTTCGAAAGGCTTCCCGAAGGAAGAGACTTATTCTTTGACTGATCAAATCCGACGAGCTTCCCGTTCCATTGGAGCACAGATTGCAGAGGCTTGGGGCAAGCGACGTTATGTGAGGCATTTCGTTAGTAAGCTAACAGACGCGGATGCCGAACAGATGGAAACCCAGCACTGGGTTGACGAAGCGTGCGACTGCCAATATTTGGATTCGAAACAGGCGGAGGAATTGACCGAGGAACTCATGCAAATTGGCCGGATGCTCAATTCCATGATGGACAAAGCAAATCTATTCTGCGCGCAGAGCAATGACGTGATGCGCGAGGAAGCTGTCGAGTATTCGGTGGACTGATGACTGATCACTGATTATTGATAACCCATGACTATTCGCTGGATATTTGTTACTGATAACTGATAACCGATAACCGATAACTGATCACTGATTTTGGTCGCTGATGACTGACCCTAAACCGACCGTTTTTGTGATTGATGACGATCCCTCCGTACTGAAGAGTCTGGGGCGACTCTTAAAGTCGTTGGGGTTTGACACAGAGACGTTTGCCTCCGCTGAGCTTTTCCTGGCTCGCAAACATTATGACGGAGCCGGATGTATCGTTCTCGATGTGCGGATGCCGGGACTGAGCGGAATGGATTTGCAGGATGAGCTCAGCAAGGCTGATTACAGCATGCCGATCATTTTTATTACCGGCCACGGCAACATCCCCATGAGCGTCCAGGCCATGAAAAAGGGCGCTGTTAATTTCCTTGCCAAGCCCTTTGATGACGAGGAACTTCTGCAAGCGGTGAGGGAGGCCATTGAAAAAGACAGGAGGGCGAAAGCGGAACGGGCTGAAGTGCATGACGCTCTGAAACTCATCGAGCAACTTACTCCGCGGGAACAAGACGTCCTCCGTTACGTCATCACCGGCATGCTGAACAAGCAGATCGCTCTAAAGCTTGACATTGCCGAGAAAACCGTCAAAGTCCATCGCGGCCGCATCATGGAGAAGCTTTGCGTCGACTCGGTCGCTGACCTGGTCCGCCTGGCCGAAAAGGCAGGTATCCAACCCGCAACAGATCAGTAATCAGTGATCAGTCATCGGTGACCGGTGATCAGTGACCAGCCAGAAGACACGAGTGATCAGTCAACAGTTATCAGTGATTACCGCGAGATTACCGCTCACCAACTACTGATTATTGGTTACTGATTACTGACCACTGATCACTGATTACTTTCTTTTATTTCGCCCCTTGCCACTTGTCACTCGTCACTCTTTCCTCGTGTAGGACTAAGGTCTTATAGACAACCTCTGAAAACTTTATTACTCTGTTTTTGCTTTTCCGTATTTCCGGGGAATGTTTGATTTTTGGGGAGGGCAGGGTACCGCAGTTTATTGCATCGACGATGCCTGTGGCCGGGGGGTCTTGATGTGAAAGTTTTCCCCTCAACGGAGGGATTCCTGCAGAAAAAGAGCTTGACATGGTGGTAATGATGTGCAAAAATGTACATTTGTTAACATTAAGGTTGTAAAAAGATTGTAAAAATTGTATGCATGTCGGGGAGGTGATGCCGGGGGGGCTAATGGGGACAGTGAAATAGGGCCTAAACCTGACTCCACTGCCAGTTCTGGGGGGTGAATTCCACTCGCGAGATTGGTTCAGTTGATCAGTCCAGATTCTGCCATTGAGGTTGCCCATTAGAATCAATTTCTTCACAATTCGAGAGAGAAAGGAGAGAACAAATGACAAAGCGTGGTTTCAAGATGGTTGTGTTGATCAGTACGTTATTGTTTTTGGTGGGTTGCGCGGCGCAGGAGGTCAAAGCGCCGGAGCTTGCCTGCAACTCCGTTGATCTTAATTCTCTACTAAGATCTGGGGAATATCTCCAGAGAGTGCAGAACTTCCTGGTCGTGCTGGATGCCTCGGGCACCATGAAAGCGGGTGAATATCCAGCGGCCAGAGATTTCACGAAGTGTCTGAATATGGCGATCCCGACGGATCTCAAGGTCAAGTCAGGGCTGAGGGCTTTCGGCAACCTCGGCAGTGATGGAATGCTTCCGGTCCTCCTGCCCATGGACAACTATGACAAGGCAAAATTTGATGCGGCCATTCCCATGGTTGCAATGTCTGGGATGAGCCCGCTGGGCGAGACGATTGCCGCAGCCGGTGGAGACCTGAAAGAGACTTCAGGTCCTATTGCCCTGATTGTCGTGAGTGACGGTTTGCAGACCGGCGCGTCAGCTCCCGCGGCTGCAGAAGCCGTAAAGAAGGCGTACGGCGACAGGATATGTATTTACTCGATTTATTATGGGAAAGACCCTAATGGAAAAGAGATCATGGACCAGATTGCGAAGGCTGGGGGCTGTGACTCCTCCGCGATGCCTGCAGAGTCGCTCTTGTCTCCTCAACCGATTTCAGATTTCGTGAAGAGAGTTTTTCTGGTGAAGGCGCCTCCGAAACCTGAACCTGTGGTTGCAGCACCTCCGCCACCGCCTCCTCCGGCCGCAGCACCGCCACCACCTCCACCACCACCACCTCCACCACCACCACCACCACCACCTCCTCCTCCTCCTCCTCCGCCTCCACCAAAGGCAGCGCCAGTGTTCGAGACGGTGTACTTCGATCTTGTCAAGTCGAACATCAGCCCAACAGCAGCCAAAGCGCTGGATAGGAATGGCATGTTGTTGAAAGACAATCCAGACATTAAGGTGGAAATTGGCGGTCATACCGATGCTTCCGGAACGGAGAAAGCCAAGAAGGAGCTGGCGATGAAGCGGGCCGAGAGCGCCAAGAAGTACATCGAGGACAAATATAACATCCCGGGTGACCGGATGGTGATTAAGAGCTACGGCGACAGCAAGCCCGTCGCAGACAACAAGACCGAAGAGGGTCGTGCTAAGAACAGAAGGGTAGAGTTCGCGATCATTAAGTAGGCTGCCCATTCTGCGAAGAGAGAAGTGGCAGGAAGCAATTCCTGCCACTTTTTTTGTCATCTAACAGAAAATAGTCATCACTGATCGGTCAACAGTTATCAGTGATTACCGGTCACCCGATTACCGATCACCGATTACTGGTTACTGATTACTTGTTCGTCTTCCCCCGCCACTCGCCACTTGTCACTCGTCCCTCATTACTGATCACTGGCCACCCCACTTCGCTCTGCGAGCTACGTAGGGCAAGCTGATCACTCGATCACTGATTACTGATCACTTTTTTTTCCCCCTCGTCACTCGACACTCGTCACTTTTCCTGTATACGACTAAGGTCCAATAGACGGCCCATACACCTTTTGGCTATTCTGTGTCAGTCAAAATGTGAAGCTCGACGCCCTAAAGGGCGTGGCTTCCCGGTAAGGTACTTTTCTTTTGTATTGTGCCCCTTGACCCGCCCTCAAGGGCGGGATTTGCGGGGCACTTGCCGGCCAATTCTCTCAGCACAGAGTCCGGAGGTGGAGAATGCCAGAGGCGAAGAGGCGAGGCATGGTTTATGTGATCGACGATGATGAGTCAGTCCGGAAGGCGCTCAAGAGGCTGTTTCGATCCGCTGACCTCGATGTCGAAACGTTTTCCTCCGCTGAGGAGTTTTTATCCAATACGAGGCAAGGCCAAAACGCCTGTATCCTGATCGATATACGAATGCCGGGCTTAACGGGTTTCGATCTCCAGAAGAGGCTGGCATCACAGGGAGTGCGGATACCGGTCATTGTGATTTCAGCCAGCGATGATGTGCAGACCCGTGAGCACGCAAGGGAGCTGGGAGCCGTGAATTTCTTCCGGAAACCCGTCGATGATCAGGCCCTTTTGGATGCCATCTGGTGGGCTACTGCCGGAGGCAGAAAGCATGGATGGGCATAACATGGCGAGAAAGGGGTCTACAAGATCTCTCACCTGGGAAAGGGACCCAGTTGAAAATGCTTCTGCCGGCGCGTCCATTATCAGGGTGATTGAGAGAGAGGAAACGATGAAACTACCAGAAAGACTGCCCTTGAAGTCCAATAAGATGGGTCCGGAGGGTCGACTAAGGTGCCATCGGTGTGAAAGCATCATGGCTTACGAAAAATACTACAGCCTCGAGGGGGAATTTTGGGGATTGAGGTGTATCTGCTGCGGAGACATTATAGATCAAACCATTTTGGAGAACAGGAGCTCGATGGCACTTGGAGCCCTAAGACTGTGAGCGTGGATTGAAATACCTTAGTTAACGAAATCAAAAGGAGGCAAGGATGAACGCAAGAATGAGTACAAGAACCGTTAAGGCACTGTGGGCACTTTTCATTGTAACTGCATGGATGGCAGCTGTGATGGCTTTCCCCACTGTCGCGCTGACACAGGGCACGTCGGCTGACAACATGCAGATCCTGCGCGAGAAGATCAAGGCGGACAAGAAACTTCTTGTCGCAACCAACATGGATTTGACGGACTCGGAGGCGAAGGGTTTCTGGCCCGTTTACGAGGAGTATCAAAAAGACCTGACCGCGATCAACCAGCGCATTGGCAAGCTCATCGAGAACTACGCCGCGGACTATCGGGCCAATACTCTCACCGATGAGAAGGCGAAGAAGCTTATTGATGAATTGGTGGCTATCGAGCAGGCCGAAGCCGGGCTCAAGACGTCTTATGTTCCGAAACTGAGTAAGGTATTGCCCCCGAAGAAGGTGGCTCGCTATCTGCAGATCGAAAACAAAATCCGGGCTGCCGTGAAGTATGAACTTGCTGGTGCAGTGCCGCTGGCCCAGTAGCGTGGGCCCGGAATAGTGTAGGAGTCTAAGGGTTTCGGGTTTTAGGTGTCAGGTTTCAGGAAACACCACAACCAAACACCAAATCAGAAAGGAGAATATCATGACTGAGTTTACAGATGCGGCAAAGGCTGGGATTAAGGATGGGATTAAGGCTGGTGGCAATAGGATGAGAATCTTCGGCGTCATCGCCATCATTCTCGGGATTCTCTGCCTGCTGGCGCCCGGGCTGACCGGGGTCTGGGCCTTAACTCTCATGGGCTTGCTCGTCTTGGCAGCCGGCATAGTACGGATGATATGGGCATTCCAGGCGGGCAGTTTCGGCAAGGGGCTGTTGATGTTCGCTATTGGCGGGCTGACCCTGCTCTGCGGTATCGCACTTGTAGCCAATCCGCTGTTCGCATCCGGCGTGCTGACGGTGATGCTGGCAGTGTACTTCATCTTCGACGGCATCTCCGAGATTGTCGGCGGGATCCGCCTTCGACCGGGGTCTGGATGGGGCTGGATGCTGTTCGGAGGGATCGTATCGATCTTGCTCGGAATCATGATCTGGGCTCAGTTCCCACTGTCCGGTGTGTGGGCTATCGGCATCCTGCTGGGCATTAAGCTTTTCTTCGTCGGCCTGATCATGGTCATGGGCGGTTCAGCGGTGCGTTCGATGGCGAACCGGTTAGGAACAGGCCCATCCTGAGCTCACCCAACACCCGTCAACCCTCCGGTCCGAACCGCGTCTGTGGACTGTTGCACCTGGTGCAGCACGGCCGCGATTCGAGTAGCACCCGCACAAGCAGGCCTCGGCTAAGCCATGCCCGAGGGCCTGGTGCCGAAGAATGAGACTAAAAATCCTATTTAAGATACAGAGCGATTCTGGAGGAGAAAGAAATGAGTGACACAGAGCTCAAAACCAGCGACATTTTGGCGCTGGACCGTACCCGGCTGGCTGCCGAACGCACACTCATGGCTTGGGTTCGAACAGCTCTTTCCATGATCAGCTTTGGGTTTACCATTTACAAGTTTTTGCAGGTTCTTCAAGAGCAAAGTACGGTGCCCGTTCTGCGGCCGCAGTCACCGCGCGACGTGGGACTTACACTCATCGGCATTGGAACCTTTGCAGTCATCATCGCCTGTGTTCAACACTGGAAATACATAAATAAGTTGAGACCCGATCAACCCTACAACCCCTGGGACCTGACGTTCATCGTGGCCTGCCTCATTGGGTTTCTTGGCCTGGCCATGATCGTGAGCATCATTCTCAGGGCCGGCCCGTTGGGATGAAAACAGTGATCGGTGATCAGCTTGCCCTACGTAGCTCGCAGAGCGAAGTGGGGTGATCGGTTAGACGAGTTGCCGGTTCCTGTGATGGACGGGCGCAAATAGGGAAAGTAAGTAAAACCAAAAAATAAGGAGGACTATTATGAAAGTCATCATCGTTGGCGGAGTGGCGGGTGGTGCGTCGTGTGCGGCGCGCCTGCGCAGGTTGGATGAAAAAGCTGAAATCCTCATGGTGGAACGCGGGCCGTATGTTTCATATGCGAACTGCGGGCTGCCCTACCATGTGGGAGGCGTGATCGAAAAAGAATCGAGCCTCCTCGTGGCCACTGAAGCGACGTTTCGCGAGCAGTTTGCCATTGATGTGCGGACGAACTGCGAGGTGGTCGGGATATCGGCGCAGAAGAAAACCGTGGAGCTGAAGAATCACGCAACCGGGGCGGTGACCACCGAGAAATACGACAAGCTCGTGCTCTCGCCCGGGGCGGCTCCGATCCGTCCGCCCTTGCCCGGAATTGATCTGCCGGGGATCTTTTCGGTGAGGACCGTGCCGGATGCGAGGGATATCCGGGAATGGATTGAACGGGGTTCAAGTGATTCAACCGGGGAGCACACGTCCTCGGGATTCCCGTTGGACAAAACGAAGCGTGCGGTGGTGGTCGGCGGTGGATACATCGGTCTCGAGATGGCGGAAAACCTGGTCCATCGCGGGCTCGAAGTGACGCTGGTCGAGATGCTCGATCAGGTCATGCTCCCGCTCGATCCGGAATGCGCCCGCCTCGTCGAGCGCCACCTGGAAAAGCACGGCGTCCGGCTCGCGCTCAATGACGCCGTGGCCGGCTTCAAGCAGACCGCAAGCGG
>Ga0315282_10008919_pt1 | contig 16101 bp, 15 predicted proteins | sample YL17G07_20_MG_FD_203693 | JGI IMG/M metagenome (GOLD analysis project Ga0315282, IMG submission 203693) | Sediment microbial communities from Yellowstone Lake, YNP, Wyoming, USA - YL17G07_20 | ecosystem: Environmental > Aquatic > Freshwater > Lake > Sediment | place: USA: Wyoming | collected...
TCAAGGACCGCATGCTCGAGCAGAGGGACGGAGGTGATGGCCGCCTGCAAAGCTGACCCGTACGCGCCCGCTCAAGCGACACGTTTCGTCGTACGCAGAGCGACATGATTGATTGACCGCCGACACAGAGCACCGGGATCGTAGAAAAGGCCCTCTGCGTACAGCTCACCATCGCGTCTCACCTGATAGTTGCCCACGCGCGGCCGCTGCTCGGGCCCGGTAGTCGTCTCGATATCAAGGGTGACGGAGTAGCGGGAGGGGCCCCAGGGGGCCCCTCCCTTCTCGTTCTCGTCGGCCGTCCTATTGCTCTTGCGCTCCACCGGCACGGCGTAGGCGCGTAGGGCAATCGGCCGCTCCTCGGGCTCGGGGATACCCATCAGGGCTCACATCCCCGACGGCCGAGCAGGTCGGGCAGACCGATGGCCTCCCACCAGCGCGGCCCGTGTAGCTCGCACATGCGCTCTTCGAGTGCTTCCAGCCAAGCGGCCACCGGCGCAAGGAGGCGCTCCCCGATCACGCGCAGCCAGTCCCAGGCGGCGTGCACATAGGCAGCCGCCCGCAGAGCCGGGCTACCCTCGGGGTTGAGGCGCGTCTTCTCGGGCCAGTCGGCCTTGTAGTCGTCCATCGGGCGGTGGTGGTTACCGGGCATGGGGACCTCCAGTTGCGGGTCGTTGGCACGTCCAGCGGGATGCTGGCGCTCGGTCGGTGAGCGACCCTGCTCGGCCGCCCGATGCTCGTAACACTTGATGTCCGGATAGCTGCCGGTCAGTGACCGCCAATCGGCCTCGGTACAGCCGGGCGCGGTGCAGTGCGGCTTGCGCGTGCCGAAGCGCTCGTAGGCGGCCTCGGCGCGGGCCTCTGCGTCTGAGAGAAGCGGTGTCTTTGACATCGGTACGTCCTTTCATGGTTAGGCCGCCAGGATCTTGTAGACGGCCTGGAAGGGCTCCGTCTGGGTCTCGGCGAGCCGGTAGAGGGTGTTCTCGCGCAGCTCAAAAGGGTGGAACTGACCTTCCGTGTCGCTCACCCCCTGACTGGCGAACTCCTCCAGCACGGAGGCGTCGTTGGTGTCGAGGAACTGGCCTACCGCCGACATGTAGCGGCCGGCCAAGAGCGCCGAGTCGTAGTCGGGGAGGATGACCGTCAGCTCGCGCCCGCGCGTGAAGATGAGCATCTCGCGCCGGCGGGCGTCGGGGCCGATGGTCCAGCGGGCGCGCTCCTTGCGGGCCACGCCGGTGCGCGCGAGGTAGGAGCGCAAACGCTCTGGCGCGACGTGCAACCGCTTGGCGGCCTTCGTGAGCGTCTCGCCCTCGCGCACCTGCTTGAGCCCCTCTTCGAGCTCGCGGTCCCAGGGCCGCACCTTGACGATCTCGGCCGTGTACGGTTCGTGGTGGCGCGGATGGCCCCGCGCCTGACTGCGTGAGAGCCCCTTCGCTTTGCCGCGCTCGACGCGGCGGGTGTACTCGGCCTTGTAGTTGCGGGCTCGGCGGGCCATCAGGACTCACCGCTCGCGACGGCTTGACAGCCGTGGGTGACGTGTAGACTGTTGCTTGGCATGAGTGTCCTCACTTCTTGCCGGGCCTGTGCGGAGTAGCCGCTCTGCACAGGCCGTTTTCATTCGTCGGTGTGGGCCTCGTTGGCGGGCTGCGCCCACCTCGCTTCGGGTAGGGCTGCGGCCGACCGCGCAGCCGCCACGCCCAGCTACGGTCGAGCAGGTACAGGAAGCGGAACTTGGGCGGGGTGTGGCGCACCACGACCGTGAGGCCGGTGCGGCGAAGATGAGCCACGGAGTTGGACCCGTAGCGTTCGCTCGCAGTGCGGGGATGGGTCACCTTGCCGTCGATGATCAAGGAGCGTTCGGGCTCCGTGGTGCCCCAGAAGGCCCACGATGAGGCGCGGTAGACGATGCCGCGATGGCCGACAGCGGGATCGGCGAAGGACACCACCAACTTGTAGCGGCCATCGCGAGCCAGCTCGCGCAGGATGACGCCGAGCACGCGAGACTCGTTGTTGGGCGGCAATCCATCGGCCATCCAGAAGCGGGCCAACGTGAGCACGTGATGGGGCGCGGCACCCTGCAACAGCCGATGGGCGTTGCGTGCACCCTGCGTGAAGACAGCCGCGCCCACCAGCTCGTCGCCGAGATAGACGCCAAAACAGGCGCGTGTCACGGAGGGTACGCTTCGCAAGTAATGATGGCGCTCGATGAGGTCGCGAACCGCGCACGCGTCGACACGCACGACACGCAGCGATTTGAGAATGGAGCGCGGGGATCGCTTGCGAAGCGTCATCTCCGTGATGGGCTCACGGCGTCTTGCCTTAGACGACCCGCGCCTGGATGAGTCTGGGGAAGGCCGGTTCTTCACTCGACTGCGGCTCCTTCACGGTATCCCAGCTCGACGGCCACCTCGACGATGTTCTGGGCTGCCGGACCGAGACGTTCGGCCAGTGCGGCTGCCTCGTCGTCGCCAAGCACGAGGCGGCACGCCTCGGCCGCCTCGGCCGCTGTCTCCCAACCGGATAGGCCGAATTGATCTTCAAGGCCGTCAGCGAGTCGGGTGAGGTAGCGCGCCAGCTTGGCTTGAATGCGCCGCTCGCGCGGCGTGAAGATGCGCTCCGTGAGGGGTTCGCTGTCGGGGGGAAGCTCTCCCGGCTGGCGGCGTTCCTTGCGCGTGACGGTGTAGGTATAACCGCCCCGCCCGACGCGGGTTGCGGTGGGCTTGATTTGCGCCGATGCCTCGAGCTCCGCTCGGATGCGGGCCACGGTGGGCTGATTTCGTCCCGCCTCTCGCCCGATCTCGCGCTCGGAGCGCCCGGGGTAGAGACGGAGCAAGTGGGCCACGAAGGCATCGCGGTCGTCAGCGGTGTACGCGAGGCCAGACTTGGCGTCCTCGTGGAACGCCAGGGCGAGGAGATCCCCGTCCTCGGGAGGGGCCACGATCTCGGCAGGGATGCTCGTGCGCCCGGCGTTCTGATAGGCACACAACGTGTGGTGCCCCTGCACCAGCACGAGGCCGTTCTCGGGGGTTTCTACCAGCTTGGCGGGCGGCAGCTCGTCCAGACACTCGGACAGCACGGCCACGTGGTCGTCATCGATACCCTTGACGCGAGGCTGGGGACCGACGTGGATGTCGGCGATGGGGACGGTGCGGATGTCGCGCGTAGGCGCGGGATGGCTGTCCTGGTTGGCGTGCGCTTCTTCTCCGGACACGGAAAAACCCCCTACGGGTGGCCTTCGGCGTGCTGCCGCTGACCAGAGGGGGTTTCGCTCCCATGTCTCTGCGCACGGGTGGACTTTCGCCCACGAGGAGCACGGTTAGAATAGCACTATGGACAAGGCAGCACAACAAGTGCTCGCGCTGCTCGCTCGCCACGGCAACGACCTGCAGGGTGTCCTCGGTGACGGCCGGCTGGACGAGGCGCTTGTGCCGTTCCGCGAGGATCGGCCGAGGCTGGTGCGCTGCCCCGCCCCGAACTGCCGGGGCAAACTCGTGTACATTGCCGTCGATCCGCATGCGCCGGCCCTGGTCGGCAAGTCATCGGGTCCCGTGAGCGACGAGCTGCTTGCCAAGCGGCGACGTGACTTCCAGCTCCCGGCCACTCGTTACGACGGTCTTCCGACCCTCTACGAGCATTGGTCGGTCACGGGAGGTCGCAGGACCATCGGTATGGAGGTCGACACCCACCTCCACCCCCACCATCGTCTACGATGGATTCTCACCTGCCCGAGGCCGAAATGCGGGAAGCGCTACTTGGTCACGCACACCCAGCTTCTTGCCTTGCTCGTGGCGCGCATTGCCCAAGGCCCCGGTGAGATCATGCTTCCCGTAGGCTGCGACCTCGGTCCCGATGAGACTGTCCGTCCACTGCCGAACTCGGTAGACTAGGAAGCAGAAAAGCCGACCAAATCGGCAAGAAAGCGCCCCCGCGACCGTTAGAGCGGCCCGGGGGCATGGCACACGGAGGTAGGTCCGTATGCAGGCACATGATACGCCCACCCGACTCGACGGCCGCCGCCGCACCGTGCGCGATCCACGCACCTGCGAGCACTGCGGCCAAGAGTTCGTCCCCAAGCGCCAGACCCTGGGTCTGTTCTGCTCGCGGGCCTGCTACTGGGCGTGGTGGGGCGAGCACAAGGGCCGCGAGAACTCTGACAAAGGCCTCGCCAAGCTCGAAGACCTGAGGGCCGCAGGCCGCGACCCGCGCACCACTAAAGAGGCGACCTGGAAGCGCTACATGGCCTACCGTTACACGGCCCTCAGCCGAGCCCCCGAGGACATCGAAGGCGACGATGTGATGTGGGCCGAACGGGCGCGCTACTGGCAAGGGCAGGCCGACCCGGAAGAGCACGAGGCGCTCTTCTACCGACGCCGGGAGGCCAAGCCACTTGTACTCGCCGGGCACGGTCTGCGCCTGCGCATCCACCGGGGCGCACTCGTCGTCGCGCATGGCTTCACTCACTACCCGCAGAGCGCTCGCGAAGAGCGCTTCTTCCCCGGCGACCCCAAGCTGCCGTCGCGCATCATTCTGTTGTCGGCAGACGGCTCGATTTCGCTCGATGTGGCCCGCTGGCTTTCCGAGCAGAAGGTGCCCTTGGTCATGCTCGACTACCGGGGGCAGGTAGTGAGCGTGCTCGGCACCGAGACCACGGCCGCCGACCTCAGCCTGCGGCGAGCACAGATCGAGGCACTGACCAACGGGCGGGGCATTGCCCTTGCATCCGCTCTGATTGAGCAGAAGCTCACGGCCTCACTCGATACCTTGGCGACCCTACCGGTCTCCGTTGCCCAGGAGTCCGCCATCGACCGTGTTGCCTCGTTGAGGCAGAAGTTGCTTGAGGAACCGCCAACCACCATCGATGAACTCCGTTTGCTGGAAGCTTGGGCCGCCATCTCCTACTTTGCGGCTTGGCGGACGATCAGTCTGCGCTGGAACGGCACTGGCAAGAAACCAATCCCACCCGAGTGGAGGCAGGTAGGGATGCGCCAGGACTTCTTGCGGCGATCGAACCGGCATGCGCGGCATCCAGTGAACGCGATGCTGAACTACGCCTACGCGTTGCTGGAAAGCCACGTACGCATCGCCATCGCTGAAGTGGGGCTCGACCCGACGATTGGTTACTTGCACGCGAATCAACCGGGGAGGCTGGCGCTGGTGTACGACCTCATGGAGCCCTACCGGCCGCAGGTGGACCGGGAGGCGCTCGGCTTCATCCGCTCGCAGGCCTTCACACCGAGGGATTTCGTGATTGACGCGAAGGGGGTGTGCAGACTGCACCCGGAGCTCACGCGGCACATGGTCGCTGCCGTCGTGTCAAGCACGACGACCCCGCTGGATCGGGTTGCAGCGTTTTTCCACGCTCAATGACTTGTGAATGCGTTATGGCAGCTCAACGTGGTGGCGGGGGGGAATCTGCGCCAGCATGTCCTCTTGGAAGTCTCGACCCACCGCGAGCATCGCCGCGGCATCGGAGTGGCTTAGCGTGAAGGCATCTACCATGTAGCGTGCCTTCGGCCTCATCTTGGCAAGATCATTCAGAAGGCGCACGTATTCGGTCCTTGTGTTGCCAAGCTTCCCCCACATGTTGAAGTAGGAATGGATTGCGGAGTGCTTCCGACTGCCCGGATCATGGCCCCCATTGAGCACAAGCTGTGCTTTCGCCAGCAGTTCGACGGCGCTGAACAGGTTGTCCACGAAAGCTGGCACACTATCTGACGCGAGCGCCTGGGTTGCGGTGTCGAGGAACTGCCCAGCGAGCTTAACCATCTGCGCGACGTGCGTAGCGTAGCGTCGGAAGTCGAACGCTATGTGCCAGTGGTCCTGAACCCTGAGAAGGGTGAAGTGCCCAGAGTCAGAGTCGCTGTCGGTGAGATCCACCGATTCGATGTCCTGAATCTGGTTCTCGAAGATGGCCTGCCCCTTCTCGATGGGTCCCTCAATCTTCACCCTGGCGACCGCGACAACTTCTTCATTTAGTCTGACCGCCGGGGCCTCTGCATCCGGACTGAAGATGATCTGTGCAGCCCGCAGCTCGAATCCGGCCGGCAGCCGTCCCATCTCGCGGCGCGCCTCGATCTCGGGGCTTACCCAGTTCGCCCACGCTTGCTCCCAAAGGACCTTCCCTTGCGGCGGAACAGTGTCGCGTTCCGCCGTCTGCTCGGCGTCTTGGGCTGCCTGGTTTTCTTCGGAAGGAGGCTCTTGCGGGGCGTCGCTCACTGGTTAGCTCACCCCGAAACGATTCTTGAGCCGATCAATAGTGTACGGCCATTCCGGGCTCTTGGGCTTGCACACCGTGAGCTGGTTGGCGAAGAACCCCTTTTCCTTGACGGCCTCGGTAAGCGGCATGGTCTTGAGCCACTTCACCGCAACCACGTATTCCGCCTTGTCCGGGTCATCAGCCATCGTCGTGAGCTTCGCGGCGTTCATAGGCTGGCTCAGCAACGGCACGGCCTCGCCGACCTCATTGCGAACGAGGAACTCGTCAATGGGCACCGCTTCGCTCTCTACCACCCCGACCCCCACGTATCCCTTGCCGGACACGTAGACCCACACGCGGTCCCCTTCCGACAGGGTTGCAAGAGGCCCCGAGTATGTGGGGCCGCCGCCCGCCGAGATGAAGCCGTACTTGGCGGCGTCCTTCCACGAGCGGTTCGGGTCCCCTCCGAACGAGACGTAGTACTCACCATTCCACTCAAGCGGTGTGCCCTTGGTCGGCTTCACGTCTGTGTCGATGGGCTCTCGCAGCCACGCTCGCGCCATGTACTCGCGCTCGCCGTCTTTGAAGACGCGAAAGAAGAGGGCATTGATGCTCACGCCGTATTCAGCCGCCAAGTACTTGACGATGCGCTCCGTGCTTGGATCGAGACCGGCGGCCACGATAACCAGTTCGTGGGATTGATTGAGCTCGTCGGGGATCGGCTGGTGGAAATGGCGCTGGAAGGCTTCGTTGATGGAGAGGCCGTTCCTGTCGGGGTGAAAGGTCTTGAGGTATGAGGCGAAGAGCTTGACGATGGCATCGTCTCCCAGCTCGCGAACCCACGAGCCGTAGTCAAGCGTCTGGGCGATGATGTCCCGGGGTGTCTTGTCGCGCTTCAGTTCAATCACCACCAGGTTGCCGTCGCCGTCCATCGCGAGTAGGTCGATGACGCCGCCGTGGTCGGTGAGAACCTGACGGCCGATGACCATCCAGTTTGGGGCCGCCACGCTGATATCACGGTCGAGAATGTCTTCGAGGCGCGACTCCAGGTTCAAGCTGCCCCACTCCACGGCTGTAAGGTCGCCGTCGATGCGCCAGAGGCCGAACTCAAGGGGCATTTGGTCACTCCTTCTCGAAACTGGACTCGACGACTGCAATCTCGTCGTCGGTAAGGCCATAGAGCTCGTAGACGAGGCGGTCAATATGCCGCTCGATGATAGCCAGATCGCGCTCCACCAAGTGCTGCCCCTGGCAATCCTGGCTGCCTTCCTGGCCCAGCAAGACCCGCTGGGCAACGAGGCCAACGAGGTCGTCGTGACGTCCGCGTTTCTCCGCCGAGGCCGTGTTCGGAATGCTGATCGGAAGCCTCCCGAAGTACTGCTTGGTGCAGGTAATCCATCCGCCGCGAAAGCGGTTGCTGATCTGGCGCAGGTACCAGAACAGGAGCCTGGAGTTGACCAGACCGAGAACGTAGAGTGGATCGCAGACGTCCACCGACTCCAAGCGAATGCTGAAACCACCGCTCGCCATGAGGCAGTAATGGCTTGAGTCGGAGACCAGAGGTGCAGCCAAACCTCGGTCTGCCAGGAGGGGTACGACTATCTGTGCGCTCTGGTGGACGTTGAGGTTGCGAGGCGCGCTGAACGCATACCATTCGCTGTACTGCCGTCGTTTCTCAAGTCGTGCCCGGTTGGCGCGCAGGTACGCATATGTACGCGGCCATTGACCGCGCAGCTCGTCTTCGGGGATCAGCGAGTAGCCGGCCCGCGTGACTCGATAGGGGAAGATCAACGCCGCGTCGTTGCGTGGCCTGAATGCGTAGCGCGTGAAGTCCGTCGCCCACAGCGGCTTCTTGAGAAGATCGGCCTCGACCTCGACCGGAACGCCCGCGCGAGTCGTAGTGAAGCCGTCGCTGCTTCTCAGGCAGAAGACGTCATCATCCCCAGTGCTCGACCCTCGCGAGATGCTGGTAGGCAGGGCAAGCAAGGCAGTCGTGTCGCGTAGAAGCCTGTCGCTGATGTGCGAAACCTCGGCATCCATGAACAGCCATGGCCCCGCCTCAAGCACGCCCAGACGCGGCTCTGGAAGTCCATTCGAAGCTACGGCTGAGGGTGTAGCACGAACGTAGCGTACGGCGTCCGTGCCTGCTTTGCTCAAGAACAACAGACACGTATAGGTGGTTGCGTTTCCAAACACCTGGCCGTGCCCGAAGTCTACGACTTCCTCGACCGCGCGCTGCTCTCGAAGGAGATCTCGAAGCCCAGCGCCGTAGTCGGTCGCGAAGAACTTGCTCGGCAGGATGAAGCCGAGCCGACCGCTCCGACCGAGCAGGCTCAGCCCGCGCTCGACGAAGACAACGTAGATGTCGTAGTTGCCTTTGGCGGCCGCCACGTACGCTGTCTTGTAGAACTGGACCTCGCGCGGCGCGTACTCACGCAGGTTCTGAATCCGGATGTAAGGCGGATTGCCGATCACCGCATCGAATCCGCACCGTGCCTCCGGCACGGCTGTGCCGAGTATCTGTGGGAACTCGGCCTGCCAATCGAAGACGTTGATGCGGTACCGCTCCCGCTCGTCGAGCAGCAGGCCGAGCTGCTGATCGTCGTAGAAGTCAGGACCTATGAGCGAGTTGCCGCACTTGACGTTGTCGGCGAGGTCCGGCAGCGCCCGCTCATGCAGGAAGCTGAGCTGCGCGTTGATCGTCTCGGCTGTCTCTCCTTCGAGAACCTTGAGCAGCAGGCTGAGCTTGGTCGTCTCAACGGCTTGGCTGTCGATGTCGACGCCGTAGATGTTGTTCAAGAGGATGCGCTTCTTCTCGGCCGTGGTCAGCCGCCATTCGCCCCCCGGACCCGAATAGAGCAGCTTCGCGTGCTTCTGGGGACCGTCCACGACGTACCAGTCGCGGTGCCAGTCTAGCAGGTACCGGTAGGCACCAATCAGAAACGAGCCGGAGCCGCAAGCTGGGTCGAGAATACGCAGGGCCGATGCCTTCTTGGGCGTCGAGCCCTCCAGCAGCTTGCCCACGGTGTTCTTGACGATGTAGTCGACGATGTAGGTCGGCGTGTAGTAGACGCCGCCGGCCTTCTTGACCTCAGGCTTGTCCTCGACCACGGCGTGGTGCCCGGCTGTGAGGCGGATCACCTTGCCCAGGAACTGCTCGTAGACCTGGCCGAGGATGTCGGCCGGCAGCACGCTGAACTCATACGGGCTGTCGGGGTAGTACATCCGTCGGATGATGTCCTTGAGCGTCCTGTCGTCGATGGTGAGCCCTGGGCTGAGGGTGTCGGGACCCTCACTGCGTCCGCGCTCCTGCTCGAAGTGGAAGAGGCCCGAATTGTAGCGATGGTCGGCCTGTGTGAAGAGGTCGAGCAGGCGGGGGTAGGTGCGCACGCCGTTGAGCAGGGCATGAAGGCCGCCGTAATCCTCGACGCCTCGGTCCTCGCAGATGCGCAGGAAGATGAGCCGGTCGATGGTCGCCTGCACGGCGTAGTTCAGCTCGCGTTGGGTAAGTGACGGATTGCGCAGGGCGATGTTGCGGGCCAGCGTGTCGCGCCACTCCTCGATCTCCTTCAGGAACGCCGCGTCGACCTCAGCGGTGCCCTTCTTGCCCTTGGTCGTGTCCGCATACTTGTCGAAGGAGCCCTGGAGCACCGCCTCCTTGCTGAATATGGACGCGATCTCGTCCCACTTCTCCTCGTAGCGGCTGTAGGGCAGGTAGACGGTGCGGGCGACGGCCGCGCCGTCGTTCTTGTCGGGGCGCACGCGGCAGTCATAGACGGCGAACTCCTCAAAGTCGGTGAGAATCGACAGGGGCAGTTTGGCCGACCAGGCGTAGCGGCGCAGTTGGAAGGCCGGCGCTACGTCCGCCTTGATGTTGACGGCCGGCTTCTTAGCTTCGACGAAGAACTTCCGCGCACCGCCCACTCGGAAGCAGTAGTCGGGTGCTTTGGTGAGACCACCGACCTTGATGGCGTCCTCGTGGATTACGTCCTTGTAGGCCTCGGCGTAGCCAGCCTCGTTGTCGATGTCCCAGCCAAGCGCTTTGAAGAAGGGGTCAATGAACTCGCGCCGGACCTGCGTCTCGTTGTAGGAGCCGCATCGGTACGCTTCGACGTTGCGGTCGAAGCGCTCCATCAGATTCAAAATCTGCGCTGGTGCCCCCACAAGCTCCCCCGGCTTGGTTCCTGCTTCAACACCGCAAGTCTACACGGCTAAGAGACTGGACCCAGGACCCTCACCAGCTCAGGCAGTTGCGATAGCGTCCCGTCTCGCCTGAATCGTCGGTCCATTCCACAACGATCTCGGACGGTGGCAGTGTGTCACTGGTGAGTACGACGCCGTAGCGGATGTGCGAGTTTGGACCAATGATTGTCTTCTCTTCTCCAAGCGGCAAAATGGCCGTCGCCGGGTGTTCATACACAGGCTGACCGTCGAGCACGACCCTAACCTCTCGTGCCTCCGAGAGGCCGGAGTTCTCGACTTGCAGCACATGACGATTGCTCACGCCGTCTCTGAAGACAAACGCTCTCAACCGGGCCTTGGTGGCCTCATGTTGCCTATCTGTTTCTCGCTTCTTCTCGATGGCGACGAGCTGCTCTTCGACTTTCACCAAGCTGTCCTGAGTTCTCCCACCCCGAACAAGAGCTACGACGGAAATGAGAATGGCAACGGCCGAAAACACGATCTGGATGATTGAGATGTAACTCACGACGGATCCCCCTATCGCAGGCCCCCTTTGTCTGCCACAGTCTAGCGATGAGCCCGGACGCATCAAGAACCACGGCGGGGACTGCCGCTGCGACATGAGGGCGGGGAGTCAAGATTGGTCTGCGGGCTGCCGGTCCCTATACCCAGGTGAAACGCCTTGGGGGTAAAGCGTCCGGCCTGAAAGTGAACACTCGGAGTGGCGAGACCTCGACCGGGGTCTAGGTCAGCAATGAAGACCGGGCAGCAAGTCCGAGCGGTCGTTTCGTAGGGATTGAGTTCGATTCCAGCCAGTCTTCAATCCACTGCGTCAGCACCGGCCTGCCGACCAGCTGTCTGATTCGCAATTCATGTGCAAGCAAGGTAGATGCGGCAATTCTCACGAGATCCTCGTGTACCGCCACCGACACGGCGTCGTCGGGCGGCCCCTCAGTGAACATCAGGGCATCCTCGTAGTTGGCCTTGAGCCGAAGCCGAAACAAATAGTCCAACATGGAGTAGTCCCTGACACTGGCGGTGGTGGCCCTCTTCTCCTCTGCCGAGAGGTTTGGCCTGGTCCACTTCGGCCTCTTGAGTGGAGTCTGGCCAGCAGCCAGACGCGCCTTCTGACGCGCCTCCCACCTCGCCTTGCGCTCGCGACGTATCTCCTTCCTGCGCTCCTCTATACGATCGTCCACGCCGTCCTTGCGGCTCGTCCGCATGGACTGGAAGGCCAACGACCAACACGTTGAGCAGTCACAGGCCGTTAGTGGATTAATCCAATCCTCGACAACACGACCTGAAGGGGCATTGGCGGGGCCGTTCTTGCCGAAAGCAAGACTCCAGGGAAGGAGGTCGCGGGCCCCTCGTGGCTTCGTCCAAAGGTCGAGGTATTGCTTCCTCATCGCCTCGTGGTTGCTCGGTCTAGTCCCTCCAACTGCCGCAGTGAGTGCTTGCGCTGCGTGGAAGGCAGCGTAGTAGAGCTGAACAACCCCCCAGTTGTTTGAGATGGCGACGAGCCGATCGGGAAAGAGTCCGCTCGCGGCGAGGAGCAACTCGGTCCCCCAGGCATTTACCAGGGCCTCGTTTACCCCCTCTGTGTTGGAGCCCCTCTGCGTGGTCCTATAGACCGGTGAATCGACAACGCGTCTGGCGGTGGTCTCGAGATAGTTGTCCTTCAGCCCGCCACGGCCTTCGCACCCGCAAAGGCAAGAGTAAGCACGAAGGTAGTTGCGGTGGGATTGGAACTGCTGGTGTGCACGGGCGGTCATCAGAACGGAACCATCCCCGACTACATCACCGCTGCTATCTGGACTCCGGCGCTGGTCTTGGCGGCGGTGGCGGAGGTGGCCAACCCTTGCGAACGGGTGGCACTTCCGGCGGCGGCGGTGTGGGCTGCGGCGGTTGTGGTGGTGGGGGCGGTGTGGGCTGCGGCTCGGGCTTGGGCTCCGGCGTCACTTGTAGCTCCTTTTGTAAGGTTGTGGATCGCAAAGACGGACACGCACGCAATGCCGCCGACCACGGCAGCAAGAGCAATCCAATTGAGGATGTTGATGCCTCTCGTATACCGAACCGCCCGTTCCGCGAGCCTGCTTCTGTCGGCATCGGATTGAGCCACATTCTGATGCTCAAACCAGGCGTTGCACGCCTGGATCGTGAACTGGTGGCTGACCATTGCTGCGACTAGACCGGCTACGAAGAGGCCGATGCCGACCGCAAGCCACGGCACAGAAACGAGTGATCGCTGACCGGCCAGGCTCTTCGCTAGGGCGAAGGTAAGGGTGATGGCCCCACCAGCCAGCCAGAAGATTCGGGCATCGTACTCCTTGGCAGCATCCTGACTCGCCCTTAGATAGGGATCGTCCCCCTGCGTCACAACGCCCCCCAATTGGCCCATCGTGCACAACCTAGGTTACCGCGTCGATGTGAGTATGTTCTAGTTGCCTACGGAACCTACCACCAGCAGGTAGTCCCGGTTTGGAACTGAAAGCACGGAACCGGCCCCCCGGTGGCGCCTGCGTCAGCCCTCGCTGCCTTCAGATTCGGGCACTCGCACCCAGATGCGCTTAAGAGGCAGGTCAGCTTGCATCTCGGGCGAGAGGGAGTCGTAGTGGCGAAGCAAGTTGGTGACGACCTGCCCCGCATCCCAAAGTCGTATCGCAAAGTGCAGTCGTCGGGCTTCCTTGAGCAACGGACCGGTGAAGCCACCCCAGGAAACCAGTAGACCTTGATCGGCTCCGAAGTTCTTCAGCGCACCCTGCAACTCTCGTAGGACCTTGACGTCAATCGGGCTGTCGCCGGACTTGACCTGGACACCCAAGCGTGGTGCGTCAAAACCCATCGGTCCGGCGCCCGCCACGATGTCTATTCCGCCGTCAGCGCCCTCAGGCGACACGAGCGTGTTGTAACCCTGAGCCATCAGGATCTCATCGACCAATCGCGTCAGCTCGTGGCCCTTGAATACCTGGCCAATGAAGGCGCTGATGTCGTCTTGGGCGTACTGCTCGAGGTCGATCGGGCCACCGTCCTCCACACCTCCCTCGGAGGTCACCGGGGCGGGCGGCGCTTGTCCAGCGATGATGGCCTTGATCCGCTCTTCTGCATTGTTGCGCTCCACTTTGCAGACCGTCAGGAAGGCCCCGAGGGTGTAGAGGAGGTCCTGGCCGAACTTGGAACGCGGAACATCAGTCTTGAGCCACTTGGTGGACCGGGTATGCCGGGAGTCGGCAGGCAAGTCCGGCCGGTACTTGTACGAGCCCGTGATTTTCCCGATGGCAACGGCCGACTGCTGCTTCAGGGGCAGCGTGACGAGGTCGTCCACCTGGATGCGACTGCGAAAGGCCCATAGCTGTGTTGTCCAATTCGCGATGCGACGCTTGCCAGCGTCGGGATAGGTGTCACGGATCAACACCTCGAGCGCTTCCTTGGAGTTGACGTTCGAGAGGTCGGGCATCTCTTGCCAGCCCAGAACACTAAGGCCCTGCTCGAGCGCGAGAGTCTCGCGCTCCCCACTCCTCCCAGCACGCACTAGCCAGACTGTCATGGACCCCTCCCATCCGCGAGCTGCCGAACGCAACCAACTCGAGTGTCTGCCATCAGCGATGCTACACCCACAGTGATGTGGCGGCTTCCACGACCTGCCGAGCCCAGCATGGTGTTGCTAATTGCACCGAGCGGATAGTTGAGGTTCCGGCGTCAATGCCGACCAGTTCGACGCTCTTGTCAAGCGGCGGGGGAGGAGCACGCGAAGGCTAGGTAGCGGCTCGACAAGGAGTGCCGAACGAAGGCCAGCTAGTCGCCTTCTACAACTTCCTCATCCCTAGCCGCGATAGATGTCAGTGTCCTGGACAGAGTTCCACTCGCAGGTGTTGCCCTTCAAGGTTGGGTAGGCCTGCATGTTGATGAGAATGCCGTACTTGCTGTTGGAGCAGTAGTTGCCGCGACAGGTTCCTCCAGCTTGATCCCGATAGAGGATCCCGTAGTTCTTGTTGTGCTGGCAGTTATTGTCACGCACGAGCGGTCTTGCATGCCCACCAATGCAGATGCCGCCCTCCTCACTCGTACCGTTGTAGTTGCACTGGTTACCGGCGATCACGGCCTTTGCGTGTCCCCACGCACCGATGCCGACGCCCTTGTTGTGGTCGGCGATGTTGTCGAAGACGCTCGGCCTCGCAGTTCCCACCACTGAGATTCCATCACCATCGTTGCGCGCGCTTGTGTTGCTTTCGATCCTCGGGCGGGCTGAACCCATGATGCCAATGCCGTCGGTGCTGTTCGACGTGAACTTGTTCTGCTCCGCGATGCCGCTGCCACGTCCGTAGTAGATGAGTCCATAGCGATTGCCGTGGGCGAGGTTTGAATCGATTGTCGGATGTGCATTGCCCCATACGGCAATTCCGTAGAATCCGTTGTTGTTGCACAGATTGTCTCGGGCGATTCCAGCGGCCTGGGCATCGAACGTAATCCCGGCTCCCTTGTTCGAGGTGCAAGTGTTCTGCTCTACCATCACGTTCGCGGTGCCCGAGAGACCGATGCCGACGTCGTTGTCTGAGAGCACACAATTCCTCACGCTGCCCGTGATGCTGCCCTTCGCCCAAATCCCCGACGACCACCAGTGGCTGTTGCCGGCTGCTCCGGAGAACTGGCAATGGCTGAAATCAACCTCGCCGCCGGAGACGCGAACGGTCTCCGCCTTGGCGACCCCGATGTGGCGAAACGTGATTCCCTCGACGATGAAGTGACCATCCGAACCGAACTCGACGACGCAGCCTCCTGCACTACATTCGATCTCGGTCGTCTTCAGTCCCGCCCCGACGAGTGTGAGGGACTTGGCAATCGCAAGGGGTTTCTCGAGCCGATACGTCCCCTCGGCCAGTTTGATGGTGCCGCCGCTAGCGAGCGCAACAACTGCCTGAGGCAGAGTCATCGGACCGGTGGGCGTGAGGCTGATAGTCGTTGGCGGTACCTTGGCCGTCGGCTTCGCCCCTGAGCTACATCCGAGAAGGACGAACGACGCGAGGACGACAAGCAGGAGAAGACCGAAAGCAGGGAAACGACCCCGACGACTCATGAAGACCCCCATCCTCTGAGTGCCGCAATCATACAAGATGGGCGGACGAAGGGTGTGGAAGCGCGTTGTTGGGTGGACGAGCAAATGGCAGAGAGATAGCGGCCCGACATGGGGGGAACCATCGGGCCGCTGCAGGCGGCCCTATGACACCGCCGCAGTGCGAACAATAGCCAGGACGGCCCGTCAGGGGGTTACGTTTCGCCATCGGCGAGTCCCGAGGCTTCTTCCTCGCGCAGCCGAGCGATGGCCTCGCCCAACAACTGTGCCGACCTCGAAGTCAGGGCCTTCGTGCCGCGCCTGATGCCTGAGAGCAGGCCGAGCGAGAGCCCCGATTCACGAGAGAGGCGACGTACTCCCCACTGCTCGATTTGCGCCTGTATCTCGCGGTGCCGTCGCTGTCTGTCGCGCCACGATTGGCCGTAGACGATCTGCGCCTGCGGGTCCTCGCCGAGGAAGAACTGCTCCTCCCAGCGGTTGGCCTCCTTGCCGATCGAGACGATGTTCGTCGCCTTCAGGTGGCGGTGTCAATGACCACCCAATAATGTCGGTTCATGAACACTGAATCTTGTAGGTAGGGCGAGAACCTCGCTGTCTGCCGATCGACGGCGCGTAGGCGGAGCCACCGGCCGTAGGTCGCGCCTCACCCGGTCGGCTA
>Ga0315282_10008920_pt1 | contig 16100 bp, 12 predicted proteins | sample YL17G07_20_MG_FD_203693 | JGI IMG/M metagenome (GOLD analysis project Ga0315282, IMG submission 203693) | Sediment microbial communities from Yellowstone Lake, YNP, Wyoming, USA - YL17G07_20 | ecosystem: Environmental > Aquatic > Freshwater > Lake > Sediment | place: USA: Wyoming | collected...
AAGAAGCTTAATAAAGCTCTAAAGGATGACGACATCAAGGCTGTTGTGCTTAGAATTAATTCTCCGGGAGGCACGGTCACTGCTTCGGATATCATTTATAAAGAGATAAAAACATATAAGCAAAAAGCCAAGGTTCCTGTGGTAGCCGTGTTAATGGGCACTGCTGCATCCGGCGGCTATTATACAGCTTGTTCGGCTGACCGAATTATTGCGCACCCGACTACAATAACAGGTTCTATCGGCGTGCTTGTGGCTTCATTTGGCTTTAACGGACTTTTCCAAAAAATAGGAATGGAATCAAGAGTGGTCAAATCGGGGCCGTTAAAGGATATCGGCAATCCTTTTGATGAGTTTACTCCTGAAGAAAGAGCGGTTTTTCAAAACATTGTGGATCAATTTTATGACCGATTTTTGGATGTAGTGGCTGAAGGCCGCCAGGGTTTGACGAAGCAGGAAGTTGCTGCATTGAGCGACGGCCGTATTTTTACTGCCAAAGAAGCTCTTGAAAAGAAATTGATCGATCGTATCGGATATTTGGATGACTCGATCGAAGAAGCCAAAAGGCTCGCACATATTCGGGATGCACGGGTAATCATTTATTCGAATTCATGGCGAAAAGAAAACAATGTTTATTCGACGTCGGCATCTACAACCGCTCCTTCCTTTAACGTGTCGCAACAGATGCTGGAAAATATCATCGACCAATCCAAACCAAAATTCCTTTACATGTATATGGGGCAATAAGCACAATAAATCGATATTTCAACTAATACGAAAAGGATTAGCTGATTTTGTATTCGCATTTTTACGGAATCAAAGAGCGTCATTGCTGTCGTGCAACTGTTTTTTTCACTCTTCTTATGGTCTTTTTGCTTTTATTATGCGGAGGATGCAACAAGGAAAATCAGTCTGCTAATTCAAAGGAGGACGATGATTCGGCATCGCAAGATGATGACTCCAGCGGGCTCGAATTGGCTATTACATATCACAGGATTCCATCCGAGGCTGCTCCTCCTAATCCTATTTCACTCAGGGCAGGGCCGGATAAGTACAATAAAGCGGCATTTACCCGTTATCGAATGACTGCAAATGGCGAGTCCTTACCCGTGCGCTATGTTTTAATTGCAGAGGGCGGATTCATGGGCGGAGCGAACAATTTTAATTATATGGCTAAGGAACTGGTCAAGAGGTCGAAAGGATCGCTGGAAGTCTGGGCTGTTGATCGAAGACCGAATCTGCTTGAAGACTTGACCGGCGTGGAAGCCGCTGAGCGCGAACACAACCCGGACCTTGTATATGAATATTATTTAGAAGGAAAAACTGTCGATGAAAGAACTTTCGATGGTTTTTTCCCGGATAGAAATCTTGATTATTTGTCTGAATGGGGAATGACAACTGCCGTAAACGACCTTGCGGCAATGATCGATTTGATTCCCGCAGAATATCAACGCACTCATGTGTTTCTGGCCGGGCATAGCTTAGGCGGCTTGCTGATAGAGAATTTCGCTGCATGGGATTTTGACGGCGATCCCGCCACTTCGGACGATGCCGGCTTCAATCGAGTAGCCGGGTTAGCATTGATCGACGGTTCCATTACTGATTTTTCGGAAATTACTTGGCTTTGGAAACTTGTGGATTTCATCACTGGAATTTCGAATGATAATTATGAATTTGCATTATGGTTCATCAGAAATTTTGGCCCTCGATATTTTGCTTTACCGATCATGCAGCGCATTATGGTCGATATGGAAGCTTGGGCTATGGCAGCGGATTGGGATCCAGATGGTATTTCGAATGCGTATGATCGTGTAAAGGATTTGAGTGTAGCCTTAAAACTTATGTATGCGGGAACCGGTCGGATTACCGTAAGCAATGCAGCTTTATTGGGTTTGGTTTTGGATAACGATTTTCAATGGATATCCGCTATGGATTCCAGTTTCGGCGAGTTGATCGGTCCGACCCGCACGCGCAAGGCGCCTATTCCTGTCTTTTATGCCGATAAGACGAAAGAATATCTTTTACCTGAAGGTGAGGGTCCTTTTGGATGGAAGGGCAGTGCTGATTTGAACCCTTTGCAGCCGGATGAAGTGACTGATCTGCATACGATTGCAAACGCTGTTTATGAGGGGCGGACAAATTGGATCGAATGGTATTTTACGACCCGTATCGTTTTGGACATCATTTTTAACAACGATTTGGACATTGAGCCAAACCCCTATGATGCTCGCTGGCGAGAAGGACTCCGCTCTATTCATGTCGCGTTATGCGATATGCCAGTGATTGGGTTCGGTGCTGCAAATGGTTTTCTTTATTCAGAGCGCTTATTTGATAAATATCGCAACATGTTGCCGTCTGTGCGAGATTCTGGCGGAGCGCCTCGGACCGAAGCGGGATATGAAGTGCATATTTTACCTGGCTATAGTCATCATGATCCAATGCTTGCAGGAACAAAATCCAGGCCGAATTTAATGTTTCCTTCTTTGCTCAATTGGATGGACAAATGGGCTGGACAAGAAACATTTATTATTCCTGAAATCGAATCATATCCGTAATGGTAGAAATTATTTAATGTCGCTGATTTTTATTCGTTCATCACTTCTTGGTTTTAAGCTCCTAGAAAAAAAATCTGTCTGAATGCAAGCAATCGCATCGAGTTTACTATTCTTAAAAGCAAAGTTAAGTAAGAATTTCTTCTTTTATTGATTGCGCGAGTTGTCGAATATGCAGAGAAATATTTACAGGGTAGGGTTCCGGATCAATCAGCTTTTTTACTCCATCAGGCAAAGATGCGATTTGAATCGAAGCACGATTTTTCATAGCTTCCAGATTTTCTTGTTCGCCAACAGGCGCATTTTTTCTCCAAGCTGGGACAAGCAAAGGTTTCGCACAGGAATCTTGGGGAACAACACCCTCTAATTCCAGAAGATCGCCGATAACAATTCCTTCAGCACTTGAACTGCGCCAAACTTGTTTCAAACCAGGCCATGTCGCTTTATCTTCTGATAACTTTATTACACCCCTCCAATGGATTCCATCTCGGCAAATCGCTGCGATCTTATAAACACCGTTCAATGCCGGAGCATCAAAACTGGTGGCCAGTTCAGTTCCAACCCCAAAGGCGTCGACAAAGGCTCCCTTTGAAATCAGATCCAAAATTTTGTATTCATTTAAATCGCCTGATAGAAATATTTTTACATCGGCTCTCCCTGCCTGATCTAATATTTCCCGCACATTTTTGCAAAGTTTCGACAAGTCGCCGGAATCAAGCCGAACACCTGAAATACCTGGTATCTTCGCAGCAAGAGATGCGGCTTTTATGGTGTCAAAAGTGTCTATAAGCAAAATAGTATGTGGGCCGAATATGGATAAAAATTCCTTAAAAGCGCTTTCTTCATGACCAATGGCTTGGATAAAACTATGAGCCATTGTGCCGGAAACGGGAATACCATATTCGCGGCCTGCAAGGACATTGCTGGTTCCATCGGCGCCGCCTATAAAAGCCGCTCGCGCCGCGAGAAAACCCGCTTCAGGTCCATGAGCCCTACGCGTTCCGAAATCAACAAATGGCCTACCTTGCGCAGCAATTTTTATCCTAGCCGCTTTGGTCGAGATTAGGGTTGAAAAATTAATTATCGACAGAAGATATGTTTCCAACAGTTGTGCGACACCCAGCGGGGCGATGACGCGAATAATCGGCTCATCGGCAAAGACGACCGTACCTTCGGGGATCGCATCGACTTCACCGGAAAATTTTAAATTTGCAAGCCATTCAAAAAAGGATTTGTGAACACTTTGGAAAATAGGTAGGCTTTGCAAAAATCGACAATCTTCAATCGTAAATCTGAGATTCTGTAAAAACTTGATTACTTCAGCCTGGCCGCTTGAAATAAGAAACCCGCGATTAGGCGGCAAACGTCGCACAAATAGCTCAAAGCATGAAGGCAATTCCGCCATGCCAAGCAGATGATAAGCAGCGGCCATAGTAAGTTCGTATAAGTCAATGCAAAGAGATTGTTTAGAAGGCTCCATTTATTCTCCGATCATATTTAATAGCCTTGTTGCTTGAACATAATTGGTTCTGGAAAATTTTTCAAAAATGTATGGTACCTATTATGAATCCATCTGTACTATGATAAAGTCAAACGCGATTTATAACGGACTTAGGAAATGAAATATTTTATTCCTGCAATATTTAGCTGCCTGCTGTTTTTCGGTTCAGCAATGGCTTGGGGGCCTGCGACGCATATAGGGCAGGGCCTGGCGTTTCTACAAAGCCTCCATCAAAATCCGCTATCGGGGCCGAAAGGGGATGTGGATCTATATGAAGATCCCGACAATTTAATGTATTTGGAATTGGGAGCAACATGGCCTGATATAGGTCGAATACTCCCGAATGTCTGGTTCGAACCGCATACCCGCGAATTCCTATGGTTTCTGTTTGAAGAAGGGATCAATAGCGGCGATCCTCGCTTTCAATCTTTCGGGTTCGGGAATCTGATGCATGGCGCGGGAGATTTGGTAAGCCAGATTTCAATGACAAATTGGATGGCCGTGCGAGGTGCTTTTGGTGAAATGAACGTAGTCATTGGTCTAAAAAATGAGGTTCCAGGTCACGAAAACGAGGCCGTTGTCGAAGGATTAGGCGAGTTGCATTGGGCTGATTTTTCGCTTTATCTTGAGCTTTGCCAATACTTTTTCGCTGACAACCGATTATCGGAAGTGCTGGATTGGTATCTTCAAGAAGCTACAAATTTTTTTGGCCCACCTTCTGATTATGTCCAATTTGAAAAGCCGGACGTTGCGTCCATTATTTCTAATATGAAAAAACCATCTTCTTGGAATACTTTGACCTATGGAAATAATAAATCCGGCCAAATCTCGATAAATTGGTTCGAGCTTGAGCGCCTCGCAAATACTCCATTGTTCAAGGACCCGGAATTTTGGGATGTCTATTGGGATGATATTTTGCCTGTAGCCGTCTACGTAATTCGAGTGATTGAGCCTGGCGAACATTACTATTCGGATTGGCCGAACTGGTCTGTAAAGCCCATGACAACTTCCGCAGCTCAATCGCTGGCCTATTATCGACAAGATATTTACGATTGGTATCCTGATGTCCTTGTTTATGATGCGGGGTGGACTGACGATATCGGAACCCCCATTACTTCAATTGATGCCGATAATCCTCCGGCCGGCGTTACGTTATGGGTGGAGTTAATGGCGGCAGTTCCGGTCGATACGCCTTTTGGAATCAGAATTCGAAAAGATGCGCCTTCATTTGAATATTTGAAAGATTCCATAGTGGCTCTTGAAAATTTTCAATTCGTTTCTTCCCCGTATGATTACTCTGAGAATCCTCGACCGATTGTAAGCATAACCTTCGATGTGGCCGGTCATCTTGAAAATTCTCAAGGTTTTATCTTTGAATTACTTCGGAACTCGGATCCCTTGGGTAAAGCATTTTTCACATCTGATTGGAAGTTCCTTCATGAAATCGACTCCATTGATTTCGATCAGGATGCATATGTCGGCAATCATGGCACATATAAATTCCCCACCTCCCTTCAGATTGAAAATCCGCATCTGAATATTCCGTGGGGGATGCTCGAAGGACGAGTCAAATGCCAATCTGGGCCGACGGGATATATTTCTGGGGCTATAGTCCAATTGGCGGATAGCGGCATTATCAATGCGACAACCAATAAAGCCGGATATTTCCGACTGGATCGAATTCCTCTCGGAATGCATACAATATGGATTCGTGCAAATGGATATCTGGATTGGATGAATACCGTCAATATCGAAGAAGGCAAGACTTATACGATTAATGCAATGTTGACCCCAAAATTTTAAAAATAGCGCTTTAGTGACTTAGCACTCATTTTTAAGTACGAGGATTGAATTTTTGTGGAAGACGATAGACAAACATTAAAACAAATGATTCATTTGCTTGAACAGATCGAAGAAACGGTAGGCTACTTAAAATGTACCAAATGTGCCTTCATTCAATCCGATCTTAGTGTAATTCCTTCTTTACACTTACAGAAATCCGGGGAGTCATTGCAACCGACAATAGAGGATCAAGCTCAACACGGGATTTCTAAAGAAGAATTATTAATCGCATTAAGAGAAAAAATAGGAGACTGTACTCGCTGCAAATTATCTCAAAATAGAACTAAGCTTGTTTTTGGCGTAGGCAATGTGAATGCCGAATTAATGTTCGTCGGCGAAGGGCCGGGTTATGATGAAGATATTGCCGGACTTCCGTTTGTAGGTGCGGCAGGCCAATTACTGGATCGAATGATCGCTGCAATGGGCGCCAAGAGAGAGGATGTTTATATTGCAAATGTGGTGAAATGCCATCCGCCCGGAAACCGCAATCCAGAAGAAGATGAGATGGAGATATGCATGCCGTTCTTGGCCGAACAGATTAAAATTATTTCTCCAAAATGCATCGTTGCTTTAGGAAAAATAGCGGCGCAGACTTTATTGAATACCAAACGCCCAATTTCAAAAATTCGTGGTATATGGGGTGAGTATGCAGGCATTCCAGTGATGCCGACATTTCACCCTGCCTACCTGCTTCGGAGCCCGAACGAAAAAAGAAATGCCTGGGAAGACCTTAAGGCTGCTATGTTGAGACTAGGCTGGACTTTGCCCTTCGAAAAGGAAAAGAAACAATGATCGGTTTGATGCGGTTATTTTATAGACCACTTCGAATATTGCTGTTTATTGCTGTTTTATCGGTTGGAGTTGTATTGGCTGTGGAGCAACCGGCTTCAGATCATTCAAACTCGCTGCAACCGATCGGATTAATTCAACTTAAGACCAGCATAAATCCCGGTTCGGCGGATTTCATTAAATGGGCAATGGATTCTGCGAAGGCAAAAAGATGTTCAATGTTAATTATCGAATTGGATACTCCGGGAGGCCTCGTCGAATCTACACGCTCGATTGTGCAATCCATGTTGGGATCTGACCTTCCAATCGTCGTTTATGTTTCTCCGCCCGGGGCCAGGGCTGGATCAGCGGGTGTCATGATCACAATGGCTGCGCATGTTGCGGCTATGGCGCCCAGTACGAATATCGGAGCAGCGCATCCTGTTTCCGGCACTGGCGAAATGGATAAGACAATGGAAAGCAAAGTCACCAACGATACAGTGGCGTTTGCCGTTGGAATCGCCGAAAAAAGAGGTCGCAACAAAGAATGGGCTGAAAAAGCCGTGCGCGAATCCGCATCTATTACGGCGACAGAGGCGTTGCGCCTGAAAGTGATAGATTTTATTGCGGATGATACCAATGAATTAATTCGAAAATTGGATGGACGAAAAGTAGCCGTTTCGACTGGTGAGATAAAGATTTCAACAGTCGGCGCAAGCACAATTACCTTCAAGCCTTCGTTAAAACATAAATTAATCATTGCAATTGCCGATCCGAATATTGCTTATTTGCTGATGATTATCGGCATGCTCGGTATTTACGCTGAATTCAGCCATCCGGGACTGATTCTACCGGGAGTAACGGGCGGAATATGCCTTGTTTTATTTTTAATGAGCGTTCAGATATTACCAATTAACTATGTCGGACTCCTCTTGATCATTCTTGGTATTGTGTTATTGATCTTGGAGATAAAGATTTCAAGCTTTGGGCTGTTGGCTGTCGGCGGTGTTGCTTGTATGGGAATCGGATCGCTGTTTTTGTTTGATGTACCGGAGAAAATCGTGAACTATCCGGATTTTAATTTGCGAGTTTCATTGAGCGTACTGATTCCATCGGTCATTGCATTGGCCGGTTGCATACTTTTTATTACTTATTTGGTCATCAGAACTCATCGAAGAAAAATTGTCTCCGGCGAAGAAGGCATGGTAGGTGAAATCGGCGTGGCTACGACTGATTTATCTCCCGATGGAAAGGTGAAAGTTCAAGGAATTTATTGGCAGGCAACCGCAGAAGGCGAAAATATAGAAGCAAGTGCAAAAATTGAAGTGGTGAGGGCTAAAAATCTGCATCTATTTGTCAAGAAGGTTGAGTCAAAAGGCTCAAGATAAAGGAGTCGATGATGAATTTATTAGGATTTAATTTTTCGGGTATTACTGTCGCGCTTATTGTCGTTATAATTTTTATCCTCTCTGGAGTGCGCATTCTTAACGAATATGAACGCGGTGTAATTTTTCGTTTCGGCAGAATTGCGGCTACCAAAGGACCCGGATTAAAGTGGATTATTCCGATTGTCGATCGGATGGTGAGAATCAGCACGCGGATTGTCGCTACCGACGTACCCCCTCAGGATGTGATCACGCGGGATAATGTTTCCGTCAAAGTAAATGCCGTGATTTATTTTAAAGTCATGGATCCGATCAAAGCGGTCATTGAGGTGGAAAACTATCTTTATGCTACCAGCCAAATTTCTCAGACAACTTTAAGATCGGTTCTTGGCCAGTCGGAATTGGATGAACTTTTATCGGGCCGCGAAAAAATCAATGCCATTCTTCAGGAAATCATTGATTCCCACACAGATCCTTGGGGCGTAAAAGTGACGGCTGTGGAAGTAAAACATGTGGATTTGCCGACCGAAATGCAGAGAGCAATGGCGCGTCAGGCAGAAGCCGAACGCGAACGTCGGGCGAAGATCATTGCTGCGGAAGGCGAATTTCAGGCATCAGCAAAATTGTCAGAAGCTGCAGCTGTGATTTCCAAAAACCCAGTCGCTTTGCAATTGCGGTTTTTGCAGACGCTGGTTGAAGTGGCAACGGAAAATAACTCGACGACCATTTTCCCTATTCCGATTGATTTGTTGACGCCCTATATGAAGAAACTTGAAAGCAAAGAATAGTCAGCCGTACTGACCAAACCAAAACTTATGGACATTGCTCAACTAGACTATTTTTTACCTCACGATCTTATAGCGCAGCGCCCGATATCTCGAAGAGATCAAGCCCGGCTCATGGTGATTGATAGAAAAACAAAATCGATCCAACATGCAAAAATTTCTCAATTGCCTTCATTTATCGCACCAAGCGATTCAATTATTTTAAACGATACAAAAGTTATTCCAGCGCGCATTTATGCCGCCAAATCAACAGGCGGAAAAGTGGAGGTGTTGATTTGCGAACGTACAGGACCCCTTGCTTTTTCTGCTCTTTATCGTTCATCCGGAAAATTGGCGAATGGAAATGTGCTGAAAATCGAAAACAATCTTGAATTACAGTTTGTTGACGATTTAGGAAACGGTCAAGCCAGATTCAAAATATTATATGATAACCCTCAAAAAGGGTGGAAAGCCGTGCTAAAGGCCGGATGCACGCCTCTTCCGCCATACATTCATCGTTCTCGGGAAGAAATTGAATTGATGGATTCCATCGATCGCAAACGCTATCAAACCGTATTTGCATCAAAAGATGGTGCGGTTGCCGCTCCGACAGCGGGTTTGCATTTTACAAATCGTTTACTAAATCGTTTAAGCCGGCACGGAGTTAAGATCGCATATATCACCCTACACATAAGCCCGGGAACTTTTCAGCCCATTAAAAGCAAAAATCTCAAAGACCATAGGATGCATGAAGAATGGTTTGAAATTCCCATAAAAACTGCTGACATGATTAAACACACGAAAAAAGATGGAGGAAAAATAATAGCTGTCGGCACCACTTCATGCCGAGCCTTGGAAACCAACTCAATGCAGAATGATGTCGTAGTACCTGGGGAAGGCAGAACATCGCTCTATATTTTGCCCGGATATCCATTTAGGGTTGTAGATGCGCTCCTGACTAATTTTCATTTGCCTCGGTCTACCTTATTGGCTTTAGTCTATGCGTTTGCCGGACAAGATCTCATATCCTTGGCATATCATGAAGCGGTTGAGCAAAAGTATCGTTTTTATTCTTATGGCGATGCCATGTTGATTCTTTGAAGGTTGATATTTTGTTTGCGTTTAAACTTCTAAAAAAAGATCCTTCCGGCGCACGACTTGGGGAAATATCGACTCCGCATGGATTGATTCAGACGCCGGCGTTCATGCCTGTCGGAACTCAAGCCACAGTGAAAGCTTTGGGCCCCGATGACCTGGAAAATCTTGGTGTCTCAATCATTTTGGCAAACACATACCATCTTTATTTAAGGCCGGGTCATGAGACAATTCGAAATTTAGGCGGGCTTCATAATTTTACCTCATGGCAAAAACCCATATTGACCGATTCGGGCGGATACCAGGTTTTTTCTCATGCAGAGCTGCGCACTATTTCGGAAGAGGGTGTCAAGTTTAGATCGCATTTAGATGGTTCGTCTCATTTGCTGACTCCCGAAAACGCCATTGAAATTCAGGAAGCTTTAGGCGGCGATATTATCATGGCGTTCGATGAGTGCACCGAATATCCGGCTTCTTTCGAATATACCAAATCAGCGATGGAACGCACGATCAGGTGGGCCAAACGATGCAAAATCGCAAAAACCAGATCGGATCAAGCTTTATTCGGAATAGTACAAGGCGGCATGATTCCTGAATTACGTAAAATCAGCGCTGAACATACTGTTTCCGAACAATTTGACGGTTACGCGATCGGCGGTTTGAGCGTGGGAGAAGGCAAGGGAACATTATTTGAAATTGCAGCATTTACCGCATCGCTATTGCCCGAATATTCACCCAGATATTTGATGGGGGTTGGTGCTCCGGAAGACATTTTGAAGGCTGTAGCATTAGGAATTGATATTTTCGATTGCGTTATTCCGACTCGTAACGCAAGAAACGGAATGCTGTTTACATCACGAGGAAAATTGTCGGTCAAGGTTTTAGCGCATAAGGAGAATCAAAATCCCCCGGACCCGAGTTGCGATTGTTATACTTGCCGAAATTTTTCATTGGCATATTTGCGTCATCTTTATCATTCAGGAGAGATTTTGGCCGCCCGACTTTGCTCTATTCATAATCTTGCTTTTTATATGAGATTAATGGACGGAGCCAGAAAAGCAATTGCATCCGGGGAATATTTTGCATATATTTCAGCTTTTCTTGGCTATCAGTCGAATTCTGATTGAATGGAAAGCCAAATAATAGGAGGCCATTATGTTTTCAGATGTTGCATGGGCCATGGCCGGATCGCCGGCGGCAGGCCAAGGGGCAGCAGGCGGGGGACAAGATTTCTATTCCATGTTTATTTTAATCGGGTCTTTAGTCCTGATTATGTATTTCTTCATGATCCGCCCTCAATCCAAAAGGGCCAAAGAACATCAGAAGTTTCTTGATGGTCTTAAAAAAGGCGATAGAATCATCACTTCAAGCGGTATTCACGGAAAAGTTTTCAACATTCAAGATAATATCGTGAACGTTGAGGTTGCAGACAAAGTCAGAATAAAAATCAATAAAAATGCAATTGCATCATATACTGCCGATCAGGGAGAGAAGTCTGAGGATTCCTCTGCGGAGTAAAAATAAGATTGAATTGGATACCTATATTCGAGTAGACTTCCTCGCCGAAGAATTTGAATATGGTTTCAAACAGAACAAAAAACAGGTGTTGTTGCTTTTGTTATGCTTGAATTGATGCAGGAGTAATTCTGTCATGTATAAAGCGCTTTATCCGAGGACACTGATAGTTCTGGCTGTCATAATATTTTCAATAATCTGGCTGGTCCCGACATTCTATGGGAAAGACATCAAAAATTGGCCAAGCAAAACAATTAATTTAGGATTGGATCTTCAAGGTGGTATGCATGTCATTTTAGGTGTGAAAACAGATAAGGCCATTAATGATGAAATGGGTCATCTTGCAACAACTCTAAAGGAAGCCTTGGCCGATAAAAAGATCCCATTTTCAGATGTAAAATTCGAAAACGATCGTGTGATTGTTTTGTCCGGAGACAAAGATAATTCATCAAAAGCTTTTGATTATGTCCATGACACCTGGAAAGATTATGCCGTGTCCCGTGATTCAGACGTCCAGTTCAATTTGTCGATGAACCCAAAACTTAGGTCGTTCATAAAAGACAATGCATTAAAACAGGCCAAGGAAACTATCGAAAATCGTGTCGATGAATTTAATGTTCGGGAACCGCAAATTTATACACAAGGTAACGATCAGATCGTAGTTCAGCTTCCCGGTATTATTGATCCGACTCGAGCGAAGAATCTGATCGGCAAAACAGCGATGCTGGAGTTTAAATTAGTAAAAAGCCAGGAATATGTCGCAAGCACGGCCGAAGAACTCAAAGAAAGGTTTAAAGGCAGTTTGCCCGCAGGCTATGATGTTTATCCGGAAAGAGAAGGCAAGGGCAAGCGTATAGGCTTGGTCAGATATTACTTGCTCTCGAAAATACCCGATATGACGGGAAAGCATCTTGTGGATGCCCGTGTCGGCTATGATGATAAAGGGCTTTTTGCTGTGGATTTCAGGCTTAGCGCTGAAGGCGGAAAAATTTTTGGGGACCTCACATCCGCAAATGTTGGAAAGCAACTCTCTATTGTTCTTGATAACGTCGTTATGAGCGCGCCTGTCATCCGATCGAGAATTACGGATCGCGGTCAGATTTCCGGTGATTTCAGCAGGGAAGAGGCTTTAGACCTGGCCGTAGTGCTAAGGGCAGGTGCATTGCCTGTGCCGGTAGAAATTGAAGAGGAAAGAACAGTAGGACCGACTTTGGGATCCGACTCAATCAAAAAAGGCGCCATCTCATTGGCTGTCGGTACTTTTGCTGTCGTGATGTTCATGATTATTTATTACAGTTGGACCGGATTGATAGCCGATATAGCCTTGATTTTAAATGCTGTCCTGATTCTGGCAGGTCTGGCGACGTTCAATGCAACACTAACATTCCCCGGCATCGCGGGCATCGTCTTGACATTGGGCATGGCGGTCGATGCGAACGTATTGATCAACGAACGTATCCGAGAAGAACTCAGGGCAGGCAAGACCGCACGATCGGCGGTGGACGCCGGATATAAAAAAGCTCTCTGGACGATTTTAGACTCCCACTTCACGACTATTACGTCTTCAGTAATTTTGTTCAATTTCGGCACAGGACCCCTGAAAGGTTTTGCCGTCACTTTGACAATAGGTCTTTTGGCGTCGCTGTTCACTTCGGTGTTTGTGACGCATGTGATAAAAGGCTACATTTTGGTGTATAAGAGGAATCCGAAAACGATCAGTATAGGTCTCTCGTCACCGAAGAAGGCAAAATAATATGGAATGGATTAGGCATGATATTAATTTGGATATCGTCGGGAAGCGCCACTTTTTTGTAATATTTTCTACGGTGCTGAATATTGCCGCGATATTGCTTATTCTTTTTAAGGGCTTTAATTACGGAATCGACTTTGCTGGCGGTTTGGATCTGCGAGTAGAATTTAATAAATCGGTTCACATTAACGAAGTCAGGTCTGTCATCGATAGCTTAAATATCAAAGGCGCTCAAGTCAGCGAGTTCATGATAACAGGGAAGTACATTTTTTCCATTAAAACAAAAGGTGAGCATCAACTTTTGGCTTCGCAAATGAATTTAGCGCATGAGGCTGGAACAGCTAAAGTGTTGCCTGACGTTTCGCACAAAATTATTTCAGAGCTCCAGAAAAGATTCGGCGAAGACAGTGTATCGATCATTTCGACGGATATGGTCGGCGCGCGTGTGGGTGCTGACCTACGAAAGAAAGGTATTTGGGCGATTAGCCTCGCCATGCTGGCCATGATGATTTACCTGGGTTTACGATATAATTTCCGCTACTCACCGGGCGCAATTGTAGCGGTTATCCATGACGTATTGCTGACGGCAGGTCTTTTCGCTTTAACCGGAAAGGAGGTTACTTTGACTGTCGTGGCAGCTTTCCTTACGATAGCCGGTTATTCAATGAACGACAACATCGTTATCTTTGACAGAATCCGCGAAGGCCATACTAAATATAGAAGACTGTCGCTTCTGGAGATTTGCAACAAGAGCATTAATGAAACATTAAGCCGCACTATTCTGACTTCTTTTGCCACAGCTCTTTCAGTAGTCGGACTATATTTCTATGGCGGTGATATCATTAAAGACTTTGCATTTGCCATGCTGTTCGGGATCGTTGTCGGCACGTATTCTTCCATCTACATTGCGTCTCCGATCTATATTTTGTTGGAGGAATGGACATTGCGCCGCCGCAAACGCGCCCGTCGTTAAAGGAGATTGGCCATGGCGCCACTTCGAAGGTGGGTCGTGGCCGAGCCAGCTCATGAGATTGAAGCGGAGCTGATTTCGGCTTTAAAACTTCATCCTTTGATAGTTCGCTGTTTAGTCAATCGTAATATTTTCAGTGTGAGCGATGCCGTCCGATTTCTAAAACCCAAATTGAGCCAAATTCCACAACCGAATAAATTTCGCGATATGGATATTGCCTGCTCTCTGATCGCTGATTCCGTCCTCTCCGGTCAACCTGCCGTAGTGTATGGTGATTTTGATGCGGATGGAATTACAGCTTCCGCATTGTTGGCGGATTTTTTTGCGCGAGTAGGTTTTCCAATCAGTTTTTACATACCGGATCGTATGGAAGAAGGCTATGGTTTAAACATCGAGGCGATACGTTATCTGCATTCAACAGGCGCGAAAATCATTATCACTGTCGATTGCGGAATCGCAGGGCATGAAGCCATAGCCGAGGCAATGAAACTTGGAATAAAGGTTGTCGTCACAGATCATCATAAAGTACCAACCGAAGGATTGCCGCCGGCTGACGCTGTTCTGTCGCCCTTGCGAGATGATTGCGGTTTTTGTGAAGAGGTTTTAGCTGGAGTCGGAATCGCATTTTTTCTCGCCGCTGGAATGAAAAAAGAATTGACGGCTCGAGGCGTCAAGGCTGCGCGTGATCTGGACATGAAACGGTTTTTGGATCTGGTTGCGGTCGGAACAATTGCAGATCTTGTGCCGCTCACCGGCGCTAATAGAATCTTAGTAAAGTATGGTCTTGATCTGATCAATCAAAATCCGCGACCCGGGATCTTGGCTTTAAAGCAGAGTTCAAAACTCGGGGATGTCAGATGTTCGGATGTCGCATTTCGCATGGCGCCTAGGCTGAACGCAACCGGTAGGCTCAGCAGCGCCCGTCAAGCAGTTAAACTTCTCTTGACAGAAGACGCGCAAGTGGCTTCGGACATTGCCGATCAACTTAATGCGGAAAATACCAAGCGCCAACAAATCGAAGAGCAAATCTTCGAACAGGCATCGAGATTGTATGAATCGATTCCGAATCATGAAGCGCTTTTCACTATCGTTCTGGCTGATGCGGCCTGGCATCCCGGCGTCGTCGGCATTGTCGCATCCAAAATGGTTGAAGCCTATTACCGCCCGACGATATTGTTATCATTGGAAGGAGACGAGGCCAGGGGATCCGGCAGGAGCATCAACGATTTTGACTTGTTTGAATCGTTGACAAAAGTTGAGCCTTTGCTGATCAAATATGGCGGCCATAAAGCGGCAGCAGGAATCCGAATAGCCACCAAGAACATTAAAAAATTTGCGCTGGAATGGGAAAGAATAGCCAGGCAGACAATCTTGCCTGAGAGCCTTGTCCCAATCCAAAGAATTGACGCCGAATGCACACTGGCTCAAATTACACCGGATCTGGCTGATGCTATCGATCAAATTGCTCCTTTTGGCATGGGCAATCCTTCTCCTGTCTTTGCATTACGACAAGTGCCGGTTGTCCACAAACAAGTATTTAAAAATCATTTGAAGCTTAGAATAGGCAGAATTGGCGAGGCTTTCACGGCGATGGCATATGGACAGGCCGATCTTGCAGGGAAAATCGGATCAATGGTCGATATTGCATTTGTGCCGTCATGGAATGATTATATGGGGCTGAGAGAATTATTGCTTGTCGTTCGAGATATTGGAAACTGAATTCAATTCGACATTCAGTTTATGAACTGCTCAAGATCCCCGCAAGAATATGCAATCTTTCAATGCGTCCTTCGATATACCATTTAAAAGATCCCTCAGAAGAAAGTTTCGGCAAGTCGCTGCAATTTCTTCCTTCTGACCATAATTCCACCAGATTTTCATGACCTAGGGGCCAGTAAGGAACAAAATGTCGCTCTGAACGTATTACGTCTTCAGCCATAGCCTTTTTTGCGTTAATCTGC
>Ga0315282_10008921_pt1 | contig 16097 bp, 11 predicted proteins | sample YL17G07_20_MG_FD_203693 | JGI IMG/M metagenome (GOLD analysis project Ga0315282, IMG submission 203693) | Sediment microbial communities from Yellowstone Lake, YNP, Wyoming, USA - YL17G07_20 | ecosystem: Environmental > Aquatic > Freshwater > Lake > Sediment | place: USA: Wyoming | collected...
AGCCGAGCGAGCTCTTTCATCGATTTCTTCAAAATAGGATGAACGACGTCCGGGGCGATCTCGGCGAGCGGGACAAGGACGAAATTCCTGTCCGCCAAACGCGGATGAGGGATGACCAAATCCTCGGTCCGAACGACCGCATCCTCCGCGAGGAGAATATCGATATCGATAATCCGCGGGCCGTTGCGGACGGCCTGCCGGCGTTTCATGATTTTTTCGATGCCTTTGATGGCCTCGAGCATCTCCCGCGGGGCAAGATCCGATTCGGCTTCGACGACCTGATTGATGAAGCAAGGCTGGTCGGCGAGTCCGACGGGTTCGGTCTTGTAGATCGAAGACATTTTTTGGATCTCGATCCCTTTTTTAATCAAGAGAAAGACAGTCTTATCCAGATTCCTTATTGTGCGGCCGAGGTTGGTCCCGAGTCCGAGGTGGTATTTCATTCAAATGGCGTCCCACGCATATTTTAAGGAACGCTTTGATGGCGGTCAATTGGCTGGGAGCGCGGCCGCCGTCCGGCGCCGGATTTTATGGCCTTTCCCGTGGGGATTCTTATGGGTTTTTTTCTGTAAAAAGGCGATAAGTTATAGGATTCCATGACGGAACGATCTTCCCTCATCAGTTCGCCCGCCAGCTCCTCCATCTTCATGTTGTTCCAAAAAGAGAGCTTTTTGTGCGCCTGATAGTACTTCAGGGGAATCGGATGGGTACCGATAACCACGGGAATCGCGTACTTCGTCTGGATGAATTCCTTGAACTGACGGATAAAGGGGCACGGCGGGAAGCCGACCACGAGTCCCGTCGCCAGATGGATGACCTCCGCGCCGTTTTTCTTCATCTCCTCGGGGACATACTCGACGTTCCCGCCGGGACAGTCGCCGCAATAGCTGTAGCCGACGATCTCGACGGGTTCATCCTTCCGATATCGGGCGAACGCACCGGCTCGCTCGCGTAAGGCCCGGAGACATTTCCCCCCGCCGCAGGTTTTGTAACGCCCGCAGATGATGATGCCGATTTTTTTCATTGTGATCTCCTCTTCCCTTGAATTCCCGGATCTCGATCCAGGGAATCGATTCCCCCGCCGGAGCCAAGGGCCATTCCTTTCCACTGTTCGTTTAGGGAGAACGTCTTGTCCGAAAAAAACGTAGCCGGCGCCGGCAGCGGAGAAATCTTCCGACAACGGGCGATCTGTGTATCAGCGGCAGTTGTGATGGGCGCAGGAGTTGGCGAGTGTGATCTCCTCGAGAGCGCCTTCCGAGAACAAGCGCGCGATATCTGAAACCGTTCCCGGAACAGCCCGATAAACCTTGATGCCGGAGTCGTTGAATTTTTGAACCGCCCGGGCTCCCATGCCTCCACAAACGACCACATCGATTTTTCGCCCGGCTAAGGCCGCCAGGGGCTGACACATTCCATGAGCATGATGCTCATTGGAATTATCGATGACCTCCACAGCTTTCGTCTCGGCGTTATAAATCGAGAAAAAAGGCGCGCTTCCGAAATGCTCATGGACCAAAGCGTTTTGGCCGTCTTTGGTTGTTGTTGGAATACATAATTTCATCTACCTATCCTCCTACAAAAAGATCCGCGTCCTTGACCGAATCCATCACCGCCGACCCAGCCTCCATCCCGTAGAGCCCGGCGGAAATTCCGGCTCCGGCATTTCGGGCACTCCGGCGGCCGGTCCGAGCCGAAGGCTGCGCTCCAACCGTGACGGCAATCGGAGCACAAAAATTGCCTTTGCCTCATTTTAACGACACCTCCTTCAATTTTCAAAGCCTTGGCATTCACGATCGCGTCCGCGATTTTTTTCCGCGCCGATTCGATGATATTGCCGAAGGTTTGTCGCGAAACCTCCATCCGCTTGGCCGCTTCCTCCTGGTATAAGCCGAGAAGATCCGCCAAGCGAACGGCCTCAACCTCGTCCATCGTGAGGTGCACTTCCGGCAAATCCGCCATGGCCACCCCTCTCGGCTTGAAGTAATCCGCCTGAGGAGGGCCGCCGATCCGTCGGCATTTAAACGGCCGGGCCATCACTCACCGATAATGAAAACAGACTTGGACCTTCTATGGTCGCCGCTGTTCTGTTATGATCAGCCTTCGTCGGAGCGGTCGCGTCCTGAATGATTATTAGCATTTGCCAATAATATAGTCCTGGAAATTGAGTCTGTCAAGTCCCATCCGCGCGCTGGGACATCCAGATCGTCGACATTCGTCGCTGGAGCCGTGATTTATGCTATAATGGCCGCTTAAAAATATCGGAAAGGAGCCGTTCATGCCAGCTATTGAAGTCAACGGGGAAAAAATCGAGCTCAATGAAGAAGGTTTTCTCGCTCATCCCGAAGAATGGACCGACGAGGTGGCCAAAGCCCTGGCCCGGGCCGAAGAAGGACTCAAAGACCTCAGCGATGAGCACTGGGCGGTCATCCGATATATCCGGGAATACTTCCTCGAAAAAAACCTGGCTCCCATGGTCAGGACGCTCTGCAAAACGACCGGATTCCCACTGATGCATATCTACGAGCTTTTCCCCTCAGGCCCGGCCAAAGGCGCGTGTAAATTAGCGGGCCTTCCTAAACCCGACGGCTGCGTATGACTGAAATAATCAGCGGGCTTTCTTGCGCGAGGCCGCAATATCCTGGACGGCTTGGATCGCGGTCGTGATGTGGTCTTCGGTATTGAAAGGGCCAATGCCGAGCCTCACCGCGCCATGAATCATCTCTGTCCCCAGCTGCTGGTGGACGAGAGGGGCGCAGTGGAGGCCCGTCCGGCTCGCAATATTGTAATCCACATCGAGGAGGGTGCCGGTGTTTAAAGCCTCCAGGCCCACAATGTTAAAAAGAAAAATGCTGATGTGCTTGTCTAAGCTGTCCTGGCAGTAGAGCGTGACGCCGTCCACATCCTTCAACCCGTCCCTCAACATCGTCATTAAGCGCATTTCCTGCTCATGGATATTATGCATTCCCTTCTCGAGGATCCATTTCAATCCCGCGTGCAGGCCGGCGACTCCGAGAGTGTTGATCGTCCCGTATTCGAGCCGATAAGGATACTCATCCAAATGGGTCCGGACAGCCGAACGGACGCCCGTTCCACCCGCCCTGGTATGTTTGATCTCTATCCCCTCCCGGACATAGAGCCCTCCGATTCCGGTCGGGCCCAGGAGGGACTTATGGCCGGTAAAAGCGATGACATCGATATTCATCTCCTTCAGGTCGATCGGGATTTTGCCCGCCGATTGGGAGACGTCGACGGCGAAGAGAATGCCGTTCTCCCGGCAGAGACGGCCGATCTCTTTAACCGGCTGAATGGTCCCGATGACGTTTGAAGCGTGATTGACGATAACCAGACGGGTGTTTTTCTTGAATTTTTTGCGGAAATCCTCGGGGTCGACGAACCCCCGCGCGTCGAAGGGGATATAGTCGACCTCTACGTTTTTATCGCGGTAGAGATGATAGAGTGGTCTGAGGACGGAGTTGTGCTCGATATTCGTGGTGATGGCGTGATCCCCTTCGGCGAGAAGACCGAAGATGATGAGGTTGAGGGCGTCCGTGGAATTATACGAAAAACAGAGCCGATTCGGGTCCGTGCCGTTAAAGAATTCGGTCAGTTCCTTCCGCGTTCCTTCGATGAGCTCTCCGGCTTCGAGGCAGAGGTCATAGCCCGAGCGGCCGGGATTAACGCCCAATTTCCGATAAAACCGGTCCATGAAATCGTAAACTTCGTTGGGTTTGGGAAACGACGTCGCTCCGTTATCCAAGTAAATGAGCTCGCTCATCTTCCGCCTCCATGGCCGGTTTCCTATCAAAGAGAAACCCTATATTAGTGAAACTTATGGGCAAAATCAAACGGTCTTGGCGTCGAAAGCGAACGGCCAGACGGCCGAATGGTCAAACGGAACCGAAAGGGCTGAAACCGTCAGATCGACTCAAGGCCTGACGAGGGCATTGGAGACAAGCTCCAAGACCTGGACAACTCGCATGTTAAGCTTGTAGTGTTTGATGACGTCGGCAAGGCCGTCGACACAGTTGTGGCAGATGGTGCAGACAGCCTTGGCTCCGGTGGCTTTGAGCTGATCGGCTTTGATCTTGGCCACTTCCAGGCGCAGCGGCCGGTACTCGGCGATGGACAGAAGGCCGCCTCCTCCCGTGCAGCAGAAATTCTCCGTCCGATTGGGAATCATTTCCCGGAAATCGGCGCAGACCCGTTCGAGAATCCAGCGCGGCTCTTCGGTGAGATCGCCAGCTCGGGCGATATTGCAGGAATCATGGAAGGTCACGGGCTGGGGGTTTTTCGCCGGGTCGACCTTGATCCGTCCCGTCTGGATATAACGCACCAACGTCAGAATCACCGATTCCGTGGGAAGTTCCTGGGCGAAGCCGGCCCAGGTGTAGCCCTCCCACCGCGTCGAACGATAGCCGTGACCGCACTCCGAGATGACGATCCTCTTGGCTCTCAGCCGGCGGGCGGCTTCGTAGACGTTCTTTGCGATATAAGCTCCCAGTTTGTTATCTCCCGAGAAGAGGCCGAAATTCGTCTGGTCCCAGCCCCAGCGCGGAAGCGTCCACTTCTCGCCGGCCAGGTGAAAGATCTTGGCCGCCTGGGAAATCGAGCGCGGGTCAAATTTCACCTCCCGCGGATTGATCGTATACAGAAAATCACAATCTTCCCGATCCACAGGAATCTCGACCTTGTCCGTTCCCAATTCGGCCTGCAGCTCTTCCTTGATCCAGTCCAGAGTCTCCAAATAGTCTGTTTCGGTGACGGCCATCTGATTGCCGGTTTCCCATTGGTCGCGACTGACGTTAAAGACCCCTTCGGGGACGATCCCCAGCTCGGTTAGAAGGCCTCGGGTAAAGCGAATGAGCAGACCCGTGTCGACACCCATCGGACAATTGAACGTGCACCGCCGGCAGGCGCTGCACGTTCCGAAAACGACGTTTTTCAAGCGATTCAGGTCTTCGTCGTCAACCGGCCGTTTTGCTTTCACCCACCAGGGAACGATTCGGCCCGTCCAGTCCAGATGCCGCTTGAAGACGCGGCGGATCTGGTCCGCCTTAAAAACGGGAGTCATGGTCGGATCATCGGGCCGGACCAGAAAATAATGGCAGGACTCAGCGCACTGGCCGCAGTGCACGCAGGCCACGAGGGAGGTCGCCAGGGAACGCGTCAACCTCTCGCTCATAAGCCGGAGGAATTCCCCGACGTTATCGGCCCTTCGATCATAAAGTTTCAGCCGGCCCTCGACGACGGAGGAAAGCCGATCGGCCTTCGCCTTTTCTTGGGACCGAGTCTCCAGGGGGAACTCGACGATCTCCGGGACGTTTTGCGATTTTCTTTTCATGCTGCTGTTCCCTCTAGGGCGCCGGTCATTAAGGTTTATCCTGCGGCGGGGCTGATGGAGTCGAGTCTTTGCGATACGGAAAGATCCCCCGATGGCCCATCATCCGGCCGAGATAAAACCGTGAAATGGGATAATACAGATAATGGCCGATTTTAGAGAATGGCACATAAACAAGAAGAAGGGCCGTAAGGCCGAAAAAAACAACCAAGGGCCACTCCGACTTTTCGAAGTGATTGGGAACGGCCAGCATTCCGGCGGCAAAGAAGAGAATCATCAGGATGATCGACGCATAATCATCGGGAGTGCTGACGATCCGGAGGGCCGGTGTCGTCAACCGGCGGATAAGCCGAAGGATCGCGATAAGCAGAGCTCCCCCGATTACGATCTGAAATCCCAGGACAACAGATTGGATTCGAAACAGATTCGGCCGGTACGGAATGATGAACGTTGCGGCGATCGCAGCGGTCACGCCCAGATGAAAAATGACGAATTGCGTATAAAATCCCGGCCGGCGCCTTGCGGATTCCATGCGCTTCGGCAGGACGATCCCGGCGATGGACTGCCGGATGGCGCGGTTGACGTTTCCGATCGGCCAGGTCTTCTCCGGAGACGGCTTGAACCTGAACAGCCAGGCCAACCGGATCAGATAGACAACCGCCATAAATAGAAGGGCCGCGATCTGGACTTTATTTTCAAAAAATTTGAGAAATTCGCTCATCAATCTAAGAACGCATTATAGCAGAGCGGGAACGACAGTCACAACTTGGACTAGGAGAGTCCAAGGTCCGGTGGGCGTAATAAAAGACCTTGAGCGCTTCGAGCTCGGGATCATCCTGGAGGAAGGTGATCCGGCCCTCACGCTCAAGCTCGGCGGCCAGGGCTTCGGCCTGGTCGAGATAGGAACGCCTCAGCTCTGGAAGGCGCTCAAGATCAATCTTGGCTTTCCGGAAACTATGATCCAAAGAGAAGTCCAGGACGGGCTCATGAAAATCGAGGTGCCGCCATTCTCCTGTCCGCATATTGAAGCCGTAGCGCCGCAGAAACTGATGGGCCGATCGGGCCAAAAAGCGGATTGCCTGGAGGAGAAAATCGAGGTCCTCCTGCGTCATCGTATAATGCAGGTTGACTCGGACCCAGCCCGGCTTGAGGCCTTCGTGGCCGCAGAGAATTTCGCGACGGAACTTCTGCGACTTGTCCCGGTCGATGCCGAGCAGGAAATGACCGTAAGGCCCGGCGCAGCTGCATCCGCCCCGGGATTGAATGCCGAAAAGGTCGTTCATGAGCTTGGTGACGAACTTCGGATGAAGGATACGATCGCAGTGACGGATGTTGAACGAGACGATCGGAATGCGGTCGGCTGGAGCCGCATCCCCGATCATGTCTACGTTCTCGACAGTCCGGAGTTCCCGGATAAAATACTCGGCGAACTGCGTCTCGAGCCGCTCGATGGTCTCGATCCCGATCTGTTCCTTGAGTTCCATGGCCAACGCCGCCTTGATCGTCTGCAGAATGGGGGGTGTCCCGGCCTTTTCCCGCATCTCGATATCGGACGAAAAATCATGGGTGTCGAACCCGACGTATCTGACCGTTCCGCCGCCGGCCGTCGTCGGAGGTAAATCCGTTCGGTAGATTTTTTCGTTGAAAATGAGGATGCCGCTCGTCGCCGGCCCCCCGAGAAACTTGTGAGGCGAAAAGAAGATGGCATCGAGATAGGATCGTTCATCCCTGTTCATATTGATCTCGACATAAGGAGCGACTGCGGCGAAGTCGAAAAAGGCCAAGGCGCCGTGGTCATGACAAATCCGGGCGATTTCGTAAACGTCGGTTTTCACGCCGGTGATGTTCGAGCCGGCGGAGAAGGAACCGATTTTGAGCCGGTTCGCATGCCTCGGGTCGGCGAGCCGCCGGTCCAATTCCCGAAGGCTGATTTTTCCCATCTCATCAAAGCCGACGACGGACACCTCGGCCAAGGCCTCTCTCCACATGAGCTCATTGGTATGATGTTCATAAGGACCAATGAAGACGACAGGACGGTCCTTCTCGATCTTCTCGAGGGCGAGCGCGCAGCCGCCTTCCGTTTTTTTCAGAGATTGAAATATCCTTTCCCTGGTCAGAGGCGGAATGTACACGCCGATAATTTCCTGTAATTTTTTGAGGGCGCCCGTCGTGCCGGATCCTGTCGCGATGATCTTGCCCTGCGGTCCGGCATTGACCAGCTCTTTGATCCGGGCTTCCGCCTGATGAAGCAGGGTTGTCATGTATTTTCCAGAATAATCATCTTCCGTATGGGTGTTGGCATAGGATTCCTGGATGTGAAGGAGATGCTCCTCGATCCTCTTCACCCCCCTTCCCGAAGCGGTGTAGTCGGCGTAAAAGAGATGACGCTCGCCGAACGGCGCAGGAAAGGCCAGGTCTCCTCCGATCATATCCCGGCGGATCTCATTGAGGTCGTATCGTCTCATAGTTTTCTCCAAATTCGATGGCCTATTTTATAATATCAGGTCCATTCCTGTCATTTTCCATAAGAAATGGCGATCGCCGTCCGGGCAAGAGTCATCCGGCCAGCAATATTAGGTTCTACGAAATTCTTGACATTCGACCTCAACTCAACAAAAATAAGGGGCGCTTTTCTTGGAGTCCGGAGGCTGAAACGACGGTCCTGAACGAACGGTTACATCCGGAAATGAAATCGCCCTCAGGTAAGCTAATCTCGGCCGGCCTGTCCTCGTCAATGAAGGCCGTTTTGTGAAACGATTATGAAAAAATTCTGGAGCTGGCGGGTCAATATATCGCTGATTCTGATCGCAGCCTCGGCCTTGACCTATGCCCTTCATTACTTCATCTTCCGCGACCTGCGTCATATCCTTCTCTACCTCATCGGCGACGTCGCTTTTCTGTTCATCAACGTCCTCGTCGTCACCTTGGTCATCGAACAACTGCTGGCCCAGCGGGAAAAACGGGTCTTGATGAAAAAGCTCAACATGGTCATCGGCATTTTTTTCAGCGACGTCGGCCTGGAGCTGATCAAGAAATTCGCGGTTTTTGTCGAAAACACCGGCGAGCTGCGCTCCCAGCTCGAATTCAGCGCCCACTGGCAAAATAAAGATTATTCAAGGGCCATGGAGGCCGCCAAAAATTTCTCCTACAAAACGCGCGTCACTCCGGCGACCCTCCGTGAGCTGCGGCAGATCCTCCTCCGCCACCGCGCCTTTCTCATCCGTCTTCTTGAAAATCCCAGCCTGCTCGAGCACGACCGTTTCACGGACCTCCTCTGGGCCGTCTTTCACCTCGCCGAAGAGCTGGAAATGAGGGAGCCCAGCATCGAGAACCTGCCCGAAGCCGATTACTTGCATCTCGCCGGCGACGTCAAACGGGCCTATTCGCAGATCGCGATCGAATGGCTCGCCTACGCGATGCACCTCCAGGAGAATTATCCTTTTCTCTTTTCCCTTGCGGCGCGGACGAATCCGTTCAGCCAAGCCCCGACGCCCGTTGTCCACTGACACCTAAAATTACAGAAATAAATAGTAAATTGTTGATTTTCGCGTCATTGCGAGCGCTCTTTGGGCGCCTGGCAATCCGACCTCTTGGTCGTCCCGAGTTTTTCGGGAGATCTCATTCGACCTCAGGCAGGATATACGAGATCCTTCGGGTCAGATCACCACGTCGCTTTGCTCCTCGCGATGAAAGGTTCTATCCGAAAATTTGGGGTGACAGACGCCGCGTGCCTGTCACCGGATTTTTTGGTATAATATGCCTTTTTAAAAAACCAGGAAGGAGGACAGAATGAGGATAAAGTCTTGTCGCGGGCTCGGCGGCATTGCTTTTTTCCTGTTCATCCTGCCGTATTTCGTCTCGGCCCAGGTGAATCTCTCCCCGAAAGATATCCTCGAGAAGAATCTCCAGGCCGCGGGAGGGAGGGAAAAGCTTCTTCAAATCCGGAGTTTTTCTTTCAAATCCGGCCCATCGCGGTATTTTGTCGTTCCGAGCGGAGAACTCAAAATGATGACGGGCAAGGAGCCGGTGATCACCGAAGTCACGCTCGTCAAAAGCGACAAGGTCGAGCGCAATTCATTCAACAAAATCACGGAGATCGCGGGCATTCAAAAATCCGTCCAACAAACCATGGCCAAACTCTACGCCGGCTTTTTCACCCTCATCAAATTCGAAAAAGAGCTCGGATACCAGGGATTGAAGGCCTTTGGTCCGGAAAAACTCCATCACTTCACGACGCAGGCGGATTCGCTCAAGGTCAGCCTTTTTTTGAGCGCCGACGATTTTTGCCTCAAACGGCTTGTTTTTCAGGGGACGAACCTCGAGGGCGACAAATATGAGATCAATTATGACTTCGCGCCGTTCGAGGAAATGGAAGGCAGCAAGATCCCCCTCTCCTGGTTTGTTTCCCAAGTCGGAACGCGGGGCAACCTGATCGAGATTTCCGACATCAAATTCAACCAGCCCCTCGCCCCGGACTTCTTTTTAAAGCTCGAAGTCAACATCGGAACCGTAGAAGCGGCGCCGGGACATCTCAAGGGGAATATTCTTGATTCGAACTCCCCTCCCAACGGCCTGCTCGTCGTGACGAACTGGACGAAGGCCGATATCGACAAGGCCGAACTCAAGAGCGGCGACGAGCTGACGTTCACCGGCGAAAGCACAACCGCCGGCGTGATTACGGGACTTGTTTTTTACAACACGGCCAAAGAAATCCCGCCCCAGAATCAGCTGTCGAAAGGAGCCGGCATCCTAGCGCCCGCTCCGCGGGGAGGCGAAACTTACGTCATTCAGTTGTTCGGCCTGGACAAGTCGGTCGAGCCGGCCTGGCTTAAAGTCCTGGCGCCGATCGAAATCCGCAAGAAATAGAAAGTAGGAGAAAACATGTCATTCATAAAACGCAGGAATTTCATTACGGCCTTAACATCCGGCCTGTTCGGCCTGGGTGTTTCCAAGAAGATGAACGCCCGCCTCTCTTCCTCCCCTGCCCTTGAGGGCCAGAAGGAAGCCGCGCCGTTGAAAATCCAAAAATACAAAGACCTCGGCAAAACGGGTCTCAAAGTCCCGGACGTCAGCTTCGGCGCGATCTCTCTTTTCGAGCCGAACGTGCTCCGCTACGCCTATGAATGCGGCGTCACCTATTTCGACACCGCGGAAAGCTATTTGAGGATGAAGGGCGAAACCTATGTCGGCCAGGGCTTGAAGGAGGTCCGCGACAAGCTCATCATCACCACGAAGCACGGCCAAAACTTCCGCCAGAAGATCGAGAAGGCGGCCTTCATCCAGAGGGTCGAGGCGAGCCTCAAACGCCTCCAGACCGATCATATCGACATCGCCATGATCCATAACATCGACGACCTCACCCCAGCCCTCAACAGCGAGGAACTCATGTCCGCCTACGACCAGCTCAAAAAGGACGGGAAAATCCGCTTCACCGGTTTCTCCTCTCACAACGCCAAGGTCACCCTGAAACAGGCGCTCGACACGGATTTCGCTCAGGTCGTCCTGGTCATGTACAACCACATGGAAGGCAGGGAGATCGAACCCCTCGTCAAGGCCGTCCGGCAAAAAGGCATCGGCACCGTGGCCATGAAGATCTTCGCCGGCGGCATGCAGGGGAACCTGAAATCCATGGTCAACAGACAGACGAGCTACTCCCAGGCCGCCATCCGCTGGGTCCTGAGCAATCCGGATTTCGACACGTGCATCCCGACCATGAGCAGCTATTCCCATGTCGAAGAATATGTGGCCGCCTCGGGACAGCCGCTGGACAGGGCCGCCCTAGGCCTGCTCGCCGGCTACAGACGGGAGGTTGACAACGTCTACTGCCGGACGAGTTGCCGCGAGTGCCTCTCCGCCTGCCCGAACAACGTGGCCGTCAACGATGTCCTGCGCTACGCCATGTATTTCGAGCACTACGGAATGGAAAAGGAAGCGATCGGCTATTATCAGGAGATGGAGGCGGAGCGGAAGCCGCTCGGCTGCGAAAGCTGCGCCGCTCCCTGCGAACGCGCCTGCCCCCACGGACTCCGGGTCAAGTCTAAGTTGCTACATTCACATGAGATCCTGTCGGCATAAGCCAAAATTGGCCTCTGCCTACAGCCTAGGCGGCGAAGGTCATCAAACAGACTTGGTTCTCTTCCATTTAGTGTGGCTAAAAATGAGGGAGAAGGTCCGGGAACGGCCGCAGCGACCGTGGAAGGTTTAGCCTTCTCGAACCGCCCTTGAGGGAACCCGGCTCTGCCGGGCGCCGTGGATGTCTGATTACACCGCATGATGAAAGAAACAGGACAGCTTCCCGGAGGATTTGTCCGTCCCAAGAAAATGCGTTGTTCTATGCTCCTTGAAAGGGTGGCAGGGAGCAAAAAGCGACCGTTGGAGGGGAAACCGGCAAATGGTTTCCCCTCCAAGAGTGACCGAGTTCCGCGGCGCCGAAAAGGGCGGTGAGAGAACGGCGTTAAAAACCTGGATGGGAGCTAGGCCGTTTCCGGACCTTCTCCGAGCATCCTTGCCCACACATAATGGAAGAGAACCACAAACTTTAATTTTTCGTCAGAGATCAAAATTCCGGGTGATTCCAAGACTTTGGCAGGAAAAAATTGGCTCCTCGGGCAGGACTCGAACCTGCAACCTATTGGTTAACAGCCAACCGCTCTGCCAATTGAGCTACCGAGGAGCAGCAGATCATAAAAATATCACAAGCAGATCGAAATTTCAATTCGAAGGAACCTTAGACAAGACCAGCTTATTTCGACTTCTCCAGGCCTTGGACGATTTTTTTGACGTCCTCCTGGTTGGGGTTCAGTTTCAAGGAGGCCCGATAAACCTCCAGGGCTGGCTTGATTTGATCGGTTCGGGCGTAGCAGTTCCCCAGGGCATTGAGCAATCGCGTATCGCTGTTGTAGATCTTATTGCCCTCTAAAAGGCACGCGATCGCCCCGTCATACATAGCTTTGCCCATGAGGGCCAATCCTTTGAGAACCCAGTATCCGTAGCGGGCTTTCTCATAGTCCTTGACGCTCTCGATAAGCTCCAGAGCCCGGTCGAATTTCTGAGTTTTGATCAGGAAGTTGGCGAATTCGACGATGCCTTCTTTATAAGCGGGATTAAGCGACACGGCCTTGGCGAACGCGGCTTCGGCCTTGTCGTTGACATTGGTCCTGTCATACTGGTGGGCCAGCTGATAGTAATAATAGAATTGATTGGACAGCGAGAATCCTTTGGCTCTGATGATCGGATGAGGGATCGCCGCCTCAGGAGAGACGACGAAATGCTCGCTTTTCTCATCGATCGCTTTGCCGTCCGCCCCCTTCAGGATCAATTTGAGTTCATAATAATCCGGACTGAAGTCTTTGGCCGAAAGACGGTGGCTCAAGCTGACGATCTTTCGATAGGGGCTGCCCATGAGTTTCAACAGGTAGCTTTTTTCAACGGGTTCTTTCGGCCGCTGGCCCTTGACGACAAGCTGGACCTCGCCCCCCCGCCACAGGTCGGGCGAAAGATTGAGGACGGACCACAGGATATCGATCTCGTCAGCCGCGGCGAACGTTATCTTTGGATCGAAGACAAGCTTCTTATCGTCGAGCTTGAAAGGAATATGGATATCGCTTTGATAAGGATCAATTTTATATCCAAGGAACGGCCCGTCGATCCGGGGCGTGCCTCCGAGCTCGGCCACGCTAATGTCTTTTTCATAAACGCTAAACTCTTTGACGACAGTATTTTGGAGAAGGACGGACATCTGGTAATTCCCCTCGATTATGGGAAACGTATCCTCGAGGGCGATCCCGTTTTTCTGGGTCCGGTCCAGCTCCCCCGAAGGGATCTCCACGGAGAAATCCTTGGTGTATTGAAAAATGACGGCGTCTCCCTTGCGGAGGCTGACCGACACTTTGAAGGCGCAATAATACTGGTCCTTCGGATCGTAAAAGTTTAAGGATAATTTTTGGGGAACGATCGAAAAATGGACGAACCGCATATCGAGGACGGGGTCTTGGATCAAGGTCGCGAAGCCCTGCGTTTCGATGTAGTTCGTCAGATATTCCGTGCTGACATAGCCCTTGTAGTCGAGGAAATGAGTGGCATAGCTGGGATTGATGTCCTTTTTCGGGGAATCGAGGATGTTGGCCATGATGATGTAGTTGCGGGGCGAAGGCTGAAAATTCGGGCTGTATTCGCCGGGAATCAAGGACAGGGAGAGGTCGGCCAACGTCGGCGCGATATCAAGGATCTTTTCATAGAGCCCGGTATAATCATCGGGATCGACGTTGCGCTTGTGCTGGAGAAGGCTAAAGGGGCCGTCCGAAAACGGGTCGTAGAGACGGAAGGCGCCCGCTCCCCCTTTTTGGAAAAAAACGAGCCCGAAATATGGAGGAAGATTTTTCCCGGAATCGCCGTAATAATACCAGGCTATGCAGGGGACGAGCCCCAGGCTGGCCTCAAAAGTTTCGGTGCTCGCCGGCGGGCCGAGAATCATATAGAATCTGCCCATGTCCGTCTTCCATCCCTCGAGCGTCGTCCCGCGGGCATAATGATCGTTCACATAGGCGAACCGTTTTAGGATCTCGTCCTTGTATTCATTCTCGGTCGTGCCTGGCGTCGGGTCTCTCTGTTTCCAGAACGTATCGATGAAAAGCTCCCGATCGCGGTCCGAGCTCAACTTGAGGAACACCTCTTTTTCAGCGGGTAGGATTATGTAGGCTGTCAGTTTTATGAATCTTTGATATTGAGGAGCAAGGGCCGCCTCTAAAGTTTTCTGGTCGATTTTCTTTTCCTTGGGCTTCCCCGCTTTTTGGCCTACGGTCTTTTCCTCGCCGAAAGCAAATAAAAAGCACAAGAAGACCAAGGGGAAAAGCCAGAAGCGGATTCTTTTCATCTTATTCCTCTAAACTACTAAGCCTGTAAAAACGTTGCCATAAAATTATAGCATTTTATATAGGGCGGGTACACATACCGTAGGCGTACCAGGGTACGCCTACGGTATGTGTACCCAACTTAAAAAAAAGCCCGTCCCGGCTCAGGCCGGGACGGGCTTTTGTGCTTCAGCTAGGACTGCTTAGAACTCGAACCGGGCGCCTAACCTCAAGATCCTGGGGTTGAGGATTTCGTTGAGGATGCCGTTGTTGGCGTACGTATAGCTGCTGTACTGTTCGGGGACTCCGCTCACGTTGCGCAAGTAATCGTAGCCGTCATACTTGTCATACGAGCGGATGGGCATGTTGGAGTTGAGCAGGTTGAAGGCGTCAACCATGAGATAGAGACGACCGGCGCTTCCTATGTTGATAAGCTTCTCGAGCCGGAGGGTGAAGTTGTAGAACATCGGCAGGGAGTCTGCAACGTAGGACTGCTTGTAGACGGTCACGGCATGGCCGGCGCTGTAATTGGGAGCGTCGGCGTTGTCGATGACTAAGTAGTTGGGGATCTTCCAGCCTTCGCGGGCGTTGAACGTTCCGGAGATGTTGAAGCCCCAGGGGAGCTGGTAGAGGCCGCTGACCTTGACCATCCAGCGCGTGTACATCAGGACGGCGACCTTGCCGCTGGCCGCGCCGCCCCAGTCGCCGTAGGCCGTGCCGTCAGAGCACCACTGGTTGGTGGCGTTGAAGAAATCGGTGCCCCAGTAGCTATTTTGAGCCTGCAGAGTGACGGAGGCGTTCATGTACCACTTATGGGAAAGTCTCTTGTTCAGGACGAGGTCGAGCCCCTTGTAGGTGTAGTAGTTGTCGGACTTCCGGATCATGGAGTAACGAGTGGACGTGGTCGGCACGTTCGGTCCGGGGAGGTAGTAGGGCCGGCCGGCCGCGTCGCCCGAGGAGTAGGTTTTGCCGCCCGTGTTGACCCAGTGGCCGCCGACTTGCGACCATGTCCCGCCGATGATGTAGGTGGCGGGGATCGTCCCGGCTTGGACATACCAGCCGCCCGTGGGGGGCGTCCGCGGGTCGATGACGATGTCCGTGGGAGTCACGCCGGCTGCCCACATGCCCGGGTATTCAGTCGAGTGTTCCGCCGGGTAGTAGGTCAATCCGATTTGGTCCTTGTCGAATATTCTGTAGGTGAGGTTAATGGAGGCGGAGAAGTCGGGGAGGATTTCCCGATCCAGGGTCAGCAGGACCTCGCGGGTCCGGCTGGAGGATTGGGCCGCCCTGTCCTGGAAGTAGGTCGTGACGCCGCGCTGGTAGTCGGGCGGAGTGTTCGGATTAAGAAAGTCGTAGCCCGAGAAGTTGCCGTAATAGTAGGAGTCGCTGTCGAGGTACCCGCCGGCGGAGGTGAGCATTGCCATGGCCGTAGCTGTGACCGCGCCCGCGTCGGTGTAGACTCGATAGGGGACGTACCGGGTGCCGACCGGTTGACGGCTCGAATAGGCCCAGTACATCTCGTTGAAGGTCATCTTATTGTCGGCGTTCGCGTCCTGCCACCAGTAGTTGACGGTGCCGCCGGTGCCGTAAGGCGTGGCCGCATACCAGCCGACGCCCATGATGTCGCCGTACGAGGAGAGAGACAGCTTGGCCACGGTCTTGCCGTTGCCGAAGATGTCCCAGGTTAGGCCGAGGCGCGGTGAGAAGGTGTTCCACTGGTAGGGCCGGTCTTCGCCGTTGACGACCTGGGCGATGCCCTTAACGGCGTCGACACTGATATCGGTCAACGCTTTGTCCAGGACGGCGGAGACCTCCGGGGCGAAGACGGCGTCCCAGGCCTTGGTGCCGGGCAGGACCGCGTCGTTGGTATAGGCGCCCGAGCTGGGCACCTGCTTGTCGAACCTCAAGCC
>Ga0315282_10008922_pt1 | contig 16093 bp, 13 predicted proteins | sample YL17G07_20_MG_FD_203693 | JGI IMG/M metagenome (GOLD analysis project Ga0315282, IMG submission 203693) | Sediment microbial communities from Yellowstone Lake, YNP, Wyoming, USA - YL17G07_20 | ecosystem: Environmental > Aquatic > Freshwater > Lake > Sediment | place: USA: Wyoming | collected...
GCGCCGTTCCCGCACTCCTGATCCTTGTACTACGGCGGGGTCTCCCGGAGAGCGTCCGGTGGTATATCCAGCGGAGGGAGTGGAAACTCGCGGTGGGAGTTGTCCGCTACATGATACCGGATTTCACGATAAAGGAGGGGATCAAGCCCCCGGTGGCAGATACTGTGCAAAAGAAGCCGGAAAAAGAACCGGCAAGGCCATCTTACCTGAGCTCGTATGCCGAACTCTTCACCCGGAAGAACCTGCAGAAGACCATTCTCATCACGGTTCCGTGGTTTTTCATGGACTTTGCTTTTTACGGAGTCGGGATTTTCACGCCCATCCTCATCGCATCCATGCTCGGCATGCACGCGACCGGGCTCAATTTCATAGCGCAGGATTTCTACTCGACCGGGTATACGGTGGTGCTCGACGTCTTTTTAGTCCTCGGTTTCATTCTCAATATCCTCTTCGTTGAGAAGCTTGGCAGGATCCGGCTCCAGCTTGCAGGTTTTATCGGCATGGCGACCGGCATGTTCATCCTTGCCGCATCAGGGTCCGGTTCCGAGACCATCATCGCCCTCGCGTTTGTCGGGTTCGGTCTCTTTAATCTCTTCCAGAACTGGGGGCCGAATGCAACGACATTCCTCCTCCCCGTGGAGCTCTTCCCTACCCGTCTCCGCGCAACCGCACACGGTTTTGCGGCAGGGCTTGCCAAGGTCGGTGCGGCCTGCGGGATCATCTTCGTCCCGTTGATGATGTCATCTTACGGCGTCAGTTATACGGTTATCATCATGGGCGTCATCTGCCTTTTCGCCTTTATTGTGACCTGGTTGACGCGGATCGATATGACCGGACGTTCCCTGGAGGAGCTGGAGGAGAGCCCGCACCCCCTGCCGTAAAATTTCCACCGCGGGATAATCAATTGCAAAAAACAGGTATGGGGTATTGCATCACTTCAGAAAGACCATGCGATTTCTTCAGGAATGTTCAGTGAATCGAGCACGGCAAGGATGAACGGTGTCCCGGGACCGTTACCCGGGTCCGTGAAGTACCAGCTGCCGGGGCCGCCGTAGGTGATCGAGCAGTGCGTTGCGATCACAAGGCAGATCAGGAAGATCCGGATATTATCGATAAAAAAAGTCGCGGGCCACCTTTTTTTCCTGCAGGTTCGGTGACCGCCATTTAAAATTATTCAGATATTCCGCTATTTATTCCTGATCGGGCCGCGAATGTTATCGGAGAATCCGGTTTTTTACGGATGTGGCTGATTGCGGTCTGATGATAAAACAGAGGCCGGGATCCCCCGGCACATCCGGTCAGGCCCGCGAGAACAGGCCGGATACATCCGGTGTAAACCCGGTGTCGCCGCCGGACCCGCAAAAAAATCTATATCCGGGCCTTCACAACACCTTCCCTGACGTATCGTACGTGCCTTCCAGCGTATACATCTTCAGTCCGTCGACTTTTCCGCTGGCGTCACGGGTGAATATGAATGCATCTTTTGACTCCGGCGTCACAAAAAACGTGTCATTGCCCTCATAAAAGAGCTCGACCGTCTCATCGGGCATAACCGAATGATAAAACAGGCGGTTGCCCTCAGCATATACGGTGATCGTCCAGGATTTCTCCCATGCCGGTGCGTAAGTCCCGGTATATCCGGCGAGCGCGTTTGTGGTCAGCGGAACTGCCGTCCGGTTGATCTTCTGTGGCAGGGAATACGGCTGGTCAAAAACAATCGCCGAGAGGTCGTTTATAAGTGTGACCATCGGGGTCCTGTCATGGTTTGACAGGAACATGATGCTTACACCCTCGTCAGGGAAATACAGCGTGTACGAGATGAACCCGAAGTTGCGCCCGCCATGGCCACTCAAGGTGCGGTTCTTTGCTACGCCGCTCTCAATCCCGTAATGGTTATCCACCATCGCAGCGGTTGACTGCGGGGAAAGGATAGTTCCCGGTGTATGGAAGGCACGCTCCCACCGGAACAGGTCTTCGGTCGTGGAATGGACAGACCCGGCGCCCCAGGAGTTGTGGATGTTCTGGAGGTCGTAGTGGATGTGTTTCCCGTCCATCGTCGTATACCCGGACGCACGTCTGGGAAAAACATCCCTGGCATTGTCCTGCCCGGAGCTGTTCATCCCGAGTGGCCGGAATATGTTCTTTTTCAGGTACTCGTCATATGACATTCCTGAAGCCGTTTCGATGATGGAACTCAGCACGATATAGCCGTTATTGGAATACGTGTAGCCCGATCCCGGTGTAAAGGTGAGGGGCAATGCGGCTGTCCGCTTCATGATATCAGGGAGTGCGAGATCGGTGGGGTCGGTGAGGAGGAACGCCCCGTCAGACTGGATCCCGGAAGTATGGTTCAGGAGCTGGTAGATCCGGATATCCTTCCACCGCGGGGCATCGGGAATGTAGAACGAGACCGGGTCGGTGACATTCAGCCGTCCCTGCTCCTGCAGTTTCATGATGGCGGCCGCAGTGAGCTGCTTGGTGTTCGAGCCAATGGGAAATACGGTCTGCGGGGTATTAGGGACAGAGAACTCCTCGTTCGCCATGCCGTACCCTTTCGAGAGGAGCACGGTATCGTTCCGTGCCACCAGCACCGTCCCGCTGAACCGGCCGGCACCGGCAAGCGCTGTCATATATTCGTCGAGCTTCTGCGATACCACCACATCAGGGCCGGTAAGCGATGCCGGTGTGCCGAGAGTGTTGGCCTGCTTACCGCTTTCCGCCGGCACGGGTGATGTAACACACCCGGCAGTACAGATAAAAATTACCAGAATAAGTCCTGCAATCTTCCAATTCATGATTACAACTCCATCTCCTGCTAAAAATCAGGGAGCACCTAGGCCCGCGAGAACGGGCCGATCTCCCCTGAGTCAAATCCGGTGACTGCCCCGGACGGGCTGGTCCTGAAAGTAAGATACCCGACCTGGTCGTCCGGGTTCGGGAACGAGAAGTACCAGGTATTCTCCGTCACGTGCATAAATGTGCCCGGGTACTTGTCCGGGCCAAGCTGGAACGTCATGTTCATGGCATCCGGACCCTCGCTCACCAGCATTGTGCCGTACAGGTCGTTCTTGTACGCTCCCGCGATGGCGGAAGGGGCAATCGTTGCAGGCTTTGCGTCTGCGGGCCGTTCGACGGATTTGATGAGCGAGTTCCACCCTCCCTGGTTGACCTTCTCCTTAGCCTGCAGGTCAACGCCGCTCTTCCCGATATACCGCTCGAGGAACTCGTCCCGGACCGCCTCGGGGAAGACCGTCAGCTGCTTGTTGGCGATGACGACAAGGCCGGTCTTCTTGCCGGGAATGAGGATCACGATCGAGCGGACGCCGTCAAGTGCCCCGTTCTTCTCGATTACCCGCTCGTCCAGGAAATGATACGAGTCGCAGCCGAGGCCTACCGCCCCGTTCAGTTCGGAAAGAGGCCCGCTGTGCGGGGCGACAAGACTTGCGGCGTGGATTTCCTGCACGGTCTTCGGGGTGAGGACCTGCTTTCCGTCAACCGAGCCGTCATTTAACATCATCCGCAGCCACTGCGTCATGTCCCGGCCGGTGGAGACCACCTGGCCGGCAGCGGGGAAACCTGCCTCTTCAAGGGGAATGGTGTGGATATTTCCCGGGGCACCGCCGTGGCCTGAGACATGGTTCGCATCAAGGTACAGGGTCTCCGGGTGGGCTCCCGACCTCGTCATGCCGAGCGGCCTGATGATCCGGGCGTCGGTCAGGTCCTCCCAGCTCCGGTTGTCCACCTTTGCCGCGGCTTCCCCCGCGATGAAGAAACCCGCATTCGAGTAGATGTACTTCTCCCGGAAACTGGTGCCTGGCGTCAGGTAACGCATCCGCTCCAGCATATCGCTGTTCGAGTACCCGAGCCTGCCCAGCAGGTCACCGTCGAAATGTTTAAATCCCGTGCGGTGGGCAAGCAGGTCGCGGAGGGTCGCGTGCTCACCGGCGTACTGGTCTTTCAGGGCAAAGCCCGGCAGGTACGTGATAACGGGCGTATCCCAGTCCAGCTTCCCTTCGTCGACGAGGGAGCCGACCGCACCGGCAGTGACGTACTTGGAAACCGATGCGATCTGGAAGCGGGTGTCAGGATCGACCTTCGCCGGCTTCCCGATCTCCCGGACGCCGAACCCTTTCAGGTACACGACGGTATCGTTCTCGACAATGCCGACAACGGCGCCCGGTACTTCGTATTCAGCCATCTTCGCGGCAACAAAATCATCAAAGCCATCGAGGTTTTTAGTCTTCTGCTGCGCTGGACCTGTCGTACTGGCACAGCCGGCACAGAAGATCAGGCCGGCCACAAGGCAGGCAGTGGTGAACAGGAATGCAACGCGAAGGGATGAGTTGTTCATGAAAGAAAGACGGGTTTTGTCCTGAAAAATATTGCTAAATGGTGCCCCGTCCCGGGTTGCACCGCCATGCGAGAAGCCCTGTGTATCTAAAGAAGAGTGTGGTTACGTTTCCGCCCGGGAATTTACCATCGGATCCCGATTTCGATGAACAGGAACGTCCGCAGGACTTCTCTGTGAGGCTGCTGCCCCCATATCCCTGCGAGGGATAGTTCCCTCCCGCCGATGCGGGTCGAGCAAGGAGTTTTTGCCGTCAGTTGCTTGGAAATACAATTCTTTTACTTTTTCCAGAATGCCAATCGCTTAGATTTCTATCAGTGCGAAAAATTTTCTTGCCCCGCCGTGCCCCGGAGGGGCCCTGAGGCGGGGAGCCCTCCAAAATATGTGCAATACCGTGTATTCTCGTATTATGCGGTGTCGTGACACCATGCCGAAAGCATCTGGGTGTAGCAATTTCATGTAATCACGTGTGAGAATTAATCGTTCAATGTAACCCACACTCTTTGTCGAAGAGCCAATTTTTTTATGTTGCCCTGCCTATGCCAATCTGCATTAGGTCCTCACCGATAATCAGCGTTCCGGAAAAGTTCCCCTGGGCCTGCTGCAGATGTGCAATGGGAGCATTGCCGGGCACGATATGGTTGAGGATCAGCGTTTTGACCCTGCAGTCCGTTGCTACCTGCCCTATAGCGTCAATCGTTGTGTGTGACTCCAGCATATGCGTTTTGAGCGCAGCTATCTGGCTTCCCGGCTCCGGTGTCCCGAACTTCTGGTTGATCCAGGCCGGGTCGATGACCTCATGCACCAGGACATCGGAACCGTTCGCCAGCTTCTGTAAGTTGCCCTTCGTATCGGGACCGGTATCTCCCGAGAACACGACCGATCCATCAGCGGTGTCGAACCGGTATGCGAATGCCGGGTATACCTGGTGATGGTCAACCAGGGTGGCCGTAACGCGGACCTTGTCATCCCGGTACACTTCGAAGGGGCCCATTGCCGGGCAGGTGCCGTTGTTCGGATCCGGAACGGAAACCGGAAGCCTGATATCATTGGGCCCGGTGCCGCCGATCTCCCTGACATCGACCAGGCTGGTAAAATCCTGAAATCCGTTGTCGAGTGTCATATCATTGACAGACTGGGCATAGGCCTGCCAGATGTTCTTTGTCATCTGGCGGATGCCCGGCGTAGCGGTGAATGCACCGGGATCGGTGCTGTCGGTAATGACAATCTGCCCTCCCCGTTTGACATAACCGGTTTTATCGGCCTCCAGCTGTCCCCGGTCACCGGGCCCGAATACCTTGAGGGGGGCGATGAGGGTCTTATTCGTCAGGGGATCGGTAGCCGTACCAAGACCCGCCGTAGGACCAATCAGCAGGAGGTTTGGATAATCCGCGGTGTGGTCCTGGTGGAGGTGAGTAAAGAAGAGCCCTTTTACATTCTGGAGGAAAAGAGAGGTACCATCCTTTGTTGTGCTGCCGGGTACAGCGCCGGAATTGAACGCTTCGGAAAGCCGCAGGGTGGAGCCCTGCCCCAGATCGATGATATAAATGGAATCTCCCACCACCAGGGCTGAAGAAGAACTCGTCCTGTTGGTGTCCGGCCACCACGTCGGACCCCCGGTTGTACCCAGAAGTACGAGCCGTGTCCGGTAATTACCTGCACCGGGACGGATTATGACGCCGGACGGTTGACCTGTCAGTGAAGATACCGATCCCGGAATACTGTAAACATTTTTTTGCAAATCCCCACTGTTTTCAGGACGTGCGACGTTCGGTGTCATCGTTCCACTGCCCGGAATACCCGCAGATATCAGCACAATCAGGATAACAAGCACAATCAGGATACCTGTCAGCCACGCCCATCGTGAATCCATTTCTTTTGCACTTCCCGTAAGAACGAATAATATCTGTAAATCGGTGTTAAAGATGTTCTTGTCTTTTTATGTGTGTCCGGCAGGCCATCAGACATGAAGGAGGAGAACGCTTGAGGGTCATAAGAATGTCGAACGTCATCAGGCTTGAGACCGGAGAAGAATCTGAAAGGTTCTTCGATTCGAAGCAGGAGAATGCCGTATCTTATCAGAGATGCGACTGGAGAAGAACGAAATTCTTTTAAGACCGCAGGTCTTCGACTAAAAACCTTCAGGTTTCTTCGAACGCGAATCCGGAAAAAAAAGAAAAAAAATTCTAAAATCCCGCAGCCCGGACCTGGCTCCCCTCACCGGCGCCGGGGTGCCCTGTGTGGCGAAACCTGCATAGCCGGAAAAAACGAAACGCTTTTCCGATTTCCGGTTGTCCTTACTATCTGGTAGTTTCTCTTGGGCGGCAAATACACGAAGGGCGGGGCCCTTGCACTGGTATGTATCCTGTGTGTATCTCTGGTCTGCACGGCTTCTGCAGAACCATCGGTACTCCCCCACGGCAATACAACACAGATCGCAGGGGACGTGTACATCTACGGTTTCCCTCTGGTCCTCATGGACATCACCCGGGGCCAGCTGACGGCGGTTCCGGAACCCGGCTTACGACAGGCCCCGGTCAACCAGTTCCTCCACGCATCAGGGACGCCCACGCCCCGGTTTGCCATGGTTGTCAGCCCGAATGTCGATACCCTGTACTCCAGTGCATTTCTCGATCTCGCAAAGGAACCCGTGGTCCTGAGTGTTCCGGACACCGGGGGACGATATTACCTGATGCCGGTCGTCGACGCCTGGTCGAACGTCATCGCATCTCCGGGCTCCCGTACCACGGGGACCGGGGCGGGGAATTTCCTGATCACCGGCCCGGGCTGGGACGGCCCGGTCCCGGCCGGCATGAGCCGGATCCGGTCACCGACAACTATGGTCTGGCTCATCGGCCGGACGCTGGTCAACACGAGCGATCCTGCCGATTTTGCAGAAGCACGCGCCACCCAGGTCCGGTTCACGCTCACCCCGCTGAGTGCATGGGGGACCACGTATACTCCCCCCACCAGTGTGCCGGTCGATCCTGCGGTCGACCCGGTCACCGCGCCGGCCGACCAGGTCGCGAACATGACGCCGGCGCAGTTTTATACACGGCTGGGCAGGCTGCTTGCGAATAACCCGCCTCCCGCTGCCGATGCAGCCATGGTGCAGGAGATGGCAGGACTCGGCATGATTCCCGGCACATCCTTTGACGGGAACAGCACGGACCCGGAAACCCGGGATGCACTGGCACAGGGTGCCGCTGACGGGTTTGAGAGGATCGTCACGGCAGCACATGCATCACGGTCTGCCACGGCGTCCACGAACAACTGGCTCATCATGAATTACAGCGGCTCGTACGGGACCCGGTACCTGGAACGTGCGGCAACGGCATGGACACTCGCTGGTGCCAACCTGCCGGAGGATTGCGTGTACAGCCAGGTTGATGCCGACGCAGAAGGGTTGCCGCTCAGCGGTACCAACCGGTACGTGATCCATTTCACTGCACACGGGACGCCGCCGGTACGCGGCTTCTGGTCCATCACGATGTATAATAACCGCCAGTTCCTCGTCAACAACCCGATCGGCCGCTATGCGGTGGGTGACCGGACGCCGCTTCAATACAATGCGGATGGAACGCTTGACATCTTCATCCAGCAGGATTCACCGGGCAGGGACCGGGAATCCAACTGGCTCCCGGCACCCCCGGATGGGTTCAACCTGTTCCTGCGGCAGTACTGGCCCTCGGAGGACATCCTGAGCAGGAAGTGGATTCCTCCGGCAGTTGTCCGGGTGACACAAACGCCTCCTGCCGGTGCCGGCACGCCGGCAATACCGGCAACAACCCCGGCCCGGTACCCGGCAACAGCATCGTCCCCCCTTCCCCCGGAACTAGGTGCAGCAGGGCTTTTGATCGCCCTCCTTTTCATGACAGGGAGACGGTGACCGGGATCCTGCCATGTATGGCATGCTGCCCGGGCGCGGATCTGCTGAGCAGGGGGGGTGAACCCTGTGAACTGCTCAGCGGCCGGTGGCGTCAGGTCCGCGATTGGACGATGGAGGCGCACTCATGATCGCGGAGCTGATTCAGACATGTTCAGATCGTGCAGGTGTTCATGCCGGCTTTTTTTGCGTTCGCTGCATTGCCCAGCTCGCAATCCAGTCAGCAAGTGCTCCATAGATGATGCCAAAGACAAAGAGCATCACCGCACCGGAATAATTGTGGGCAAAGAGGGGGACAATGCAGAGCAGGAGGCTTATGATCGCACCAAGACCTGCTCCCCGTATCACCGGGTGAAGCGGGATCCCGTCCGCAAAACCGATCACAAATCCCTGGATGATACGCCCGTAGAGGATCATGACCATGAACCAGGGTTCCGGTGTGACCCCCGGAGGGGCGGCCACGAGCAGGCTTCCGGCGCAGTACAGACCGGTCAGTATACCAATTGCCGTTGTAATTGCAACCCGCCTTTTCTGAACCATAATTCCCACTAAGAAGAGAGGACGATGCCAGACAAAAGCATTGCCTTTCACCTGCCCTGCTGGGCCGGAAATGGCAATGACGGGAAATTTTCTCTAAGGCAGGCACTGCCCTTATGGCGATCTTCCTGATCCTGGCCGGTCCTGCGATTCCCGACTCAAGGGCAACATCCGACCCGGCCATCATCAATATCTCACCTCCTGCAATTGCTGCAGGGTTCCCGGATGACCTGCACATGAACATCGATCAGGCAGCTCACTGCAGGAAAAAAATTGCTGGTAAAAAAGCGCCAGCCCATCCGGTCGGGCCGAGCCGGACTTCCCGGAAAAATCCATGGTTTTTTTTGTGTTTACCTGCCCAATCCTGTGTACCGGTCCAGCCGGTTAAAAAAATCCGGAATTATTTATTTACACGGGAAATCCCGGTTCACAGAATGCACAATACGGTGTTTCCGGGTCTTGTCTCATGCAGCTGTCAGGAAAATTTGTATTGCATTCGTCAATGATCTGCCTAGGATTGCATGGCTGGCACCCCGTCCATTTATGCCAGCAGGTCCCCACCCTTACCCAGCCGCAGCCACCCATATAAAACCGGCAGACTGCGGCTGTTTGCTTGCTATTGAAACAGTAAAATTTAAAATCAGGACAGCTGTCGATGATGACCGTCACCCGGCCAAACGACTTTTGAATCGCCGGATCATTCAGCGGTTTGAGGTGACTGAGTCCCTTCCCCTTATACGATTCCAGGATCGTTGCATTGTACGTGAGCATCTCTTTTTCCGGGACATATACAGGATTTGTGAGAGTGACAAGCAGGGTGTCTTCCTGCTTTTTGGCATCAGGGATTACGATAGCGGCGTTCGGGGGGTTTTCCGGGCCCCACTGGAACGTGTCAAGGAAACTGGTCATCGGGACAAAGCCTGCATCCCGCACCGGGCGATCACTGATATAGAACGTGTACGGCGTGACGTTGTGCAGGGTCAGCGTGTAGTTTCCTGGAAGAGAGGGAACAAATGTCCCGTCAGACCCTTCCTGGATAAAAATATAGGAGGTGGAGGTTTCATTGGAAGCATTTTCCCCTGCGGTTGCTGGTGCAGGAGTCACCGCCGGGGTATTCCCCGTCGGCTGATGCAGGTTCAGTGCCCCGATACCATAGAGCACACCAACAACGATGACTGCTGTTGCAGCAACCGCAAGCAAAATCCGGAAAGGTTCAGACATTAAACCATAATCATTGTCCCATATATTAAAGATTGTGAAATTGGAAAAATTGCCCAATTTATAAATCCAAATAAAGTTTCAACAAAAACCGGCCCATGGAAAAATTTGTTCCATAAAAGTTACATTCCTCCCGGTTCCGGATCTCTTCAAATTTTCGAGATTTTTGTCAACCGTCTGTTTCTGTTTTGGTAATCCCGGTTAGATCCAGAACTGCACAGTACGGTATAATACCGGATGCGAAGTTGCCTGAACGCTCTTTTTGTACTACGGGACTCACTTTTATCGATCCCGCAGACACTCACCGTTGGATCATATGAATGGAAGGAATTTAATTCCTGACGGGTTCTTCCCAGAAAAGGAAGGCCATGATGAACGGGACGAGGATATAGATGCTGAGAGTGAACGGGACGTGACAGAGGGCAAGTATAATACCGATAAACGAGAGTGCGGGGAAGACAGCGGACCAGAGGATTTCGCGGGAGATCTGTGAAAGACTCAGGCCGGGAACAAGATTCCTGCACCTTTTCCGGATATAGACCCACTGGATAAGGGCAATCACACCGATAATGAAGATATTGAACTCAAAGAGGATTGCCCCGACATGATCGAAAGGATAGTCGCCGGCAACATTTGTTGAGAACGGGAGAAGACAGACGAACGCGAGACTGGCCATGTTGAGGCAGAGGAGCGGGCGATCGAGACCGATGAGAGATCGGAACCGCTGGTGCTCGAAATACCAGAGGATGGCAAGGAGGATGAAGGCGATGAAGTAATGGATCAGGTCCGGAAGGTCTGCCATGATGATTGCAAAAACCGGAGCGACTTCTTTGGCATGCTCGTACTTTGAGGGTATATTGATCGTAATGACGAGCAGGGTCATGGCAAACGCGTAGATCGAATCGATCAGGACACTGATGCGGTCGAGCGGAATGCGGCGCTGGGAGATAGCAGGGTCATCTGTCATGGATCTTCCTTGAATATGGAAAATTGGCCGTGATAGGGAAAAAGGTGACGGATTTTAATCAGGAGAACACAATCAGCGGGAGTCTCTTCTCCGTATGATGACCGTCCCGATTCCCAGTGCCATGACGATGATAATCACAGATACAGGCATGCCGGGAGAAGACCCGGCCGGTTTTCCGGCAGGGGGGGTTCCTGTGGGATTCATTCCCGGAAGGCTGGCTGGTCGTTTCAGGGGGAATGTGATTGAATCTGCAACAACCGGCGGGTTATGTACTTCCGGTGTCTCATTTGAATCATCCTCTTGTACTGAGGCAACGAAAATCTCCTGTGCAGTCGCCGTCTTATTTGCCGGATCAACAAAGACCTTAAGATACCCGAGCTGCCTTGTATCTCCGAACTGGTACCCCACCGGATAGGGATTATCGCTGGTAAGGTCTGCAAATCTGCCCCCGGCATTACCGACAATGAAATAGGGTATCCCCATCACTGAATATCTCTGGTAATTATGAGTATGGCCCGCGAAATTTGCGCTGATATTGTAGGTATGATACAGGGTTTCCCATGGCTGAAGATTAGGATTACTTGTACTATTGTAGTAATCCCAGATAGGGTGGTGATGAATCGTGAAGGTTCCTGCGAGGTTGTTGTCCAGCTGTTCCCTGAGCCAGGATTCCTGGCTCATTGCAAGGGCAAGGGAAGTGTGCGGGTCATCTCCATCAGCGTTTTTTGGATCAGGGGTATCAAGAACAATAAACCTGACACCGGCACAGTCAAAGGAATAGTTCAGGGGCATATCATATGACCGATGGAACTGGTTGGCGGCAGCAGGTGGGTTGTCCCCACCGCTGGCATTATGATATTCATGGTTTCCAATAGTGGGAAAGATGGCGACATTCGCGAGCATCCCGTCAGCAGCCTGAAAATATTTACCCCATAAGGAACTGGAATCATGCCCTGCATAGTCCCCACCGTCAAGAATAAAAAGCACGTCTGGCTCCTGTGCTACGGCATCCGCCACGTACCTGAACCGTTGTTCCTCGGTATAATTATGACCTTCCTGTGGATCACTGATGACAATAAAGGTAAATGGACCGCTGACTGGCATGGTGCGGAACACGCGGGCGCCAAATACGTTCTGATATCCCGAAGGGATTACATGGTACTGGTATTTGGTCCCGGGTTCAAGCCCGGTAAGCGATATATGGTGATACTGGGAGACGGAAGAGTCAGTGATTTTGTGGTCGAACTTATGATTCCGGGAGTAATAATCTGCCGTGGCGTATTCTATGGTCCCGGCTCCAACCGGTTCCTGCTGCCAGTTTATGGTCGCTCCCGAAGTTGTTGTTTTTGTCACCCACGGGGCCCAGTAATCCTCCCGGGATTCTGCTGCAAAGACAGGAATGCTGCAGAAAAGACAAAGCAGCATTAGTACCAGTATATACAAACAAGGCTTTCCGATCATGTTCCTTCAGACTTGCTTTTAGGTTCCGGTTTGAAAAAGGTTCGTAATTATTGTGTGACCATAATGGGGGAAAATAGGGTAATCTGGGGATGGTCAGGGTTCCTCGTCGGTGACAAAATCATCAAAGCCGTCAGGTTTTCCGGTCTTCTGCTTCGAACTCTCACAGCCGGCACAAAAGACCATGGCGGCGACATGCAAAGCCGCAATGAGCAGGAATGCGTATCGCAGGGCGGGTTTTTTCATGAAAGGGAGCGAGTTTTGTCGTGAAAAACATTGCTTTCTGATGCCCGGCCGTGATTGGTAGGATATAACTTGTCTGTCCGCGTAGATCCGGAACATGCCGGAGATGCAGGCCCGGGGAACCAGCATATCATCCTTGTTATCCATGAAGAAGAACAAACAGCGTGCGCTATAGTAGTGTGAAATTTGCTTCGGAACCTTCTTTGAAAATAAAGATAAGATGCAAAGTAAAGAAATTTGGGAACAGTAAATTAAACTATTTGGCTCTTCGCCATTTTGTGTGAGTAAGTTTCGGATAATCGATACATGGGGGCTGCTGCCCCCACATCCCTGCGAGGGATGGTTCCCTCCCGCTGATGCGGGTCGGCGCGACGCCTCTCGGGTCATGCCTGGGCAAGGAGTTTTTGCCGTCTGTTGCTGGGAGATACAACTCTTTTACTTTTTCCAGAGTGCCAATCGATTAGATTTCTATTATTGCAAAAAATTTTCTCGCCCCGCCGTGCCCCGGAGGGGCCCTGAGGCGGGGAGCCCTCCAAAATATTTGTAACGCCTTGTATTGTCGTATCATGCGTCATCGAGACACCTTGCCGATAGCATCTGGGTGTAGCAATTTCATGTAATCAAATGTGAGAATTAATCGTTCAATTCAACCCACACTCTTTGTCGAAGAGCCAACTATTTTTACATTTATTCCCCGTTGTCTGTGTAATTCCATAGAAAAAACCGGAAAACCGTTTTGGATTATTCCACAAAAATGACCTCGGGTAAATTCCTGAAATGTGCATCCCCGGTCAGAACTTTTGCGTGATTTTTCAGGGCTGTCGCGTAGATGATCGCATCGGCGATCCCGCCTTCTTTCATCCCCCTCCGCACTGCCCCTCCTGCTCGTGCGATGTCGAAGTCAATCGCGACCAGGCGGCTCCGGAGCCGGATTTTTGCCACCATCAGGTCCATCCGTTCCTTATCCTCGCCATAGAACCGCTCCAGTTCCGCGATGGTCATCATGGAGGTGATCTTGTGATCCGGCCTCTCCATGATCCCGCTGATTTCCGGATTTCCCTTCCAGTACTCGACCCATGCCCACGTATCGATCACAAGGGTGATTCTAATCCTCTCCGCTGCACACGTATTCCGCGAGCTCGGGAAATATCCCGGAATCTGACGGAAGATGTTTCTGCCGTTCCGCAATCAGGAACATGATCGCCTCATCGTACGTCCTGAACTGCTTTTCATCGATGATCTGGTCGAGCCACTGTTTTGTGGACCGGAGAATCTGAACCGGTGCACGAAGTTCCCTGACCGGGACACCATGCGATAATTTCCGACTCTTCATCGGTGCCGGGACTATTGATCCCGGTCCGGAACTGTCTGCCGGAATTGTTTTTGCTTTTGTCATACGCTTTGTGTAATGTATACATTATACAATATTAACGATTCGCCGAAAAACCGGATAGCGTTTGCGTATGTCCAGACCTTTGCCCAATCGTTGCCCACTGGGAATATGCGGGCAATGCAAAATCGTAATTGCGTTCCATCCTCCGGGCTATGACCTTAGGCCACAGAAAAGCCGAGGGGGATGATGTGGGGATGGTGGGGAGGGCTGGCGGGGGGTCCGGGCCCGGGACTTCAGGCGTCCCTGTTCATCTCCTCGATGAACTGCTTCTCTCTCGCCGTGACCCACGGCATGTCCGGCCGGCAGAGCCAGATGGCAAGACCGAATGCTGCAAACCCGGCGAGGCCCATCATCCACTGCGGGTCCGGGTAGACATACAGTACAACCCGAAGGCCGCTCCCCCAGATGAAGATGGCAAATGCCGAGAAACAGAGGATCACGAATTTTATGACACGCGACCCGCGAGCGACAACGACGTACATACCGGGCAGTGCACGCAGGAGCAGGTAATACAAGAGGACAAGAACCAGGATCGTCCCCAAAAAGAAGAGCGGCCATGGGTTTATCCCCAGCCCGTGGTTGAAGTTTCCGGTATCCCCGTTGGATGCAAATGCCCTCAACGGCATATAGGCAAAAAGCTCCATCATGTTGGCGACAACAAACCAGAATATGAGGTGAAAACCCCACTTGTTCCTGAGCATTACACGGGAAAGGAGGAGGTATAATCCACAACTGATGAGAATGGTATGAACAACGAGCGGCATTACGCCGGCAATTGCGCCGTCGACACCAAGCCCTGTAGCCCACAGGCGTGAATATTCAACCCCCTCATCCCAGCATGTCATAGTAAAGAAGTTGCCCCAGACAATGGAAAAAGGACGTGGCATGACGCCGAGGAGATATGCGGTTATACTGTGAGTAAATTCATGGATGACAATGACGATTGCCTGAAATGAAAAAAAAGTCGCCAGCACAATTGCTGAATAGATGACTGCGCCACGAATTTCCCGATAGTCTGTCATACTCATTATTTCCATATTTGGGTAGAACGTATAATAATTCAGGGCTCTCTTTGTCTGAATGGGGAATTGATTGGATACCAATGTTCTCTCCCGCGATATCCGGCCCCTCTGCGATCTTCTCCAGTGGAGCCCTGTCCGGTACTATGCCTAAGCTCCGCAACCCACTCATAATCCCCTTACCCAAAACGCCCTCCATCAACATATTATCCGGAGCCCACCTTGTACCAAATCCAGTCAAATGAGGTGCCACCACCGGTCCACGGCTGCGCCGGTACAGGCCCGCACCCGTGCCCGGGATTCTTTGAGAGGCCGCTGTAATCTGCAAAAATTTTACCGGGCCCGGATTATTGTTCCAGGCCGTACTTCTGTTTCAGCTGCTGCCAGTATGGATCCCCCATCAGCTGCAAAAGCCCGTCATCCATGATGGCTGACAGCTTCGGGTCGGTCTTCCTCATGGCAACTGCATACATATCCTGTGACGGGGTCGTTCCAATAATTACCAGAGGTCTCCCGGTTACCGCCCGCTGCTGGGACGGGGTTTGGATGAGGGAAGCATCGACTGTCCCGTTTTCAAGGTTATTCGTTAGTATCGTAATGTCCGGGTACTGGGAAAGATTTGAAGCCGGCATCTTCCCGGTTTGTATAAGGTTTTTTATAACCCAGTCCGCCTCTGTCGATCCCGCCTGAGTCCCGATCCGGAGCCGGCCGTTATACAGGTCCTGCATCGTGACAGGAGATCCGGCCCGGATTGCAACGCTCTTGTTCACGGTGTAATACGGTACCGAGAAATTCACCTTTGCCTGCCGTTCCTCCGTAATCGTCAATCCCGACCAGATGATATCGATGGTCCCTGCCTCCAGTGCGGGAACAACATTGTCCCAGGGAACTGCAACGAATTGTACCTGGAATCCTTCCCGTTCTGCGATCCATCGGGCAGCGTCAACGTCCAGTCCCGAAAAGTTTCCCCCGGCATCTTTTGAAGTGAATGGCGGAAAATCACCGTCGACACCGATGATATAGT
>Ga0315282_10008923_pt1 | contig 16093 bp, 5 predicted proteins | sample YL17G07_20_MG_FD_203693 | JGI IMG/M metagenome (GOLD analysis project Ga0315282, IMG submission 203693) | Sediment microbial communities from Yellowstone Lake, YNP, Wyoming, USA - YL17G07_20 | ecosystem: Environmental > Aquatic > Freshwater > Lake > Sediment | place: USA: Wyoming | collected...
TTGTATGGGGCGGTCGCAGGTTCGTTGCGTAACCAGCGTGGTCAAAAAAAATTGTTGCGTTCGTTTTTCCATCATGCACAATTAAGAATATGATGTGTTCTATTATTTATTCAAAACTCAATAGAACAAATTTTTGCACAAAAAGCGTTTTGTGCTGGTGCGAGTGTTCCTCCAGCTTCAAAAGGCTGGATACCTTTTCTTTCGAGAATGTTCCGTAAAATTGTCATTTCGAGCGTACTTTCCTTAAAGCCATACGCGATGAAGCATGCCCTGCATGATGAGAATGCAAAATCACATCGCGGTAGTCCTATCACACATAACTCATTTCGTCTGATTCGCTTATCCATTTAATCCTTTCCTTTGTCTGCTGAATGGCTATCTTGGTTTTTTCTGCCCGTAGTAGGCATTTTTGCCGTGTTTGCGGAGGTAGTGTTTGTCCAACAAAATCTGTGAGATTTTCTTTTGTTTTGGGTTTAAGCAGATAGTGCCGAGGGCCATCATTGCCGTCTGCTCAAGGACAACGGCGTTTTCAACTGCCTCTGCCGCATCTTTACCCCAGGTGAACGGGCCGTGATTGGCTACAAGAACGGCAGGCATCTGCATAGGGTCCAAACGGGCAAATCTTTTGACAATCACTTTGCCGGTGTTTAGCTCATAATCGGTTTCGATTTGCGTTTTTGTCATTGGTTTTGTAACGGGTATGGGCCCGTAAAAATTATCAGCGTGCGTTGTTCCGAGGCAGGGTATTTCACGTCCTGCCTGCGCCCAAATCGTAGCATTGGGCGAATGAGTATGACAGATGCCGCCGACAGATTTGAAATTTCTGTAAAGTTCAAGATGGGTCGGCGTATCGGAAGATGGTTTCAGAGTTCCTTCGACAATCTTGCCATCGAGGCTGAGAAGCACCATCTTGTCGGGTGTCAATTCATCGTAAGAGACGCCGCTGGGCTTAATGGCGACAATGCCTGCCTTGTGGTCGATGCCGCTGACGTTGCCCCAGCTATAAATAACCAGATTGTGTTTTTGTAATTGCAGGTTCGCTTCGCAGACCGACTGTTTTAATTGTTCAAGCATTACAAGCTCCTCTATGAAATGACACTGTCTTTTGTATTCAGCAATTCTTTCATTACGTTTGCTAATTTTCCCTGCCAGCTTTGCAGGCCGAAGGCATCGTGCAATTGTTTATAAAGGGTATAAAGCTGCCGGTAGATTTTATTGTTTTGAGGATTCGGCTTATAGGAAACATCTTTCATTCCGCACATTTTCGCCTGTGCATCGGCAAAATTATCGTAGCCTCCTGCCGCTTTGCCTGCTGCTACGGCGCCGGCGACAGCAGAACCCAAAGCGCAGGTCTGGGCGGAGCGGGATATTTTCATTTCCCGGCCTGTTACATCGGCGTATATCTGCATCAGTAGGGGGTTCTTCTCTGCGATTCCGCCGCAATTGATAACCTCATTTATTTTAACGCCGTATTCCTCAAAGCGATTGATAATGGTAAGAGCGCCGAAGGCGGTCGCCTCAATAAGCGCCCGATATATCTCTTCCGGCTTTGTGTGCAGGGTTTGACCAAGAAGCAGTCCTGTGAGTCTCTGGTCAACGAGAATGGTTCTGTTGCCGTTGTTCCAGTCGAGGGCGAGCAGTCCTGATTGGCCAGGCTTTAGTTTTGCCGCTTTTTTTGTAAGCGTCTCGTGACCGCCGGCCTTTTTGCCGCCCGGCTGGATGTAATTGACAAACCAGTTGAAGATGTCCCCGACGGCAGACTGGCCTGCTTCGAGGCCGAAAAAGCCCGGCAGGACCGAGCCATCGACTATTCCGCAAACGCCCGGTATATCAGCCAAATCTTTGCTGTTTGGCCAGACGGTGATGTCACAGGTGCTTGTGCCGATGATTTTAACCAGTTTGTTTTGTGCGACACCTGCGCCGATTGCGCCGAGATGGGCGTCGAAAGCTCCCACAGCGACGGGGACGCCGGCTTTTAATCCGAGTTTTTTCGCCCATTGTTTTGTCAGGCCGCCCACAGCGTTGTCGGCAGTATATGTTTTTTTGTAAAGGCGGTCGCGAAGCTCGCCCAATTTGGGGTCGAGTTTCGCAAGGAAATCTTTTGCAGGCAGGCCGCCCCAGTTGTCATTGAACATTGCCTTATGTCCTGCTGCGCAGCGGCCAACCTTTAGTTTGTCAGGTGCGCAGGTATCGGTCAGCACCGCGGGAATAAAATCGGCACATTCGACCCAGCCGTAAGCAGCGTCAAAAACCTTTGGGTCGGTGCGGAGGCAATGAAGGATTTTGCTGAAGAACCATTCGGAGGAGTATGTCCCGCCGCATTTAGCCAGGTATTCAGGGTGTTCTTTTTTCGCAAGTGCGGTAATCTCCGCTGCCTCAGCGTGGCCGGTATGGTCCTTCCAGAGCCAGGCGTGGGCGTTGGGATTTTTCTTGAACCTGCCCTGCATAGCCAGCGGCGTCCCGTTTTTATCGACCGGCAGGGGGGTCGAGCCGGTCGTATCGACGCCTATGCCGATTATATTTGCGGGGTCAAATTTTTTGTCGGCCCGTTTTGCCTGCTTTATTGCCCTGGCGATAGAGACTTCAGTGCCTTTTATGTAATCAGCGGGGTTCTGACGGGCAAGGTTATGGTCTGCCTGGTCGAGGATAATTCCCGCCTGACCTGTCTCGTATTCATACACAGCCGTTCCCAATTCGCTGCCGGCGGATGTATCGACAATAACGCAGCGAACGGAATTTGTGCCGAAATCCAGACCGATTGAGTATGCCACGGTTTAACCTCCAAATCGCATTTAATCCGTATGGTAAGTATTGTCGTTTTTTACCACAGATAACCGGCTTTGACAACCACAAAAAACACGAAACAAATCGCGAACCATTGGCCCCGAAGCGGGTGTGAATAAAAAAAGCGTGGCGGCCTAAAGGCCGCCACGCATAAAAACATCAAAGTAGCTCTTGCAGCAGTGTTACTGACTGAGATTAACGCCAAGCGGGTCGACATCAACATTGCCGCTGACATCGTTCGAAAGAACTGAAGAAACATCGGTGTGATCCCAGAAGTTGTTTTCAGCTTTCAGCACAGTTTGAGGTGTTCCAATAAGACTGTTGATAACGTCAATATTGCCTGAACCGCCGTTGAGATGGAAGGTGTTCTGGCCATAACTCGGAACAGCCGCTCTGGCAGCCGCTGATGCGCCATAGAACGTGCCGGCCGGGTCAACTTCCCAGACATCGGCGAGGCCACCGCCAAGGTCAATCTTGGTTTCACAGGGGTCCTCTGTATTAGTGTCAAGGGCGTTCGCCGTGTTATTCTGGAAGATGTTGCCTTCAATCCTGGCGATGACGCCTGTGGTGTAGAAGTAGATACCGTGCGAAGAGCTGTTTTCAAAGGTATTGTTGCGGACCCAGATGTGGATGCCCTCGCCGATTCTCATACCGCCGCAATTGCCGCCCTTGGTGGTTGTGGCGTAATTGTTCTCGAAGATGCAGACAGCGCCTGATTTTCCGGCAGGAGGCTTGTCGTCCATATGACCGCCGAATCTCGGACCCTGAGCGCTACCCTCAAAGAGACCGTTACGGACGATAAGAATCGACTTTGTGCCGCCTTCGCTGGATGTCTGACGGATGGCCTGAGAAGCATCAGTGGAGTGCATACCGTCGATAACATCAATAGCAGGTGCCAGATGACGCCAACCATCATGGTTGTCGAACATAAAGGTCTTATCCGCGGATGAACCGTAGGTACTGTTGCGGAGGGTGCAATACACACAAGAGCCGCCGACACCGTTCATAGTCGTCGCATCTTCGCAGACCTTCGGTACTTGAACGCCGTCGAACAGCATTCGCATACCGTGCCGCATATGGATGCCATCGTGATATCCGCTCCAGGTGAAGTTTTTGACGATGTTGTCGACTCCGTGCAGACGCAGGGCCTGACCGTTTTCGGCCTGGCCGCAATCGAGGGTGCCATCGTAGACAAAGCCGATATTTCTGTCTTCGCCGTCGATGATAAGATTGTCGCCGATGAAGTCATACTTGCCGCTAGAATCACCCCAGGTCTTTATCGGGTCGATACGAGTGTCCCAGTCTCCGCCGACGATTGTGTTGCTGTAACCGAAGAGGATTCTTCCGCCGCCGCCGTGACCGCAAAGGGTTGTTACCACGTCGCACCACGGCGTCCATTTACCGTTATCGCACCACTCAGGTTTCTCGGTGTAGTGCAGGGTCTGAGATGCCTCAATGGATGTAAGGGCCGCAGTAAAGGCCGTCCAGGCCGTGCTCGGTGAAGTGAGGATGTAATCGGGCCAGTTGTAGTTGCCGAAGTCGTTGATGGTGATGTAGCTGTTCCTGGTCTCTGAAGATGAGCCGCCGGGACCTGCAACAGTCAGCTTAGTGGTGTATATACCTGCTTGTGCATACTTGTGATGCGGGGCCATATCAGTGCTCCACTCGCCGTCACCGAATTCCCAGAGATAATCTGTAATCCAGCCGGACGAGTAGCTGACGAATTCAGGCGCAACATAAGTGTTCCAGCCAACGGTCGGAATAGCGATGAAGTCCGCAACAGGCGGAGCAACGCTGCGACCTGTCAGCACCCTTGCGACAGTCTGGCCTGCAGGAATGTTGGCAAAGGCATCTGTGCCGTACGGTGAGGTAACGGTAACAGTATGGTTGCCTGTGCCGTATACACAAATGCTGGCCTTTCTGCCCTTGGCGGACAGGTTGACGGCAACATCACAGCTTACGCCGTATTGAGAGCCGGTCGCACTTGTTGCCTTGAAGATAATCGCGCCGCCGGTACTCTGGGCGAAGAGTTTCGCATTGCCTGAAACGTTGCCTTGGGTGTAAGTGCCGCCTGTCGGGTTGTAAATAACCGTGTTAGACCCGATTGTAGCAACGCACAAATTGCCCGGATAACTCTTGGCAAAGGTTACCCCTGACGGATTGGAGTGCACCATCCACAACAGTTTTTGTGAAGTGGTTGTGATTGAAATCGGGTCTGTACCTGAGGCCGTGAAGCCCGACGCCGGATACAACAGCTCATGTCGCGATTCAGTAGACGTATAGAGGCTGTCGGATACCTTGGTCAAAGGCATCTCACTGTAGGAGAGGGAGTTGGCCGTATGACCTGCTTCGAGCTCATCGGCAACCAGGACGCACATCGGGTTGCGAATTACGAAGAAGTAACGGTGATAGCCGTCTATACCGCTTGTAATAGCCGGGTAGATACCACCCATAACTGCATCAATTGCATGGCCGTAATCGGAATCCACTGCGCCGATGCAGTCGGCAGTTATCAGAGCATAAGCCTGGTAACCGCGCAGGCCATCCATACAGTTACCCGTGCCGTCAACCAGCAGGCAGTTATGCGAGTCGGTGTTGCCCTGCGGTGCGGCATTAACGACGAGCCAGTCGCCGTTTCTGTACATACCATAATCACCGTTATCCATACCATCGTGCGAGCTGGTCTGCACCTGGCAGAGAGACGGGACATCCGAACCGGACTGTTTCTCATTCCAGTAGTTATGGCCGTCGTGACCGCGGTTGCCGAAGAACACATAAGTATCATTTGCAGTAGGACTGCCGAGGTTCCAGTTATCTCTGTACATATGGAACTCCGTGTCGTCGAGGTGGACATAAAGCGGCAATCCTGCATCGTCCGGGCTCAACGGCTCAATAGTGGCATCGTACCATATATATTCGAAGCCCTGCCACCAGTAAGCATCAGCTTTGCCCTTCGGAGTAGGTATCAGTGTTCGAGTGTACCACTCGGCAACTCTTGCCATCTTGCCGGCAGGTATAATGGAGGTGTCGCTGACACCAACTGCCTTGTTAATGGCTGCGTGGTAACGCATAGCCTGCACTACGCCGTGGTCGCCGTTATAGACGGTATCCGCCCACTCGTCAAGCCCCGGAGGTGAAAGTGCCATCCAGGCAAGAACGAAGTTCTGGGAGAATCCAGACTTGTTCTCATCGAGGACGGTGTCGGGGTTCGGATACTCATTGAGTTCCATAATGTACCTGTGGACCAGAGCGCGGGAGCCTTGATAAGCGCCGTAGCTCGGGCCTTCGTATGGGAAGCCGTCAGCAGGCCGCGGACCATTGTTGGACAGCGGAGCAGGAACTCCGAGCTGGCCGTGGTCGCACAGACCGTTGACACGCTCATTATGGTAAATCAGGTCGTACTGTCTTGATGTGTTGAAGACATTCTCATACCCAGGTTCGCCGCGGAGGCAATACAAACCAGCGGCGTGGTCGCCGGCACGACAAACCATAAAGTTGTGTGTCGGTCTTAATCTCCAGGTATCGCCGGGAGCGAAGTTCAAATTCTGGACGAAATTGGAAATGTTTGCAAGGACTGTTGCCTTGTCGGAAGAGCTAAGCCAGGTCGGACCTCCGTGGGCCGGGTCGTCAACAATCGCATCATAAGCAATGCAATAGCCCCAGAAGGTTTCCATACTGGCGATTTCTGTGTCATTGCCGCCCACAATCCAGCCATAGTTCATACAACTATGGACCATATCCTGGCAATACTGGCCGTAGCCGTTGATTTTGCTAATCAGGTATGCAAACGCAGATTGCTGGCTGGTCATATTACGTTCTATACCTGGGAATGTTGCGCCTGTGCGTGCGGTGCTGGTAAGTCTTGCCCAGATTTCGGAATGGGTCGACTGGGCCTTTGCCCACAGACCGTTCTCTGTGCCGTAACCCTTCATAACCAGATGCGGATGCAGGTTGCTGAGGTCTCCAGCAGAATCAGGAATAGCAAAACCTGAACCGCCTGCCGGCGCTAATTGCGCTGTAATATAATTTGTCCTGGTCAAATGGTCACTGTTGAGCGGACCAGTAGTAGTCAGCGCAACTGTGTAAATGCCAGGCACGTTGTACGTATACAGCGGGTTCATATCGGTGCTCGTGCCGTTGTCACCGAAAGTCCAGCTCCATTTTGTTACACTGCCGTAGGTCGTGTCGGTGAACTGCACCTTCAAAGCAGCAAAGCCGCTGGTGGGCGAGCCGACAAAGTTGGTATCGCAGGCAGTAACCGGACCGACGACAATGTAATTTGTCCTGGTCAGGGAATCGGTGCCGTAAGCGCTTGAAGCAGTGAGCGCAACCGTATATGTTCCGCCGTTATTGTAAATGTGAGACGGGTTCTGAGCAGTGCTTGTCCCGCCGTCACCGAACGTCCAGCTCCAGCCGGAGAGGTAATCGCCTGCGGATGTGTCGGTGAAATCAATTCTCTGCGGGGCGAACCCGCCGACAGTCTTGCTGGCGACAAAATTCGCATCGGGTGGTAGCGGAGCCCTGACGTTGATAAGGTCAACCTTTTTACAGTTGTAGTATATACCGGTGGAGCAGTCTCTTACCTTCAGACAAACCGTATACACACCCACGTTACTATATGTCCACTTCTCGTTGCCGTTGCTCGAATCGCTCGATTCGAAACCGCCGTTGCCGTCAAAGTCATACTTCCAGGTGTCGATGCAGCCTACCGACTTGTCTGTGAACATGACACCCAGCGGAGCTATGCCGTCTGTCGGAACAGCTGTAAAGTCCGGAATCGGAACAGGATTGATGGTCGTAATATAGTTTGTCCTGGTCTTTATATCGCTTCCGAAAGCATTAGTGACAGTCAGGCTGACTGTATACGTTCCGGGGTCGGAATAAGTATGAGTAGGATTCTGGTCTGTACCTGACGAGCTGTCACCGAATGCCCAGTTCCAGCTTGTAGGACTACCTGTGGACAGGTCGGTGAAGGTAACTGCCAAAGCTATTGTCCCAGAGGTCGGTGAGCCTGTGAAATTGGCGTCCGGAAGGTTGGGGTTGATTACCGTCAACTGAAGTTTGCTCGCGCCGCTGCCGCCTGTGCCGAACCATCTTGCCAGACCATCGCTGCCCACACCATTAACGGTATTATTGGCCAGGCCGCTGTTGGTTGTGTTGTACTTCGACCAGCTTGAGCCTGTAAACTTGCTGGCGCCTGAGCCGTTCGAGCCTACCCAGACATAGCCGTCTGAATCGCCGCCAATTGACAGGGAGTCATCCTTGGCCAGACCATTCGAAGTTGTGTAGGTTATCCAGCTTGAGCCGTTGAATTTGTTTACGCCGCTTGTTGTTGCAACCCAGATGTTGCCTGATACAACGGCCACGGACTTGCAACTGGCATTTGCCAGCGGCGGGTGTCCATAATTTGTCCAGGTGGTGCCGTCAAATTTCGACACACCATTTGTGGTCGTAATCCACTTATTATTATTGGATGAATCGACCGCAATGTCAGTGGTGGAGTTGTTGGCAAGACCGCTGTTGGTGCTGTTATACTTCGTCCAGCTCGAACCGTTGAATTTGCATATACCTGAAGAGGCTGTGCAAACCCATACATCACTGTTGTTATCAACTGCAATTGACCTGGTGTTGTTGTTGGCCAGAGCACTGTTGCCGGTGGTGTATTTTGTCCAGCTTGAGCCGGTATACTTATTGACACCGCCGTTGGTGGCAACCCACTTGTTGCCCGACCCATCGAACGCAATGTCATAAACGGTGTTGTTTGCCAGACCTGCGCTGGTCGTGTACTTGGTCCAGGTTGTGCCGTCATACTTGGCAAGACCGCCGCCGTTTGTGCATATCCAGGCCGTACCGCCCGAAGAAGCTACTCCGTCGATGGTGTTGTTGCCGATTGCGCTGCCGGTGTTGGAGCTGTTATAAGTTGTCCACGTCTCAGTGTATTGAAATTCCATAACCGTGATGTAATTGGACTTTGTCAGCAGATTGCTGCCGCTCGGGCCCGTAACGGTCAGGCTGACCGTATAGACCCCCGCATTGTTATACACATGAGAGGGACTCTGTGCGGTGCTTGTGCCGCTGTCACCGAATACCCAGCTCCAGGCGCTTATAGAGCCTGTTGACTGGTCGGTGAAGTTTACCGTCAATGGGTGATAATCCTGGGTGGGCGAGCCGGTAAACGCCGCAACCGGAGTTGCGGGAGCGGTAACATTGATATAACTGGATTTTGTCTCCGTGTTACTGCCGTAAGAGCCGCTTGCTGTCAGAGCAACAGTAAATGCTCCGGCATACGTGTAAGTATGCGAAGGATTCGTTGCGGTGCTTGTGCCGCCGTCACCGAAGGTCCAGCTTCGGCTGGTTATGCTTCCGGTGGACGAATCAGTAAAGCTTACTGCCAGCGGATAAACGCCGCTTGTCGGCGAGCCGGTAAACGCTGCCGTACAAGCCTTAACTGTAATGTAGCTGGTCTTTGTCAGCGAGCCGCTTCCCTGGGGACCTGTGGCAGTCAGACTTACGTTGTAAACGCCCACAGTTGTATAGTTATGTCCCGGGTTCTCTGCCGTGCTTGTGCCGCTGTCGCCGAAAGCCCAGCTCCAGGCCGTTACTGTGCCTGTCGACTGGTCTGTAAAGTTTACAGACAACGGTGCATTGCCGCTTGTCGGATTAGCCGAAAATTCTGCACTGACAGGCGGAGGCGGAGTGACCATAATGTAGTCTGCCTTGACCTCATCGTCGCTGCCGACCGGACCGGTAACTGTGAGAGACACAGTGTACAGCCCCTGCGCAGTGTACTGATGAGACGGATTCGCTGCCGTGCTTGTGCCGCTGTCACCGAATGCCCAGCTCCAGGCAGTAACGCTGCCGGTTGTCTGGTCGGTGAAACTGACCATCAGCGGATAGTTGCCGCTTACCGGGTTGCCGCTAAACGCTGCTGTCGGAGCTATCGCCGGGCTGACGGTAATGTAACCGGCCTTAATCTCTGTGTTACGTGTGCTTGTTCCACACTCGGTTATTTCAAGACTGACCGTGTATGAACCCGCATTGTTGTATGTCCAGGGTGTAGGATTGCCATAAGAGGAATTGTTCCATACCGCATTGGGGTCATTCGCGTCGAATTTCCATTTCCAGTTGCAGATATTGCCGGTTGATGTGTCTGTGAAAGTTACCGTCAGGGGTGCGTAACCGGAAGTCTTGTTAGCAGTAAAGTCTGCATTTAATGAAGCAGAAACTGTGATGTAATTTGTTCTTGTCTTCATATTGCTCCCGCCGGCATTCGATGCGGTTAAGGTAACCGTATATGTCCCGGCAGAAGTGTACTGATGACTTGGATTCTGTGCCGTGCTTGTGCCGCTGTCGCCGAACGTCCAGCTCCAGCTTGTAGGCGTGTTGGTAGATGTATCGGTGAAATTCACCGTCAGAGGCGTGCCGCCGCTTGTCGGCGAACCATCAAAGTCCGCGATAGGAGCGGTTACTCCTCCGATTTCTAATTTACTGATACCCCCGCCGCCGGTCGCAAACCAGACCACGGTGGTGCCTTCAGTGTCAATACCATTGACGTTGTTGTTGGCCAGCCCGTTGCTGGTGGTGTATACCGTCCACGGTGTCGAGCCTGTGAATTTGCTCACCCCGCTGCCGGTATGGCCTGCCCAGACGGTCCCGTCAGAAGCTACATCAATAGCTGAAGTATCGTTCTCTGCAAGACCCTGAGCTATCAAATAGGTAGTCCAGCTTGAGCCGTTGAACTTATTCACTCCGCCTGCTGTTCCAAACCACAGGTCGCCGTTGGGAGCTATGGCAACAGCCTTGACATCATTATTGGCCAAACCGCTGTTGGCCGTGGTATATTTCGCCCAGGTCGTGCCGTCATACTTGCTCGCTCCCGTAAGAGTCGCGAACCATTTGTTTCCTGAACTGTCAACAACCGCATCCAGCACCCTGTTGTTGGCCAAACCGCTGTTGGCCGAGGTATAAGTCGTCCAGGTCGTGCCGTCATATTTGCTGACTCCGTTGGAATAGGTGCCAATCCAGATTGTTGTGCTTTGTGTGGCAACTGTCAGGCAGTTGTTACCTGCCAGGCCGCTGTTACCCGTGGTGTACTTCGTCCAGCTTGAGCCGGCATACTTGCTCAGACCTGTGCTGGTCGCTACCCATTTGTTGCCTGAGGAATCATAATCGATGTGATTAACGGTGTTGCCGGCCAGGCCCGCTGCGGTGCCGTATTTTGTCCAGGTTGTGCCGTCATACTTGGCCACACCACCGCCATTGGTGCCGAACCACTTGACACTGCCTGAATCGACCGATGAGCTGTTAACGGTATTGTTGCCGACAGCGCCTCCTGTGTTGTTGCTATTGTAAGTCGTCCAGGTGTCGGCATAAACCGCACCGGCCGCCAGGAATGTCAGCATAAGCACGGTTGCAAAAAATTTGTGATTATTCATGTTCTTTCCTTTCCATAATGTGTTTCTTTACTTAACGAATTTATTTGAAAGCTATGCAAAATATGCGTTCATTGCTTATCAACGGTGATTTTTCATCATCCTCTTCTTTAATTTATTTATTTTCCTCCTTTCTCCCCCAAATAGCTGAATTCCGGTTTAATAGCCAACAGTTGACTAAACGTATATTCTGCACGCTGATCACGCGTTATAATACTGATATATAAGGTATGGTGTTTATAGAGACAGAGTAACACTGCGAGAGACTCCTTTTGATACAACATAGCGACATCCTCCTCGCCGGATGAGTAACTTAGGAGTATAATGCCAACAATAGCGATTATATCAAACTTTTACTGCACGACGCCAAAATCCACCATATATGTTATCAGACTAGGGGAGAAAAGTCAATAGAAGATTATGCTTTTTTTGCTTATTTTTATCAGCCTTTGGCTAAAGTTTGTCTATTCTTTTGGATAAGTATTTTTAAGGGTTGCCAAAAATTTGCCGTGTAAAAGTTCTTAACTGCTTGCAAGAGAATAAGTTACGACCTTTTCGCCGTATTTTAGCTTAAGAGCCGGTATATCTATGTGGTTTTGTGTTTTTAGGCTGGCTTGCGGTGTTATTTTTGCCTTTTTACTTTGATATTGCAGGTAAGATTTAACTTGCAGTTTTTTGAGCAAAGGCCAGAATAATATCTGCTGTTTTTTGATAAGTAAGGTAATAGATTTTTGGCGAGGCAAAGAAAATGGAAGTTAAAAAAATATTGGAGCAGGCGAAAAAGGACAACGTGAAATTCGTAACCCTTCAGTTTACGGATTTGCTGGGTGTTATAAAGGAGGTTGTAATACCGTTTGAAAGGCTGGAAAACGCATTGCGGCAGGGGGTTTGGTTCGACGGGTCATCCGTGGAGGGCTTTGCGCGGATACAGGAGAGCGATTTGTTTCTCAAGCCCGATGTTACGACTTATGCAGTAATGCCCTGGCTGACCGAAGATGGTGTTACTGCCAGGCTGATTTGTGATATTTACAGGCCGGACGGCAAACCTTTTGAAGGCGACCCGAGATTTGTCCTTAAAAAAGCCGCTGCCGAAGCGGATAAGGAGGGATACCGGTATAATGTCGGGCCGGAGCCGGAATTCTATTTGTTCAAGACCAATTGTGAGAAAAGAACCTCGCCTATGGATTACGGCGGTTATTTCGACCTTTCCTCAAACGAGGGATACAAGGTTATCAAGCAGATAGTAATATCGCTGGAGAATTTCGGAATTAACGTTGAGATGTCTCATCACGAGGTCGGGTTCGGCCAGTATGAGATAGATTTTCACTATGGGGACTGCCTGGATATAGCCGACAAGATGGTTACGCTGAAATACGTTGCGAAGAAGATTGCCCGGATGCACAACCTGCACGCCACGTTTATGCCCAAGCCGATAATGGGCGCAGCCGGTTCGGGGATGCACGTTCACCAGAGCCTGTTTGGCATCAAGGCGAAGGAAAACGCCTTTTACGATGCGGAGCATAAATATAATCTGTCGAAAGTCGCTTTTAGTTTTATTGCCGGCCAGATAAAGCATATAGATGCGATGTGTGCGGTGCTTTGCCCGACGGTCAATTCGTATAAGAGGCTGGTGGCCGGCTTCGAGGCGCCGGTGTATGTTACCTGGGCGGCGATGAACCGCTCGGCCCTGTTGCGGGTGCCGAAGTGGTTCAAGGCGAAAAAGGATGGCGCGAGAATTGAGTTGAGATGTCCCGACCCGGCCTGCAACCCGTATCTGGCGTTTGCAGTTATGCTCAAGGCAGGTCTTGACGGCGTGAAAAACAATCTCAAGCCGCCGGAACCGGTCGAGGAAAATATTTATCAGCTCGATGAGGAGAGTCTGGCTACGAAAAAGATTAATATTTTACCGACATCGCTGCGTAATGCATTGGATGCCTTGCAGAAGGATAAGCTCCTTCAGGATGTTCTCGGCGAGCATTTGTTTGAAAGATACATTGATGTAAAATCAAGGGAATGGGACCAGTTCAGGACGCAGGTCACGCCGTGGGAGATTGAGACGTATCTGGATATTTTCTAAATCTTCGGGTTTTTACAGATTTACCGGCCGCCGCGCCCAAGCTTCTCCGGTTCGATTACCACCGTAACCTCAGTTGTTTTGTCCGGCGGCTTACTCCACTTTGCATCGACAGCAGGTGAAATTATTACGCTAAAATGTCCCGATGCCGTATCAAAAACAGGTTGCTCCGCATTTCCTCCCGGCACATTAAATTTTACCTTTGACCGCGAATAACCGTGTAATTTAATGGAGTTTTCTCCCTGTGCAAAAACAACCGTTACGGTTAATTTCTTGGATTCATCGACAATCCTGCTGATACGCTGCCTGCCGCAGGAAACAAACTTGCCGCTGTCCCCTAAAAATGCAACGCCTGACCGTCCGACAGGCGCAACGATATAATAAGCCCAGAGGCGGCTGTCTAACTTCTCCCTGAAGAGCCCTTTTGCATCGACAATCCTCCCCGTGCCGGCAAAGAAGTTATACACATATACATCCCCGGTAAAACCCAGAGATGCCGGCGAAAAACCCACCTCCCTGGTCAGGTAAATCTCATTTGTATAAGCAAACACGTATGCCGTCTTTATCTGCCCGTGGTCGCTGACTGTGTATGCGACTACGGGAAGACATTTCCTGTGTGCTTCCGCTATGTATGTGTCATCAACAGGCACAATCGGCGAATCGGGTTTGACTATGACCCCGTCGCTGCGAACAGACAGAAATATGTTCTTTTTGTCTTCCTCGCCGATAGGGTCGCCGGGACCCACCATCCCCGCCGAAAGCGTCGCCAGAAGTATATTTTCCGTCTCATAGCTGAAAAACACATCCACCCACGGATAAATCCCCAAAGCGCCGGCTAAGCGCGAATTGAAAAAGGATTCGTACCATCTGGCCCGGCAGAATCTGTCGTCGCTGACCCTGGCAGTTGTAAAATTGCTGTATTTTGTGCCTTGAAGCCAGTGACGCGAATTAGCAATACAGTATTGCATCGTAATATTATTCTTTCGGCAGGCCCTCGCCATATTGTCCATAAACGCCTCGCCGGCATACACGGTTCCGCGCATCTCCGCCGAATCTTCGTAAATCCAATGAAGCCAGTCCTGCTCGTACGTAACCACCCCCATAGCGGCAAGGGAGGAAATAACATCGTCCCACCAGTTCGGGTCAACGGCCCCCGTCCCTGAGATTTTGTATTTTTTGCGATAGGGACTGTCATAACTAATCCACTTGCTGTGCACAATCAGGGGCAGACCGATTTTTTTCTGAAACGCGCTAAGCCCCTCAGGAAATACGTCCTTGTGAGCAACCAGTTCAGTCATTCCGCCATAATAATTCCAGCTCTCTTGGGCCATACCCGGATTTCTGTATGTAAAGGATTTCTCCAGCCTGTGATGGTCTCTCGGCGTCTTGGGATACCACCAGCTATCGACCTGGAAATATCTTATTGGAATACCTTCTTTTTTGAGGTGTTCTGCCAAATCGAGCAGGGTTTTTTCATATCCTTTACTGAGGTCATAGTTGTAGTAATAAGCTCCTTCTCTGTCCGTCCAGTAGCCTAAGTATTTCACGCCTGCATCGGCATCGTTTAAAGGCCGTTTGCCGCCGCCAAGCCCGATTATCGCTTGTCCCCAGGCATCCCAGGTCCGGTTGATGCCCTTGCCTGATACGAATAGCGTCCGGTGCGTAAAACCGTTCGGAATACCGGACAGCTCATCGTTCAGACCGCTGGTTATTGATGCTATTTTGCTTTCGCACACCTTGTCCCGCGTAAATCTCATCCTCGCGACCATAAAATTCGAGGCTGGCGAGATAATGCACGCATTAGCGCTGTCATCGAACAGCATATACGGCCCGTCGGTATCCTTCAGCCAAAAAAACGGAATAAGCCCGAATTCCGGTGTCGGCGCATAGCAGAACTGATTAAGCTCCTGCGGAAGCACTGTAAAACTTGGGAAATAGGCTGTTACTTTTTCCGACGCCGCCTGGCATTTCATCGTAAAAAGCACAATCGATTTGCCCCGATACAGCCTGATTTCCCCTCCCATAGGAATCTCGCCATCCCAGCCGAAGACGATTTCCTGATATTTGCCTATACCGTCAGTCCCTTCTTTAATAATTGCATCTTTTAGTGTTTTCCCTATGCTTCCCCCGAACACCCACGCAGGCTCTTTAGTTGCAATCTGATATGCCCCGTTCGCATCGTTTACAGTTACCGATAATTTCGTGTCCGTGTCGGTAATCGTCAATCCGCATACCGGAACATTGAACGCAAACACTAATGTCAGAATCAGCCACTTCGCACTTTGCCTATATTCGCCCGTCTTTGTTTTTGTCCTCACTTTGCCTCTCCTTTCTTTACGAACAGACGCTTATGCTAACATAATCATCCGTCGTTTCAACCCCAATCCCACCGACTTTCTGCTTGCCTCCGACTCAAGCCTCGTGAGGTTTTCTGTTTGGGATTAAGACGCTTTACTGTTCCAGTCCTGAATAAGTTTAGTTCGAGAGAATCTATCGCAAAAATCTTGTGCTTCAATCAAGAAAGGATATAATCTTCATAGATGAAACACCATAATGGGATTAATTCCTTTTGATTTGTGATTTTAGATTTAAGAAAACAGCGGATGCCCACCTCCAAGTACGGTGATGGCGATTTCATAATGCGGTCTATAAAGACTGTATAATTACTGTTAGGCTTATTTATTGCTCTTTGAAAAGTTAAACGAACGCACAGTCAATATCCGATAATACGGGAATGAGACCCGTAGGAAGCCCTCAACAATTGGAGCAACGGCGGCGAAAAGCCATCTCGTTGCTGGAACAA
>Ga0315282_10008924_pt1 | contig 16090 bp, 17 predicted proteins | sample YL17G07_20_MG_FD_203693 | JGI IMG/M metagenome (GOLD analysis project Ga0315282, IMG submission 203693) | Sediment microbial communities from Yellowstone Lake, YNP, Wyoming, USA - YL17G07_20 | ecosystem: Environmental > Aquatic > Freshwater > Lake > Sediment | place: USA: Wyoming | collected...
TACCGGCTCAACCGCCGTGACGCACGGCTCGACCTCTTCCGCCGCATCCTGAACCGCTGTGTCTTGTACACGCCACCGACCACATACTCCGAGCTGATCGCGGCCTGAGCTAAGGGGATGATCAGTCAAAGGAGGACTCCTCAAGACTCTCAGGGGCGAGACCCGCGCACGAGTCTGGCGTTCAGACGCACTTCATGCTTGCTCACTGCCGGGTGCAGTGTCTGATGCCCCTCAAGAGTACCGAGGCATCCTGTCCAATCGAGAAGCTCCCTACCGACGTTCGAGGCCCATGGCTGTGCTGAACGCCCAAGACCTGAGTGAGCCCGCGGACGCGGCCAACTCCAGCTGTGTCTGCTGGATCAAGATGTCGAGTGTTTCGTTGGAAGGTCTAAGACAGGCGTTCCTCGAGCCTGGATCACGCATACGTCTGGCCTCCGACCCTGTCCCTGAAGAGCACACGGAACTTGTCGGCATTTCCTGGGAGGGTGGCTTCCTCGACGGGCAAGCCCTTCACTTCAACGAGAATCTCAACGTGCTCGTCGGAGGACGGGGCACTGGGAAGTCGACGGTCATTGAGAGCATCCGGCACGTCTTGGCTCTCAACCCGTTGGGTGGCGAGGCAAAGGAAAGCCACGACGGGATCGTTCGCAGGGTCCTGAAGAGCGGCACGAGGACCCGTCTGTTCATCACCTCACACAAGCCGGCGCGCCGCGACTACATTGTCGAAAGAGTGACTCCCCACCCGCCCGTCGTGTTGGATGCCGACGGCAACCGACTCGACATGCAGCCGTCCGACGTCGTTCCCGGCGTGGAAGTCTACGGTCAGCACGAGATTGCAGAGCTAGCCAGGGGTCCCGAGCTCCTGACGCGCCTGCTCTCACGGTTCCTCGATCCTGACCTCACGAGTGGGGACAGCAAGCTCGAGTTGAAGCAGCAGTTGGAGAGGAATCGGTCCGACATCCTTGCGGCGCTCAGCGACCTAGAGATGGTGGATGCGAAACTGGCCAAGCTGCCAGCGCTTGAGGAGAAGGCCAGTCGCTTCAAGGACGCAGGTCTTGAGGAACGACTCGCGGAACAGAGCGCTTTGATCAAGGAAGAGGGTGTTCTCAAAGAGGCGACAAAGCAAATCGACGACCTGGCGAAGGCGGTTCAGAAGATGCGCGCCGCCCTGCCGTTGGATCGCAGCTTCTGCGACGAAGGTGAGGTGTCTGATCTTCCAGCGGCACGTCTCTTCAAGAAGGTCGATGCGGTTCTGCTTGCCGTCTCCGATCAGTTGGACGGCTCGGTCGAAGGCATGGAATCGGCTCTCGCGACGGCTCGGACAGGACTGACCGATATCTCAAAGCGATGGGGAACCCGCAAGCAGGAAGTGACGGAGCGATATGCCAAGGTGCTCAGGGAACTCCAGAACGAAGGCATTGATGGCGAGGAGTTCATGCGGGTCGGCACTCAGATTCAGAACCTGAGGCCCGAGAAGGGTCGGCGAGCAGCGCTCAAGCGCCAGATGTCGGCATTGAGAAAGGCAAGGCAAGCGCACGTCGCACAATGGAGTGAGGTTCAGGGCGAAGAGCATCGCCGGCTTGCCAAAGCCGCGTCTAGGGTCAGCAAAGCACTGAAAGGGAAAGTGCGAGTCCAAGTTCGATTCGCTGGCAACATGACGCCCTTGGAGAACCTGCTTCGAGAGAAGCTCAGCGGGCGGTTGTCTGAGACGCTGGACGCCTTGCGCACGGTGCAGGAGCTTTCGACCATCGACCTAGCGGCCGCGCTCAAAGCTGGACCGCGGCAGTTGGAGCAGCGGTACGGTCTTCCTGCGAACCAGGCTGCTCGAATGTGCGAGTCTGGAGAGGAATTGGCGCTCATGCTGGAGGAGTTGGAGTTGCCGGCAACCACCGAGATCGAGCTCAACGTGGCTGCGGACGGACAGCCTGAGTCGTGGCAGTCGCTCGAGAACTTGTCGACTGGCCAGAAGGCGACGGCCGTGCTGCTGCTCCTTCTCCTTGAGTCTGATTCCCCGCTAGTCGTGGACCAGCCCGAAGACGACCTGGACAACAGGTTCATCTCCGAGGGGATTGTCCCGAAGATGCACGAGGAGAAGCGCCGACGTCAGTTCATCTTCGCCACACACAACGCCAACATCCCGGTCCTTGGTGATGCAGAGTTGATTCTGGGCCTGAGCGCAGCAGGTGAGGCCGAAATCGGACATGCCGAGATCCCACTCAAGCACATGGGGTCGATCGATTCCACGCCCGTCAGGGAGTTGGTTGAAGAGGTGCTCGAGGGAGGAAGAGAGGCGTTCCGAACTCGCCAGATGAAGTACGGGTTCTGAGCTCCCACGGAGTCTCCTCGAACGAGAGCCCCACTGGTGTTGCAGCCATGGCCGGCGTATTGCCGGGAAGCTTGTGCCCTCTACGTGAGCGAGTGCCGTGGCAGGTAGATGTGCTCCAGGTCGTGGGAGGTGGCAATCCTCTCGAAGTGCTCATCGCACGACACGAGCGGAAGACCTCTAGCCACGGCCGTGGCGGCGATCCACATGTCATTGTGCGGTGTTCGGTTCCCCTTCTTGCTCCAAGCGTGGATCGCGGTGTAGACATTGAGGACGTCATCGTCCAAAGGAATCGTGACGTAGGCGGCCATGCGTGCTTCTTGCAGGTCGGATCTCCGCTGACCCCAACCAGCCACGATTCGACCGGCTCGTAGCTCGGCAACAGTGAAGATACTGATCGCCAGAATGGCGCCTGCGACTCGATCCCTGAGAACTTGGGGCCAATGGGCGACAGCCTCAGGCTTCTTTTCTGCCATCTCTTGCATGCTGACAAACGAGGTGTCGCAGAGGATGACTTCAGGTGCCGGCTCGGCGACCATCACTCGTTCTCGGCGAAGATGGCCTCGAGGAACCGCTCGCTCTCATCGTCGGGTTCCCACTCTGGATCAGCGAAGGCCGCCAGACCCTGCGGACCGCGGATGGCCTGGCGCTCCATCAACTGTTCGAGCGGTAGCGGCGCTCCGGTGAACAGAGCGGTCTGCTCGTACTCGGCAACGGGGTGGATCTCCACTACGTCGAGAGTGCCGACACGAGGCGATGTCGTCTTGCCGGCGCCGCGTGCCCAGACGCGTTTGCCGACGAGGGTGAGGACGCGCTGCTCAAGGTCGTCAGGGTAGCGACATCGCCAATCCATTCCCGAGGCGGCGCGGATGGCGACGTGATCCGGCTCCAGGTCGATGGCGTGGAGGCTGCCGGTGATCGTGTGCTGGCGGGACGTCTCGATGACCTGTGGCGCTCGCAGTCTCGCAATCTCCGGCAGGTCGAAGGCGTGCGTTCTGGCCATGTCGCCACTGCGGTAGTCGACGAAGAAGCTGCCCTCTTTGCCAAGGCACTTCGCGGCCGCCTCCAGCTCTTCGACCACGTCGTCGTCGAGATGCTCGCCGGACTCGGCCGCGGCGAGGAGACTGCCGAGGTTCCCCCACGCCAGGGTTGGCACCTCGGACGCCAGGCCGAGGCCCGGATCTCCGTCGGTGAGGGGCGGTTTCAGTACGGCGATTCCGCTGCCCACCTTGAACTCCACCAGCCTGAAGGCGGTTGCGAGCTTGTCTGCGGTGACGGGGTGCCCCGCGCGGCGCGGCGGCTCGGACTTCGACGCGCGGTAGTGGCGGCGCAGGGCCGTCGTGAAGTGCGTGATGAAGCCGTCGAAGGCGTCGAGGGAGACGCCCTTCTTGGCGTGCTCGCCGCGCAGGGTAAGCGTGATTCTGCTGTCAGGCTCGTTCATCGCCGCACACCTCCCGGTGGGGTCATCGGGGAATGTACCCGAGATTGGGGCGGGCAGGAAGGCCTCGAACACACTGCCGCCCAAGAGGGGCCAGAGGCGAGTCGGGTGACACGGCGCGTACGCTGGGACGGGCCAAGATGTCTCAGCGTAGGAGGTCTGGAATCATGTCACGTCGTCTGTTCCCGCACATCTTCCTGCAGCCATGGGGTCTTGAGGGCCGAGACACCCGCTGTCCAAGGTGCCACGTGCATCGCTTCGATTGGCTTGTGCCGGACAGCCCGTTCGCTCGCCTTGCCGCGGGGGAGTGCGAGACGGCCTTCGGCTCGGGGCAATGCCGACGGTGCTGCTGGCGAGGCAGCTTCAACATCGATGCGGAGATGAGCATGGAGTGGTACGTGTGGCCGCTGCGGAGCTAGAGATGGGCCGCCACAACGTCACCCGCTGCTGCTATTGGCCTGCGTCCATCCGAAGGCGATAATCGCAGTCGTGGCCACTGAACAACACGCCGACCATGTCGATGCCCTCGCGCACCTCCGCACGCCCGAAGAAGCTCCGTGGACGGACCGCGTTCACAAGAGCGACTCGGGCACGGACCCCCGGCCGCCGTTCGAACGCGATCGCGACCGAATCATCCACTGCGAGCACTTCCGTCGGCTCCAGCACAAGACTCAGGTTCTCATCGTCACCGAGGGCGACCTCTACAGCACTAGGCTGATGCACTCCGTGGAGACGGCGCAGATCGGGAGGTCGGTCGCCTGCAGTCTCGGCTTGAACGGCCCTCTCGCCGACGCGCTCTGCCTCGCTCACGATGTCGGCCACACCCCGTTTGGCCATCAGGGGGAGGAAACGCTGAAGAGGCTTCTCGCTGATGATGGCGGGTGGGACTCGAACCAGCATTCACTTCGAGTGATCGACGAGATCGAGGCGCAGTACCCGAACTTCTTGGGCCTCGACCTTACTTGGGCTGTGCGCGAAGGCGTGGCACGACACAAGACGGCGTTCGATGTGCCAGCTGTGACTCACGGCACAGGCTCTGACCTCGGCGGCTATCGTGCGCCTTCGCTTGAGACTCAAGTCGGCAACGTTGCCGATGAAGTCGCCTACCTCACGCACGATGTGCACGACGCTCTCGAACACGGACTTCTCACTCGCGACGAATGTGAGGCTGCCCTCGGGGAGTCCAGCTTGTGGAAGCGGGCAGCCATCGCAACCGACGGCGAGATGAAGCACTACCATCCGGAAGGCTGGCCTGGAGTCGACGAGCAGCGGGTCAGGGTCCGCCGTCTGCACCGCAACCTGATTTCGATCTTGCTTGTAGACGTTCTGTGCGAATCGGCGAGCAGGGGAGCCGCAATCAAGGATCTCGCGGAGGCGCGCGAGAGCGATGCGCCGATCATCGAGTTCTCCCCGGAGATGCGGAAGCAGGTCGACTCACTGCGCGAGTTCATGCTCGAGACCGTCTACAGGAGTCCGCTCGTGTCACGCCAGAACGCCAAGGCAGACCACGTGCTGGAGCGGCTCTTTGATGCCCTGACCAGGAATCCCCGGCTTCTCCCCACGTATGTCCGGCAGCGGATCAACGGATCCGGTGAGTCCGGCACGGTCAAACACGAAGTGGCGTTCTTCCTGGCCAGTCTCACGGATCGCGGCGCGATGGACTTGTACGCCGAACTCTTCGTTCCCTCGGACCGCGCGATGGGCCATCATGTTCACTAGCCTCATTGACGTTGAACTTGGCCGTGACGATCGCCGCCATTCGTCCGAAGCGCGAGGTAGGATACTCAGAGTCACCGCAGAATCGTGACGTAGAGGAGGTCACTGGTGTCACGGATGAATCTCGATCGAGAAGCCGCTTCTGTACGAGCCGACGGCGCGCGCATCCAGGGGGAAGGGTGGCTCAGCGAGACCACATCGCCTGAGCATGTTGCCGCGTTCGTGGCGGCGACCGAACGAGTTGAGGGTTTGAGCACCGGCGAGGTCGTCGACATCGTCAAGCAGGGTCTCGACGTGGACCTTGCCGAGAGCAACGGTGGCGCGGTTCGCGAGTTGGCTCGCGACGTCCTCCTCAAGCGGGCGCAAGTCTAGGCAAGCGTTCTACTCGCCGCTGCTTCCCGGGGTCGCTTGGCGATGGCCGGGGTCGCGCGTTCTCCCCACGAGAACCTCCAGCGGGATGCCGAGTCCCTCGTGCAACCGCCGGATCATTCGCAGGCTGAGCGACCGCTTGCCCGACAGCACCTCTGAGACCTTGCTCTTGCTGCCGATGTAGGGGATGAGGTCACGCTGGGCGAGACCCGCCTGGTCCATGCGAAATCGGATCGCCTCGACCGGATTGGGCGAAGCGATGGGAAAGCGCTCCTTCTCGTAGCTCTCGATGGTGAGCGCGAGGAGGGCGAGCTCATCGGCGTCGGGCGTACCGGGCTCAGGGTCGAGGACGAGCAGGCGGTCGAGCGCCGCCAGGGCCTCGCGATGCGCCGCATCTGTGTGGATGACTCTTGCCATGGTCGCCGATGGGGATACGCCAGGAGTTCCCAAGACGGGAACAGTGTGCACCCGGAAGGGGACGGAATCAAGGTCGTCAGCAAGGGCTACAGGTGGACGATCCTGATGTCCTTGTGCTCCGCGAGCGCGTCAGCGATGACCTGGCGGTGACACCGCTGCGGGTCGCGCTCCAGGCAGAGCAACGCGACGGTCGTCTCGTTTGATGTGTTCGCCAACTCGGACAGGGCGCCGCTTGCCCCGTTCTGCAGGTGCTCGCGGAACGCCCTATGGCCGGCCTCGGCGTCGCCACTGAGGTACAGCTCGCGGATCTCGTCTGGGTTGCCCAGCGCGCCCGCGTGCTCGTAGACGACGCCTGCAGCGGCGAGGGCCGCGCTCAGCCTCGTCTTGGAGAAGTCGGGGCGGCGGCTGAAAGGCCTGAGGCGCACATCGACGACACGGTCGACCTCGCGTGCCTTGAGGATCCAGATGAGGTCGTCGACGGACCGCTTCTCGTAGCCGATGGTGAAGGTGGTCCTGGGCTCGTTGGTCATGTTCGGCTCCGCCGCCGACTGCCTGCTGGCCTAGTGTACGCCGTGGGTCGGTGGGATTCCTCGCGTGCCCGGCTCTCGCGCTGAACGGGTCCCTGCGAAGTCACTGTCGGTGGATCGGGTGACGTCGTCCCTAGGCTGTGATGGTCAGATCCATCACGGCAAGGGAGGCTCGCCGATGTCCCGGCATTTGTTCCCACACACCTTCCCGCAACCTTGGGGCCTCGTGGGAAGGAACGAGCGCTGCCCCCGATGCTATGTTCACCGCTTCGAGTGGGAGATCTCGCGCCGGGAGCTGGATCGCCTAGCTATCGGGGACAGCAAGACGGCCTTCGGTAGCGGGAAGTGCTCACGGTGCCGCTGGCGCGGCGCCTTCAGGATTGACTGTGACGGCCGAATGGAGTGGTGCGCGTAAGGGGACCCTTGGCGGCAAGTTGGTCAGCGGCGCTCGTTCGGCCCGCGCCAGGGCGCGCCGCTTCTGTCCGTGATTCTGTCCACTGTCGGGAGTCCGAAAAGGCCTGCAAATGGGGCGGCGTCATGGAATCGGGCGTGAGTTCTGTCCAGCAAAGTGTCCGGTGATCTGTCCAGGTAGGTAGTGGGGCTTGCCTTTCAGATGCAATGCACCAATAATCTTGGTTATAACACCAAGTATGTTAGTGGTGAGATGACATTGACGCTATGTCAACGTGGCAGGCATCTGTGACCTCTTGCGCGGCTACGGAGGTGAGGTGAGCATGAAGCGACTGTTTGCATCCGAGACGCTCACGCGGTTGCTCACGATCTTCCTTCTGCATCCGGAGCGCGACTACTACCAGAGCGAGCTGGTCGCGGCGGTCGACGGCAAGCTCTACCTGGTGCAGCGCGAGCTAGCACGGCTCGAGAGCGTGGGACTGATCGAGCGCACCAAGCGGGGTCGTCAGGTCTACTACAAGGCGTTGCCCGGCTACCCGGCGTTCGACGACCTCAAGCGAGCCTTTCTCAAGACGGTGGCCATAGGTGAGGCGATGAGAGAAGAAGCTGCACAACTGGCCGGTCGCGTGCGGCTGGCGTTCATCTACGGGTCGGTCGCTCGTGGCGACGAGCGCGCTGGCAGCGATATCGACATCGCCGTGGTCGGCGACATCCCGACTCGTGAGGCGATCACGTTCTTCGGCGATCTCGGTCGCGAGCTACACCGTGAGGTCAACACGGCGGTCTATCCTACCGCCGAGTTCGCCGAGAAGGCGCACGCCGGCCACCACTTCATCACCGAGTTGGTAGAGGGACCCAAGATCTGGCTGATCGGCGATCAGGATGAGCTTCAACGACTGGTTGACTGAGGGTCTACTGCGCGAGCATCCGCTGCGCGCCGGCGAACTCGAGGCGTTGCTGAGCGCGGTCGACCGTGACCTCGCCGACGCCGCCGTTCCCGGTCTGTCGGCGGACGCTCAGTTCGGCCTGGCCTACGAGGCGGCGCTGGGTCTGGCCACGATGCTGCTCCGCTCGCGAGCGCTGCGGGCCGGCGGCGAGGGTCATCATCTCGCCACCATCCAGGCAATCTCAGAGATCATGGGCGCGGGCGAACGCAAGCGTGCGGACTACTTCGACCACTGTCGCCGCAAGCGCCACGTCTCGGTGTACGAACGCGCCGGCCAGATCAGTCGCGCCGAGTCCGAGGAGCTGCTGCTCGAAGCGCGAGTGTTCAGGACGATCGTTCTCGGTCACCTTCGGGAGGAGCATCCGACGATCGCGCCGTAGGCGGATCGGAATCCATCTGCAATGACGGAGGGGCCGGCTGAAAGCCGGCCCCTCCGAGACTCTCGCGCCTCCGGCACTCTCACGGTTGTGCTGCCGACGGTACGCAATGTGAACCTCCTGACCGCCGAGAGGCGTACTCCTTCGCACGGAGGTCGGGTATCGTTGCGTCCGCGCCTGCGGCCAGAAGGGGTAGAACATGTACTTCGCGTACTTCGACGAATCCGGCGATTCTGGGGTCGGCCCGAAATCGCCCACCCGCTTCTTCGTGCTTGCCTGCATCCTCATGCACGCGACTGAGTGGGCCGCCTCACTGGACGAGCTGATCAAGCTGCGTCGCGACCTGCGCAGGAGCTATGGGCTGCCGGTGCGACCCGAGATCAAGGCGCTCGACTTCGTGAAGGGTCGAGGAGGCATGAGCGGGTCAGGTCTTGATCGTCCTGCGCGGCTGCGTCTCTACGAGGAGTGTCTGAGCCGAGTCTCGCAAATCCCCGCGTTCTCGGTGTTCGCGGTGGCCGTCGACAAGGTTCCGGCCGACAAGGCCGGATGGGAGCCGCGAGCGGCGGCGTGGACCTTTGCACTGCAGCGCGTTGATCGCTTCTGTCTCGAGCGCAGCGAACTTGCGACCATCTACCCCGACGAGGGTCACACACAGCTCATTCGGCCCCTGCTGCGTCGACTGCGGCGCTTCCAGAAGGTCCGCGGCGCGTACGGCGGGAAGCGCAACATCCGCATCGAGCGGGTTGTTGAAGACCCGAACGAGCGCCAGTCTCAGCTTTCGTATTTCGTGCAGGCCGCCGACTGGGCTGCCTACGCCGCACATCGATCCGACTACGTGGATCCGAAGGGAATCATCTCTGGGGGAGTTTGGGACCTTCTCGCGCCTGCTCATCTGACGGCCGTCAACAAGGTGCGCGGCGGCCCGCCGGCGATTGTGAGGTATCCCTAGAAAGAGGAACAGTCCTAGCCCGGTATGCGCCGGGTTCAGACTGTGAATCGATGGTAGTTGACGAGGTCGAGCACGTCAAGGCCGAGGGGGCGCCGCAGGCGCCCCCTCGTCGTTCTCCTGAAGCCCGCGACGTGCGTGCTACGCGAGCACTCCCGCGACGTCGACCAGGTCGAGGATCTGTACGCCGCCGGCTGGGCGATGAGTCCGGCCGGCGCTGGACGTGCGGAGGGCGGGGTGAGCTCTCGCTCACCCCGCCCTTCCGTCTCTCGACCGATGCGGAACGGCTGCCGCCGGCGGAACTTCTCTCAGAGGCCGGCCAGGTCGAGGATATGCGGGACCTTGTCGTCCCACCCCAGCGGCATGATGTGCACGCCCTGACAGCAGTCCCGGCACTCGCGGATGGTCCTCGCCGCGATCTCGCAGCCGGTCTCGCCGCTCTTGGTCTTGTCGGGGTCGGCCTTGAGCTCGTCGATGAGCTCAGCGGGCACGTTGACACCGGCCACGAACTTGTTCATGTAGTTGGCCATGCCGGCGTTCTTGAGCACGACGATGCCGAGCAGCACCGGCGCCCCGAACTTGTCGGCCTCGTTCATGAACGCGTGGAACTTCTTCGAGTCGTAGACCGCCTGGGTCTGGAAGAAGCGCGCCCCGGCCTTGATCTTCTTCTGCATCTTGATGAGCTGGGGCTCGAGCGGCTCGGCGTCGGGGGTGACGACCGCGCCGGGGAAGAGCACCGGCGGGTCGCCCTCGAGCTCGCCGCCGGCCAGGTCGTGTCCGCCCATGAGCGTGGTGACCGTCTCGAGCAGGCCCACCGAGTCGAGGTCGAAGACCGGTTTGGAGTCCTTGTGGTCGCCCATGACGTTGTGGTCGCCGGTGAGGCAGAGCACGTTCTCGATGCCCAGGGCCACGGCGCTCAGCAGGTCGGACTGCAGGGCGAGTTGGTTGCGGTCGCGGCACACCATCTGGAGGATGGGCTCCATGCCGCGCTCCTTGAGCATGTGGCAGACCGCCATCGACCCGACGCGCATGACGGCGCTCTGGATGTCGGTGACGTTGATGGCCGTCACGCGGTCGCGCATGTGCTCGGCCTCGCCGAGGCAGTGCTCGAGGTGGACGCCTTTGGGCGGTCCGATCTCGCTCGAGACGACGAAGTCGCCGGCCTTCAGCTTGTCGGAGAAGTTGCTCACTGCGTCACCTCCTGCTCGTCCGGAGCCGGTTCTTCGGCTTCGAGCGCCCAGAGGATCGTGCCCCGCATCTCGGGCGGCGCCTCAAACTTGCCCCACGCCTTCGGCTTGACGGGCGTGAGGAGCTTGTCGAGCTGCCCCAGTTCGCGCAGCCGCTCGTAGATCAGGTACCAGCCGCAGGGCCGCTCGGGGCTGACCTCGCAGATCCCCTTGTCGCTGCCGCCGCAGGCGCCGTTCAGGAGCGTCTTGGCGCAACCGGTGATGGGGCAGATGCCGCCGGTGCGGTCGAGCACGCAGTCGCCGCACTCGCCGCACCGTTCGTCACCGCGCCACAGGCCCTGGACCCCGCCCGCCGCGATAGTGTTGAGCGCCGGGTAGCAGGGCTTGCCGACCATGGCCGCGGTGGCCTGGACGCCGACCCCGCAGGAGAGGACGAACACCGCGTCGGCCTTCTGCAGCGCCTCCATGTGACGTCCGAGCCGCAGGGCGATCAACGCCTTGTTGCACAGGAAGTCGATCTCCACCTGGGAGACGACGGTCTTGCCGTTGTCCTTCAGATCCTTGACGAAGGCCTCTACCTCCGCCGGGGCGGTGGTCTCGCACGCCTCGGGGCAGCCGCCGCAGACGGCGAGGAAGACGCTCTTGCTGCCTTCGACCATGGCGAGGACCTCGTCGAGAGGCTTCCTCTCAGTGATCAGCACCGGTCAACCTCCTCCACTACCAGCTCTACGAGCCGATCCATTGTGTCTTGTACGTCCGGGGAGAGCTCCGTTCCCCACTCGAGCCTGCCGGGCTCGACGCCCAGGACGACGACCTGGTCGCAGTCGAGCCCCGCCAGCCCCGCCATCGTCAGCGAGTCCGGCAGCCGCAGGTCGTGCAGGGAGAGATCGCCGTGCTCGCCCGCCAGCTCGGCCTGCGACAGGTCGATGCGGTAGACGGTCCCCGGCGTTTGGCCGCCCGAGACGGCGTCGACGATCACCAGCTTGGACACCTTCTCGCCCGCGAGGGAGAGGAGGATGTCGAGGGAGGCCGTGCCGGCGTCGACGAGCTCGACTGCCTGCGGCAGTCCGCGCTCGGCGACGCGCCGCACGGCCTCGACCCCCAGCCCCTCGTCGCTGAGGAGAGGGTTGCCGATGCCCATCACGACGGTCCTGCCCGTGTCTGCGCCGGCGGAGCTCATGTCACGATGTGCCTGGCGATCTCGTCGCCCTTGGGTGTGACGACGTGGACCGAGCAGGCCAGGCACGGGTCGAAGGAGCGCACGATCCGGCCCAGCTCGAACGGGTTGTCGAGGTCCTTGACCTTCGTCCCGAGCAGCGCCTGCTCGGCGGGACCCGGGACATCGTTGTCGTCGCGGGGACCGAGGTTCCAGGTGGTCGGGACCACGAGCTGGTAGTTGGCGATCTTCTTGTCCTTCACCGTGAGCCAGTGGCCGACGGCGCCACGGGCGGCGTCCGAGAGACCCGCGCCGCGGGCCTCGTCGGGGACGGCACTCTCGACGATGCACGGCTCGCCGGGCTTGAGGGCGAGCGCCCAGTCGACCATGGCGTCGGCGATGACCTTGGCCTCGATCGCCCGTGCGGCGATCCTTCCCAGGACCGAGAAGAGAGCGGCCGGTGTAGCCCCGAGCTCGGACAGCGTTGCGTCGACCAGGGCCTTGATCTCGGGCTTGCCGTCGATGTAGGCGGAGAGGACGCGCGCCAGCGGTCCGACCTCGGTCGGATGCCCGTCGTAGCGCGGCGCCTTGAGCCACGAGTAGGCTCCGTCCTTGGCCGGGCTCGGCTTCGTGGACGAGGTCACCGGTGAGCCGGCGCAGGCGTCGTCGAACCACGAGTTCTTGACCGCCTCGGTGATCTTCGCCGGATCGACGGCGCCCTTGTTGAGGTCGGTGTCGATGAGGCCCGGTGTGAAGAACCGCTGCGCTCCGAGGGGCCCGGTCTTGGGCTTCTGGTCGAAGACGCCGTAGGTGAGCAGCCGGCTCACCCCGGCGCCGATCTCGGCGTAGTCGGAGTAGGCCTTGGCCACCATCAGGACGTCGGGCAGGTAGCAGTCGGTGATGAAGGTGCGCAGGTCGCTCAGGTAGCCGAGGAACGCGGCGATCTTGTCGTCGGTGGGCGTGCAGGTGACGCCGCCCACCATGATCGCCACCTCGTGCGGCATGCGGCCGCCGAAGATGGTGAGCATCTCGTGGGCCTTGCGGCGCATCTCGAGGGCCGTGACGTAGTGCGACACCGCCGCCAGGTTCTGCTCTTTGGTCAGGCGGTAGTCGCCCTCGTAGCGGGGGAGGAACGGCGCCAGTTCGCCACCGGCGATGAAACCGGCCACCTTGGTGAGCCCGGCGTCGGGGCCCGAGTAGCCGGCGGCCGCGGCCACGTCGACGTAGTCGGGGGCCGCCAGGTGGTAGAAGTGCAGGATGTGGGACTGGAGGTAGTTGGAGCCGAGGATGAGGTTGCGGATGATTCTGCCGTTGTCGGGTATCGCGTCGGCCACGCCGTAGGCGTCGTCGACCGCCAGGGTCGAGGCGGTGGCGTGGGCGATGGGGCAGACTCCGCAGACTCGCTGGGTCATGCGGCTCGCGTCACGCGGGTCCCTGCCCTGCAGGATGATCTCGAAGCCGCGGAAGAGCGTGCCCGCGGTGCGGGCGTCTTTGACCACGCCGTCGTCGACGGTCACCTCGATCCTGAGGTGTCCCTCGATCCGTGATACCGGGTCCAGAACGATCTTGGTCATGAAAGGATGCCTCCCTTTCTGTGGGCCGCCTCAGAAGGTCAGCTTCAGGTCATCGAGGTCGGAGATCTTCGTGTAGAACGGGCTCATCGCGTCGGGGAATCCCGGCTCGGTGCAGCCGAGGCAGGGCGAGTTGTTCTCGACCGGCCAGTTGCGGCCGCCGTTCCACTTGCGGATCGGGCAGTCGGCGTAGGTGACGGGGCCCTTGCACCCCACGAGGTACAAGCAGCCGTCGTCGCCCGGCTTCTGGGCGAACTTGCCGGCGTCGAAGAAGGGCCGCCGCTCGCAGTTCTCGTGGATGAGCGGGTAGAAGCACTTCGGGCGGCCGATGTCGTCCAGGGCGTCCGCTTCGGGCAGGCCTCGCATGAGGATGCTGGCGATGACCCCCGTGAAGCGGTCCGGATGCGGCGGACAGCCGGGGATGTTGATGAGCGGGACGGCGATCTTCTTGTCGGCCAGGAACTCGCCGACGCTGGTGGCGCCGGTCGGATTGGGGTCTGCGGCGGGGATGCCGCCGTAACTGGCGCAGGTCCCGAGGGCGATCACCGCCATGGCCTTGCGCGCCAGGCGCTCCACCTCGGAGGCGAAGCTCCTCTCGTGGCCGTCGACCTCGCCGGTCATGCAGTACGCGCCGTCGGCGCCCACCTGGACCGATCCCTCGACGATGAGGAGGTAGCCGCTCTCGGCGCTGGCGTCGTCCAGCGCGCGCATCGCCACCTCTCCGGTCCCGGCCATGACCGTGGGCATGAAGCGCAGGCTGACGTGCTTCCCGGGAACGAGCTGCTGCAGCAGGAGATGCGTGATATCCGGGCTGACGCCGTTCAGCACCGACACCACGCACCCCGAGCAGGTCGCGCCCTGCACCCACACGGCGGGTATCTCTTGTGCCATCGAGCTCCTCCTCCTTCTACGGACGCTGCCGGTTCGGGCCCGGCGTGGGCGTGGGCTGCCTGTGGTCTGGGCGGTCCGGAGGTCGAACGCGGGTGCGAGGTGCGCACGAGCCGGGACCCCGGCTGCGCCGCTCGCTCTCACAGAGCACGGGACCGGCGCTGCTCGTCCGGGGAGCAGGACCCGTCGCCACATGCTCTCCTATCGCGCGTTCGGCAGGACTGCCGAAGGTGGATCTCCCACTGATAGCCACATCCCACTGGGCGAACTTCCACAAGTATAGACGGGCCTCGCGGGGGGAGTCCATCGGCCAACTTGGGCGAACTTCGCGCCTGTGGAGCGCTGAGGATGGACGAAGTTGTGCGGGCGGCGGGCCGGTGACCACCGGCCCGCCGCCCGCCCCGACGATCACTCCGCGTCGTAGGCCGCCAGCGCTGCCGGCAGCGCCTGCGTGACGCCGTGCCCGGCGGCCGGCAGGCCGACCAGCACGGCGTCGATCACTTCTTCACGAGTAGCGCCGACGGCCCTGGCTGCCTGGGTGTGGAAGGGCACGCCGGTCTCGAGGCGCAGCGCGGCAAGGACGCTCAGGTAGCAGAGGGTGCGGGTCTTGTCGTCGAGGGCGCCGGCCTCGGCGAGCTCGCTCACCGTGTGTCCCCACGCGTGGGCATGTGAGGGCGCCTCGCGCTGGAAGGCGAGGAACGCTTCGCTCACGAGCGGTCTGTCGGTCATGTCTCCTCCTGGGTCAGCGCCGTTCCGCCTCGTCGATGACCTTGCGGATGGCGGCGGTGGTGTCTGCGGGCAGCGGCTCGGGCCGGTGCGCGGCCAGGATCTCCTCGACCCGCACGGCCGCGCGCGCGGTGGCGTCCAGGACGCCGTCGGCGGCCCAGTCGGTGTGGCTGCGGCGGTCGAAGACGCGGCCGCCGAACCGGTCGCGCGCGTGGTGACGGGTGTGCTTGTGCTTGAGGAAGAGGCCGCCGGGACCGACCTCGTCGATCACGTCGAGGCCAAGCGCCTCGTCGGTGATCTCGACCGGCTCGATGAAGCTCCTGATCCAGCCCACGATGTCGTCGCCGAGCACGAGCTGCGTGAGTGAGCCGGTGTACGCGGATTCGAGAAAGCCGATGTTGTGCGACATGTGACCACCGGCGAGCGCGTCGGCCATGAACGTCAGCGCCGCCTCGGCGGCCGCCTGCTGGTCGGGCAGCTTCGAGTCGCTGACGCCGCCCAGGGTCCACATCGGAAGGTCGTACCAGTGCAGCAGGGTCGCGTAGACGGCGCGGTGATCGGGCCCGGCGAAGACGTCGACCATGGTGCGCATGTCCAGCGCCTCGCCGGCCCAGCCGATGGCGATGAACGGTGCCCCTTCGCGCTTGAGCTGCGACATGACGAGGCCGGCCAGCACGCCGGCGTTGACGACCACCGTGGAGCCGAGCACGGTCATGGGCGCCACGGTGCCGGCGGTCGAGACGGGGCTGTAGATGCAGGGCAGGCCGGCGGCGGCGAGGTCGAGAAGGGTGCGCACCGCCTCGCGGTTGTGGACGAGCGGGAAGAGGGTGTTCTTGTAGCAGGCGACGAGCGGGCGCTCGGCGAGCGCCCGCTCGTCGCCCACGACAGCGCCGGCCATCGCGGTCACATCGAGGTGGGCGCGCTCGTCGTTCAGGGTCACGTACACGATCGGCTTGGTCGTGTGCGTGAGCATCGCCTCCATCTGGTAGCGGTCCATGAGCACGGGTGTGACGTCGCCGGGGCTGAAGAGCGACATGGCGAAGTCGAGGTGCTCGCAGGCGTCGGTGACGAGAGCGGCGTCGCGCACGTCCT
>Ga0315282_10008925_pt1 | contig 16089 bp, 14 predicted proteins | sample YL17G07_20_MG_FD_203693 | JGI IMG/M metagenome (GOLD analysis project Ga0315282, IMG submission 203693) | Sediment microbial communities from Yellowstone Lake, YNP, Wyoming, USA - YL17G07_20 | ecosystem: Environmental > Aquatic > Freshwater > Lake > Sediment | place: USA: Wyoming | collected...
GACCTCTTGCGTGTGAAGCAAGCGTTCTAACCACTGAACTAACCGCCCAAAATCATATCTATTTTAGCCGCAGAGATTAGCTTTGTAAAGATAGCCTTCTTTATTGAAATTTTGCACTACCGAGGCTGGAGTAGGTCTTGATTATAGCTTTACTACTTTGGGGGTGGAGCATTAACAGCGTATCTAGCTGGCCTTCCGTTAAATACATCCACAATCTGCTCAGCTATATCCTTAGCTGCCACGGCTTGAGCTTCAATGGTGGAAGCCCCCAGATGAGGGGTGACAATGATATTATCACAGCCAAAGAGAACGCACTCTGTAGCTGGTTCGGTGGAAAAGACATCTATAGCCGCGCCAGCCACTCGTCCCTCCTTTACTGCCTTGACTAGTGCCTCTTCGTCGATGATTCCACCGCGGGCGCAGTTAATGATTCGAACCGTTGGCTTGACCATAGCCAGCTCTTTAGCCCCAATCAGTCCCTCGGTTCCTGGGGTTAATGTAAGGTGAAGGGTAATAAAGTCTGATTCCTTGAGTAGCTGTTCTAGGAAAATAAGCTCCACTTGCCGGCTACGAGCATAGTCAGCAGTAATGTAAGGGTCATAAGCAATTAGTTTCATTTCCAGAGCCTGGGCGCGTTTGGCTACTGCTGAACCTACTTTGCCCAAGCCAATGATACCTAGAGTTTTACCTCTTACCTCAGTCCCCATAAATTTGCCTCGCTGCCATACTCCGGATTTGAGCACAGCATTAGCTTGAGGGATATGACGGGCTAGGGCGAGCATAAGGGCAATGGCATGTTCGGCGGCTGAGATAACATTGGCATTGGGAGCATTGACTACTAGAATGCCTCGCCGGGTTGCCTCTTCCACATCAATATTGTCCACGCCAACACCAGCTCGGGCAATGACCTTCAGCTTTTTCCCGGCTTCTATGACCTTGGCTGTAACCTTAGTCTGACTGCGTACTACTAGGGCTTCATAGTCGTCAATTATGGATATAATTTCCTCAGACCTTAGCCCTGTCTTGATATCTACCTCGGCACAGCTACACAGAATATCAATTCCTTCGTCAGAAATCGGGTCAGCAATTAAGACCTTCATGTTTAACTACTCCTGAATCCTGCCTGTGGCAGTACTACCTTTATTGCCGATATTACTGCTTTAATGTCATCCTCAGTCACCCAGCCCAGGTGACCGATGCGGAATATCTTGCCATCTAGTTTCTGCTGTCCGCCAGAGAGTATAACCTTATATTCCTCCCTTAGAATCTTGAGCATCTTCTTGGTATCCAGCCCATCGGCGGCGGCGACAGCGGTAACGGTATTGGAGGCATGTCTCTCTTCAGCAAAGAGGGATAACCCTAGTGATTTTGCCCCGTTTCGGGTGGCTCGGGCAACCCGAGCATGGCGGGCGAAGATATTGGCTAAGCCTTCCTTCAGCATCATATCCAGCGATACAGATAGACCAAATACCACAGAAATAGCTGGTGTCCATGGCGTTTGCGCAGTTGCTTTTTCCAAGTAGCTCTTGGCTTGGGTAAAATCCCAGTAGAAGCGGGGCATCCTAGCTTTTGCCTGTGCCTGCCACGCCTCCTGGCTCACGCTGACCATAGCCAAACCGGGAGGAATCATCCACCCCTTCTGCGAACCGGTAACCACAACATCGCAGTGCCAATCATCTACAGGCAGGTTGATTGAGCCCAGGCTACTGATGGCGTCAACCAGCAGCAGTTTATCAAATTCCTTGACCACCGAGCTAATTGCTTCTAGGTCATTGGTAACGCCGGTAGAGGTTTCATTGTGGGTGACCAGCACTGCCTTGATTTTTGGTTCAGCCTCAAGAGCCTGGCGAACGGCATCAGCATCGGCTGCCGTGCCCCATTCAAAGCGGAGCGGGATTACCTCAGCCCCAAATTGCCCAGCAATGGCGCCAAAGCGCTCGCCGAAGACACCAATAGATACTGAAAGTACCTTATCGCCGGGAGATAGGGTATTGACGATTGCTGCCTCTAATCCACCGGTGCCTGAACCAGTGAGCAAAAAGACATCACTTTTGGTCTGGAACACTTGCTTCAATTTGGCGGTGATATCATTTAGCATTTGTCCAAACTGCGGACCACGGTGATTTATCATCTGCCGACTCATTGCCTGCAGAACTTCATTGGGGCAGGGGGTAGGTCCCGGAATGCGTAGTTGCTCCATTTTTTCTCCTTTACCGTGTTAGTCTATTATAAAGGCAATATTAGCAAAAAGGCTGTGGATAAGTCAATCTACGGTGTAGATTCTTCTATGGTTACTGGATTGTTTTGGCAGGGTTCGCCACTTTAACTCTATCTACCGGGCTCAGCTAAAGCATCGCTAAGGCATGCCTTAATGCACTGTGGCTCGTTTCCGCAGTGCTCGCAATTTATTTCACTGACATCAAGCTTTCTGACCAAACCCACGACTCGTGACCGTTTAGGATTGACCGTGTTTTCACTGAACTGCAATGAACAAATCGTCTCACATAGATAACATTCACAGCATTTATTGCGGTCTATCTTTATTTTAGCCATTATTTGACTCTTTCTTTACGCAGCCCTAGTTCGGCTAATTTCTCTGGTGTGGGAACGCCGTTCTTATCCCATCCCCTGACCTTGTAATATTCAGGTAGCATATCATTAAGTCTGACAACATGCCCTTTGCTTGGTCCTTCAGGCATGGGTTGTTCAAGTATCCGCTGGGGAAGGGTATCATCCTTTGCTGCTAGTCCTGCCTTTAGATTAAATAGCCGTTCCAAGTTCCAGATTCGCTCGCCAGCAAGTAACATAGTCTCTTGAGTATAGCCAGCGCCAGTGACTGCCTCCAATAATTGTGCCACGATGTTCCTCCACACCGGGAAATCACGTACATAGATGGCATGGCATAATCCAGCCGAATCCATCACCGCAATGTAATCCTGGTCTGTTTTCGCCAGGGCTGCCTGACCTGCGGTTTCAAATCGAGAATCATCGTAATAGGCGATATTCTTAAGGTGGCATGCTCCCCGGTTGCTGGTAGCATAACCTAAGCCCAATATTTGGAAGCCTTGAGGGTGGAAACCAGGAAACTCTTGTTTCTTCGCCCCCATGAAAAGTTCAGGGTGCCCATATTTCTTAGCTAGCCGGTAAGCCCCTTCAGCTAAAAAATCCCCAAAACCCTGGCGCCGCCCCATTTTTGGGATAAGGTCAACCAGAGCTTTAGCGTCACCAAAACGTAGAGGATAGCCTACATCCTTCTCAGGCAAGTACCCCCGTTCACTAAGCTCCATGGCACAGGCAATTGTCCCACCGGCAGATATGGTATCTATCCCTAGCTCGTTGCAGAGGTGACAAGCCTTATTTATAGCATCGAAATTGGTGATACCACAGTCAGGGCCGAGAAGACCAAAACTCTCCCATTCCAATCCGCCACCTTCACTCTGGAATTCAGGGTCAGTTACCCGGGTCGTCTTCATTTCTTGGAAAGGACAACTATGGCAGGTATGTGACCTTACATAGTATTTATCGCGCAAGACCTTCTCGGCATTATCTACTCCCTCAATAACACCAGCCTGAAAATTTTTAGTCGCTAGCACACCAAACTTATAAGCTCTGGTTATCCCCGTCCATGTGCCGTAAAGGGGTCTTCGCTCTAAGGTTGGTGATTTCCTGATACTATCGGAAAGGGTAGCCATAAGCTTCAGGTAACTTTCCCTGTTAGCTAGAGTAACCCCTTTTGTCCCCCTGACCGCTACTGCCTTGAGATTTTTTGACCCCATGACCGCGCCTACGCCACCACGACCGGCGGCATGATGACCGGCATGTATGATATTGGCTATCCGTACCCTATTCTCACCGGCGGGACCTATGGTACATATTTGTAACTCTTTAGCTTTGTGAGCATCACCTATCTCTACCTTGACCATCTCCTCAGTTTCACTGGTGGTTTTACCCCACAGGTGCTGTGCCGGCTTAATCTCTACCTTATCGTCCTCAATCAACACATAGACAGGTTTCCTGGCTTTTCCTTCAAGGATAATCATGTCGTAGCCAGAAAATTTTAATTCGGGACCAAAATAGCCGCCAGCATTAGCACAGCCCACGCCTTCAGTTAATGGTGATTTAGTAACCACCATAAACCGACCACTGCCGATAACCCCGCTACCCGTTAGTGGACCAGTGGCAAATAGCAATTTATTTTGAGGACTAATTCCGTCTATTTTGGGATTAACCTCATCAAACAGGTATTTTGTCGCCAGACCTCGACCTCCGATAAAGTTTCTGGCTAAATTTGGGTCTAAATCCTCCACAGAGTACTTGTCTTTAGACAGATTAACCCTCAAAATCTTGCCTATCCAGCCGGGCATCAGATTTTTCCTCCTTGATTTAGAGCGTATTCCTATGCCCTTGGTTAGAGCTTTAACTCGAACACAACCGATTTTAAGATATCCACTATCATATCACTATCGGCTTCAGTGGCTATCAATGGTGGAGCTACTTGTATTGCCGTGCCGGCGACACGGACAATTAACCCTCGCTTTCTACAATTAGCCACTACCTCCCTCGCCAGCTTCGTACTGGCAACCTTGGTCTTTTTGCTCTCAACTATCTCGAAACCGGCAAATAGCCCCAATCCGCGAACTTCGCCAACATAGGGAGATTCCTCAAGTTCTCTCAGACGCTTAAGCATATACTTGCCAACTTTGGCTGAGTTCTCTACTAGCTTCTCTCTTATTAGAATTTCAAGACTCTTCATGGCAACAGCACAGCATACCGGGTGAGCGCCACAGGTATATAAATGGTAGAAAGCATTTGGTCCACGCATTCCGTCAAATACCTTTTCCGTTATCGCTACTGCCGAAAGTGGCAAGGCGGAATTTATAAGTCCCTTTGACATCAGCATCATATCGGGAATGACACCCCAATGCTCACAGGCAAAGTTCTTGCCGGTTCGACCAAAGCCGGTCATAATCTCATCAAGAATAAATAGCACATTGCGCTCAGTGCATATCTGCCTAACCCGGGGCAAATACTCCGGCGGTGGTACAATAGTGCCTGAAGTTCCGTGGATTGGCTCAGCAACAAAAGCGGCTACAGTGTCCTCACCTTCCTTGTCAATCGTCTCGGCTAGTACCTCAGCGCACTCAAGCTTACACTTAGGGTATTCTTTGCCGAAGGGGCAACGATAGCAATAAGCCGTAGGAATTCGGATAAAATCAGGGACTAGTGGTCCGAATCTTTCGTGGAACCGCTCCATACCTGTAGCCGACATGCTAGCTAGGTTGAGACCATGGTAGGAATGCTGGCGGCTGATAATCTTAATCTTGCTTTCTTTTCTCTGGTTTATCCAGTAGAAGCGAGCAATCTTGTAGGCACTTTCATTAGCCTCAGAGCCGCTGTTGGCAAAGAAAAAGCGGCCTAGCCCTTTAGGGGTAAATTCAGCCAGCTTCTCGGCATATTCAATTGTTGCAGTAGCGGCGAAATTTGACCAACTCATGAGATAACTCAACTTTTTCATCTGTGCCATTGCCACCTCAGGCAGCTCATCGCGACCATAACCTAGGTTGACACATATTGCTCCGGAGATGGCATCAATATATTCCTTGCCGTAGACATCCCTGAGAATCAGACCATGCCCCTCTTCTATGATTAGCTCACTGCCTTTCTCAGCAAAGGTATCCAGCGGCACCCCGCCGTGAAGCAGATATTTTCTATCTCCTTCTGCCCAGCTCTGTCGTAGTGTCCTTCTCTTCATCTTTCGCCTCCTTGCTTTGTCTCGATTTCTATTTCACGCGGAACACCAGACCTTCGTCGGCATCTAATCTGATTTGGTCACCATCTTTGATCACACCAGTAGCTACACCAGTAGTCATTATTACTGGAACGTCGTATTCTCGACCAATAATGCAGGTGTGGTGGGCAATCCCCGAACCGTCAGCGACCACCCCTTTAATTAGAGGAAAGATGGTGCTCCAGCTGGCGTAGGTGGCAGGGCAGACCAGAATATCACCCGGCGTTACCTTACCCACGTCGCCTTCACTTATGAGTACCCGGGCTGTTCCCTCTGTCTTGCCTGCATTCCCGCAGTTACCAAAGAGGATGGCTCCAGTTTCGGGTCGTGGTTTGACCAGCGTGCCGATGCTAACCAGAGAAACTATCGGGTCTTTGGCATCTATGGCATATTTGGCAGTCTCCTCGGGTGTCATTGGTTCGCGCGAGAAATATGAAGGTCGGGTAAGGTATTCCTTTTGCGCCTGCCATATCTGTCTTCTTTCTGCGGCAATGTCACCGACTTCGTAGTTCTCCGGTAAATTGATGAGAGATTCCAACTCCTCAGGAATGAAGAAGAAGAGGTCGTCGGGTTGGGAGATAGTTCCGTATTTCAGTAGCCTTTCCCCGATTTTCATCATGCAGTAGCGGAAGGAGGGAAAACATTGGCACTCACACATCCAGTCGTGGCTCTCACTCACATAGCTTGTTCTCTGAGCCAGCCTCATTACGGCAGTAAACCATTCCATATCGGGGTAGCCACTGGCTTTAACCCTTTTTACAATTTCTTTTTCTGTCTCTTCCCTCTCCTTGACCAAGCGAGGCCTTATCTTTTCCAAAGGAAAGACAGTGTCAGGTCCACCTGGCAGCATGAGGTATTTCTGGACAAATAAAATAATCGGTGTTGGGTCTTCCCACCAGGCGGGATTGATGAATTCCATCATTCGTGGTTGCCGCCAGCCATACCCTTCTACTTGCAGGAAATCGTGAAGGTCTTTCTCTATCCATTCCCTGCCGGCTTTGGTTTTTCTTAAAGCGGGTATAACTTCATTGGCTGGATTTTTGCGAAATACATCATCTATCTTGAGCTCAAGGGCACGATTGCGTAAGCCCCATATGGCACGGTCCATCATGAAGAGGTCATTATCATATCCTCGTACCAGCTTGTGAAATATGGGGTCATTGTCTTTTAGCCCGGCATAATCCCTAACTAGATCCATAAATTCCCAGTAGGCTCCGTATATACCGTACAATAGATAAAAGTGCAGTTCCCACATCCTCTCTATAACCTGCATGGCGTACCTAAATTGCTTGTACAGTTCGTAAACAGTCGCTTTTTGGTAATTGAATTCCCTTAAATTTTTATAATGACCCTCCAGCTCCTGTTTGACGTTTAGCCATATATCATCAAACTTGGGCGAAAACTCCTTGAGGATGAATTCACGGAAGCGTTTTCTTCTCTCCTCAATCTCTTTTTCATCCTTAATCCTTATTCCACTCTCCAGGCTACAGCCATCTATATCCAGCATTGAGTGCCCTCTGGTAGTAGGAATCCAGGTCTCATTGACGCCGTACCAAACCCCTCTTGTTTCACTGAAACACCATGTCCACATAAACAGCGGCGTAAACGCTGGAAAGGTATGGCCTCGGTTCAGAAACCAGACCGGATGCCTTTTGAGGTCTCGCTGGGGCCAAAACTCTCTGGTGTGTAATCTCCAAGTCCACGCCATATTCTACCTCCTCTTTCCAAGATTAGCCTGCCTCAAAAACCTGCTATGTGAGGCAACTACCCTGATAGCAAACATTTAGACCCCTTGTATATCAAACCATTTTACCAGGAAGCCATAGAGCTAGCTGGGGAAACACCATGACAAGAATAAGGACTAATAATTGCAAGCTGACAAACGGCGGAACTGAGCGCCAGATATCCGTCGTGGTTATTCCCGGTGGGGCAATCCCTTTCATTAAGAACAAAGCCCAGCCAAAGGGAGGCGTTAAGTAAGCCACCTGCATGTTAAGGATAAAGACTATGCCAAACCATATGGGGTCAAAGCCCAGGGAAACGACTATGGGCATGAATATCGGACAGCAGATAGTTACGATTGCGTAATCATCCATGAAACAGCCAAGGATGAGGAGAATGACTTGCATCCCGGCAAGAATGAGCCAACGATTAACCGGCAGGTCTTGTACGATACCCAGTACAAATGACTGAGCCCCGGCGCTAGTGTAGAAGACTCCAAAAAGGGTAGCCGCCACTAAAATCCACAAAGCCATACTGCTAATTTTCAGGGTCTCTATGCATGAAGTTACTAGTATCTTCCAGCTGAAACGGCGATAGATGAGACAGCAAATTAAAGCGCCTATAGCTCCTATCCCAGCCGCCTCTGTCGGCGTGGCGGCCCCAGTGAAGATTGACCCCAACACCGAGAGGACTAACAAAACAGGGGCGATTACTTCCCGCAGTGATACCCACCTCATCTTCCAGGTGATAGACTCGGCTACCTTGGGGGCTAACTGTGGTTGAAGATAACTTCTTATTGCTATGTAAAGTACAAAACTACCGGCAGTGATGAAGCCGGGAATAATACCTCCAAAGAAAAATTTCCCTACGGATAGCCGGCTAATATAGGCGAAAATTATCATGATGATACTGGGAGGCATAATGTCCCCGGCTCCTCCAGCCATCACGCTTCCCAACGTTAGAGATTTGTCGTATCCGCGTTTAAGCATCGCCGGTATTGCTATCAGCCCCATTGTGAGGAGACCGGGACCAAACCCAGTGCACATATCGAGAACAAGGCATACACCAACCGAGACTATTGCCAGACTCCCCCTCAACCTTGATAGCCAGTAACTTAGTGCCTGAAATAGGCGGTCGGCTATGCCTGAGTGAAGTAAGAAGTTTCCCAAAAGCAAGAAGAGGGGGATTGTGGTTAAAGTAGGGTCTGTTATCTCCCTGATTGTAGTAGTGGCAACCGTGTATAAGCCATTGGAGCCCCATAACAAAAAGGTAAGGAGCACGCTAATGCCACCAAGGGCAAAAGCAACAGGGGTTCCTGCTGCTAGGAGCAGCATAAGACCGCCAAAGAGCAGGATTGTAACCAGCACCATGCTCATAGGTGCTTCACCAAAACCGGCAAACCAAGAAGTCCTCTCATATAGATTTGGTAATTAATGCTTACTTGCGTTTTTCCTCCGCAAGAAGGCAGCTATCCCTTCGAGCAAGAATAGGAAGGCAGCTATTGGTATTAGTATCTTAAAGGGATAGAGAGGAATGTGAAAGGTTCCACTGGCACGCTCTCCAGACATTAAAGAGTTTGCTGCCATCCATACCCCCTGCCATACCAGCACGCCAATAAAGGCGACAAAACATACCAAGGCAATTAACTCGGCAATAAACTTCATCCTCCTGGGGAAGCGGTTATAGAGTACTTCAATTCTGATATGCCCGCCATATAGCAGGGTGTATGCTCCGCCGAAGAGTATGAAAACTCCAAAAAGCTGCTTATTTATTGGCCATGCCCAGATAGTAGGACTGTTAAAGGCATATCTGGCTACCACCTCTATCGTGGTTATTACCATTATGAGGATGATTAGCAAGCTAACAGCCTTACCGGTCTTTTCGTTGGCAGCATCAACTAAACTGAAGAATTGCTTTACTTTCTCGACCATTCTTCGCCTAATATCATTTCCACTCTCTCCACATGCCAAGGGATAACATAAAGAATTATTGCCCTCGCTGGAGAGCGTTTACATCCACCGATTAAGGCTTAACCGGGCGTCAACCGCTGGTTTCTATCTCTACTTTACCCCTCTCCACGTTTTGATTAATTCAATTGCCTTGGCACATGCCGGGTCTTTCGCCGCCATCTCGTCCCACAGTCCATAGGCTACTTCCTCCCATTTGGCTACGGTATCGTCGGTCATCCAGCACATCTGAACCCCTGGGGTTTGCTCAGCCTTTTTAACCTCTTCGGCATAAGTCTTGACGGTTGCATTCCAGTAGTCCTCGGCAGCGCCGGCAAGGGCTTCTTTAAGGTTATCAGGCAGGGAATTCCACGCATCCATGTTTACCAGGATATGCCCTATGATCTGGTCATCCTGGTTGGGGAGGATCCAGTATGGGGCTACCTCTTGCCAGCTTAAGCCGGTTATGCCACTGACATCCCACTGAGACATATCAAGTGTGCCCAGCTTCAATCCCATATATGCGTCTGTACCTGAAATGTAGGTGCCGCGAGCCCCCAGCCTATCGTGGAAGACAGTCCACAGCCCTTCGTCTCTTATCTTCAATCCCTTAAGGTCATCCATAGTTTTTACTGGAACTTTGGAAAAAAGGGTACAAGGACCATAGGTGTGCATATCAAGCCAGTAGAGTCCCTGTTTACCGTATTCCTCACGGAGTAAGTCGACGAAGCCGCTTTCATAAAAGAATTTACGTATTGCCGTCGTCTGGCCTTCAAAGGTCTTCTCTTCGGGAACGCTATAGACAAATGGTATACCAAACTCTATCTCGCCGACAGGGACTATTCCTCCCCAGAATGTGCCACCAGCTTGTAGCATCTCTAAAGTCCCTTTCTTGGTCGCCTCAAATAGCTGTTCCAGGGGCACTATCTCTGGCTCGGCGAAAACTGTAATCTTTAGCTGCCCGTTACTCCTTGCTGCGGCAGCGGCAGCGAAATCATTCAGCAGCCCCATAGATATGTCGCCGCGAGGATAACCGGATTGTATTTTCCACTCATACACTTCTGGTGCCGCTGGCTTGCAACCCGGAAACACTACCAAACTGACTAATAATGTAACCAGTGCCATTGAAACCAAACTAGCTAGCCTTTTCCCTTTCATATCTCTCCTCCTTCATTGAAATTTTTGGCTTTACCTCTCAGCTATCCCGTCATATCTCACCCCCCTATGAATTAAAGGAGCTTGAAGGTAGGGAGTTCTCTTTCCCTAGCCTTATTATACACAAGTTTAGCACAGGTTATATCCTCGATAGCTACTCCGGTAGAATCGAAAATGGTTATCTCTTCGTTGTTTTCTCGCCCTTTCTTCATGTTAGCCACGACCTCTCCTAGAGTGCCATATATATCCTCAATCTTTATTATACCCTCCGACAATGGCACGTTAATTTCCCCCGAGTGAGAGGCCTGCTCAATGTTATCAACTATAATCTTAGCATTCTTTAACAGGGCTGCTTCTAGCTCTTGCTTTCCTTTGGCATCAGCTCCAATGGCATTTATGTGAGTACCTGGCTTAATATGCTGTTTTTTGACCACCGGTTTTCTTGAAGGAGTGGTTGTAACTACAATATCGGCTTCTGTTGCCTCCCGGATAGTTTCAACCGGGCGGATGTTTATACCTAATTTTGCCCCCATTTCATCAACATACTTTAGGCTAGCATTCAAGTTCTGGTCAAATACCTTTACCTGTTCAATCTTGGGGAGCACTTCACTTATTGCCAGCAGTTGCGTTCTGGCTTGAATACCAGCACCTATGAAGCCGATAACGGACGAATCCCTTCTGGCTAGGTATTTAACCGCCACACCCCCTGCGGCTCCGGTCCTAATATTGGTAATATGTGTGCCGTCCATGATGGCAAGAGGGCAGCCAGTGTTAGGGTCACATAAGATGATTGTAGCCATTATGCTCGGTAGATTTTGCCTCCAGTTATTGGGATACACACTTACCCATTTCACCCCGGCGGCTCCATCAATGTAGGCTGGCATAGCCCTAAAATCACCTTGGTACTGGGGGAGGTCCAAATATAACTTGGGGGGCATAATAGTTCCGCCTTCGGCTTGGAGTCTAAAAGAGTGTTCGACTGCTTTTAGTGCTTCACCCATGCTGAGGAGTTGTTCAATTTCGCTTCTACCTAATATTAGGACTTCGGGTAGGGTAGAGCTTTTGTCCTTCCTACCCATGAACCTTGAATTAACTCTCAAAGCACCATACCTCCCGAGCTTTTGCCAAGGGCTTCTTTAAAAGGCATTTTCATTTATAGTACCAGAAGTTTAGCACGAAGTTCGTAAGCCGTCAAGCCAGATGGTAGCCAAATTTTTACGAAAATCGTATTCACTGGGGCAAGACTGCCGACAAGACGCTGGATTTGGCAAGGTTTTCTCCTCAAACCATTCCCAAAAAGGTAAGGCTGTGCTAAACTTACTGTTGGATGCTTCTTGCGAGGTTAAGATGATTGATGAACTTGATCGAAAACTGATACAGGAGCTGCAAAAGGGTGGCAGGCAGGGGTATGTAGCCCTCGCCAAGATGCTGGGGGTGGTTGAGGGGACGGTGCGAAAGAGGGTCAACGACCTTGTGAAGAGTAATGTTATAAAGATAGTTGCCGTGCCCAATCCGCGTGCACTGGGTTACAGCTTTGTAAGCATTATGGGGCTGCAGGTCAGGATGGCGGACCTAAGAAAGGTGGCGGAGAACCTAGCTCAGAGGCCGAATGTATGTTACCTAGCCTTTGTCACTGGCAGATATGACCTTATGGCTATAATCATGACCCGGTCGTCAGAAGAACTCTCTCAGTTTATTGAAAAGGAGGTCTCTGCTCTCCCCAGCATCTTAAGAACCGAAACCTTTGTCAACCTAGACATCATCAAGGGGGGATGGCCGGGGCTAGATACCACTCAACTCATCAGTAACTTTGACATTTCTCGACCTAAGAGTGATAAGAAGAGGAGATAGCTGGGCATCTGGTGAAGCTATTCAGCTAACTTGTCTATAAGGGTCTTCGCCTTGATGGCTCTCTCCTGAGCTTCCTCAATAATCCGTTGTGCCTTCTGCTGCGCTGCAGCGATAAGCCTGTCTGAATCTTCAAGCACCCTTTTCGCCGTATTCAGGGCTTCGTTACTAATCTGCTCTGCCTTTTGTTTGGCCTCAGCAATAATCTCAGCCGCTTCCCATTCTAGCTTCCGCTTTCGCTCAGCTATAACCTTGGTCGTCTCCTCCTCTCCCTTTTTCCTGGCCCTCTCTATAGCTTCGCTAGTAGCCTGGTCCACCTTTTGTTTGGCTTCAGTGATAATTCTACCCCACTTCTCTTCGGCTTCCTTCCTCCCCACCTCTTTAGCACTTTTAATAATTAGTTGCGCTTCCTGCTGTGTCTTTTCTTTAGTCTCCTTGATTTCTCGCTCTGCCTTGTTTCTTAACTCAGCGATAGCCTTGACCGAGTCTTGCGCTTCTCCTCTCGCTCTCTCCATCACCTTATTAGCTACTTGTTCTGCTTCCTTTCTTGAGTCAGCTATTATCTTGCCCGCCTCCTCCTCTGCTGTTTGCCTTGCTTTGGCAAGAATCTCTGCCGATTTCTGTTTGGCTTCCTCAATGATGCGCTCCTCCGTCTCCTTCCTCTTCTCTTCAGCCTGCTTCTTTGCTGTCTCCTCAGCCTCCTTAGTAATTTCCGCAGCTAGTTCTTTTGACTTAGCAATAATTGTGGCTGATTCCTCCTCAGCTTTTCTTTTGGCTTCCTCTTCGAATTCTGTTGCTATTTGGTCAGCCTTCTGCCTCGACTCGGCTATATACCTTGCCACTTCCTGTTCCGCTTCTGTCCTTGCCTCTGTGATAATCTGTTCTGCTTCTGTCCTTGCCTCTGTGATAATCTGCTCCGCCTCCTCCTGAGCTCTAGCGATAATATGGGCTGATTCCTGCTCAGCCTCTTCCCTTATCTTCTTGAACTCCTCATCAATAACCTCGGCGAGCCTTTGCTTGTATTGACCAATAATCCCGGCTGCCTCTCCAACCCCCTGCTTAACCTTATTACTCACCTCTTTCATCTAACTCACCTGCTTCCCTTAGCTGGGCTAAATGCCCCGCCTGTTTGAGTGGCACAGCCAATGCCCTTCTTTCATCATCTCAGCCTATTTGACACCTATTGCGCACAGCCAGTTGCTGCCAGCTCTAAGCTTGAAGTATGCCTGGGGGAACCCGGCTGCGGTGAGCATCTCTACCATCTCTGGGCCAGAGTATAGCGAAAAACGCATTTTATGCGCCATTGCAACGTATTTCTGGTGGTTGGGTATCTCTTTGCTCCATCCCGTGGCAATGGCGACCAGCCCTTTACGTCTCAACACACGATGCACCTCTTTCAGTCCGGCAATTGGTTCTGTCCAGAAGTTGAAAGATTCGATGGTGCAAGCTTTGTCAAATGATTCGTCTTCAAAGGGCAGCTTTGAAATATTGCCGTATTTTATTACCACACGCATTGCTTGCACTGTGGTTGCGTTGCGCTTGAGCGCCTGTTGCACCATGATTTTTGAATAGTCGACACCAGCAACGCCCCCAACTTTGGCAATCTTGGCAATCTCTTTGATTGCCGTACCGCCTCCGCAGCCAATGTCCAACACGAAATCGTCCGGTCGGATGTTCATCAGTTCTATTGTCCATCGGCTAAGGGGTCTGTGCCGCCAGTTCATCAGGGGACCCATAAGCCTGCCAAGCAATCCACTGGGTTTGCGACTTTGTGCTCCCAATATTTCTATTAATGTCACAATCTTCTTCCCTGGGGTTTACTTTCTTGCCCTGTGTCGCTTTGTTGTGCCCACGACTGTTATCCTACCACAGAGGTCTTCTCAGAGTGTCAAGCCTGTCTGAACGGAATTGGTAGTCTTTCGCCACCTTGTCAACTTCTCCAATCGTGTTCATTCTCTGTCTTTCTGCCAGTTCCAAATTTGGCAAGGAGCAAGGGTAATTCTCTGTAATCAATGCTTCGTATTTGGGCAAGCACAATTTTTGTGCCTGCGGAATGTAGTTATGACATTAGAGAGGGAAGTCAATTAGTCTAAAACCATGCCTTACGGTACGGGAAAGACCGATTTAGCTTTGAAGTGAGCCGCCAGGGTCTCGAACCCTGAACCTGCTGATTAAGAGTCAGCTGCTCTGCCAATTGAGCTAGCGGCCCATTTTTGTATCTGTTGTCCCCATTTTACCAGCGTGCCGGGCAGTCTGGCAAGCAAAATTAGTTACCCTCTCCTTTGCTCTTGTGTGCAAAATCGTATTTATTTTAGACCAGAAATTCATATTTGTAAATGTGGCAATTAATCTGGTACCGGTTTCCAGCTTCCGGTTCCTGGTATCGGCTCCAGTGGTCCTATAACCTCTCCTTTGTTCTTGTATAAGACGCCACCGTTTTCGTCTAACAACGCCACATAGACATGGTGAGTACCACCATCATAGCCTTCCATCATCGGCTGAAAAACTAGATTCTCCCTTTCCCCTCTGTGTATTACCCTATCAACGTCAAATAGCTTTGTATCATCATCAATCGTTATTTCCATCTGGGCAACTAGGATATCAAAATTGCCAAAGTTGTATATTTCTATCGTCATATCCTCTAAGGTATAGGTGTTATTTGGCAGTTTTTTATGCCAGTGGAGGTTGCCACCACTTATCTGTATTGCCGGTGCCGAGATACTAACGCTATAAGTAAGTTCAGACGGCTTCGGCATTACTGGCTCGGTGGAGGCGATTTGAGGCATGGGATGGCTTAATAACAAAGCTATTGTAAATAGTATGAATAAACCTGCACATAGGAAAGGTATGCCTCCCCCTGCCACTCGTTTGAGTAACCTTGAGATGGTTGTAGAAGTGTTCTGTTTTATTTCTTGATTCTGCCTTGTGCTCAACTTACCAGTATCTGATTTTAAGATGGCGAAATTAATTGCCCATAGAATTGACGTTTAAATTTCATTAAAAGTGCCGATTTAGCTCTGGTTTTGCCTTTTGAAAAATATTCAAAAATTTACCCCTCAAGGGGTATTGACAATAGTATTTTTCTGTGCTAATATGTTGACAAAAGTATTCTAAACTGCTAATATCTATTCAATATAAATAAACATAAAGACGCCGGGTTGAGCCATAGATTGTAGACGAAATAAGTGCCTAAAGGTCACAATAGAGTTAGGTGCGATTGATGCCCAATCTCCTTTAGGAGTTTCATCAGTGAAAACAAAAAGCAAAAAACGGGTCACCGTCAGTATCTCCACAGAAACAAAGGAATTCTTGGACTCAATTAAGCATACTGGGCAGAGTTATGAGGGTTTAATTCGTGAGTTGGTCGTGTGCTGGAGAAAGAAACAAGAGGCAGAAGAGAAAAAGTGACGGCAAAAGACAAGGCTTGACCAATGGAGGTGATGCCTAGTGATTGAAGGAGGAATAGAAGGATAAAGCCTAATCAAAGGAGGTGATGTTTATCGGAGAAGATTTAACAAGGTTAGTTGTTAACCGGCTAAGATTAAATCCATTTGGAGGAGGAGATATATACTTATGAAAGGAAAATTTAAGATTTTGGGGCATATTGGACTAGCACTGTTTCTGGTGTCT
>Ga0315282_10008926_pt1 | contig 16086 bp, 17 predicted proteins | sample YL17G07_20_MG_FD_203693 | JGI IMG/M metagenome (GOLD analysis project Ga0315282, IMG submission 203693) | Sediment microbial communities from Yellowstone Lake, YNP, Wyoming, USA - YL17G07_20 | ecosystem: Environmental > Aquatic > Freshwater > Lake > Sediment | place: USA: Wyoming | collected...
CCTATAAACATCTTCCGGAAATCCTCACATCCGAATGTTGCGCCCGGGCCCTTGACAGTTATGAACATATGTTCATAATGAATATCGGAGGTGTCAGGTGCCGAGACCGTTGTGCTGCCGCCGGATAGGTGCAAGGCCGGCCGCGTCGGTGTTCAAGCCGGGCGGGATCCCGGCCTGCGAGCTGGAGGAGATCCGGATGACCCTCGACGAGTTCGAGGCGCTCCGCCTCGCCGATTTTATCGGGCTCTATCAGGAAGAGGCCGCAGAGCGCATGGGCGTGTCCCGGCCGACCTTCAGCCGGATCGTCGATTCGGCCCACCGCAAGCTGGCCGACGTCCTCGTGCACGGCAAGGCGCTCCGGATCGAAGGCGGCCCCGTGCACCTCGGAGGACGATGCTGCTGCCGCCGGATTCACCGCGAGAAGGAAGAACAATGAAAGGAGAAAAGATCATGAACCTCTGCATCCCCATCACGGAAGACCAGGGCATGAAAAGCCAGGTCTGCGCCCACTTCGGATCCGCGCCGATGTTCCTCATCGTGGACACCGAAACCCTCGTTTGTCGGGCCGTGCCGAACAAGAACCAGCACCATGGCCATGGCATGTGCCAGCCGCTTCTGGCCCTGGAAAACGAGCGCATCGAGGGCGTGATCGTGGGCGGGATCGGCATGGGCGCGCTCAACAAGCTCATGATGGCCGGCGTCCAGGTCTTCCTGTCGGAGCACCCGACCGTCCGGGAGACGGTGGAGGCGTTCAAGGCCGGGACCCTGAAACCCATGCAGCCCGGGATGGCGTGCGGCCAGCACGGGCACGGTCCGCACGGCCATGGACACGGCGAATCCGACCCGCATGGTCCCTGCAGCGGGCCCCGGCGATAGCCTTGAGTCGGGTGAAATAGAAAGGGATTCATGACCGCACGAGAACCATTGGTACTGCTATTGGTGATCGCCTGCTGCTCGCCGGTGTGCAAGCGTACGGAAAAGACGGACATCAAGCGAGCCGAGGCGCCGGTCGCGACGACGCACGTAGCCCACGATCCGGCGCACCCGTCCATCGATTGCCCGCTTCGCAAGGCGGGCATCGATCCGGCCCATTTGCGGCCGTTCGAGGACGTCGAGAAGTACATCGCGTTCCTCGAACGGGCCGACCGTGCCGTGTGGCAGAAGCCCGACGAGGTGGTCGCGGCGCTGGGTCTCAAGGGCACCGAGACCGTGTTCGATCTCGGTGCCGGCTCCGGCTACTTCACGTTCCGTCTGGCCCGGGCTCTGCCGCAAGGACAGGTCATCGCGGCGGACACCGAAGCGGAGATGATCCGGCATATCCACCACAAGGTGACCGAGGAAGGGATCCGGAACATCCAGGCGACGCTGGTTCAGCCCGAGGATCCGAAGATCCCGGGGGACGCCGACCTGGTGTTCGTCTGCGATGTCCTGCACCACGTGCCGGACCGTTCGGCGTGGCTCGGAAAGCTCGTCTCGGAGATGAGACCCGGAGCCAGACTCGTGCTGATCGAGTTCAAGGAGGGCAAGCTGCCCGAGGGTCCGCCCGAGTCGATAAAGCTCAGCCGCGCCCAGATCGTGGAATTGGCGACCCGAGCCGGTCTTGTCCTGGAATCCGAGCATGCCGATCTGCTCCCGTACCAGGGATTCCTGGTCTTCCGGAAAGTGCCGTGATGGCTGGGATCGTTGAAGGCGCCGGGCTGCGTATCCAGCCGATCGGAATCATCCGTACCGGTTTCATCGAGGCGGTCGGAACCCCGATTCAGCCCGCTTATGCAAAACAGGCCGAGGGCCAGGTGATCGTGGACGAGGAGTTCGAGCCGGCTCTGGCGGACCTCGAGGGTTTCGAACGGTTATGGCTGATCTACTGGATGGACCGGGCTTCGCCGTTCAAGCCAATGGTGGTGCCCTATCGCGACACACGCAAGCACGGCCTCTTCGCCACACGCTCCCCGTGCCGTCCGAACCCGATCGGTCTGTCCGTGGTGCGGCTGCTTCGACGTGAAGGGCGCATCCTCCACGTGGCTGATATCGACATCCTCGACGGTACGCCGCTTCTGGACATCAAGCCCTACGTCCCCGAGTTCGACGCTCATCCGTCGTCGAAGGCCGGCTGGTTCGATGCGTGCAGAGTGGACCGCAAGGTCGCGGATCGTCGGTTTCATCGGAAAAAGGCGTGAAAAAGCGTCGCACCAACCCGTTTTTCCCAGAATCGCACTCCCTGGAGTCGGTACCAGCTTGATTTGAAACTCTCCGACTTATCCCTCCCCGACTGCAACGAAAACCGCCTCAAACCCGATAATAGGGAGAGGAGGAGAACATGCGGCTGCGGAACGCCGGCAATCAGGGGGTCGTGTACGTGGAGTTCCTGATCGTGATCGTCCCCTTGCTGATCCTGGTCATGAGCCTCATTCAGCTGGGGCTGATCTACGGCGCCGAGCTTCTGGTCGAGACGTCGGCGCACCTCGCTGTCCGGTCCGCGGTGGTGATCCTGCCCGACGACAAGGCCGACTATGCCGGCGTCGGCGTGAACCAAATCGGCACGGGCCACGGCCTGGAGGCTTACCGGAAGGCGCCGCGCGGAAGCCGGATCGATCTCATCCGGCGGGCGGCCGCCGTCCCCCTTTTGTCCCTGGGCCTCGGCGCAGGCGCCGTGGCGCGATTCGCCATCGGCCAGAGCACCTTGTCCGACGCCCTGAAGCCGGGCGGGATCGCGGCTGCGCTGTCGGCCCAGGCCCTGGGCCTCGTGCCGGTCGCGGTCACCCTGCCGGACGGGAAGGGGAGATATCGGACCTCGGTGGGAGAGACCGAGCGGATCACGGCCCGGGTCACGTTCCTGTTTCCGTGCCTGGTCCCGATCGCATCGTCCGTGGTGTGCAGCACGTTCTCGGGGCTCCCTTCGGATCGCCGGGCCGAGCTCGAGACCGCCGGACGGATCGTGGATCTCGCCAAGGCTTCGGCCGGCAGGTTCGTGGCGCTTGTGGCCGAGCGAAGCATGGTCAACCAGGGGAGGGAACGGTGATGCGTTCGAGATTCATGAGGGACGAGGCCGGCGCCGTGATGGTCATCGCCGCGTTCATCGCCATGCTGCTCGTGGCCCTGCTCTATGTCGTCCACGGCATCGGACAGGCCGCGTCCGAGAAGCTTGCGCTCCAGGACGGGGCCGACGCGGTCGCCTACTCGGTCGCGGTGGTCAAGGCCAAGGGGATGAACCTGCTCGCCATGGTGAACCTCATCATGGCCGCGGTGCTCGCCGTGCTGGTGGCCCTCCGGATCGTGGAGGCGATCATCTATATCGTCATCGCCGGGCTCACGGTCGCGTGCATCTTCGCGCCGCCGGCGTGCGCGCCCATCCCGGTCCTCGTGGAGCTCGCGGTCCAGTACACGGACAAGGTGCAGAAGGTGAGCGATGCGGTGGACAAGGTCCTGAAAGGGCTCGAACAGGCCGGGACCGGGATCAACACCTTCCTGCCGATCCTCGCCCAGGCCGAGGGGGTCTACATCGGCTCCAGGCCCTGCTATGCGCCCGCGAAGGCCGCGTTCACCCTGCCGCTCGTGGAGCCGCTCCCCACCAGGCTCAAACCGGGCGGGTTCTCGCTCCTGTGCGAGAAGGCGGGCGAGAACGTCGGCGAGATCGCGACCTCGTTCTTCCCGTCCGAGGTCCAGGACGCGGCCGGCGATGTGATGGGCGGCATGGCCGAGGGCTTCTCGTCCTTCTTCTGCGGCGGGTCCGATCGACCCAAGAGCAAGCGGAAGATCCGGGAAGGGCAGCCCGTGGCCGCGGACCACCAGTGCGGGAAAAGCGAGGACATGCCTGACCCCAGGGACGGGGCGTGTGCGTCGGAGCGCTGCGAGACCTGCGTGAGGAAGGGGTGCGCGATCTGCACGAAGGAAAAGGACAAGGCCAAGGACCTCCGGTTCCTCCGGCGGGTGACCGAGTACCGGGTGGCCAAGGTCCCGGGCCAGCCGGATCAGGTCTTCATCGATCGGAACGAGAAGGAGGTGGCCGTCCTGAAAAGCCTGCCCTGCGACGACGTGAAATGCCCCTCCTCGGCGCAGGGGTATGCTTCGGCGCCGATGTGCAGCCGGGACGACCTCCAGGCCAAGGACACGTTTCCGAACAATGTCGTGGTCGAACGCCACGTGAAGAACGACTACCTCGAGCTCCTCTCTTGCGTGACCGAGAGGGAGGTGGATGTCTCGCCCCATGGCGATGCCATGTCGAGCGAGGCCCTGCCCAGGGAGCTTGTCGGCGACTGGAAGGAGAAATCGCAGGTCCGCGCCTTTGTCGTGGCCGGCTCCATGCCCAAGATCCCGGCCGCGAGGCTCACCGTGGCCCAGGCCGAGTTCTGGAGCAGGAAGGAGGACCTCTGGACCATGGACTTCCGCGCAAGGCTGGTGCGGTTCGGCATGAAGAAGGGGGACGACCTCGGCGATTGCGGCGACGGCGAGCTTTCGAAGCCCTGCAAGGCGTTCAGCAAGGGGATGGGCGGAAAGCTGATCGAGGGGCTCCAGAGCGCCCTTGCGGCGGGCGGGGATGAGCTTCTGCTTCACTGAATGGAGCGCAGCGCATGGAGAGAGAAAAATCGAGACGCGAGGAGGGGGCCATCATGGTGGAGGCGGTGATCGTGATCCCCTTCTTCATCCTCGTCTGGATGGGCCTCGTCACCTTCCACCATGCATGGCAGGCAAGGCTTCTGGCCGCGGGCAAGGCGCGGGAGGCCGCCTATCGCATCTCGAACCGCAAGGATTGCGGCAACCTCTCGGTCGACGCCGATCTCCTGGGGCTGGGCAACGACGCGGGAAACGCCCTTTCCGGCGTGGCCGAGGAGTCGCTCTCGCTCTTGAATGCGGTCACGGGCGGCACGCCGTTCAGCCTCGAACACGTGAAGGCCAAATCCAAGACCGAGGTGCCGGGCGTGCCGCGTCTCTTCGGAGGCCCCAAGGCCAAGGCCGTGGCTGAGGAGATCCTGATCTGCAACGAGCAGCCCAAGGACGGCATCACCGGTCTCGTGAAGGACAAGATCCTGGGTATGTTCTGAGATCAATCCCGGGAGGCGATGAACATGAGATTTATTCGGAGACATAGGATCGGGCTTTGGTGCGTGGTTTTGATCCCTGCCGGGGCCGTGCTTCTCGCGATCGGCCTTCTGGTCCGAAGGGCCGAGGCGTCGGTGAGGGAAGGGCTCAACGGAATGGGCGCCTCGCTCCTTTCCGTGTTCGACGCCCCGGGCTCTCGAGGCCTGACCCGACGCCTCCGGATCAACGGCGAGACGGTGGATTTCGACACCGGGACCACCGCGATGGAGCCCGACGAGATTCTGAGCGCGTTCCAAAAGTCCCATGCCGGGCATGGCGGCGGGCTGGCCCGGATGCCGAGGATGGTTCTCGGCGGAGGCGACCGAGGATGCGCCATTGCCGTGGATCTCGGGGATGAAGACCTCGACCCCAAGCAGTTGCAGGCCCTTCTTCGAACGGCGGCCGAGGCAAAGCTGCCCGGCGACGTGGACTATCTCTATGCGGAGCGATCTGCGGGCGGCACGAGGTTCTTTTCCCTCCACGCGGCCAAGGGGGCCGATCTCGCGAAGCTGCTCGCGGACGATGACGGCGCATGCACCGTAATGGGACTTTCCCGGCCCGAGGGCACCCGCTGCCTCTTCTCGGCGTGCGAGGACGCCGCAGGCTTCTGCCTCGCAGTCTATGGCCTCGGCGACGATACGGACGAAAAAGCGTGCGCGGGACGCGCCGAGTCATGGGTTCGCAAGGAGGGGTGGATCCCGAGACCGGTCGCGGGCGGCCTCTTCGCCGTGCAGGAACAGGGGTATCTTTTTGCATCGTGCTCGGGATCCGGCAAGGCGCCGGTGCTCACCGTGGTCGGGAAGACGGCTCCCTGACCGGAAAGGAGGATGACCATGCCCGAGGAACGACAACGGCTTCTTTCGGACCGGGGACGGATCATCGCGGCCATCGTGTCGGGTCTCCTGGCCGCCTTGTGTATGGTCCTTCACGCCCGGAACGTGGAGCGGCGCGCCTTCGGCGGCGAACTGCTCCAGGCGCTCGTGTATGCGCGGCCCCTCAACGCGGGAAGCGCTCTTGCGGACGCCGATCTCCTCGTCAAGAAGGTGCCGCAGGCGTACCTCGACGACCGGGCTGTCTTGAAGCAGGATCTGGACAAGGTGGTGGGGCAGAAAATGGTCCGATCGGCCCGGCCCGGGCGGTTCCTCCTGTGGAGCGACCTGAACCTCGAGACCGAGGAGGTGTTCCTGAGCGGCCTGCTCCGGCCCGGACGGCGCGCCTTCACCGTGCCGGTGGACCACAACGCCTCGATCGCGGGGCTTCTCCGGCCCGGCGACCGGGTGGATGTGATCGGAACGTTCACCGAGGCCGAGGCGGGCAACAAGGAGCGGGTGACGGTCACGCTGCTTCAGAACATCGCCGTGCTCGCCACCGGTGAGCGGCTCAAGGCCGACGCCAAGGACGACGTCCGGGGGTTCGGCACAATGACTCTGGACGTGGACATCGAGGAGGCCGAGCTCCTGGCGTTCGCCGTGGATCGGGGCAGGGTGTCTTTGGTCCTGCGGGGAGAAAGCGACCTGAACGTGGTCGACGGGATCCCGGAGAAGAGCTTCTCGGACATCTTCGAAGCGGATCGAAGGGCCTTGTTCCAGAAGCGGCGCAATGCCCCGATCGAGGAACTGCGCGTTAAAAAGTAGATCACCAGGACAGAAGCTGGCCGCAGGCCGCGAGCTGATCGTCCCCGCGCTTGCGTCTCTGGAACGTGAGGATGCCCCGCTCCATGAGCGCCTGCTGGAACCGGTCCGCGATCTCCGTCTCCGGCGGCTGGAGGTCGGTCGCGTCGTGCGGGTTCAGGGGAAGGAGGTTCACCTTGGCCGGCAGGCCCTTCAGGAGACGGGCGAGGCTTTCGGCGTGCGCCGGGGAGTCGTTGATCCCTTTCACGAGCACGTACTCGAACATGATCTTCCGGCCCGGCGCCACGGGAAAGGTCCGGAGGGCGGCGAGGATCGATCGGATCGGAGCCCGGACCCCCGGCACGAGCCGGCTGCGGGTCGCGTCGTCCGGCGCGTGGAGGCTCACGGCCAGGGAGACCCGGTGGTCCATGGAACGGGCCAGCTCGGATATCCGGGCCGGAATCCCCACGGTGGAGACCGTGACCTTCCGGTGCGAGAGCTTGAGGCCCGACGGGTGGGTCATGAGCTTCAAGGCCCGCACGGTGGCCTCCAGATTGAGGAGCGGCTCTCCGGAGCCCATGAAGACCACGCCGGTGAGGGTCTCCTCGGGCCGGAGCGCGGTGAGCGCCAGATAGAGCTGGGACACGATCTCCTCGGCCGAGAGATTCCGGACCAACCCCTTGCTGCCCGATCGGCAGAACACGCATCGCACCGGGCACCCCACCTGGGTCGAGACGCAGACCGAGACCTTTCCCGCCGCCTCGACCATGACGACCGTCTCGACCGCCCTGCCGTCCGGAAAACGGATGAGAAGCTTCCGGGTCCCGTCCCGGCTTTCAAAGGTCTTCTCCAGGGACGCAGGCAGGAGCGGCGAGAGCGCTTCGAGGCGCTCGACCAGGGGTCGGGGCAGGTCGGTCATCTTGTCGATATTGTAGATCCGCTTCTTGTGGAGCCAGGCAAAGACCTGCCTGCCCCTGTATCGGGACGCACCCTCCGCCTCGGCCCAGGTCTCGAGCTCCTCGAGCAGCAGTCCGAGAAGGCCTATTTCCCCCACGCGTTCTCGTTGAGCCATTGCCATTCTTCCAGGGATCGATCGGAGAAGAGGGAGCGCCCCTGTCCGGGAACCACTACGTGCTTAACGAAATGGCCGGTCTGGGAGAGGAACGTGGTGAGGTCGTTGGAGTCCTGCAGATCATTCCCGCCGTTGACGAGGAACACCGGGATCGGATGAAGCGCGGAGCTCTCCATGCCGAAGTACGGGGTTCCGGCCGAGCGGGCCGCAACGCCCACGAAGCGCTTGTCGAAATCGATGGCCGAGGCGAGGCTCATGCGGCCTCCGTTCGAGAAGCCGGTCGAGAAGATGCGGAGCGGGTCGATCTCGTATTCCTGGGCGAGGCGGTCGAGCAGCGTCTTCACATAGCCCTTGTCGCTCGCCATCCAGTCGGCGGTATCGTCGTCTTGCGTGGTGGGGAACGCGGCAATGAAGCATTGACCCGCCGCAATGTCGAGGATTCCGGATGCCGCTGCGAAATCGACGGCGCTCTCTCCCTCGCCGTGGAAGGCCACGAGGAGCGGGCTCGGATTCGCCGTCGAAGTGCAGGCAGGCACGAGCGCAAAGAGCTTCCGCTGACCTGCATCGGAATCGATCGTGAGGGTCTTCAGGTCCTCGGTTCCGGCGTCGCCCCCGTCGTGGACCCCGCCGTCCATTCCGGATCCGGAGTCCATCGTTTCCTCGTTCGGGCCTCCCCCGCCGTTGTCCCATGGGTTGATGGGCGAGCCGTCCCCTCCGTTTTGTTGGTTGTCGTCTGTCGGCGTGTTGTCGACCGAGCATGCCGGGCACAGCCAGGACAGCCAAAGCGTCGCCAACGCTGCATGAAGGGCCCGCCGATCCATGATGTCACTCTATCACACCCCCCTGTCCGTGAAACAATTCCGGATGAAAATCTGTTCCCTTGAAGCGTAACCTGCTGATATTCTGGGCTCACGACAAGGGACGGAGGCTCTCGAATGAACTATGATATCGTCATCCTCGGATCCGGTCCGGCCGGGCTCACGGCCGCGATCTACGCCTCCCGCGCCGGAGTAACGACCCTGCTGGTGGAGGGGATCTTCCCGGGCGGCCAGCTCACCATCACCACCGATATCGAGAACTTTCCCGGATTCCCGACCGGCATCAAAGGTCCCAAGCTCATGGAGCTCATCCGCAAGCAGGCCGAGCGGTTCGGCGCCGAGTTCAGGTCGGGCGATGTCTCGTCCGTGAGCCTCGCGAAGCGGCCGTTCAAGGTCACGACCGACTCCGGCGAGGTGTCGTGCCGCGCCCTCGTCGTCGCCACCGGCTCGTACGCGCGCTGGCTCGGGCTTACCTCGGAGCAGGAGCTCATGGGACGGGGGGTCTCGGCTTGCGCCACGTGCGACGGCTTCTTCTTCAAGGGGCAGGAGATCGCCGTGGTGGGGGGCGGAGACACGGCCATGGAGGAGGCGCTCTTCCTCGCGAGCCTCGCTTCCAAGGTCACGGTCATCCACCGCAGGGGGGAGCTCCGGGCGTCCCGGATCCTGCAGGAGCGGGCGTTCGGCAACCCCAGGATCGCGTTCCGATGGCACAGCATCGTGGACGAGGTGCTTTCGGGCGAGGGCGGGGTCGCCGGGGTCCGTCTCAAGGACACGAGGACCGGCGAGCTTTCCGAGATCCGGGTGACCGGTCTCTTCATCGCCATCGGCCACGAGCCGAACACCAGGATCTTCCGGGGCCAGCTCGAGCTCGACGACCAGGGTTACATCGTGACCCGGCCCGGGTCCATGTCGACCAGCGTGGCCGGCGTGTTCGCGGCCGGCGATGTCCGGGACCGGATGTACAAGCAGGCCGTGACCGCGGCCGGCACCGGGTGCATGGCCGCGCTCGAGGCGTGCCGGCTCCTGCAAAGCGAGGGCGGAACGACATGAACCAGGATATCATCGAGGCGCTCGGCAAGACCGAGTTGTTCGGGGGCCTGAGCCAGGTCCATTTGAGGGAGCTCGCGGCCTGCTGCCGGATCGAGGAGTTCAAGAAGAACGACTTCGTGTTCCGCGAGGGGGAGCCGGGCCAGGCCTTCTACCTCATCCTCGCGGGCAAGGTGCGGATCAGCCGCGAGGTGCCCGGCATGGGCGAGGAGGCGCTCGCCATCCTGGGGGAGGGGAGCTACTTCGGCGAGATGGCGCTCATCGACTCGGGGCCGCGCTCCGCGGACGCCAGGGTGCACGAGCACCTCCGGCTCCTCATCATGAGCAAGGACGACCTCGACGACATCCTCTTCCTCAACAAGGCGCTCGCCTGCGACGTGCTCTGGGGCTTCGTACGCACGCTCACGCGCCGGCTCCGCGAGACCAACGACAAGATGGTCTTCCTCGCCACGAGCTCCAAGTTCGGGTGAAATCTACTTCAACGCTTCCTTCTTCGAGGCGCCGAAGTTGCGGTCGGCGCGGAGGAGCTTCCAGACGTCCTCGGCGATCACGGGCTTGCCGGTCGTGATGAACGACGCGAGGTTTTTGGCCATGCCCGCCCCGAGCATGAACCCCTGGCCGCACATGCCCACGCCGAGATAGAGCCCGTCCACGCCCGGCGCGCGGTCCGCGATCGGGATGCCGTCCGGCGTCATGGGGTAAGAGCCCCGCCAGACGCGGCGCACGAGCACGTGCCTGAGCCGCGGGATGAGCCCCACGAGCCGCCGGCTGATGATGGGGAGGAACTCGCTCAAGGACTCGCGGTCCTCGCCGATGAAAAGGTCCTTGGGGGTGTAGCAGAAGATGATCTGGCCTTCCTTGTTCTGGCCGAAATAGAAGTTCACCGTCCTGCCCTCGGGTCCGGGACGGAGGTCCACGACGAGCGGCGCGAAGAAGTGCTCGACCGGCGCCGTGATCCCGGCCTCGTGGCTGTCCGGGGTCACGGGCGCGTCGACCCCGGCGAACGAGGCGACCCGACGGGCCGAAGCGCCGGCCGCGATCACCACGAGAGCCGCGTCGTACCGGCCGGCCGTCGTGTCCACGCCCACCACCTTTCCCCTCGCGACCCGTATCGACGTCACCGGCTCCTTGTATCGGAACACGGCGCCGAGCTTCCGGGCCTCGCGCTCGTGGGCGTTCACGGCCCGGAGCGGCGACACCTGGCCGTCGCCGGGCGAGTAGGTGCCGCCCCGGAGCCCGTCCGGGTTGACGCCCGGCACGATCCGCGCGATGTCGTCCGGCCCGACCCAGTCGATGTCGAGTCCGTAGGACTTCTGTGTGGGCAGGATGCCTTTCAGGGTCGCTTCGATCTTCTCGGTGTATACCGGGAAGCAGTAGCCGCCCGGCTTCCAGCCGATATCGTACCCGAAGCGCTTTTCCCAGGCGGAGAGGATCCCGAGGCTCTGCTTGCAGATCAGGATCTTGGCCGGGTCCGAGTGCGTGGCGCGAACCCCGCCGATGGCCGCCTTGTTCTGGCCCTGGCCGGGCGAGGCGAGCGCCTCGATGACCAGGGTCTTGAGCCCGGCCGCCGAGAGCTCGTACGAAAGCGGGGTGCCGACGCTGCCCGCGCCGATCACGATCGCGTCGAAGGTCCCGCTCATCGCTCCTTGCTCCCCTCGGCGAACATGCCGAGCGCGGTCTCGGTGAAGAGGGGACGATCCGAGTTGCCGGTCACGTCGTCGAGCGGCACCCCTTCTTCCCGGAAGATGCGGAAGATCGGCTCCCGGCACGTCTTGCCGCCGCACCCTCCCATGCAGGTGCGGATGACGGCCTTGAGCTCGTTGATGTCGCGCGCGCCGTCCCGGATCTCCCGCACGATCTCGCTCCGGCGCACCCGCTCGCAACGGCACACGATCGGATCCTCCTCCTGCAGGCGCCCGGCCGAAGCGGCGGGACGGGACACGGTCGGGTCCTGCAGCCTGAACCCGGCGATCCGGAGGCGGTCCTCCCACGGGACGTCGATGGACAGGAGCAGCCGCTTCCTCTGGTCCGGCCTCTGCCGGAACGCGACCACCCGGCCCTGGCCCACGACCCGGCCCTCGAGGTCCACGGTGGCGACGACGCTCCCGGGCAAGGCCCGGTCCGGGCCGAACTCGAACGGCAGGATCACCAGGGCCCGCTTCTTCTCCGGATCGTACGTGGTGTCGACGAGCGAGATGGCCAGGCCCGGGCAGATCGACACGCACCGGCCGCATCCGCGGCAGGTTCCCGCGAACCGCGGAAGCCCCATGATCGTGGGGGTGTCGATGCGGATCGACCCCTCGGGGCACACGTCGGTGCAGGGGTTGCACGGGATCTCCTGGACGCAGCGGATGACCGGGAACACGCCGAGCCCGGGGTCCCCGAGGTCGAGGGGGATGGTCCGGCCCGGTTTCGACTTGAGCACCGCTGCCGTCTTGGGCCAGGCCGAGGGCACGGGCCGCTCCCTGCCCATCTCGGTCGCGACCGTGCGTCCCACGATCCGGCCGGAGAAGATCGCGGCCGAGGCCTCGGCGATCTCGCCCGAGTCGCCGGCCTCATGGACCGGGATGCCGTAAAGTTTCAGGAAGCGGGTGAACTCGTTGACCGGCGAGAGGCCCACGGCCACGAGCAGCGTGTCCACGTCGAAGCCTTGCTCGGATCCCGGGATTGGGCAGAACCGCTGGTCCGCCGCCGCGATCACCACCCGCTCGATCTCGCCGTTCCCCTCGGCCCGGACCACGGTGTGGCTCGTCCAGACCGGCACGCCGAGCCGCCGGAGCTTGTCCTCGTGCACCTTGTATCCGCCGCACTGCGGCAGGGCCTCGACGAGCCCCACCACGTCCATGCCGGCCTGGAGCGCGTGGTAGCCGGCGATGAGCCCGACGTTGCCGCCCCCCACGATGAAGAGCCGTCTCGCCGGCCTCACCAGGTCCCGGTTCACGAGGGTCTGGAACGCGCCGGCGCCGTAGACCCCCGGCAGGTCCGCGCCCGGGAACACGAGGTTCTTCTCTCTCGCGCCTGCGGCCACGATCACGGCCTTCGGCGACACGAGCAGGTATCGTCCCCGATGGACGATCCCTATACAGAGGTCCGAGTACACGCCGACCGCGACCGCGTCGGTCAGGACCTCGATGTCCTTGAACCGGCCGAGATCCGAGGCGAGGATGTCCGCGATCTCGATCCCCCGCGTGCCGGCGTAGCAGTCCGCGGTGGAGCCGAAGAAGGAGTGGGTCTGCAGCGTGAGCTTGCCGCCGAGCGAGGATTTGTCGTCGATGAGGAGAGCGGACACGCCGGCCCTGCCGAGCTCGATGGCTGCCGAGATGCCGGCCGGCCCGCCGCCCACGATGAGCGCCTCGACGTCGCGGGTCTCCACGCCCGAGGGCCCGAGCGGTTTCGTGTCGAGCGGAAGCGGCGCGAGACCGTTGAGCGATCGGACGTCCATGCCCGGCGTGACTGCGGTGATGCACGCCTTGACCGATTTCCCGTCGGCGATGACCATGCATTGCGAGCACTGGCCGTTTGCGCAGAAGATGCCGAGCGGCGCGCCGTCCCGGCTGTGCCGGCCGAACACGCGGATGCCGTGGGCGAAGAGCGCCGAGGATATCACCTCGCCTTCCAGGGCCAGAAGGGCGCGGCCGTCGAACCGGAACTCGACCCCGGCCGCTCTCCTCGGCTCGAGCACCGGGTGCTCGCGGATGCGAAGGTCGTTGCTCATGTCGCGGCTCTCCGGTCGTCCGTCTCTCCGGCGCACATTCGGAGCGCCGAAGCCAGGTGCATGGGCCGCACCGTGCTCTCGAGCCAGGCGCCGGAGCGGCAGAGAAGCGCGAAACGGAGCGCAAGCCTGAGGCTCTCGATCGCGAGAAACCGCGCTCCGTTGGCCTCGGCCTCTTTCAGGGCGCTTCCCGCTGCCTTGGCCCATGCAGGGGTCCACGAGATGTTTCCATCGTCCGAGAGGTCCCGGCCGACCTCCACCACCTCAACGCCGGCCGCGGCCAGGCTCTCGGCCGCTCTCGCGCCCGGCTCCGCAACGACCGCGAACCGCGGCAACGGTCCGGAACTCTTGAAGGCAGGCGGAAAATCCATGAACCGATCCCAGATCGATGCGACCTCCACCCCAGACTCGGCGCTGATCTCCTTGAGGAGCGGAAGGTCGCTCTCGAAGAGGGAATAGACCCGCTTCACCCCCCGGCGCTCCAGGTCCGAGGCGACGAGCCGGCTCAGGTTTCGCGCAATGGTGGGAGAGGTTCCTATCCACTCGGCGCCGATGCCGGCGGCCCGGATCGGCTGCGGAGGCTCTTCGTTCTCTCGCCGAAGCAATTCCACGGCCGCGTGAATCCAGGTTCCCGGACGCTGGGAGCCCAGCACGTCTCCCACGAGACGATCATAGGCCATGGCCCTTCCCGCGAAGAGGGCGATCTTCGATTTCGACGGGGCAGGCTCGTTTCCGATATCGATCCCCTCGTGCAGGACCGCGAGGAGCTCCAGGTCCTCGATGGCCGCGTCCATGCCTTGCGGCTCGCTCGAGGGCTCGGCTCCGGCGTTCACGCCGAGCGGCGCAAGCTGGGAAAGATCCGAGACGGCTTGATTCACCGGCCTATCGAATCCGTCAGCCAGAACGGGCACGAACCGGATCCGATGATCCCGGATGCCGATGAGGTCGAGCAGTTCTTCGGCATGGGCCACGGCTCGGGCCGCGATGGTTGCGCCCCCCTGGTGCAGGCACCGCTCCTCCGGGCAGCCGGCCACGACCACGCCGTCCGCGCCGCGCCGGAGAAAGCGAAGAAGGAGCGGGATCGACAGGCGTCCCGAGCATGGAAGCTCCAGCACGTCCGGCCGCGAAAAGGGCAGGGTCCGGCGGCAGGCGAGCACGATGATCTTGCGGTCCCGTCTCATCGGCCCTTCTCCATGCGCCCTTTGGCCAGGAACACCGGGTGGCTTGGCGCGATCCGATCCGTCATGGCCTGGTCCACCTCGCATCGCCAGCACTGGTAGTCGTTCGCGCAGATCGCGCCCGGCACGAGCCCCATGAGCGCGTAACGGCAAGGCCGGCGGCTTCCGGGCAGGAGCCGGAGATCCCGGGTCTTCGTGCTCTCCATGTCGAGGCAGTCGGCCGGGCAGATCCACGCGCATGCGCCGCACCCGATGCACTGGCCGAGCCCTTCCTCGCACTCCGCGGCGGAAAGGGTCCACGAGCCGATGGCCGATGCGCCCACCACCTCCCGGCAGATCCGGACGCAGAGCCCGCACTCCACGCATCGCCCCCCTTCGGGCGCAATCTGGAGCGTGGTCTGCTCGAGGCCGTACTCGGCCGCGAGGTCCCGGACCGCTTTCGCCTCGGGCGCCGCGGCGAGAAGGACGTCGAGCCTCACCCGCCTGGCCTCGGCGATGCGGTCGCTCACGGTCCGGACCACCAGATCGTTCCGGGCCGGGACCATGCAGCTCGGGACCAGCCGGGCCGGTCCTGCGAGGTCCGGGCGCTCCAGCTCCACCATGCAGAGCCTGCAGGCGCCGAACGGGAGAAGCGCCGCATGACGGCACAGGCTCGGGATGATCCTTCCGGCGGCGCGGGCCACGAAGAGCAGGGGAGCGCCGGCCTCGGCCCGGACCATCTCCTCGTCGATGAAGAGCGTCACCTGCTCAGTCACAGCTCACCTCGCGAAGCTTCATGGGCCTCGCCTTTCCAGGAAGCGGGTCCGGTATCCTCCAAGGTCGATGGCGCCGAACGGGCAAGCCCCGGCGCACAGACCGCATCCGCGGCACAAGGGCGCTGCGATGACGGATCGCCTCGTTCCGACCGGGTCCAGACCCACCCTCGGAACCTGATACGGGCAGACCTCCTCGCAAAAGCCGCATCCCACGCAGCGCTCGGCGTCGACCTCGGCGAGCACGGGTATCATCTGATGGATCGAACCCTGGGGCCCCCTCACCACCTCGGACGCATCCGCGGACCCGGCGTGCCAGATGAAGCGGCAGACCGGCGAGCATCGCTCGCACTCCTCGCAGGGTCCGCACATGAGGCACCGCCTCGCCTCGTCCAACGCTTCCCCGGAAAGGATCGGCCGTGGTGCCTTTGCGGCTCCGGTCTCCTCGGTCGGGGTCAGGGACAGATTCGCATGGTCATCGCATGGCTGCATCGGAACGCCCATGGCCGAGCGGAGCAGGGGCCAGGGATCCTTGTCCCACGGTGTGGTCTCCTCGCCCGAGACGAGCCTGTGGACCGAGCGGGCGGCCCTCCGGCCCGTGGCCATGGCGTCGATCACCCCCTTGGGTGTGGTGGCCGCGTCTCCGGCGGCGAAAACCCGGTCGAGGCTCGTGGCCAGGGTGGCCGGATCGACCCGGATGTTGCCCAACGGGCCGAGCGCGAGCTCTTCCCGGAGAAGAGGCTCGGACTCCACCCGGCGTCCCAGGGCCGCGATGACCGTGTCGGCTTTGAACACTCTTTCGATGATCGAGCCGTTCTCGA